>Ga0137418_10003948_pt1 | contig 13577 bp, 12 predicted proteins | sample CZODoug3_1_2_16f_FD_122242 | JGI IMG/M metagenome (GOLD analysis project Ga0137418, IMG submission 122242) | Vadose zone soil fungal communities from Angelo Coast Range Reserve, California, USA - CZODoug3_1_2_16fungal (Hybrid Assembly) | ecosystem: Environmental > Terrestrial > Soil > Vadose...
GCTGCCTATTAGACTCTCTGGCGGCACCGCCATGGTCTTCGCGCCATAGCCTTGGTGCGCCCACCAAGTCTGGCCATCGACGGCAAGGCCATCTGCAACGCCCTCGGTAACTGGGAATTTCTCGATTGCGGGATATTTCCGATCAAATTTTGCGATTTCTTTATTCCAAGAGAAGGGATTTTTCCTGATTGTGCCTATTCGACGGGCAACGTGGTCTCTTGCCAGGAACATTGGAATAGCTTTGCTGTGGGACAATCCGCGGGGCCACTTCATCTGCGGTGCAGGCTTATCCTTGTCACTTTCTGAGGAGGGTCGGAAGTAGCGCGCGGCGATCTGAAGGCATGACCGTCGCTGCAAGAGCAAGTCTCGACTGCTTCCCAAGTTGCGTGTGTTCGCGTGCGACGGCCAGCAGGTTTCCGCCGTGGAACGCGTTTCCGACTGAGTGGCTGTTCTGGGCAAAGCACGTCGGCGCGGACGTAGCAGTGGCAGCCCGCGCCAAACCATGGACTGCGTAGTCGTCCTGAGAATTGTGTAGGCAACGGTGTTCATTATCTAATCGAGGAGAGAAATATATGGCGAGCAAGAGAATCCACTTGGTATTGGCGGCCCTAATGGCCGTCGGTATCCTCGCTGGTGCAGGCCTGCGGGCTCAATCCAGGTCAAACGACAATGAAGATGAGAGGGAAGTCTTGCGAGGGTCTTTCGTTGTAGCTATCCACGTGAACGAGGGGGGGCCTTACCCTTAAAGTTCTGGACACTTTCTCTCTCGGTGGAGGTGTGATCGTGACATCCTTCAACCCTTCCGGCGCCCTACAAACTGAGCAAGGTACCTGGCGCAGAATGGGAGATCGGGAGTTTGCGCTAACACTCAAGGGACTTTCACCAAAATCTTTTGTCAGCGTAAAAACCCGGGAAAAGCTAACAGTCGACGAGTCAGGGAATCGCTTCAATGGTGTCTTTCAATCCCAGTTCTTCGACGCCTCGGGGAATGTGGTGTTCACTGCGACTGGGACAGTGCATGGTACGCGAATTGTCGTGGAGCCCCTCGACTAATAACTGTGCGCATGATGCCCGGTCCATCCGAGGGTGAGGTATGGGGCCTCTGCACGAAAAACCGTTTGAGCGTGTGGAAAAATGATTGCGAGCAGCGTACTTTTTGTCGAACTTTCCAGGGTTCGTCCGCATAGAACACTCCTTCCTCGACCGTGGAATAGCTATTTCCGATCGGCCGACAGCAGTGGTAGGAGCCGAACAGAAGCGACTGGCGCTGGTCAGTCGTGGTTTCGCAATCTAACGTTGCGCCAATGCCGTTTGTTGTCGTTTGGAACGCACGCCCAAAGCCAACTGGAACTAACACGATCAGTGACGAAGACTTCTGTGCCGCGGTGAAGGCGCTCCACTGAAGTATGGAAGTATGTACAAACTGTTAGGTTGCAGCGCCAGTTAGCAATTTCTTGCGTATCGATAGTCGTGGCTCGACTGGTTAGAAATCCCGCACCGCTGTGAAGCGTATCATCTTGAGAACATGGCGGGCGACAAGCTAAACCTCCAGCGCTCAGCTCTCGGTTGGTGCGCAGCAAGCGCGAGTGTAGAATTCCTGCCATGAAAAATCTATGCCTGATCCTTGTCGCAATCACTGCAACGTCTCTAGCTCTGCACGCGCAAAGCGCGGCATCTGATGCCGAAGCGAAGGCCGCTGCCGACGCCACCGTCCGAAGTTTCGTGGATTCATGGAACCGTGCGGACGGCGCTGCCTACGGCGAGAACTACTGGCCGGACGCCGAACTCATCAATCCCTCTGGTGAGATCGTGGACGGACGCGCAGCCATCGCCCAGGAACACGTTGATCTCTGGGCGGGAATCTTCAAAGGCAGTCGCATGGCCGCTAAAGTGCGCAGGGTGCGAAGGCTCGATCCCAACCACATCATCGTCGACTTCGATACGGAGCTTTCCAGCGTCCGGGAGCTCCCGCCCGGAAGCCAAAACCGAGGCAACAACGTACTAAGGACTCACCTGAAACACATCCTTGAAAAGCGCAACGGCCACTGGAAAGTCTTGTCCGCGCAGAACACCTTCATCGCCGGTAAATGAACTCACACCCCGTGCGGCGCAAGATGGGCCCGTTCGCGCCCCGCACATTCCAAGTGTATTGTCGCCAACACGGAAACAACCGTGAACCCCCCAAACTTCATGCTGGCCTATGCTCCGGGGCGAATCAATTCCAAACTGAATGATAGGACCAGCAAATTCGGATGGTTGCAGGGCCCCAAGTTGACAACAGGCCGTGTCAGTTCGACTCTTGTTTCTCGGGAAGGTGCAGTCGCCGGCTTGCCATCCGCGCCGCGAAATTTGGCCCGAAGCCGACCTCGCCTTTCGTGTAACGAGAAAAAACACAACGACGGAATGTCAGCACCGAGAAAAACGAGGGGCCTTTAAGGGGCCAATAAGGATTCCTTTGCATTCCCTATTGTTCCTTTTCAGTACCTTAGTGCTCCCTTGCATTTCTTCTAAGTCGTTTAAATTCCGCTTGGTATTGTTTTCGATCCCCACCGCCCCTACCATCTATCTTTCTGATGGATGGACACTTAACAAAAACGCGCAGGGGCAAAAAGGGGCAGATTAGGCGAATGATCCGGTTCTGTGTTTCTTTATAGCGGCATGGGTGACGACCGGATTCCGAGACAAATGCGACAAGTCGAAGCTGACGTTTAGTGGTGTGCTCAGCTATTCTCTCGCGGCGTCAATGGATGCTACTCGGAGGGCCTTCCAGGTGTTCTATTCCTGCAGCTTTCTACCGCTTACGTTCACTTGACTAGTTGGGTTTGGCCGGAAGCCTCTGGACTGAACTCCGCGAGAAATTTGCTCGCACTCACCAACCCTCAATTCACATCCCTCCAATGACGTCACAGGAATTAGTACCGCCCGCGAAAGCGCTTATGAATGGGCGGGCCGTAAAGTTGTTCCTCCAGTTTCTTCCAGCGCACCTGCGCGAGTGAACCCCGAATGGCGAAATTCATAAATTCGGCACGCTTGGCCAAACCGGCATAGCTGAGAGTCGTTCGGGTATCGTGCTTAAGCTTAACTAGGTGCTCGGCCGTACACTTTCCCGGTGCTACGCCCACCAGTTGAAGATGCGCGCGGAAGTCATCGTCTGGATAGATCAACTCGGCTGCAAAAATTTCTGCGCCAATTTCAATAGGATTCGAGGTTCACGGCAAGGTCGTGGACTTCATACCGGGCCGCGTGCGAACCGAAGTGGGACGGCTCTTACTCAGCCCAGGCGGGAATCCGACGAGAACTCCCCCATTACTAACAGGCCCTGTTTTCAGAAAAACTCAACTGGCCTTTTTTCTGGAGCCTTCGATTCCATATACTTCAGAGGCCTTGAAAAAGGAAAACGTAAACAAAATCTTTGGAAGGCGCATTGCTGGTCAGGCAGTTTTCACCATTCAATTGCCTAATCTCAACAGAATGAGCGTATTAGAGGATCCTTGGCCTGGGAAACCGACCACCCCTTCGGTACTTGTACCCAGCTTGCAACTGCCGAAGCTTTCTCGGGGCGATCTCCGGTAACCGCCCATGTTCCCCTTTGTGAAGAGCTCTGTCACATTTAACAGTGACTGGCTCCACATTTTCTGATGCATGTTGAGGGTTAATCTGCGCCGAAATCTAGCCCCAATGAAGGGAGATTTCCCGTGAGGAAGCGTCTTTCCATTGAGTTGATGGTCGGCGTTCTGAAGCAAGCTGAGGTGGATGTGTTGGCGGTGGAGGGGCGTAGATGTGCGGGAATCACGGAACAGCACTTCTGCTAGTGGAAGAGGCGGTGGCGCAGGGAGGACCAGCGTGAGCGCGTAACTTGCTTCGGGCGTTAGGAAATTCACGCTGGAGTCGCGGGACGATGCGCAAAGGCAACCCAAGAGGGCACCCAAAAAATGGGCATCTTCGCGAACCTCAAACTCCGCCGCAAACTCCTCTTCGCCATGGCTCCCTTAGCCATGATGGCCATCCTCGCCGCTGTGTATTCCTCAATTGAGATCCGCACGCTTGACGACTGGTACTCGCAACTCGTCGACCGTGATTGGCGGGCCGTCCACCACATCGACATCGCCCGCGCCCTCAACATGCGCTACGGCTTCTATCTGTATCGCCTCATCGTCGAAACCGACCCCGATCAATCGCGCGTTCTCGACGCCGAGCTCGACTCCAGCTACTCCGAATACAGAACCGCCGTCACCGAAGCCATGCGCCTCGCTCCCTCCCAAGCCTCCAAAATCTCCGCTGCCGCTTCCATGTTCGACAAAGCTGTCCTCGATTCCCGCCCTGTCCGCGCCGCGGCTCTCGCGAACGACAACTCGCGCGCCAGGGCCCTCATTCGCGCGGGTATCGACGCCGAATTGCAGCAGGCGCGTCAGCAGGCCATTGATCTCGCCAAAGAGATGCAGTCTGCCGTCGAACTCCGGTCGGATGACCTCACCGCCAAATCCCATCGTGTCATCCGTATCACCTGGCTCGTTATGGGATTAGGCATCATCTTCTCGTTCTCCCTCGCCTCCTACCTCCTAAACATCGATGTCGTTCGAGAGCTCTTGACCTTGCGTGACTCCATCAAGTCCCTTGCCAGCGGAAAGTTGGATACGCCAATCCCGTTCGTCTTTCGCCCCAATGAAATCGGGGAGATCAGTCGCTCCCTTCGCACTCTTCAGGACGGCGCACGCGAACGTGAGACCCAGTCGTGGGTCAAAGCCGAGGTCGCTGCCACCGGCGTTCGCCTCCAAGCAGCCGAGGACTTCCCCTCCTTCTCTTCCAACCTCCTATCTTGCATTTCCGAATCCATCCCTCTCCTCTTTGCGGCTTTCTATCTCGCCGATGACTCCCACTCACGCGTCTCCCGTGTCGGGACCTTTGCTCTCGATAGTCCTGCCGGGCCCGCGGAATTCGCTCTGGGTGAAGGACTAGTCGGCCAGGCCGCTCTCGAGCGCCGCGTCATCGATCTCTCCGCAACTAAAACTGAGGCTCTCCGTGTTTCCACCGGCCTAGGCACCGTCGTTGCCGGCAAGCTCCTCTTTATCCCCGTCATCAACCACGACAACCTCGTCGGGGTTCTCGAACTAGCCTGCGTTTCCCCTCTCTCCGAACGCCAGCAAGCCCTTCTCGACGCCCTGCTCGTCTCTGTCGGCATGAACGCGGAAATCCTATCCGCAAACATCAAAACCAAGAAACTTCTGGAGCAGACTCGGCAGCAGGCCGAAGCGTTGGCGGCAGTAGAGGAGCGGTCCCGGCTGATTTTGGCAACCGTGGATGAAGGAATCTGTGGTCTCAGCAGGGATGGATCGATGGCCTTCGTGAATGCTGCGGGGGCTAGGATGTTGGGCTATACCCCCGAGGAACTCATCGACCAACCAATGCATGCCCGAATTCATTACGCGCATCCCGATGGCTCTCCATTCCCTCGCGAAGAATGCAAGATGTACATGACCGCCCACGACGGTCAGCATCGCCTTGTGTCTGACGAGGTGCTCTGGCGCAAAGACGGTTCGAACTTCCCGGTCGAATACACCGCAACTCCTATCCTGAAAGGCGAAAACGTTGTCGGTACCGTGGTTGCCTTCCGGGATATCACGGAGCGCAGGCGGGCTGAGGTGGAACTACTCACGGCTAAAGACACGGCCGAAGAAGCGACCCGTATTAAATCCGAATTCCTCGCCAACATGAGTCACGAAATCCGCACTCCGATGAACGCCATCATCGGCATGTCCCATCTGGCCCTCAAGACCGACCTCGACCCGCGCCAGAAAGGTTATGTCCGCAAGATTCAGCAGTCTGGTCAGCATCTCGTCGGCATCATCAATGACATTCTCGACTTCTCCAAAATCGAAGCCGGCAAGCTTACTGTCGAAAACATCGACTTCGATTTGGAGAAGGTCCTCGAAAATGTCAGCAACCTCGTTTCTGAAAAAGCTACTGCCAAGGGCCTCGAACTTGTTTTTGACATCGATCCCGCAGTCTCCACTCATCCTAAGGGCGATCCGCTTCGCCTCGGTCAGATCCTCATCAATTTCTGCAACAACGCTGTAAAGTTCACCGAAAAGGGCGAAATCGTCGTAAGAGCTCGAGTCCAGGAGGAAGACGACAACGGCCAGCTCGTCTACTTCGCCGTCGCCGATACCGGCATCGGTCTCACCGACGAGCAGATGGGCCGCCTCTTCCAGGCTTTCGAGCAGGCCGACGCCTCGACTACTCGTCAGCATGGCGGCACTGGACTAGGTCTCGCGATCTCCAGAAAACTTGCTCAGCTCATGAGCGGAGATGTGGGCGTCAGCAGCGAGGTCGGTAAAGGCAGCACCTTCTGGTTTACCGCCTTCCTCGGCAAGGGTGACGGGGCGTCCCGTCGCGCCACTCGCCCTGACCTCCGTGGCCGTCGCGTCCTCATCATCGACGACAACGCCCAGGCACGCGAGGTCCTCTCCGGCATGCTCCTCAGCATGACCTTCCACGTCGACGAAGCTCCCTCCGGCAAGGAGGGCATCGAACTCGTACGCCAAGCCGCCGACCGCAATCAGCCTTACGACATCGTATTTGTCGATTGGCAGATGCCCGGCCTCGACGGCATCGAAACCGGCAAGCTCATCTGTGCTCTCCCCAATCTCCCCTCCCCTCCCCATCTCGTCATGGTCACCGCTTACGGTCGCGAAGAAGTTCTCCGTCAAGCCGAGCAAACGTCCTTCGAGAGTGTCCTGATCAAGCCCGTCACTCCCTCCATGCTCTTCGATTCCGTTGTTCAGGTTATCAGCGCCGATCGCGGCACGGTCCGCGAAGTCCAAGTCGGCTCCTCTGAAATCGATCTCTCTCCCGTCTACGGGGCGCGCGTTCTGCTCGTCGAAGACAACGAAATGAATCGCGAGGTCGCTATCGGCCTTCTTGAAGATGCTCATCTCTCCATCGATCAGGCTGAAAACGGTGCCGTGGCGGTTGACCTGCTCACCAAACAAGCCTACGACCTGGTGCTCATGGACATGCAGATGCCGGTCATGGACGGCATCACCGCTACCAAGGCCATCCGTTCGAATCCCCGCTTCGCCTCTCTTCCTATCGTCGCCATGACTGCCAATGCGATGGACCGCGACCGTGAGCAATGTTTTGCGGCCGGCATGAATGATCACCTCAGCAAGCCCATTGACCCTTCTAAACTTTTCGATATTCTACTCCACTGGATTCCCCCGCGCGCCGCCGCCGCTTCTGCGGCGGCCTCGGCTGTCTCCTCATTCGCGTCCATGCCCACTCCGGCTCCATCCGCGGTTTGCGGCGAACTCCTCGTCACCGGGATCGACACTACCACTGCACTCAAGCGCACCGGCGGCAATCGCAGGCGTTACGAATCTCTGCTCCAGCGCTTTGCTGAATCTCAAACCCTCATCGTCAACGACATTCAATCCGCCCTCGCCTCCAACGATTCCCCCGCCGCTAATCGCCTCGCGCACTCTCTCAAAGGCGCTTCCGCCAATCTTGGTGCAAACGATCTTGCCGAGGCTGCCGCCAAAGCTGAAGCCGCGATCGAGTCCAAGCAATCCATCGCGCCCGCGCTCGATGCGCTGCGCCATTCTCTCGATTCCACCATCGCTGCCATCCGTAGTGTACTTCCCTCCGAATCCACAGCCGTCAGCGATCTCGCGCCGAACGCCGATCCGTCCACCGTTGCGCAACCTCTCTCTCGCCTCAAAAAACTCTTGGAGACTGACGATGGCGATGCGTCCGATTTCCTCCTTGAAGCGCGGTCAACGCTTTCCCAGGTCTTAACGCCTGCGGAGATCGATTCGCTCCTCGCTCAGGTCGGCAATTTCGCTTATTCCGACGCGCTCCGTTCCATCTTCGCCATCGCTGCTCGTCTTTCTTTAGCATTGGAGTAACAACATGTCTGCCACAGCTCAGCCGGCACTCTCATCTCCAAAATTGATCCTCATTGTCGACGACACGCCCGTCAACCTCGGCGTTATCTCGGGCGCTCTCAAGGATTTATACAAAACCAAGGTCGCCACCAACGGCGAAAGGGCTCTCGCTCTAGCCTCCGCTGACGAAAAGCCCGACCTCATCCTTCTCGACGTGATGATGCCCGGCATGGACGGCTACGAGGTCTGCTCCCGCCTCAAGGCAGATCCCGCGACCTGCGAAATCCCCGTCATCTTCCTTACCGGCCAGACCAGTGTCGAGGACGAAACCCGCGGCTTTGAAGTCGGCGGCGTCGACTATGTACACAAGCCCTTCTCCCCGGCGGTCGTTAAAGCCCGCGTCCGCAGCCATATCCTCCTCCGGGAAGCCCGCGCCCAACTGGCCGAGCAACTCCACGCTATCAACGACGAACTCGAAGTGGCTCGCCAGATTCAGCTTTCTATCCTTCCTCACTCTTTGCCCCAACTCCCAGGCCTCGACATCGCTGCCCGTTTCCTTCCGATGACTTCCGTTGCGGGTGATTTCTACGACTTCATCCAAATTGACAACACTCACCTCGGCATGCTCATGGCCGATGTTTCCGGCCACGGTCTTCCCTCCGCGCTCATTGCCTCGATGCTCCAGGTCGCGCTCACTGCGCAGGTAGGCCACTCCTCCGAGCCCGCCAAAGTCCTGCGTGGGCTAAATCGCGCGCTCTGCGGCAAGTTCACTCACAATTTCGTAACGGCCGCCTACGTTTACGTGGATCTCGAGAAAAATCTCATGCGCTATGCCGGTGCCGGACACCCGCCCGTTCTTCAGTTTCGCAACGCCACTGGGAAGGCCGCCCAAGTTCTAGAGAATGGTTTGATTCTCGGAATGTTTGAAGAAGCCACGTACGAGGCCCTCGAACTCGCTCTCGAGCCCGGCGATCGCCACATTCTCTACACCGACGGAATTGTCGAAGCCGCCAATCCCGCGAAAGAGTTGTACGGCACCGACCGCTTCATGCGTTTCATGGAGTCCAACGAATCCCTGGCCGCCGACCCGTTCGCCGACGCCCTCCTCGCCGAAATCACCAACTGGACCGGCCTGTCCGCGGATCAGGGCCAGCAAGACGACATCACCCTGCTCCTCTTCGACTTCAAACGCCCGTAAGAATCCCGACATTGGCGGAAGTAAAATCATCGTTCGGTCATGATGTTTCAAACGACGGACTATGTCCATCCTTCCGGTTCTCCGTGCAGACCACTGAAAAATATCTCGGTTGCAAACAGCGATTGCGAGAGGCCGTGAACGACAAGATCGGAATTGAACCCGGCCCGTGAAAGCAGTGAACAGACGACGATAATCCGGCTATTCTTTTTCTGACGACAGCTGTTTGCTGCCAGGTCCCAGCAACTTATGAGGGCAAAGATGGAAATCGACCTTCACGGCTACCATCCAGCAGAAATCGTGTTTAACGGAGTTCTTAGCAAGATTCTGCAACAAGCTTGGGAGATGGGGGAGAGTGACCTGACGCTGATTCACGGCCATGGTCGCAATCGCGGCATCACCCCGGGATTTGTGAACACCAACACCGGTTATTTTGGGCTCTGCATTCGGCGGGCATTGCGTAATGACCAGTCTCTACGTCAATGGATCAAGCATACAACGCTTGATTGCCAACAGATCGGCTGCACTTCAATCGGACTGAAACGAAACTCAAGTCCGACGAGAAAACAATTGGATTGTTTTGACGTGCGGGATACTCGTTGAATTGGAGTTTTGGTCTCAATGTCCGGTTAGCCGACTTACCAGGAGTTGACCCACAAAGCGGTATTCGGGATGGCCGTGTTGAACGCCCTAATCGGATACTTGAAGCGTGCGGTATCCGGATTCGGACCAATAATAGAGCTGAGCACCTTTTTCCATCCACTCCACCTGGATGCCGTCCAGTTTCAACTGGACTGACCTCTTGTTCTCCCAGTCCGAATACTTACCAGGTTCCGTTTTAGAAATGACGAGACAGGAGCAAGTCTGCCCCTCTGCATGGTCTAGCTGTTTCCACGTGAAAGCATCTTTGGTTGGCCCTTTGCTAAACACCAATAGTTTGTAACCACCACTCGGGTCCGGTTTTCGCACAAGCAAAACGGCGTACGAAAGTTCATCGGGAAACTCAAAATGCCCAATGGCAATTCCGGGGGACTCTTTTCCGTTTGGTCCATTCAACCAGAGCTGCTGGTCATCGGCGCCCATATCGGAGAGCTGCTTTGGTCTCCACTGAGGGAATTTAGCTTTTAGCAGCGTGTCAACTGGAACGGCTAGCGCTGCCTTGCCCGACGCTTGAGCCGCAACAACTGGCGCACGAGGAGCCGTGCTCAAAGGACTAGTTGCGACCAACGCGAGCAAAGTCAAGACGTGAAGGATTCGCATTCTGCGATTGTCGGACTTTTGAGCGGCCAGAGTCGAAGTTTCATTTCAAGCCTGTGGTTAATAGGTCAGCGAGATTTCTCAGCGCCTGATTAACGCTGCGGGTTCAGACGGTCGATGCAACACCATCTGGTATAAAGCTGATTTCAAAGGTGGTGTTTATGAAGCCAGGGAAGCGGTTTGGACTTTCGGCGGCGCAGAAGCTTGAGGTGTGGTCCCGTTGGAAGACAGGACAGACGTTGCATGAGATCGGGCGGGCTTTTGGCAAGCCACATACTTCCATTCGCTGTCTGGTGTCGCTTCACGGAGGGATTGTTCCGGCGGCGCGGCGGCGGTCGCTCCTCGCGCTCACGCTGCGTGAGCGCGAGGAAATCTCTCGAGGGGCTCGCTTCCGGTTCGTCGATTCGCGAGATAGCTAAACGCCTGGAGCGGGTGGCTTCGACCGTGAGCCGAGAGATTGTGCGTCATGGTGGCCGTCCTGCGTATCGAGCCAGTCAAGCGGACGGCGAAGCCTGGCAGTCGGCCTTGCGGCCCAAGCGCTGCCTTCTTTCCATCCACGTGAAGTTGCGGAACATCGTTGCGAGTAAACTGATTCTGGACTGGTCGCCGGAACAGATTTCCGGATGGTTGAAAACCCAGTATCCCGATGACGAGAGCCTGCGCGTGTCCCACGAAACCATTTACCGCAGCCTGTTCATTCAAGCGCGCGGAGTGCTGAAAAAGGAACTGCTGGAGCACCTGCGATCCAAGCGCCGGATGCGCCGCTCGCAGCACTCCCGTATCTTTAAAGACGCGCGCGGTCAAATCCCGGAGGCCATCTCCATACGGGAAAGGCCCGCTGAAGTGGAGGATCGCGCCATTCCGGGTCACTGGGAGGGCGATCTCCTGCGCGGCTCAAGCAACAGTCACATCGCGACCTTGGTGGAACGCCATTCGCGCTTTACCGCGCTCGTAAAAGTCCCCAGCAAAGACACTGCGGTTGTCGTCGGCGCACTGACCCGGCATGTTCGTAAGCTGCCCGCGGCCTTGCGTCGTTCCTTGACGTGGGATCGCGGTCTGGAGATGGCCAAACACAAGAGCTTTACAGTGGCCACGGACGTGAAAGTCTACTTCTGTGATCCGCAGAGTCCCTGGCAACGCGGCTCGAACGAAAACACAAATGGGCTATTACGACAATACTTCTCGAAAAAAACAGACCTGTCCGACTATACCCAGTCGGACCTGGACAAAGTGGCGCTGCGCTTAAATCAACGCCCCAGAAAGACTCTAGGTTTTCAGACTCCTGCGAGTAAACTTCAAGAAAGTGTTGCGTCCACCCATTGAGACCACCGCGTTAATCAGGCATGGGATCAACTAAGTCGTAGGTCGAGGAGGAGCCGTTGAGCCTGGAGCATCCTGTAGACTCGGAATAAAGGCCTTCATTAGTCCAGCTCCCGCGAAGGAAACCAGCATGACAAGTATAGTCACGCTTTTCGTTCCGGTGTAGACATTCAGTTCTCGCTCGCTTACGTATATTTCGCTGCCATGGTTGACAGTTAGTTTGATTACTTCTGCCTTTGCCGCATTCGGGTTGCGTGCTTTGTTTTGGGCATACGATAGTTCAATGCCAACGTTCACTAGTAGCGCGGCAAAAAACAACACAACGAAGGCCCACATAATCCAACGCTTCGCTTTCATATAAGTCACCATCTCTCGTCTGCCTGCTTATTCTGTGCTCCATTCGGACTCGGGCTGAAGCGCACTTCAGGGCCTGAAGCGTATCGATTAGCCTTTGATCGCTCCGTGGCCCAGCCAAGTCCCGATAAGTCGGGTTACCGGACATTGAGAATCGGACCGATTTCACTTTCCGATAACGGCGTTAATCAGGAGTTGAGCAGTGCGTTTCCACTCACACGGGCAAAATCGAACCAGTGTAAACGGAAAGAAAGCCTATTTTTGCGCTGATGTGGCGGATTGACTGCCCTTCGCATTCGAGGTAGGCGGCGCTTTGGTCGGCGCGAATTATTTTGTATCCCTCTGGAATCTCGAACAACGCCGAGTCAGGCTCGACTTCTTTTATATCGGTGATGACCGTCGTGATTTCTCTCTTCGGCTTGTCATTCAAAATGTAATTACCCATCTTCGTATCCAGTGAAATCGAGCACCAGTTTTCATAAACCCGTATAGGCGATGAACCGGCTAGCTTCGCCCGAGCTGAACTGTAGTAGCTTATGCGCTCACCACGAACCTCCACGCCGTCGATGAACTTGTGTCCAAGGTCTTCAACCTTTCCTTCTGGTCCGGTATAGGGAGGGTTCTTCAGATCAATCTCCTGACAACAAGGTTGGTCGGATACTTTGACCGGGGAGACCACTTTGGTGATTTTGGCCGTCTGTCGGGTAGGCAGGAGACTCACAGATGTGCCGCAGTTGTCATCTATCCAAATATCAGTTGGAACGTTTTCCGAAGGGTCGTCTGTTCCATCGTAAAACCGCTCCTGCCTTATGCGCCCCTTGCTGTCGCGGAAGAGGTTCGCCTTAGTCACCACTATGTGTTTCATCCCATCGCTGCTATAGGTCACAATCGTCCTGACTTGCTTGGCCTGATATGGCTTTCCTTGCGCGTTTGAGACTTCCTCGTCAACAACAGTGCCCCTGCTCGGACATTGAGCCACGATAGCCTCTGCGGTAAAGATCATCGCTGAAAATACGAAAATCGGCGGAAGGCCACGGCGAAGCAGGTTGGCGGGAGAATTCATCTCACCCTCTTACATCAAGTCGAAGTATACAACGACGGGTCGCAGCCGCTACGACTGGTGCGGTCAACGCCCGATTAGTCGGGTAATCGGAAACTTGAAAAATCCACTTCTCCGGTAACGGCTGTTTACCAGGACCTTACAGTGGCTTTTGTTCGAGAGAGAGAAGCACTCACTTGCTGTGGCACAATTTGCTCATAGGCCTCAGGTCCGGCCCTCCGTATCCGTCAAACAGTAAACAAAGCTCGGTTTTGTTATAGTCCGTGAAACGGAATCGGAAGGACTGTATGGGTTTTCCGCCGGAGTAGACAACTACGAGGTGCTTTTCTCCGAGGCTTAATCCCTCTACTCTGAAGCCCATTTTCTGAGGCCATGGTGCTTTGTTTCGATGGTCTATTCTAAACATCAGCGTCTTGAGGTCGAAGGGAACCGTAACTAGAGTGCAGCAGCCCGGCGGATCCGGAATCACACAGAGCATCCCGGTCTTAGGTTCAGCGAATGTCGGAAG
>Ga0137418_10003949_pt1 | contig 13577 bp, 10 predicted proteins | sample CZODoug3_1_2_16f_FD_122242 | JGI IMG/M metagenome (GOLD analysis project Ga0137418, IMG submission 122242) | Vadose zone soil fungal communities from Angelo Coast Range Reserve, California, USA - CZODoug3_1_2_16fungal (Hybrid Assembly) | ecosystem: Environmental > Terrestrial > Soil > Vadose...
GCTGCGTGCTGTCCGGCATCGGCCTCGGCACCTTCGTCTCGACGTTCGCGCGCTCGGCCAGCCAGACGCAGCTGATCAGCTTCTTCATCAATCCGCCGCTCGCCATGCTGTCGGGCGGGCTCACGCCGATCGAGGCGATGCCGAAGTGGGTGCAGCCGCTCACGCTCCTCAACCCCATCGCCCACTTCGCGGCGATCGCGCGCAGCGTGCTCGTCAAGGGCGCCGGGCTCGACGTCGTCTACCCGAACCTTTTAGCGCTCATCGCCCTGGCAAGCCTGTTCGTGGGCATCAGCGCCTGGCGATTCCGAAGTCAGCTGAGCTGACAATCTGATGCCTATCACCCGTATTCCGTTCTGGCAGCTCCGCCGCCATGGCGTCGTCGAGGAGGCCGTGAGAGGCGGGAGCCGCCGTCGTATCGTCGGTCGGGATTGGGTGTTGCCGGAGGCCGTGCGCGAGCGGATGCGCGCGCGACCTGCCTGAGGCCGACTTCATCCCACCCCCGGCCGTCGCGCCCGCACGAACGCGACCGACCCCGCGGCGGCCAGCGCCGCCAGCACCGAGAACCCCGGCACGTACGATCCGGTCCGATCCGCCAGCACGCCGGCTACCAGCGGGCCGAGGATCATGCCGAACATGACGATCATCGACGAGACGCCTGTGATGGTGCCGAAGGACGCGCTCCCGAAGTAGTCGGCGCGGATCGCCGCCATCAACGGCCCGCGCATGCCCCACGACAGGCCGTGCAGCACCGCGAACACCAGCACCATCCAGTAGGCGCTCGAGAGCGCCAGAACCATGAGCGCCGTCGCGTGGCCCAGCATGCACGCCGCACAGATGCGGCGCTTGCTGAAGCGGTCGCCGAGCCAGCCGCCGCTGAACTGGCCGGTGGCCTGCATGATCGTGAGCAGGGCGACGACGCCGCCGGCCTGGTGCAGGGAATAGCCGAGCCGCTCCGTGACGTGGATGACCATGTGCACCATCACCGCCGACACGACGAGCAGTGCGGCGCCGTGGCCGAGGGAGATGAACCAGAACGCGCGGGTGCGCAGGGCCTGGCGCGCGGTGAAATTCCGCGCGTCGACCCCACGCAACGGCTCGGCGAAATCGCCATCCGGCCGCAGGCCATAGGCCTCGGGCCGATGCCGCACGATCTGCGCAAGCGGCACGCCGACGGCGAGCACCAGCAGGCCCGAGGCGACGGCCGTCCAGCGCCAGCCGAAGCGGGTGAGCGACAGCGCGACCACCGGTGCGAGCAGGCCGCCGGTGGACATGCCCATGCCGCTGATGCTCAGCGCCAGCGCCCGGCGCCGGCGGAACCAGGTGACGATGGCCACGCTGACCGGCAGGTAGCCGCCCAGGCTCGAGCCCAGCGCCATCATGAAGAACGTCAGGAAGAACACGACGGGGCCGTCGATGCGGGAGAAGAGCAGGAAGCCCACGCCGAAGATGGTCATGCCGACGCGGATGAGCGCGCGCGGGCCGAAGCGATCCGTCAGCCAGCCCTGCACGGGGCCGAGGATGCCGCTCTCCGCGCGCGACATGGCGAAGGCCGCCGACAGGATCGTCTTGCTCCAGCCGAACTCCTCGCGCAGCAGCACGGCGTAGGCGCCGTAGGCGTGGAACATGAGCGCGCCGATCAGGAACTCGATGCCGAAGCCGGCGGCGACGATCCACCAGCCGTAGAAGAGCGGGCCGCGGGGCACGCACGATTCTAGCCGTAAGATGCGGCCGGGGAAATGAAGCGTCTCACCGGGCGGCGGATGTACGGTGTCGGGTTGGCGGCCGCAGCGCTGGCGCTCGTGGTCCTCGCGGCCCGCTTCGCGCCGACCGTTGCGCTGTCGTTGAGCCTGGCGCTTCCGGCCACCGAAGCGTCATTCGCGCGTTTCTTTCCCGATGCGGTGCGTGAGGAGATCGTCCTGTCCGCCGGGAGTCGGACGATGCAGGCGGATCTCTACCGACCGACAACGCCACGCGCCGCGCTGCTGCTGGTCCACGGCCTCTCGCGTGCCGGTCGCCGACACGCCGAGCTGGTCCGGCTCGCCCGCCTGCTGGCTCGACACGGCCAGCTCGTGCTCGTGCCGCAGCTCGAGGGCCTGGTGGCCTTCCGGCTGGATGGTACCGAGATCGATGAGATCCGCGACGCCCTCGGCTACCTCGGCGGGCTCAGCCCGGCCGTCGGCATTGCGGGCTTCAGCTTCGGCGCCGGTCCGGCGCTGCTGGCGGCGGCCGCGTACCCCGAGATCGCGCTCGTCGGCAGCTTCGGCGGCTACGCCGATCTGCAGAACGTGATCGCCTACGTGACGACGGGCGTGCACACGTTCGACGGGCGACACTACGTGCAGCAGCAGGAAGAGTACAACCGCTGGAAGCTCCTGGCGCTGCTGGTCGGCTTCGTCGAGAGCGAGCGGGACCGCGCGCTGCTCGGCGCCATCGCGCGCCGAAAGCTCGAGAATCCCGCCGTCGACACGACCGCGCCCGCGGCGCAGCTCGGTCGGGACGGATACGCCGTGCTGAGCCTCGTCCTCAACAGGCAGGAGAGCGCGGTGGCGGCGCTGCTGGCCGATCTGTCGCCGCGGACCCGGCAGGCCCTGGCGTCCCTGTCGCCGCTGGCCATCGTCCCGCGTCTGCGGGGGCGGCTGCTGATCGCCCACGGGATGGCGGACGATTCGATCCCGTTCACCGAGAGTCTCCGGCTGGCCGAGGCCGCGGGTGGCCGCGCCGAGCTCGCGCTGCTCGACACCTTTCACCACACCGGGGCTCAGCCGTTCTGGTGGTCGTGGCGCGCGCGGATCGCGGACGGGTGGAACCTGGCTCGGCTCGCCGACGCGCTGGTTCGCATCGACCGGCATCGGCGGTAGGCGAGATCAGTCAACCGCCGGACACGTGTCTGTCCGGCGCCGTCGGCTTTTCGACACCCGGCGGCCGGCGTCTCCAGCGAACCCACGCAGACTCAAGTGTTGCGCGTTACACTGGCAGCCGGCATGAGCGTTGCTCGTCGCGAGAACACCGAAGCGCCGCCTACCACGACGAGGCAGCCGTCCATGCACGAGGCAGGAAGCACGCCACACCCGACCGAGCCGCCCGTCCGCTACCTGTTCATCGTCGCCCGCAATCGCCCCGACATGCTCGAACAGGTCAAGGAGCGCTTGCGCGGTGATAACCGGATAGAGGTCATCGCCGACCGGCGATACGGCGAGCGCCGGCAATCCGCCGTGCCCCGAGAGCCCGACCGGCGCGGTCCCGACCGGCGCCGCCCGACGAAGGCCCGGGATGACCTGTCCGTCTACCCGACCCTGGTCGCTCAGAAGCACGTCGAGTCATACGCGGAGCTGCAGCAGAAGGTGGCCGCCTCCGCCCGTGAATCCCAGGAGCTCCGCGAGGAGAACAGCCGCCTCCGCGCCGAGCTCTCGAGCCTGAAGGATCGGCTGGAGGCGCTGCTGTCAGCGGACGCCGCATTCAAAGCCGACGCCATCGCGCACGTGACGCAGGCCGAGGAAACGGTGGCGACGCTCATGGCGAGATTCCGCGCGCTCACTTCCGAATGACGGCCAACCCTCGACGCGAGGTGACGCGATGGCGACTCGTCTGAATCGCCGCCAGTTCCTGACGACCAGCCTGGCCACGGCCGCCGCGGTCGGGACGCGCGACGTCTTCGTGCCCGCGATCGTGCACGCGCAGGAGCCGATCCGCATCGGGCAGCTGATCCCGTTCACCGGATTCCTCGGCGCCATCGGCGAGTACGGCAAGCAGGGGGCGACGCTGGCGGTGGAGGAGCTGAACGAAAAGGGCGGCGTGATGGGCCGCAAGCTCGAGCTGATCACCGAGGACGAGGCGAATCCCGGCGTCGCCGTGCAGAAGGCGCGCAAGCTGATCGAGAAGGACCACGTGGTGGCCATCGAGGGGCTCGTGTCCTCGGCCTCGTGCCTGGCCGTCGGCGACGAAGTCCAGCGCGCGAAGGTCCTCTTGATCAACGCCGGCGCGAACTCCGACGAGATCCGCAGCAAGCGCTGCCACCGCTACGTGTTTTCGACCGAGGGCTGCAACACGCAGTACGTGAGCGCCATCGGCAACTGGCTCATCAAGGAGCGCAAGATCAGCCGCTGGTACTTCCTGACCTCCGACTACGCGTTCGGCCACGATCTGCTGCGCGTCGCGCGCGGACTGCTGGCCGCCAACAAGGGCACGGAGGTCGGCAGCGACCTGGCGCCCACGGGCACCACCGACTTCAGCCAGTACATCACCAAGATGAAGGCGGCCAAGCCCGACCTCGTCTTCCACAACCTCGCCGGCGCCGATGTCACCAACTTCCTCAAGCAGTACGCCGAGGCCGGCATGACGATCGAGGTGGCCGGTGGCGTCATCGATTCCGCGTACGCGTGGCCGGTGGGCGAGGCGCTGCGGGGGCACTTTCCGATCATCTGGTGGCACGAGCTGACCACGCCGGCCAGCGTCGCGTGGGCCGCGCGCTACATCAAGCGCTGGGGCCGGCCGCCGGACAACCAGGCGTACGGCGACTACATCGCGGTGCACGCCATCGCGCAGGCCATCGACAAGGCCAAGAGCACGGACAGCGCCAAGCTGGTGGCCGCGCTCGAGGGCCACACGCTCGCCGGCACGACGGACGGGCTCAAGGGCCGCCCGCTCACGTTCCGCGCGTGGGACCACCAGCTGCTGCAGCCGATGTACGTGGTCGGCGCGAAGGACAAGGCGAAGTGGAAGGACAAGTGGGACATCTTCGAGGTCATCGGCGAGGTGCCCGGCAAGGGGCAGCCGCTGGAGGCGATCGCGATCCCGAAGGCCGAGAGCCAGTGCCAGCTGGAGCCGATGTCGTAAGCGCCGCTCGATGACGCCGGCCGTCCTCACCGAGTTCCTGCTGAACGGACTCGTGCTGGGGGCGCTGTACGTGCTGATGGCGCTGGGCCTGTCGATCATCTTCGGCATGGTCGGCGTCATCAACTTCGCCCACGGCGCGCTCTTCACGCTCGGCGCCTACACGGCGTACCAGGTGCAAGGCGCGCTCGGGTTTGCCGGCGCGCTGATCGTCGCGCCGGTCCTCGTCGGCGTCCTCGGTATGCTCATCGAGGCCACGCTGCTGCGCCGGCTCTACGTCGAGGACCCGCTGCAGGGGCTGCTGCTCACCTTCGGCCTGGCCATGGTGCTCGAGCAGGGCATCCGGTTGGTCTGGGGGCTCTCGCCCAAGCAGTTCGCGGTGCCGCCAGGGCTCGCGGGCGCGCTGGCGCTGGGCTCACTGACCTACTCGAAGTACCGCAGCTTCATCCTGCTCGCGGTCGTGCTCCTCATCGTCGGCCTCGTGCTCTTCTTGCAGAAGACCGCGATCGGCACCATCGTGCGCGCGGGCAGCCGCGATCCGATGATGGTGCGCCTGCTCGGCATCAGCCTGACGCCGGTGCTCACGCTCGTGTTCGGCCTCGGCGTCGCGCTGGCCGCGCTGGCCGGTGTGCTGTCGGCGCCGCTGGCCGGCGTGCAGCCGGCCATGGGCGTCAACGTGGGCACGGCGGCGTTCGTGGTCGTCACCATCGGCGGGCTCGGCAGCCTCGCGGGCGCGATCGTGTCGGGGCTGCTGGTGGGGCAGGTGGTGAGCCTCAGCATCTACTTCCAGCCGCGCGCGGCCGAGGCGTCGATGTACGTGCTGATGGCCGTGATCCTCCTGCTCCGGCCACGAGGCCTCATGGGCGAGCGCTGGGAAAAGTTCGATTGATCGCGCGCGCGGCCCGCCATCCGCTGGTGTGGCTCTACGCCTGGTTCCTCGTCATCCCTTTCGTGATGACGGCGGCGAAGTCCACGGTGTCGCTCGGCACGGAGATCGTCGTCTTCACGCTGCTCGCCATCGCCTACAACCTCCTGATGGGCTACACCGGGCTCGTCTCCTTCGGCCACAGCGCGTTCTTCGGCCTCGGGGGCTACGCGGCCGGGCTCGTGCAGATCCACCTCGTGAAGGGCATGGTGGTGCCGCTGCTGGCGGGCGTGGCCGTGGCCACGCTGGCGGGCGCTGTCATCGGCTTCCTGCTGATGCGCAAGCGCGGCGTGTACTTCTCGCTGCTCACGCTCGCCTTCACGCAGATGTTCTTCTACGTCGTCTACGGCGCCACGGGGGTGACCGGCGGCGAGAACGGCCTGGGCGGCATCGAGCGCTTTCCGCTCGGCGCCGGCGTCCTGCGCGTGGACCTCGGCGACAAGCGCGTCTACTACTACGCGACGGCCGGGGTGGCGGCGGCCGCCATCTGGGTGCTGTGGCGTGTGGTGCACTCGCCGTTCGGCCGCGTGCTGCAGGGCATCCGCGAAAACGAACAGCGCGCCAGCTTCGTCGGTTACGACGTGCGGCGCTACAAGCTGGCCGCCTTCGTGGTCTCGTGCGCCTTCGCCGGCCTGGCCGGCGCGCTCTACACGTTCCTGCTCAACTTCGCCTACCCGGAATCGCTGCACGTCACGATGGCGGGAGAGATCGCGGCCATGACGCTGGTGGGCGGCATGCGCAGCTTCGTCGGTCCCGCGGTGGGCGCCGCGGTTTTCGTGTTCATGCGCGACACGCTGTCGTCGTGGACGGAGAACTGGCTCGTCTACTTCGGCGTCATCTTCATCGCCTTCGTCATGTTCTCGCCCAACGGCATCGTCGGCGTGGTGCAGCGCCTGCGCGGTCTGCGGCGCGGCGCGACCGCGCCGACGCCGGTCGCCCTGGCTGCCACACCGGCGCCTGCCGCGCCGGCGCCCGTCACGCGCGACGACGGCCGTCCGCTGCTCGAGGTGGACGGCGTCACGAAGTACTTCGGCGGGCTCGCCGCGGTCGACGGCGCCTCGTTCGGCGTCAAGCGCGGCGAGCTGCGCTCGGTGATCGGACCCAACGGCGCCGGCAAGACGACGCTCTTCAACGTCGTGACCGGGCTGCTGGCCCCCGACGCCGGCGCGGCGCGCTTCGAGGGCGCCGTCATCACCGGGCTGCCACCGCACCGGGTGGTGGCGCGCGGCGTGTCGCGCTCGTTCCAGATCATCAGCGTCTTCCAGTCGCTCAGCGTGTTCGAGAACGTGCGGCTCGCCGTGCAGGCCAAGCACCCGCGGCGCTTCGCGATGCTGACCGACAGCACGCGTCTGACCGACGCGGCGGCGGAGGCGGCGCGTCTACTGCAGGCGGTCGGCCTCGCCGAGCACGCCGGCACGCTGGCCGCAAATCTTTCGCACGGCGACCAGCGACTGCTGGAGATCGCCATCGCGCTGGCCACCCGGCCCACGCTGCTGCTGCTCGACGAGCCGCTGGCCGGCCTCTCGGCGTCCGATCGCGTGCGCGTGGCCGCCCTCATCCGCGCGCTGCACGGCTCGGTCACCATCGTGCTGATCGACCACGACATCGACCAGGTGCTGGCGCTGTCCGACCGCATCACCGTGCTGCACCAGGGCCGCGTCATCGCCGAGGGCGCGCCGGCCGAGATCCAGAAGAACGCGGAGGTGCAGACGGCCTACCTCGGTCATCTCAAGGTGGCTGCCGGCGCCGGCGCCGGCCTCGCCCGCGCGGAGGGCGCGCCGCTGCTCGGCGTGGTGTCGGTGGACGCGTTCTACGGCAAGAGTCACGTGCTGCACGACGTGTCGCTCGACGTCTTCCCCGGCGAGGTGGTCGCGCTGCTCGGGCGCAACGGTGCCGGCAAGACGACGACGCTGGCCGCGATCACGGGCGTCGTGCCGCCGCGCCGCGGGCGCATCACCTACCGCGGGCGCGACATCACCGGCGGAGCACCCGAGGCCATTGCGCGCCAGGGCGTGGGCCTGGTGCCGCAGGGCCGGCGGATCTTCCCCAACCTCAGCGTGCTCGAGAACCTCACGATCGCCCGTCGCGGCCAGGGCGGCTGGACCCTCGAGCGCGTCTTCGAGACGTTTCCCCGGCTGCACCAGCTGCGCCACGCCAGCGGCGGGACGCTGTCGGGCGGCGAGCTGCAGCTGCTGGCCATCGCCCGCGCGCTCATGGGCAACGTCGAGCTGCTGCTGCTCGACGAGCCCTTCGAGGGGCTGGCGCCGACGATCGTCGAGACGGTGTGGAACGTCCTGCACGCGCTCAAGGGCGAGACCACGCTGCTGCTGGTCGAACAGAACGCCGACCTGGCGCTGGCCCTGGCCGGGCGCGCCTACGTCATCAACAACGGCTCGATCGCGTGGAGCGGCGACGCGCCGACGCTGCGCGCACAGGACGACCTGCGCCGCCGCCTGCTCGGCGTGTGAGCATTGCGCGGCGAAAAGGTCGGACCTTTCGGGCCTGGTCGTTCCTCGGGAACATTCGAGCATGTTCGTTAGTTGTCGGGCCGAGTCAGTCTGGGAGGGGGTGTTTCCGAGAGGTTTCAAAGAGGCCACTCTTCGGCGTCTGCAGTCAAACGGATGGGCAGTGAGTCGTCTCGGCTTGCAGGGAGGTTGTGAACATGCAGGGCTCCCCGATCATGCGTTCGCTCTTCGGAGTAGTTTTCACGGCTCTCCTACCGTTGCTCGCCACCCCGGCCGCGGGCCAGTACTCGCAGGTGAATCTGGTCTCCGATCTGCCCGGGCGTGCCGCGAATACCGATCCCCAGCTGCGCAATCCGTGGGGCGTGGTCAACCCTCCGGGGGGCCCCCTCTGGGTTTCGGACAACGCCGCGGGCGTCTCGACCCTGTACCAGGGCAACGGCGCGAAGCAATCCCTGGTCGTCACGATTCCGCCGCCGGCGGGCGGCACGGGACCGGCGGCCCCGACCGGTGTGGTCTGGAACACGCGGGGCTTCGTCGTCAGTAAAGGCACCACCTCGGGCGTGGCCGCGTTCATCTTTGCCACGGAGGATGGGACGATCAGCGGATGGAACCCCACTGTCGATCCAACGCACGCGATTCTCAAAGTGGACAACTCGACCAAGGGCGCGGTGTACAAGGGCCTGGCGCTGGGCAGCAACAGCTCGGGCACGTTTCTCTACGCCACGAATTTCCACGACGGCGTCGTGGAGATGTACGACTCCACCTTTGCTTTCGTCAAGTCGTTCACCGATCCGACGCTCCCACAAGGGTATGCGCCATTCGGAATCCGGAACATCGACGGCAACCTCTACGTGACCTTCGCGCTGCAGAATGCCGCCCGGCATGATGATGTGGCGGGCAAGGCACACGGGTTTGTCGACGTCTTCGATACGACAGGCAACAAGATCAGGCGCTTCGCCTCGCGCGGCCCGCTCAATTCACCGTGGGGCCTGGCGTTGGCGCCGGCTGATTTCGGCAAGCTGAGCAATCAGTTGCTCGTCGGCAACTTCGGCGACGGGAAGATCAACGCGTTCGATCTCAAGGACGGCGAGTTCAAGCATGCGCTCGAGGGCAGTGACGGGAAGCCCCTCGTCAACGATGGGTTGTGGGCCATATGGTTCGGTGATGGCGTCGCGCTCGGAAATCCCGACGAGCTGTTCTTTACCGCCGGCATCAATGATGAAGCCGACGGTCTGTTCGGGAAGATTCTGGCGCTGCCCCGGCAGGACGGGGAAAACGACCAGGCGGACCGCTGATGCAACCAGGATCCCGGTTTGCGCAACTCGTGAACATCGCTCGGGTGCTCCTGCTCGCGGTCGCGGTGGGCGCGTGCGCGACGCCCGAGACGATGCCCTCCGCGTCCCTGACCACGCTGGAGCCCGCCGCCAGCCGATGGTTCAAGCTCGAATGGAGCGCCGAGCCGGATGAGAGCCAGGCGCTGCGGGTCGACGGTTACATCGTCAACACCTATGGTCAGGCGGCCCAGGTGCAGTTGCTGGCGCAGGCGCTGGACGCCTCTGGCAACGTCGTCGATCAGAAGATCAACTACGCGCTCGCGACAGTGCCTGGCTTCGGTCGCTCCTACTTCAACATCGGGCGTCTCGCCGCGGCCGATCACTACCAGGTAACGGTGTGGAGCGCGTACTTCCTGCAGGGGCGCCGACTGGGGCCGTAGCGGAACGGCACCGGAGCTGAAAAGCACCTGGCGGCTGCGACTCGTACAGTCCGGCCGCCAGATGTTCTGTTCATAGGCGGATCCTCGTCTGCTTTTGATATTCTAGTTCCAGGATGAAGCTCTCCGAAAAATTCGCGCGACAGGAAAGCGAAGACGGTCGCCTGGCTCGGATCGGGCGCCGCCGGATCTCGAAAGATCGGGCGGAATCGGTCCGTCGGTTTCTCAGAGATCCACCCTCCCTGATCTGCGATCAATGCGGTCGTCGCTTCTCATTGCCGATGCACCTCGGTCGACACAAGAAATCAAAGCACGATAGCTCGTCCGCGGCGTAGCTGCGTCGACCTCACTCGACCCGCGCCGCGTGTGGCCATACCGGGTCAGCGTGCGTGTCGAACCGCTCCGGCAGGAACCACGCGGCCGCCCCGACGAGAAGTCCCATCACGAGCCACCACGCGACGGCCACGGTCGGAGCGGTCCACACCCCCGCGCTGGTCGCATGCCGGAGACCGTGCGCCCCCTCGAGCATCCAGTGCCAACCCAGGTGCCCGAGAATGGCCGAGACGATGATCACGCCGAGTCTGGCTCCGAGCACGTGAGCGTACAGGAGGCGCAGCACCACGACGACGACGAGCAGCGCCGCCACCTCGCCGAGCGTGACGCCGAGGTTGAACGACGCGAGCGATACCCGCGTGTGGGCGCCGGCAAATTGCCGCTGCTCCGCCCAGAGATGTCCGAGGCCGAAGCCGCCGAGAGCGCCGACGACGTCGGCGACGAACCAGCGACGGCGCAGATTCGGCGCAACGACGTTCTCCACCGCGAGGAGCACGACGGCGGCGCCGAGACAGCTCTCGAAGAGCATCGGCAGCCATCTGACCTCGGGCGCGGCGCCGACCGCGTCCGCAATCGACGTCACCGCCTGCATCCCGGTGAGGGCCAGGACGACCATCAGCAGGCTCCAGAACTGCCGAAACGGTGCGACGAGACAGACGAGGAAGACCAGGCGATCCACCACGAACACGTCGCTGAAGCCACGCCTCGCGAAGATCCAGGCCACCTCGTACCACCGCGGGTCGAGAGAGATGCGGCCGTCGCCACCCGATAGGTCGTAGGTCAGGGACGGCCCGCTCATCGGCAAGAACTGCACCCGCAGCTTGATCCGCTGTCCCAGCCCTGGCGATATCTTCAGGAGCAAGGCGAAATCGGTGCCCGATCGGACCGGATACTCGATGTGGGCATCGAAGTAACCCTGGTTCCAGAACACCTTCGTGTCGACTGGCAGGCGCGGACCCTGGACATGGCTCAGGGCCGTGGCATAGCCATCGAACGACCGGTCGGACGGAAGCGAGATCTGTGTCTCGCTGCGGATGGGGGCGAGCGGCCTCCCGCCCTCGAACAGCACGATGTCGCGCGCCGCCGCGGCGGCCGCCGCCTTGAGTTGCTCTTCGATCCCGGCCAGCTGCAGATACCCCGGGCCCCACTTCGGCAGATCCAGGCCCTGCAGCAGGACCAACGGAATCCTCACGACGAGATGGAGGCGACCTTCTTCGGCCCTGACGAATCCCTGAAGGCGAATCTCGGGCGGGAGATCCCCACCGTTGGCGTCGGCCATTCGCGAAACCACGACGAACGCCACCACGAGCGCGAGCGACGACAAAGAGAGCAACAGAGCACGCGGCTGGACCATTCTCCCGCGACGCACCGTGGGAGAGTGGCCCAGACCGCGTGGTGCCATGAGCTAGATCGCTCCTCGGTGTGCCGCCTCAGTCACGGTCATCGCGGGCAGAGTCGCCGGCCGGCACGAACCGCTGAACGCGCTTGCCGGTATCGACCTCACCCGTATAGATCGTGCCGTTCGAATCGATGTCGAGGACGTGGATCCAGTGGAACTGGCCCGCGTTCCGGCCGTTGTGTCCAAACTGGCCGGCGATCTCGCCGGTCAAACGGCGCATCTGATAGACGTGGTTGTTCTCTCCGTCGGTGACGTGGAGGAACGTACGGTTGCGATCGAGCGAGGGCGCGATGTCCCACATCGACCCATTGCCGAGTGTCTCGGTCTTCTCGAAGAACTCCTGCACGAACTTCCCCGCCTTGGTGAAGACCTGGATGCGGTCGTTCACGCGATCGCACACGTAGACGAGGTCCGCCACCAGGCGGACACAGTGGACGGGATTGCGGAAGTCCTTGTCGGGCGGCGCCTTCGGGTCGTACGGACCGCCGGTGCAGGGGAGCGGGTTCCCGGGCGAGTCGCACGGTGGCTTGCCATACGCACCCCAATAACGCTTCACCGGCCCGGGCGCCTCCGTATCGAAGACGGCGATCCGCTTGTTTCCGTAGCCGTCCGCGACGTACAGCTCGTGGGCGTCGACGTCGACGTCGAAGTCCGCGGGCCGCTTGACGTTGATCATGTCGCCATTGCCTGTCGAGGCTCCGGCCTTGCCGATCTGAAAGAGGAACGTCCCGTCGGCCGCGAATTTTAGTATTTGGTCGTCTTCGCCCTGGCCGCCGGCGGCTCCGCCGTTTCCGGCCACCCAGACGTTATCGTGCTTGTCGACGAGGATGCCGTGCTCGGTGTTGGGCCACTGACAGGCGGGCGCCTTGCACGTCTTGTTGTACTGGTTGTTCATGTCCTTGTCCGCCGGACCGCCCCACGCGCGAAGCAGGTTGCCCTTGCCATCGAACTCCATGACGGACGGGGCCGGGACGCAGCACTCCGACCGCGGGGTCAACCGTGTGCCGAAGGGGACGGCGCCGGCCTCATCGTCGGTCAGGGTGCGGGGCCGCTGGATGATCCAGACGTGATCGTGGGAGTCGGTCGCGAGACCACCGACTTGCCCGATGAGCCAGTTGTTCGGCAGTTGCTTCGGCCAGAAGGGATCGACGACGTACCGCGGGACTCCGTTGTCGTTGCCGCGGTCGGCCCGCGCGGCGCTCGGCAAGAACTGCCAGAAGCCGAAACCGAGGAGCGCTACGAAGACCACGCTGAGAGAGGCATATCGAACCGCTTTCATCACTTCCCCACTCCTCTTCCAAAAACCGGTGTGTGGCTAGTCAGGCCCTTCCGTTGTTTGGTACCACCTCCCTTGGGCTCATCCTCCAGGACATCCGCATGCGCGTTCACTCAGTGCGCCGGCGGCACGGGAGACTCTAGGAGCGGCGCAAAACGATGTCAAGCCGTCCAGACGCCTGCGGTCGTCGACAGAGGGGTGTCGACAGAGGGGTTGACACCATCGCGTCCTTTCTCGTATCGTCACCGCGCTCCGCAGCTGCATAACCGTCGGGCGGCCGTCGCCGTGTAGAAGGTTCGGGTGACCGTGTTCACGCTTCTCGCAGCTCGAAGTCCTCCCCCAGGCTTCCTGACCAACGATTCGCCCCGTCCCTCTCGTGCAGTGCCCTTCAGTGCAGAAGGAGTCCTCATGGGTCGCCGTACGACATTGTTCATCGCGCCCGTCATGCTGTTTCTCTCGATCGTGCTCACGTCCGCACCCGCCGTCGCGGTTACGCCGTGCGAGAGTCTCGCCGCCGCGCTGCCGCCCGGCACCACCGGCATCACGACGCAGTCCGTCGCGGCCGGCAGCTTCACCCCGCCCGGGTCGGGCACGCTCACCAATCTCCCCGCGTTTTGTCGCGTCGCGGCCACGCTGAC
>Ga0137418_10003950_pt1 | contig 13576 bp, 20 predicted proteins | sample CZODoug3_1_2_16f_FD_122242 | JGI IMG/M metagenome (GOLD analysis project Ga0137418, IMG submission 122242) | Vadose zone soil fungal communities from Angelo Coast Range Reserve, California, USA - CZODoug3_1_2_16fungal (Hybrid Assembly) | ecosystem: Environmental > Terrestrial > Soil > Vadose...
TCGTTGGGGCAGACTTCGCCATCGACGGCGGAGCTGGGGCCTTTTCTCAACTCGGCGGCTGATAGCCCGCAGGTCTACCGCAACGGGGATATGCTCGGCGTCGAAGGGCTCCAGGAAATCGTGGATAAATCGGCATGCCTCCCAGCGGAGAAAAATGAAACAAGGCATCCTCAACCAAAGGGCTGCCTGGCGGCATGGCGCACCAACTGATGATGAATCTTTAGTTCTGGTCCACATTCGCCGAAGAGATCGGGCTTCACGGCTGACGGAGACTTCCGATCGAAGCACGTTCTTCGACTTCACTCTTCGAATTCTGTTTACACAGACCACTTCGGATGCCGATGGCCATCATGTCAATTGCCCGCCTCACATCGGCAAAATTGTGGTGATTACCTGACGCAGGGATCTGTCGAGATGACTGGGTAAACAACTGGAAATCTACAACGGTTGCACAGACCGTTGCAGGCCTCACCTTGTGTCCGACGGATACGCGACGGTTTCCTAGACCGTTGTAGCTGCAGACCTTTATTAAGGTAGAGTCCTCCGATTAGGAATGCTGCATCGCCTCTTGCACGCATCTGTGTTAGTATGAAACTCGCATGAGCGCGCTGATTCTTACAGGCGGTTTACAGGCGGTTTTGCCAGGAAAGCCTGCAGTCAGGGGCACACAAGGCGAACAGTGCGCTGTATGCGAATCTTGCAAAGGCTTTATTTGCAAGGATTTACTGTAAGTTGTTGATTCCACGGCTGGGGACGTAGTTCAGTTGGTTAGAACGCTGCCCTCTCGTTGGTTAGAATCCCACACTGTCACGGCCGATACCCATCTACCCTGCCCTTTTTCCCCTGGTTCTTTGTCTCCTGCCGTCCATTCTCACATCTTGCGTGTATTGGAGCTGACCTCACAGCAGTTTTCACCTTTACCGGTTTAGCAAATTGCCCGATTCCACTGCCCGTTGTTCGGAATCAATGACTTACGCTCGGGTGAGAGGCCACTATTCGGGCCAAAAAGGTTATGTTCGGAAGCAAGTGTGCAACTATTTATGCAACTCCCTGGAGACAACGGATCGAAATTGGTCGGCGTTACGCATGGTCTTGGAGATTGACGACGGGGGTTAGAGAAGATAAGACCGAGAAAAGCGTATCCGCCCCGATCTCCTCCTGGGTGTTTCTACTGCGCCGCGCATGGTCGAAATCAACAAGCTTCCACGCTACGTCACACATTGCGGTAGCCTCGTTCCTGTAGCACCCAGCTGTTGCCATCCGGATCGGAGAAGTTGGCGAAGCTGGCATAGTCTCCGCGCGTGGGGTCAAGCCCGGGTGCGAAGCCTCCGTCCCAGGCTCCAATTGACGTCTTGTGCCGGATCTCACCGACCTCAACCCCACGTTCGAGCAGGCGGCTCCGGGCGGCCTCGAGGTTCGTCACGACGAGATAGACGTTGCGGAGTGAACCGACGGGCGCGTCGGTGAGTCCGTTACCGATCTGGATCGAGCAGCTCGAGCCCGGAGGAGTGAGCTGTACGACGCGGAACGCTTCGTTCGGCGAATAGTCGACGTCGAGCGTGAAGCCGACCTGATCGAGGTAGAACCGCAGCGCTCGCTCGACATCGCTCACCGGCAGCGTGATCACTTCGACCGAAAACGTTGGCGTTCTCACGGTTACATCTCCTCTGCGCATGCGACCCTGAAGGTCGGCTATGCTGGTTGCCTTTTGTGGCGCCACGCCGATCTGTGTTCACAAATCAATGGCGACGTCGCAAATGGGTTGTGAGCAGCAAACGAGAACGTTGCCATCGGCCGGCTTGTCGAGTGGCTCCGGTCCATAGACGACTGCGCCCGAAACCAAACCGCTTTCACAGTTGTGACATACGCCTGTCCGGCACGACCAACGGACCGGGACGTCGCACGCCTCGGCCAGTTCCAAAATGCTCTGGAAGGCTGGCGCGTCCCAATGCGCCGCGATCCCACTGCGCGCGAACGATACCAGCGGCCCTGTCTTCGCGTCGTCCGTGGGCAGATGCGGAGCCCGCGTCGCTGCGCCCGCCACACCAGGGGTCATCGACTCGCTGCCGTTGAAGATTTCGACCTGGACCCGTTCCGGCGTCACGCCCAAGATTGCGAGCGCCTCTTTCATGTCCGCCATGAAGCGAGTCGGCCCGCAGAGATAGACATCCGCCTCGCGTGGGACGCCGACCTCATCGAAGACCGATCGCGACAGATGACCGGCAGCATCGAAATCCTCACCCATCTTGTCGTGCGCGCGCGGCCTGCTGTAACAGACATAGCTCCGTCCATATGGGAGCGTAACCATGAGGTTGCGGACTTCGATGGCGAATGGATGATGCTGCCGATCGCGAGCCGCGTGCAGCCACAAGACTTGCCGTGTCGAGCGGTCCGCCGCCAGAGCGTGCAGCATCGCCAAAACCGGCGTCGCTCCGATCCCAGCGCTGAGCAGCACCACCGGCCGCTCTCGGGAGTTCAGAACGAAGCTTCCCCGCGGCGAGCTGACATCGACAGCATCGCCCACCCGGACATGCCCCTGTAGGTAGCTTCCAGCCACACCATTCGGCTCGATTTTCACGCTGATTCGATAGCGTTCCGTCGAGAGCGCGCCCGAAAGAGAGTAGCTGCGAAAAAGGGGCGGGCTGCCGGCGCTCGGTTGAAGAGCCATGGCACATACGAAGGATGCTTGAGGCTGCGGATTCCTTCCCCCTGAACCTCGGGTTTTTCGGAAAAGGCAACGCAAGTTCTGCCGCTGGCCTGGTTGAACAGATTGAAGCAGGGGCTTGCGGCTTGAAGCTTCACGAAGACTGGGGCACGACACCGGCCGCGATCGATTGCTGTCTTTCTGTTGCGGATGACATGGACATTCAGGTTTTGATCCACACGGATACGCTCAATGAAAGCGGCTTTGTCGAAAACACGATCGCGGCGTTCAAGGGCAGGACAATCCACACGTTTCATACCGAAGGCGCCGGCGGAGGGCATGCACCGGACATCATTAAAGTGTGCGGTGCGCCGAACGTGATTCCGTCTTCGACAACCCCGACGCGTCCCTACACGGTGAATACGCTCGAAGAGGCGCTCGACATGGTGATGGTGACGCATCATCTGGATCGCCGTATCCCCGAAGACCTCGCGTTCGCAGAGAGCCGTATCCGCAAGGAAACGATTGCGGCGGAGGATATTCTTCACGACCTCGGTGCGCTTTCAATCATGTCGTCCGACAGCCAAGCCATGGGCCGCGCAGGAGAAGTGATTATCCGGACCTGGCAGACCGCCGACAAAATGAGGAAGCAATTTGGGCGGCGCGCCGAGGAAAAAGGCGACAACGATAATTTTAGGGCCCGGCGGTACGTTGCCAAATACACGATCAATCCAGCGATCGCGCAAGGGATTTCAAATTACGTGGGCTCTATAGAAGTTGGAAAGCTTGCGGATCTCAGTATTTGGAATCCCGCTTTTTTTGGAGTGAAGCCGGCCCTGGTGCTGAAGAACGGAATGATTGCCGCGGCAATCATGGGGGACCCCAACGCCTCGATTCCTAATCCGCAACCGGAATACTACCGCCCTATGTTCGGTGCATTCGGCCGTGCCATGACGGAAAGCTCGGTAACGTTCGTAAGCCAAGCCCTCCTTCAAAAGGGTGAGTCACTGGGCCTCGCGAAGAAGCTGCTCCCCGTCACCAACACCCGCAAGATCGGCAAGCGCTCGATGATGCTCAATGACGCCACGCCACGCATGGAAGTCGATCCCGAGACGTACGAAGTACGTGCCGACGGCCGTTTGCTCACCTGTGAACCCGCGAAAGTGTTGGCCCTGGCGCAACGCTATTTCTTGTATTGAGGACGAACAACGATGCACAACGCTTCCCTTCACCGCCCGGCCGGACACTGGCCAGAGGAAAAGGCGGTGGGCACTCTCAGCCTCGATTTTGACGCGCGTCATCGTCGTCGCATTCGGTTGACCACCGATCACGGAGAAGACGTTCTTCTCGATCTTCCCAAAACCGTCGCGATGGCAAACGGAGATGGATTGCAACTCGACGACGGAAACTGGCTAAGGATTCAAGCGGCCGCCGAGCTGATCGTCGAAGTCAAGCATAAGGACCGCCATCAACTGATGCGCCTCGCTTGGCACCTCGGAAATCGCCATCTTCCAACCGAGATTCGGGATGATGCCCTTCGCATTCGCCCAGACCATGTGATCGAGGATATGCTCCACCGTTTCGAAGCGGAACTCGTGAAGGTAGAGGTTCCTTTCCAACCCGAAGGCGGCGCGTACGGCGGTAACGGCCACCATCACAACCATGGCGACGGTGAGCATCATCATGAGTAAGGAACCTTATTGCTTGCCGCCCTCGCTCTTGAGACTGCAAAGCTGGCTGTCGCCGGCGTTCCCTACCGGTGCTTACAGCTATTCCCACGGCCTCGAGTGCGCTGTCGAAGCGGGATATATAAAGGATCGCGAAAGTCTCGTTGATTGGCTCGAAGCCGACCTTTGCTACGGCTCGGGACGAAATGAAGCGATTTTCTTCGGTGAAGCCTGGCGCCTCGCCCGAGACGCCGATTGCGCGAAGCTATTTGAAATTGCGGAACTGGCGGCCGCCTTTCGCGGAACATCGGAATTTGCGCTGGAATCATCGCAACAAGCGGCCGCCTGCCGCGCGACGCTGCGCCAAGTGTGGCCCGATCGCCTGTTGGACTCGCTTTCGCAGCTGCTGTCGGAATATCATGTTCCGCCTGCTCTGGCCGTCGTCCTGGGAGTCCGCTCGGCAAGCGAGGGCATTCCGATTGGCCTCGCCTTGCCCGCTTTTCTGCAAAGTTATGTCGCTAATTTGGTGACCGCCGGAGTGCGACTTATCCCCCTCGGTCAAACGGACGGGCAGTTTGCCATCGCCGGGCTCGAGCAAGCGGTGCTCGCCACCAGCGCACAAGCCAGAAACGCCACGATTGACGATCTTGGGTCTGCCGCTTTGATGGTGGATCTCGCCTCGATGGCGCACGAAACCCAATATACGAGGCTATTCAGGTCATGACCCTTCTTGCCGGCACAGAATCCTCAAACCATCCTTTGCGCGTCGGAATCGGTGGCCCGGTTGGTTCAGGAAAAACCGCGCTCGTGGAGGCGCTCTGCAAACGGCTCCGAGACAACTACGACATTTATGTGATTACCAATGACATCTACACGAAGGAAGACCAGCTCATTCTCACCCGCGCGGAAGCCCTGCCAGCGGAGCGCATCATGGGCGTCGAGACCGGCGGCTGTCCTCACACGGCGATTCGGGAAGATGCTTCAATGAACCTCGCGGCCATCGACGACATGAATCTCAGATTCCCGCACGCGGAATTGTGCTTCATCGAGTCCGGGGGCGACAACCTCGCGGCAACCTTCAGCCCCGAGCTGGCCGACTTGACCATCTATGTGATCGATGTCGCGGAAGGCGAAAAAATTCCGCGCAAGGGCGGCCCCGGTATTACGCGCTCCGATCTTCTCGTCATCAACAAGATAGATTTGGCTCCCCTCGTAGGCGCAAACCTTGAGATAATGAAGGCGGATACGCTGAGAATGCGCGTCCAGCGGCCTTTCGTCTTTACAAATTTGAAAAGCGGCAAAGGTGTCGATCGAGTCGCAAGCTTTGTCATCGAGAAAGGCGGATTGGTGAGGTCAACTGCGTAGCCGTCCGATCCGCGTTGCCGACTCCCATTTTTGGTCCCGCAAACGCGCAGATTCTCAGCGGACGAGCTTCACTCCGCGAAGGAGTTGCGCGTTTGCCGCGACAATGAGTGTGGACAAGCTCATCGCAATGGCGCCCACGCTCATCGGCAGCCCCACTCCCCAGCGGAGAAATACTCCAGCAGCAACCGGAATCGCCGCTAGGTTGTAGGCGGTGGCCCAGACGAGGTTCTCGATCATCTTCCGGTAAGCAGCGCGCGACAGCTCAATGGCGCCCACGACATCGCGAGGGTCGTTACGCACAAGTACGATTCCGGCCGATTCCACAGCCACGTCGGTCCCCGCGCCGATTGCGATCCCGACGTCGGCAGTGACGAGCGCTGGGGCGTCGTTCACGCCGTCGCCAACCATCGCTACGCGTTTGCCTCCGCCTTGAAAACGCTTGATGGCTGCCGCTTTGTCGGCAGGAAGAACTTCCGCCGCGACATCATCGATGCCGATGCGACGCGCGACCGATTCGGCGACTGCCTTGGAGTCTCCAGTGATCATGGCCACGCGCATTCCCAGCCGATGCAGCTCATCAATCGCTTCTTTCGATTCGGGACGAATTTCATCTTCGACAGCGAACGCGCCAAGTACGCCTCTATCGGCGATCACAAAAAGCACCGTTTTGCCCTCGCTGCCCCAAGCGGCTGCAGCCTTCGCTATCTCTGGGGAAGGCACTACGCTCCGCGCCGACAGAAGACGCGGCCCGCCAACCGCGACTGTTGTGCCGGCGACAAGAGCTTGCGCGCCTCGACCCGGCAGCGCTTCGAATCCGCTCGCTGCAGGAAGTTGAAGCCCGCGTCGTTTCGCCTCGGCGACGATGACTTTGGCCAATGAATGTTCGGAATCCATTTCGACGGCAGCAGCGCGAGTGAACAGATCCTCCTCGCTGACCTCCGGCGCAACGACTGCGCCCGAAAGCGCCGGAGAGCCGCGCGTGAGCGTTCCTGTTTTGTCGAAAACGATCACATCCAGATTGCGTGCCCGCTCGAGGGCGAGCCTGTCTTTGACAAGCAGACCGTTCTGCGCGCGAGTGAGGTCGAGATGGCGATCACGAGTGGAATGGCGAGGCCGAGAGCGTGCGGGCAGGCGATGATGAGCACCGTGGCGGCGCGGATCAAACCGTGTCCTTTGTCTCCCGCGAGCCACCAGTAGATGAATGTCGTCGCGCCGGCAATCATTGCCACATAAAAAAGAAGTGCCGCTGCGCGATCCGCGAGAGCTTGGGCACGCGATCCAGAAGCCTGGGCCGCGGTTACCAGACGCATGATCCCGGACAGGGCTGTCGCATCTCCGACCGCCGTCACGGATACGCGAAGGCTTCCGCCGCCCGCAACTGTTCCTGCAATCACTTTGGCTCCGGGACTCTTCCCGACCGGTTTGGACTCTCCGGTGATCAAGGACTCGTCGACGTCGGCTGTGCCCTCGACGACTTCTCCATCAGCCGGGACCCGCGTTCCGGGACGGACGAGCACTAGATCGCCTGCGCGCAACTGCCCGACGGGAATGGTTCGGATTTCCGAACCGTCCACGCGCTCAGCGGTGTCGGGCAGCAGAGCGGCAAGAGCGTTGAGTGCACCGTGCGCTTGTGTGACGGCGCGCATTTCCAGCCAGTGACCGAGAATCATGATCGTGATGAGCGTGGCGACCTCCCACCAGACCTCCACTTCGAACAGGCCAAATGTGGCCGCGAGCGACGCGCCGAAGGAGACAAGAATCCCCAGGCTGATGAGTGTCATCATGCCCGGTTTGCGTTCCGACAATTCTCCACGTGCGCCGCTGAGAAAAACGACCCCCGCATATGCGAAGACGATGGTGCCGAACACTGCCGGAATCCACTTTGACCCCGGGAACAAAGGCGCGGTGTAGCCCAGCCAATGCTGGACATCGGCCGACCAGGCGATTACCGGAATCGTCAGAGCGAGGGACCACCAGAATTTGTCCCGGAACATCGCGACAGAGTGGCCCGCGTGCCGGCCATGCCCGAGGTGACCACCGGCCATTGCGCTTCCGGCATCCGACTGAGTAGAGTCTGAGTGAGCAGCGTGACGCATTTGGTCCAAGGGAGGACTCCAGCCGAGCGAAACGACAATCCTACAGGGAAACCGAAAGCACGAACCCTGCCAAATATCCGGCCTGCTGTTTTAGCCTCATCACAACACGCTTAACCAATAGGTGGTGTCGAACGAACGTCTCGCCGTTGTTATATCGACACCGACCGTCGAACCCGACGTTACAACGAATCTGCCTCCGAGGTTTCACCTCGAAAATAAAGCACTTTCAACGTCTGGACTCGCTTCTACTTTTGGTTATCGTCGTGCTTCTTTGATCCAGATATTCGAAGCTGATCCAAGATGGGGCGGACCGTATCGTCTGATCCCTCGGTCAGCGACGTTGCTTTGCTCGCCACAGCACGGCCTTCACTCGCCAGGGAGAACTGCAGATGGATATCGTTTCACGAGGGTTTTCCGGTCGCCGCAGCGCGGAGAGCGCAAAGCTCCCGCCTGGTCAACATTTGACTACGGACTTCCCAGTGTTGTCCGCCGGCCCAACACCTCACGTGCCGCTCGACCGCTGGGAATTCACGATCAACGACGGAAACAAGCTCTTGCGAAAATGGGATTGGAAATCCTTTCGTGAGTTGCCCAGCGAGACCATTACCGTGGACCTCCATTGCGTGACACGCTGGTCGAAACTCGGCACCGTTTGGGAAGGCGTTTCTCTCGACACGTTACTTGCAGACATTCAAACCGATGCTTCCTACGTCATGGCGCATTCCTGTGGCGACTACACCACAAACCTGCCTCTCGACGATCTCAAGGACAAAAAGGCATGGATCGCTTTTCGATTCGACGGCAAAGACCTTGAACCCGAACACGGCGGCCCTGCCCGCCTTCTCGTCCCCCATCTCTATCTCTGGAAGAGTGCCAAGTGGGTGCGCGGGATTACGCTGATGCGTCAAGACAAGCCTGGTTTCTGGGAAGGACTCGGCTACCACATCTACGGAGATCCGTGGCGGGAACAGCGTTATTCGGGCGACCGGTAATGTGGCGGGTAGCAACCGTCGTCGCTCTCCGCGACGAAACGCCAACGGCACGTACTTTAACGCTTGACGTTCCGGGCTGGCCGGGCCACGTCGCGAGGCAGCATGTCGATGTGCGCGTGACAGCCCCCGACGGCTACTCTGCCGTCAGATCCTACTCGATCGCCTCTGCTCCGGATTCCCAAGCGCAGATCGAACTGACAATTGAACAACTACCGAACGGCGAAGTCTCGCCCTACCTCACGCAAGTAGTCGCACCCGGAGACCGTCTGGAGGTGCGAGGTCCGATCGGCGGCTGGTTCGTGTGGCGCACGGAGCAAACCGAACCCGTTCAGCTAATCGCCGGTGGCTCCGGAATCGTTCCGCTCATGGCCATGATTCGTTCGCATCTGTCCGCGAGAAACACATCGCAATTTCGATTGTTGTATTCGGTGCGCGAGCCGGAAGCGCTTTTCTACCGGGACGAATTGGGAGCTCTCTCCAAGGATAAGTATTCTGTAGGCGTCACATACGCCTACTCAAGGAAGACCCCAAAGGATTGGCCGCGGCCGCCTGGCCGTATTGATGCTGCCCTAGTTGCAAACGCAACTTGGCCATCCGTCCTCGCCCCGACTTGCTACGTCTGCGGACCCACTTCGTTCGTTGAAAATGTAACTGCTCTCCTTACTGCTTCTGGCAACGAACGCGACAAGATCAAAACGGAGCGCTTTGGCTCCACGGGAGATCGAAAATGACTTCCCTTGACTCCAACTACCTCGACGGGAACGCGGCTGCCGGTGAATTGAGCAAGATATTTGCAATGGACGTTACGGCCGCAGAAGGACAGTGTGCCCACTGCGGGGCAAGAAAGCGTTTTGCTGAAGCGCACGTATACATGCAAAGTCCCGGCATCGTCGCTCGGTGCGCCATTTGCCAGCACGTACTCCTTCGACTTGTAAATGTTCGCGACCGCGTGCTCCTTGATGTCCGCGGCATGGCCTACTTGAGCATCGATGCGGCACGGACCCCATGAGTCCAGCAGATAAGTCGGATTTTCAGCACGAGCCTATCGCGCCCGAGTCCTTTTCAGCGTGCAGCTCGGTAGCACCTTGCGTGGCGGTAAGAAAACGGCCGTTGTCCCACATTGATTCTGATCTTTGTCCAGGCCGTATCCTTTCGTTGACTCGCGCGTCTAATCCACTTAGAGTCGAGATAGGGCAATGAGGAAGAAACTACTCATCTTCGTGGCGCTGGTCGCCTTGTTGGGCCTGCAATTCGCGGACTGCATGTCCGCGATGACGCAAGACCCGCAGAGTATGAAATGCTGCGGCTCAATGCCCTGCGACCCGTCCAACCAAAGTCACGATTGCTGCAAGGGCATGGTTTCGTCCCAGTCCCCAAGCGTGTTGCCGGTCGCTCATGTGACGCTCCATGCGCCGGTGATGGTTGTGACCGATACCCTTCCGTCGCCCCAGCCGACGCCGAACCCCGAAGTTTCTCGCTTGGATTTCGAGGCTCCGCAGCATTCACCTCCGGAGCTGTACACGCTTCATTCTTCCCTCCTGATCTGATCCCCTTCTGAAGTTCACTCCTGAGCTGTCTCTCTTGGTGTCTCTCTGGGCTTTTCGATTTGGAGGCATAGATGCATGCACTACTTTGGAATTTGTTTAGCACCGCAGGGCTGCGTTTTGCGCTGTGCGGGACGCCACGCATGATCGACCGGCTCATTGAGCTTTCGCTGCGCAACCGTTTCCTTGTGGTCGCGCTCTGGATCGGTGTCGCGGGCTGGGGATTCTGGGCCATGCTGCGCGCGCCCATCGATGCGATTCCCGACCTGAGCGACAACCAAGTGATCGTGTTCACCGACTGGTCCGGCCGAAGTCCTCAGGAAGTCGAAGACCAGGTCACCTATCCGCTGACCGTCAATCTGCAAGGGCTGCCGGGTGTCAAAGTCGTCCGCTCTTCTTCGGCGTTCGGGTTCTCCATGATCTTCGTCATCTTCGAAGATAACGTGGACCTTTACTTCGCCCGCACCTGTGCGTGAGTACTCTTTAAATTCCTTTAGTGACTGGAGGAGGATTGTCGAGGTTAAGCTTCATCTGAATCCCAAGTGGAAAACCGATTTCGCGCCACTGAAGCAGGTCCTCGCCAAGATCCACCGGCTTTTGCCCGAAGCCCAGTACACGCCCGAGAATGCAATGCGCCACTTGAGGTCAGAGAACGGCAAGTTCGGGCGCTACTTCGGAAAATTGATAACAGGCGGCAATATGAAAATGTCACTGCGAGAATTTCAAGAACTGCTGGCTGGTGTGAAAACCATCGAGGAATTTGAAAAAGACTATGCGATGGCGCCACAATCGAACATGTTTCGAACAATGCTTTCTCAGGGGCGGCTAATATCCAAGGTAACCGTCGAGCGTTGTCCGGAGAAGGATGATGATACCGTGACAATCGAGTTTGGCGACGCGGATGCTGCCGTTGGACCTTTCCGCTTGCCCATCACGTCAACATGAAGATCAGGCTTTACGAGTGGTGCTTCCAGCGAACTCTGCAATCCTCTAAGTAAGGAGACCATGCCTCCAACTCGCCGAAAACGGCCGACATCAGGAGGGCTCACTAAGCGGCGATCGGCTGCTGCCCATTTGCTTGTCCTGGAGTGCCAAGACCAGAAACTCAATGGCCAGGGTCTAAACTTCGGCAGCAGAACCGTGCCCTTTCTCAAGGCCCTGTTCCCCACGAAACGCATCGTGCTGGTGCCGACATCCAGCCTCTCTGAGCTGGGACCGTCGCTAGCAGAGCCATCAGCAAAGTACGGTCGCTTCCGTTCCCTTCTGATCGTCGGGCACAGCAACGCCATGGGACTTCAATTAACGAACGATCATTTTTGCTCTTGGCACGCTGTTGGTCAGTGGATCACAAAATTTGAGCCGGAATTTCTTTTCCTTGCTGCTTGCGAGGCCGGTCGTTCCGAAGCAGTGCGAAGCCTTTTCGCGCCTGCTCCCTCTCTTCGGGAAGTCTATGCCTCACCGATTCAGTTCTACGCCGGCCAGTCCACACCTCTTGTGTCGCTGATTGCGTCGGTTCTTAAGGACCGCAAAATCGATTCCGAGGCATCCTCTTTGATGCGTACCTTGAACTATGCCATAACAGACGGGCAGATCTTTAGATGGAGACGCGAAGAGGTTGGAAAAGGCGAGGAGCTCAGCGCCAAGGTCTGGGACTCTCTACCTGGCGTCCTCAACAGGCTCCGCGGGCAATGACTTCTCCTCTGGTTCGATCGATGGCCGCGCCAATACTGCTTGGCAGAGACGGTCTGACCAGATAACTTTGTTCTCTCCGGAGGTTCTACATGATCGATGGGCTGGCTGGAGTCAAAAACAGCGCGGGGACAATTGTCTTCGTGTGTTCCAAATGCCGGACCTACCCCGACCATGCATATGGGGCACCCAACGCAGATCAATTGGTGTACATGCTAGTGCGCCCGAAGTGCGGTCGAACACTTGGAGAGTGGGTTTCGACAGAACAACGCGAGAAGGAATTGCGAGAGTTTGCGAAGAGAGTCGAGCTGCTCACCTAGTCGCTTTCTTCCGTTTCACATGCATCGTAACGCTGGCACGTATCATCTCAGAAGCTGACGCCGCGGTTTCGCAAAAGGAGAGTTCTATGGCAAACGAGAGCAAAGATCTGCCTGTGCTGGGTCACATCGACGGCCTGGTCAAGGAAGAGGAACGGCTCTATGCAAAGGGTGAACTCACGGATGACGACCGTGACCGCTTAGCGAAGATAAAGGTCGAATTGGACCAGTGCTGGGATTTGTTGCGTCAGCGCCGAGCCTTGCGAGAGTTTGGGCGTGACCCGGATCAGGCAAAGGTGCGCCCGCCGAAGGTCGTCGAAAACTACGAGCAGTAGACCCGGCCCGCAGGGGCGTGGGCACAGACGGCAACGCCCGCCTTGAGTTCCCTATTTCGCAGTCCTTTGGTTGGCAATCTCAAATGAGAGGCGGAGGAGTTCGATCGCTCTGTCTACGTCAGACGCTTGCCTCAAATAAATACTGACCCAGCCACTGTCCGGAAGGATGTGGTGTGGTTCGGCGCGACGACCTGTAATCAACTCATTGCGGACTGTCTTCGGAAAGGGAATGTCCACCAAGCTGTCGCCATGCACGTGGCCGATCTCTCGTCTCCCCAGGCAGTATTCTGTACCTCCAAAGCGATGCGGTTGGGACGTGATCCCCGACGAGCCTTGCAGAGCGGCATCGATTCTTTCCTTCGCTCCAGAGACAGCCATTCAATCCTCGCGCGACACCATCAGTTGGATGTGCATCGCCAGTTGGCAGTTACAAACTCTGGGGACGCGGATAGACGATGCGGAGGAAGGGCTTGAGCGGTCGGTCTCCAGGGCGACGGGCAGTGAAGCTCCTCATTGCCTGCTTACAGCCTGTTGTGTATAATCGCAGGTGAACCTACACACCCGAGGGAACCATGGGCAGGACAGCGCTCACACGTACCAATCTCTTGCTTGAGACCGGGAAAGTCCGGCGGCTTCGCAAGGCTCTTCAGTCACGCAGTAATTCCGAGGCCGTGCGGCGCGTAATCGACGAGCGCCTGGCGGTAGAGGCGGGACTTCAGGCCCTGCAGGATCTGCGAAAGCTTGGAGGTCCGGAGGACGTCTTCGGGCGCGCTCCAGCGAAGAGGAGATGACTGCCCTACCGGCCGGACCGCTTCTGTTCGATACTGGCATTTACATCCGGTTCAGCCGGGGAGAGAACTACCTCTGGCTAGGCGAGGATGCTCGAGTCTTCCAGCGCACCATCCTGACGGCCGTTGTGGCCGCTGA
>Ga0137418_10003951_pt1 | contig 13571 bp, 12 predicted proteins | sample CZODoug3_1_2_16f_FD_122242 | JGI IMG/M metagenome (GOLD analysis project Ga0137418, IMG submission 122242) | Vadose zone soil fungal communities from Angelo Coast Range Reserve, California, USA - CZODoug3_1_2_16fungal (Hybrid Assembly) | ecosystem: Environmental > Terrestrial > Soil > Vadose...
ATTCCAAACCGGCCACGCCGCCACCCGCGTTGACTGCCGAAGGAGTTCCACTCGGCTTCACGATCACGTCGGGTCCTAAACCGCCAAGGTACCGCCCGCCTCCATCGCTATAAAACGAGTTCCCAATGAGTGTAAGATTTTTAATCAACTGAAGATTGAAGTTAATCGAGCCTCCGCCGCCTGTGATGGTGCTCGTGCTGTTCGGCGTAACGAGCGTGTTGAATACCCTGAAGCTTCGTATCAAGCCGGCTACTTCCACATGAAACGGGCGTTTCATCAGTTCCGAGTCGTACGCGACTTTTACGATCACGTCAGGGTGAAGATTGGGAACCGCGGTGTTGGTCGAGCCGCTCGGTGTGTTTGTCGCGCTGCTGCCGTTATCGAACTGAGTGAGGAACGTGGTCGAAGGAAAAACCACCGACCCTGGCGCAAATTGCTGCGGATTCTCCGCCGATACGCCGACGGCCAACTTATGAGTCGGATGATAAACCACGCGGAATTGCGCTTGCCGCGCCCATATCAGGCCCACCTGAAAGTTCGGGTCCTCATTGTAGGTATAAAACACATCGCCGGTATACGGCGAGAGGCCCACGCGATTCGGCGTCATCAGAGACCATTCTTGTCCGCCCAGCACCTCCCATTTGTCGTGCTTAATGTTTGCCCAATACACGCGCAAGCGCAGCGGGTCGCTGTTCGAAGTAATATTGGCGTTCGCCGGTTGGAATCCGAGAAAGTCAGCTTCGACGTAGCCCGTCAGCGAAGTCGCATCAGTCACCGGAGCGTCTACTTTCAGGCTCACCCGCGAGTATTGCGCCGAGAAGTGAAATTCGCTCAACCGCCCCGCCGTCGTATTGTTGAACGGGACCGCTCCGAACGAAGTCGCGATTCCGCTTCCCAGATTCGTTGTGCGCGTAAACGAAGTCGCGTCCACAAACCCGCCGGGCGTAAACTTTGCCCTTCCTATTTCAAAATACAGTGGCGATGGTTTCTTTTCTCGCTCCTTGTGCTCACTTTCTTGTCCCGCTGGTTGCGGCGCTCCAGGTTGAGCTACCGCGAGCCCCTCAACGGAAGCGGTCGCGGACTCAGTTGGCGTCGCAGGCTGTGTCGCAGAAACCTCTGTTCTTGTCGACTCCGGCTTGCCCGCCGCTACTTCACCCTCCACCTCTGCCAATCGCTGTTGTAGCCCGCGAAGTCGCTCCGCCTGTTCCTGCACAAGCTGCCTTAGCTCTTTCAATTCCGACGCAACCTCCGGATTTGCAGCTGAAGGTTTCCCAGCGCCGATCCGTCCATCGCCTCCTGGATCGGTCCCCGCCTTCGCCGTTTCACTCGGTTTCTTGCTGCCCGAGGGACTGCTGTTATCGCTGGACCGTACATTCTTGTCCTTGTCGTCATCCCCGCCGGCAGCCCATGCGCGGCCCCCGGCAGACAGGCTAACTGCTATTAGGCACAAAATGAATCTTCGCATTGAATCCCTCCGAGGACCGGGAGGGGTTGGTAGGGCATGCCACGTTCCAAGCGCTTCGCTCTACGCCTTGGACAACTCACATTGAAGATGATTGGTTTAGCGGAGCCTTGCTCACTTGGGCTCATCACATTGCCCACCAGTGCGCCGGATTCGCGTCAACTGCTTGACGCAAGTCCAAACTGCTGACACCACCGGCCCATAGTTAGAGCATCTTCATTTTCACCGGTTTTGCATCCAAGTCTTGGAGGCAGACAATGCTCGGCGTTCGTATTACCCGCAACGATCGTCTCGACCACAACACACCGCAATCCTCCGGCATTCTGCGCCTCGCCGCTATCAACAGCGATCTTTCCAGCTCTTCCCAAATCTGTGCCGGCATAATGATCGCCCAGCCACATTCCGCCAGTTCCGTCCACCATCACGGCGAGCAGGAAACCGTCATTTACGTGCTCGCCGGCAATGGGCAAGTCCGTTGGGGACGCTACGGCGAATCTTCCGAAACCGTGTGTCCCGGAGACTTTGTTTTCATTCCCGCCCACCTTCCGCACCAGGAACTGAATCCCACCGCCGAGACCGTCACCTGGGTCGTCATTCGCAGCGGTCCTCAACCGGTCGTCGTCAATCTCCCCGGCTTCGATCCCGTAGCATCCACCGCCGCTCGGTAACCGACAGACTACCCGAAGAGATCTTCTGCGACTTGTTCTCTTGTGACTTGGAGATACGAAGCCGCATCCGTGAGGATTTGCGCGAGCGTTCCGACACTGAGTTGCCTGTGGGCTGGAATGGTTAGGTGATGTTCCCGACCTTTGCGCGTGGAAGTTAGGCGCATGTGACTGCCGGTTTGTCGAGTGATTTCGTAGCCGAAGCGGCGCAACAAGCGTGCAAGTTTTCCCCGCTCAGATCGCGAGGAAGTTTCAAGCCGAAATAACCTCGTCCTTTACCATATGCAAGCGAATGACGCTCGGCTTCTCACCATTTTCAAAATGGCACGAGACAGCATCGCGGATCATTGTCTTTAATTCGTCGATAGAGTCCGCCTGTGTGAAAATCGAGTAGTCCAGAGCGCGAGCCTCATACCCGCCTTCCGGCGATTCCTGTACGGTAAAAATAATTTCACTTTGCGCCGGTAACTCGCGGCCCGAAACAGCCGGCACACACTCGCGGTCAGGCAAACTGACCTTTCTTCTACTTAGGCAAACGCCCAATCGTAACCGTCTTGCCCGTCTGCGCCGAGCGTCGCCCAGCATCCAGAATCTGCACCACCACCATATTCGTATCCAACGACGACAGATCCCCGTTCGGATCAACATGCCCGCGCAGCACCGCAGCCAAATAACTCAACGAATTGCTCTCGGCGTTCCCTAAGGGAGCAGCCGTTGTCTGCGACTCGTCCTTTTCCCCTCGGTACCGCACGCGCAGCCGATCCGCACCAACCGTAATCGCGTAACCACCCGTCCCGTACACCTCCATATCCTTCCGCGAAAACGACCAGTTCCACGACGGCATCAGCACCGCTTGCGCCTTCGCATAGCGCAGAATCAGCGTCGCGTCGTCATCCACCTTCGCATAAATTTCCGGCTTATCGGTTTGCGTCACCGCCGTTACGCTGACCGGCGCCTCCCCGTGCATCAGCACCGTCATCAGATCGGCTCCGTAACAGCCAAAATCAAACAGCGCCCCAGCCCCGTTCTTTACGGGATCGGTCAACCACGACAAAAATTCCGGCTCGACTCCGATTTCCTTTGGCCCCTCGTGCCCGTCGTGCACCACCACTTTCCGTATCTCACCCAACTTGCCCTGGCCCGCCTCCACAAACACTTCTCGATTGCTCGCATACCACGTCGTTTCATAGTTGACCAGCACCTTCACATGCCGTTCGCGCGCAATCGCCCGGATCGCCAGAGCATCTTCCAACGTAGTGGCCAGCGGCTTCTCCACCATCGAACTCACTCCATGCCGCGCCGCCGTCTCAATCACGTTTCGATGATCCGCAATCGCGGTATACACCAGCACCGCATCCGGATGCTTCTCCGTCAGCATCCGCTCCAGGTCCGTATAGAACAATTTGGAATCCAGCCCAAACTTCGCCGCATACTCCTTAGCCAAAGCCTCTGACGGCTCAACAATCGCCACCAACGTCGCGCTATTGTTCCCAGGCAGCGACCGCAAGAATCCTTTCGCATGACCATGCACAAGCCCCACAAGTGCAACCCGAATCGGTGCCTCGTCTGCCGTAGCCGTAACCGAAAACATGAAAATAACCGCACAGATCGCCGCAAATGGAAACACAAACCGCTCAATCCTCTGAACCATGAAATTGATCCTCGCAATCACTGTAGGGGCGCAGCATTGCTGCTCCCCAGCTTGCCAAGAACGTTAAGTTTCGTGCCCGTCTGGCTTCTCTTTTCAGTACTGCCCGTATCTGCCCCTCACCGAATGCAGCAACTTCTGCGAATCGTAACCCACCCCGTCTTTGAATACGATCTCAACATTCTCGATGTCGGAGATTTGTTTCGACGGATCGCCCTTGATCGCCACTAGGTCTGCATTCTTCCCCACTGCGACAGAACCGATCTCTTTGTCCCTGCCCAGGTAACTAGCGCCATTCAGCGTGGCGATTCGGATGGCTTCGACAGAAGAAAATCCCGCTTCGGTCAATAGTTCAATGCCGCGTTGATCGCCGAATCCGGGGAGCACATCGCCCCGCCCTGTGGGATCGGGACCCGAGAGAAGCAATCCCCCCGCGCCGGCGAAGGCATGCTCCAGCGCCAAATCATGCTTCCAAAGCAGCGCTGGGTCGATCTTCGGCGGAGGCGCCGCCGCGGGTCGCTGCCGCAGCAGGAAATAATCCCCGCGTGCTTGCGGAGTCATCGCATCCAGCACTTGCTGCCGCACAGGCGGCCGTCCCCCGCCCGCATCACCTTCGAATACCGGCAGCGTGGATGTGATCGCTACGTGGTGACTGATGAGCGTGGCGATCAACTCCTTTGCCTCGGGTCCATCAGGCTCCATGCGTGCCAGCGTTTCCTCTCCAGCGCTCTGGCTGCAAACATCAGGCTTCTTATCGGAATCAAGCTGAGTATTCACGAAAAATCCATGCTCCAGGTCATCGATGCCAAGTTCCGCCGCCTCTTTGTAAGTAACGGAGCAGAGATGGCCAGTCACCTTCAGTCCCCACTTGTGTGCCGCATCGATCGCCGCCTTCAATTCAGCGCGGGTAATGTTCATATACGCCTTGAAGGAAGTCACGCCGCGCTCCGCCCAGTACTCCACGGTCTGGCGCGCATCTTCCGCATTGGTGAAATGCGGCATCTGGATGAAATAGCTCTGGCTGCCTTCCAGGTACGGCCCGGTCACATCAATATGTGGGCCCGGCAATTTGCCGCCATCGATGTCGCGCTTCAGGTTCAGATCCGCATACGTCTCGACGCTGCCCGTCGTGCGCATGGTCGTAACGCCCGCCGCAAGATAAAGCCGCGGCGCTGAAAACGTCATCTGCGGAACAACCACAGGATTGTCGAAATACCGTGCGCCGCTGAGATTCGGCCGCGCTATATAAAACAAATGATTGTGCATTCCAACCAGGCCCGGAATGACCGTGTACCCGCGAAGATTCAACACCGTTGCCCCGGCGGTCGCCGTCACGTCGGAGCCCTTCTCGATGCCCGCGATTTTTCCTCCCTCAATGACGATATTCTGGTCATCCGCTGCGGGTGCCCCAGTCCCGTCAATAATCCGCACATGAGTAAGCACAACCTTCGGCCCACGCACGCGCACAAATTCCTGCACGGTTTTCGACAGCTCAGTCGACTGCGCCTGCATAGTGATCGACGTGCCGATCGACACCGTGATCGCCACCATCATCGATAGGACAAGCAACCCAAGAACACGCCCCCGCGAGACAGATCGCATGAAGTTCCTCCCCACAAGCCGGACACATTATACGGATTGAGAGCTTCCCTCCTAGATGCGAGTTTCCCATTAGCCGAGCGTCTGGAGAGGGTCGCTGGGGGCCAGACATCGCAGGGTATTTCTGACGAAGCCTGCGGACGCGGGAGAGCGACCGTTTTTTCTCGCACGCGTTTCGTGTGTGGGTGAGCCTCGCAACCGCCCCAACCGAAGGGAAGGCTAATACGCGCGTCAAATCGGAGCTATGAAACAATAATAGGTCCTATAAGACGTAATAGGGTATTATAAATTTATATTGACAAGGTAAAAGGACGAAGCTACAATACATGACAGAACTCTAGCTTGAGGGGAAATCGCGATGGACTGGGCGTCAGCTTTGGTCAGAGAGGCCACGACGAGCCCGTTGCTCCGCATTGGCGATGCCGCTGCCAAGTATCGTTTATCGAACTCCGCCGTCTCGAAGGCGCTCAGGAGGCAAGCAAACCGCGGACTTTTGGAAAAGGTTTCAGACGACGCCTATTTCAATAAAATCGCAGCGTTGGCAACCTCCAGAGATATCGTCAATCAATTGGTGCCCGACTCCTACGTGTCGTTGAGCAGTGCGCTGGCCGAGTGGGGCCTTTCTAGTCAGAATCCTATCGCCACTACTTGCGTAACGACCTCTTGGCGCAGAAAGATCAGCACGCCCTCTGTACAAATCGCATATCGGAAAATCAAACGCGACTTGTTCTGGGGGTACATCGAAAAAAAATCTAGATATGGGAAATATAAGATCGCTGAGCCAGAGAAGGCGCTGCTAGATTGGATCTACTTTGCTCTTCAAGATAGCTTGCCTGTGCAGCTCGACGAGATTCGCTTTGACAAATTGAGTCGTGCGCGTCTCGTGTCTTACGCCAAGAAATTCCCCTCGACGGTTATGCAGGCGCTGTTCCTTCCCATGCTGGAGGGAGAAATAGTCGGACTCCAGCCCTAGGCCTCCACAATGGTCAATCAAATCCCCTTTCGCACTTCGAAATCAGAAACCTCCGGCGCAGGTCCAGCGACACCAAACCCATCCTTCGCCCACTTCTTTGCTGCCTCTTCGTTTTCACACACTTACAAATCTCTCTTTCCCGCCTACCCGTCCATATCGATTTTCATCTTCCTCATTATCATGCGCTTACAAATCCCTCAATGCGCAAACCTTTTGTTTTCAGATCTATGCAAAACCCCCGGGGTGTCACCCAAAGAATTCGACAGCATCGCTCGGGTGCGTTCAGCGTCTCTCCCGCAAATCCATTTCTTTCATACTGTTGCAGCCTCTTGCGGCCTCTTGGCTCTCTTTTTCGCCTTCGTGTCCTTTATTTTCAACCACTTACAGCCTCTTGTGCCAAAAACAGGGGGTGGCGTAGGGGGGCAGGCCGCACATCCGTCCGGCCTTTTCAAATAACCTACTCCAGCGTCAAAACGCTGGAGCAGGAGCACGGGATCACCCGGTGAGGGGACACGCAAGCGTTGCAGAGGGGACCTCGGGCGATTCACAAAATCCGGCCCGGATCCCGGTCGGGGATCGTATGTCGAGGTGCTACTTGCTTCGAGAGGAACTCGAGACTACTTACGAGGTGGATTCGTTCAAGTCGTCCGACGTCTGTTTATTTGCCTTCTTTGCTTCGGCTTTGGCGTCGGCGTCGGGTGCCAATTCCTTGATCGCTTTCCCCAGGCTGACAGAACCGCTATCGGTCATCTTTGCCTTGAGCGCGTCGAATCCTCCGGGAATGTCGAGATTCTTCGCTACGTGCGCCGCTGCCACACACTGCCCGAGGTTCTTGAAGCCGCTGCAAGCGGTTTCCGCATCTTTGCCGGTAAGGCCCTTGATCTTCGCAGCGATAGCGGTGTTGTGACTGAGAACATCGCTCGGCGAACTGTGCGAGATATCGTTGTGCGCGCGCGCCGCGCCGTTAGCCGCTCCGCCGTGCGAGTTGCTCACGCCGGAGTCGCCACCGGGGCCGCGCCCTGCTGGCGGTCCACCGCCCGCATGGGAGCGCTGCGCAATAGCCGGAGAACTGAGAACGAGTGCTGCAACCAGTGTTAGAGCTGAATGTTTCATTTTGGTTCTCCCGTGAACGCAAACAGTCTGTGAGATAAAGACTAGTGAAATGAAACGGCTACTTGACTGCATCGATGGTGACCATTTTCTGGGCCTGCTGATTAAAAACCAGATACTCGCCTGGATTGAGAGACGCCAATTCCTTCAGGCGGCGCGCCGCCGCTTTGAGATCATCCGCGACGCCGAGCCAAATCAGTCGGCCGGAGGTGTCCCGTTTAAAGAGATCGAAAGTGGGTATCGGCATGTGGCTACCTCGTTCGGAGCTTGAATTGAACCCATTCAGCCGAGGAATAAAGCACCCTCTCTGCCAACTACGCAACTCGTGACGTTACAGCAGGTTGGCAAAAATAGTGAGGCGAAATCGGGTAGTTCTAGTAGGTAAGGACTAACAGAGTTACTTGACTTACCTTGTAGATTTTACACGGCCAATCCCGCGTAGCGGCGCGCCGCCAAGGCGATGGGCAATCCTACGCAGAGGATGTGGACAATGATACCGATGATCATCATCTTGAATGAAAAGGGGAACTTTGCTGCGGCGGAAAGCGGCACCACGACGCGGCTCATGAAGAAGTACACGGCGATGCCATACAGCGCGCCACACGGCACAGCGTGCCGCACCAGAAACGGAGTGACGCGGCTTGCCGCAACGTAGACCGCAGCCGCCGAAAACGCAATGACGAAGTGACACAGAAGACCGAGCAAGGCAGTGGCGATCCCGCCGCTGTAAGTTCGTGGCCCCAGCAGTCCGCCGGCAATCCCTTGCAGCAGCCGAAGCGGTTTGGCCCCAAGATAACCGTACACGATAAGTGCGGCGGTAATGTCCAGAACGCCGCAAGCTAAGCCGCCCCAAACGACGGCCAGTAAGGAATTGGATTTCTGTACCGGAAATGTAGCGCCAGGAGCGTTCATGAGTTTGAGCGCACAAGTTTACACAAATCGGCGAGGCGACGCTTACAAAGTGCCTCGCTCCCTGCATCGTGTAGCACGGCAGAGCCGAGAAATGGATGTCAGGCGGTTGACACAACAGGGTCAAAAGGCGGTTTTTAGCCAGCGGAACGTTTGTGAGCGTGGCGGTGTTGTGCTAGGCTTTGCGCTGCAAGAAGCAGCACGTGCCGCGCAAGTCCTAGCGTCGCTCACGTCCTTTCGCTCCTGTCTCCGCCTCGAGTACGTCCTTGGGGAGGCGTATCTCTCGAAGCGGTTTTGCACAGGACGAGCGCGAAAGCATTACTGCGGCACAAAAGGAACGACCAACCCATGACCGGCCAAGCTACTTCAAAAACCACCACCGAAACGCGGGAAATCAAGCTCGCGCATTCGCCTGACTCCGATGATGCGTTCATGTTTTACGCGCTGGCGACGCACAAGCTGAACACTCCCGGATACAAGTACACGCACGTGCTCGACGATATTCAGACCCTGAATGAAGCGGCTCTGATCGAAAAATACGACGTGACGGCGCTGAGTTTCGCGGCATACCCGGGGCTGCGCGACAAATATATCTTGCTCGATTGCGGCGCCAGCTTTGGCGAAAACTACGGGCCAATCGTAGTCGCGCACAACGCGCTGAAGGCAAGTGATATCGCAGGGAAGCGCATCGCGGTTCCTGGATTGAAGACCACGGCGTACCTCACGCTGAAATTGTATGAGCCGAACTTCGATGCGGTAGTAACGCCGTTCGACAAAATTCTAGAAGCCGTGAAAAACGAAGTAGTAGATGCAGGTTTGCTGATTCATGAAGGGCAGCTTTTGTTTCCGCAATTGGGTTTGCACCGCGTGCTGGACCTTGGTGTGTGGTGGCACGAACAGACGGGCATGCCCTTACCGCTTGGAGGTAATGCGGTGCGGCGAGCGCTCGGGCCGGAAGTGGGCCGAGAGATTGCGCGGACGATTCGCAACAGCGTCGAATACGGCCTCGAGCATCGCGAGGAAGCGCTGAATTACGCCATGCAGTTCGCGCGGGACATGGAAACGGAACTGGCCGACCAATTCGTCGGCATGTACGTGAATAAGTGGACCCTGGGTTACGGTGACCGCGGCAAGCGCGCCGTAACGGAACTGATCAACCGTGGGACTGCGGCGGGCCTGCTGCCTGGTCCGGCCACCGTGGAGTTTTTGGGAGAAGATTAGCGACTATTTGGTTTCGGTCAGAACTAACTCAGGCAGCCGAGCTTCGCGAAGAAAGCGCGCGGCCTCTTCCGGCGGCGTAGGATTGATGTAAAAACCGGTTCCCCACTCAAACCCGGCGACTTTGGTCAGCTTCGGAATCACTTCAATGTGCCAGTGATAGTGATCGTTGATTTCTTCGCCGACCGGCGAAGTGTGAATCATAAAATTGTAAGCTGGCCTGTCGAGCACAACATCGAGCCGCATCAGCGTATCCTTCAACATGCGCGCCAGGCTTGAATAAATCGAACTCTGATTATTTTCGTACGAAGAGCCGTGGACTTTCGGTAGCAGCCACATTTCGAATGGAAAGCGCGAAGCGTACGGCGCAATTGAAATGAAATGCTCGTTCTCGCCAATCACGCGCTCGCCGGTGTCGCGCTCCTGGCGGATGATGTCGCAGAAAATGCAGCGCTCTTTTTCGTCGTAATAGTGCCAGCAGTTATCCACTTCTTCGCGTACGCGCCGCGGAACAATGGGAAGCGCGATCAGTTGCGAATGAGGATGCTCGAGGGAAGCGCCGGCGGCTTCGCCGTGATTTTTGAAGATGAGCACGTAGCGGAAGCGCTTGTCATTTTTTAGATCGAGCATGCGATCGCGATAAGCCCACAAAACATCTTCGACGGCGCGGGGCGCGAGGCTCGCAAGCGTGGCCATGTGATCCGGCGATTCGATGATTACTTCGTGCGCGCCCACGCCATTCATTTTGTCGAATAGGCCTTCACCTTCGCGGTCCAGATCGCCTTCAATGCCGAGCGCGGGAAAACGGTTTGGAACTACGCGAATATTCCAACCGGGACTGTTTGCGCCGCCGCCGTTGCGGCCGTACACGAGAATTTCCGGGGGCGTCTTGCCTTCCGCGCCGGGGCAGAACGGGCAATTCTTTGGGCCGGTGAGTAGAACGCTTTCGCGCAGAAAATCGGTGGGGCGCTTTCCACGGTCGGTGGAGATGATCACCCAGCGGCCCGTGATGGGATCTTTACGCAACTCCGGCAAAGCAAGCCTCCTGGAGAACGGTGCTGGATGAATTGTACGCGGGAAGAGCGGAAGAGAGAAGCGGGTGAATCTGCGTGCAACCAGGAATTTGTTGCTCGAATGCTCCTTCGGTGCCTGGATTGACGCGGGCAAAGCGGCGGCAAGACCGCCGCACTCCATATCAGAGTTGAGGGCTGAAGGCGTCTTTGTGCAGGCGGACTTCGGGAGAGTGGCCGGGTTGATTGTCGATTGCCAGGACATCGAAGCGGCAGGTGTCGGTGCTGATGTGACGTTCGGCGATGAAACGCTGCGCGGTGCGGATTACGATGCGCTGTTTGTCGGTGGTGACGCTGAGCTCCGGCAGCGCCGTTAGTTCTTCGCGGAGAGTCCGGGTGCGGACTTCTACGAAGGCTAGCGTTTTGCCGTCGTAGCCTACGAGGTCGAGTTCACCTTTTATGCCGCGCGGCGTGTAATTGCGCGCGACGAAGACGTAACCGTGGCGGCGGAGATACCAGTAGGCGTAGGTTTCGCCGCGGATGCCGGTGCGGCGGGCAGCGTGTTTGCGTTGCGCGACGGTGTCGTCGCGATCGTCGCGGAGGCCTTTGCGCGCGGCCCAATGGACGAGTTGGAAGATGGCGCGGGAGATTAAGGGCATTGTCGATACCGAGCGATCGATTCGGCGCGAGTATAACGAAAAATCCGTGGACACCGTAACTGTTTTGGCATCCACGGATTGGGCGGACAGCCAGAAATGGCTGTCCCACTGTTCAGGCTGCGCTTAGGCTTTCTTTTGGGCTTCGACGATGCATTCTTCGAGAATGCGAAGGGCGAAGTCGGCTTGCTCTTCGTCGATTAGTAGCGGCGGAGAGAGGCGGACAGTGTTGGCGCCGGCGCCTAGAACCAACAATCCCTTGTGGAAGGCAGCGTCGACAATGGCGTTGCGCAGGTCGGCGGCCTCTTCTTTGGTGCGCTGATCGCGGACGATTTCTACGCCGATCATGAGGCCGCGGCCGCGGACGTCGCCGACAATTTTGAACTTCTTGGTCCAGTCGGCCATTTTTGTGAGGAGATAGTCGCCCATGCGGCGCGCGTTCTCTTTGTATTCGGTTTCGATCAGGTCCATGGTGGCAAGGGCGGCGGCGACGCAGACGGGATTTCCGCCGAACGTGGTGCCGTGGGAGCCGGGCTTCCAGGTGTTCATGATGCTGGCGCGTGCGACGAACGCGCCGAGCGGCATCCCACTGGCGATGCCTTTCGCGCTGGTGATGATGTCGGGTTCGATGCCGGCGTGCTCCGAGGCCCACCACTTGCCGGTGCGGCCCATGCCGGACTGAACTTCATCCAGAATGAAGAGGATGCCGTGCTGGCGGCAGATGCGCTGGAGTTCCTGCAAGAAGAATTTTGGCGCCGAGACGTAACCACCTTCGCCTTGAATAGGCTCGATCACAATGGCGGCGACTTCTTCGGGATCGAATAGGCGCTTGAAGATCTGGCGCTCGAGGGTCTCGAGGATTTCCGCACCGCAGGTTTCGGTGGTGTGGCCGTGGGCGCAGCGGTAGGCGTTGGGATAGGGAATGTGCTCGACGCCGGCGAGGAGCGCGCCGAAGCCTTTGCGCTGCGTTGATTTGGAGGCGGTGAGAGAAAGCGCACCCATAGTGCGGCCGTGGAAGCAGCCGTAGAACGCGATGAACTTATCTCGCTTGGTGGCGTAACGGGCGAGCTTCATGGCGCCTTCGATGGCTTCGGTGCCGGAGTTGGTGAAAAAGGCCTTTTTCGGGTCGGCGCCGGGAACTGTGTTCACGAGTTTTTCGGCGAGTTGCGGCAGGCTTTCATAGTAGAAGTCCGTGCCGGACATGTGAATCAGCTCGGCGGCTTGCTTCTGAATGGCTTCGACTACTTTCGGATGGCAATGGCCGGTCGAGCAGACGGCGATGCCGGCGGCGAAGTCGAGGAAGGTGTTGCCGTCAACGTCTTCGACTACAGCGCCATGGCCGCGCTTAGCTACCAGAGGGTAGTCGCGTGTGAACGACGGCGACATGAACTTGGCATCTTGCTCGACGACGCGCTTCGCTTTTGGCCCAGGTAGCTGCGTCAGCAGGCGGGGCAATTTTGTTTCGCGTGATTTGGTTTCGGTTGTGGCGATCATTTCTTCCTCCTTCAAGGATGGTTGGCGGTGATTGTGGATCGGGAGAGTCCATCTCGCGATGGGCAGACGCCAATACGGAGATTGGCGTTCCCAGGGGGCGCTACGCGCTTACACACGTGGCGTCGCATCCGGTACTGCTTTTTGAAGGAGACTTAATCTACGCCGAAGAGGTTTGGCCGGAGGTCGGCCGGGGAGGAAATTCGTCGGACCGCGTGGATGTTGGTGATTTTCATTTGCGTTTCCAGCGGACGCTGCCGTCCCTACTATCTTCGAGGATTATACCATGATCGGCGAGTTCTTTACGGATCTGATCAGAGGAAGCGAAGTCGCGGCGCTTGCGGGCGGCCTGGCGATCTGCGACTAGTTTTTCGACGTCTGCGTCGCTCAGGGCGCTCTCCTTGCCATAGCCCAGCTCGCTGAGTTTGGCGGCGTCGTTGTCTTCGAGGACGGCGAAGACGCGGTCGAAGGTGGCCAGGAATTGCTGGGCGGCCGCAGCGTCGTCCTGGCGGAATTCGCCTTTGTCGATCGCTACGTTGGCCTCGCGGACGAGGTCGTAGGCGGCGGCCAGGGCTTGCGCGGTGTTGAGGTCGTCGGAGAGGCCGGCGTCGAAGTCGGCGGTGGCTTTGGCGATGCGCTCGGCCATGCCGGGATATTTCCCGGGCTCGAATTTTCCTTGTTTCAAACGATCGGCGAAATTGCGGAGGCGGTCGACGGCACTGACGGCTTGTTGGAGGCCGTCAAAGGTGAAATTGAGCTGGCGGCGATAGGGGACACTGGCAAGTGCGAAACGCAGGGCGGAGGGCTTGTAGCCTTTGGCGAAGAGATCG
>Ga0137418_10003952_pt1 | contig 13570 bp, 14 predicted proteins | sample CZODoug3_1_2_16f_FD_122242 | JGI IMG/M metagenome (GOLD analysis project Ga0137418, IMG submission 122242) | Vadose zone soil fungal communities from Angelo Coast Range Reserve, California, USA - CZODoug3_1_2_16fungal (Hybrid Assembly) | ecosystem: Environmental > Terrestrial > Soil > Vadose...
TCGAGCTCGATCATCGCCTTCTTGTAGAAGGCCGGCCCGCCGGCCGACATCACCGCGCTGTCGAAGATGGTGGCCTCTTGCCAGGGCTGTCCGCCGTGCGCGAGCGGGATGTATCCGGCGGCCTTGATCTTCGCGGAGATAGCGAGGAGATCGTCGAAGGTCTTGGGCGGGGAGATCTTCAGCTCATCGAAGATCTTCTTGTTCGCCCAGATCCAGTTGGTCCGGTGGATGTTCACCGGCGCGGCCACCCACTGGCCTTTGGCGTTCTTCGAGAACTTGGCGAGCGGGGCCGGCACCACCTTGTCCCAGCCCTCCTTGTTGGCTACGCTGGAGAGGTCGCCGAGCAGCCCCTCGTCGGCGTAGTCGCGGATGGTGAACCCCAGCATCTGCATGGCGTCCGGGGGGTTCCCGGCCGCTACCCGCGCGCGCAGCACCGTCCGCGCCTGTTCGCCGCCGCCGCCGGCGATGGGGCTGTCCTTCCAAGCGTAGCCGCGCTTCTGCATATCCTCCTTCAGCACGTTCAGTGCGGCCGCCTCACCTCCTGAGGTCCACCAGTGCACCACCTCCACTGCCTGCTCCTCTGCCCAGGCAGGCTGAACGACGAACAGCGCCATTACCGCCGCGACCATTTTCATCTTCATGTCTCGAGACTCCCGAGTCAGGGTAATCACCGCAAGAGGACACGACGTCGACCGTGCAACGTGACGCTGAAGACCGCCGGTGCGCTTCTCAAACGAGGCCCGCCACATCTCCCGGCACCGCCGACCGGGCGACTCCACGTCGTGTTCTGCAGACCTTTATCACCGTGGCTGCAGTACCGTCTGCCTGAAGTTGCACCCTATGGCTGTCGTCCCAGCGCTGGCGACCGCGGAAACTGGCCACTATGAGGACCAGAATGAACACCCGCAGGCCTCGGCGCGCGGAGACCGCGCAACGACTTTGGAACGGGAACGGGGTGCTCATCCCTCGGAGTGCCCAAGGACGAACCTAGCGGGACGACCGGACTTTTCAGCGCCCTCGGGGTCGGGCCATGACAGCTCGCGGAATCCTACGGCCCCCTGTCTCTCGACGATCCGCTCGCGTCGCTGCATCCGGCGATTCGTTCATGCGAGGGGCGGTGGCGCAAGCTAAGCTCGGTGGCACGTGCGCTGGATCGCGACCACCCTCTGCGCCGCCTGCGGCCTCGCGATGCTGGTCGCCGCGCGCGAGCTCGACGGTCGCTGGTTCGAGCGCCACGTCCTGTTGCCCTGGTACTACCCGTGGGCGCCCGCGTGGGTATCCAATACGCGCGTTGCCGCGGCCGTGTGCGGTGTCGTGCTGCTTGCTCTGGCATGGCCGCTCGGTCGCGGTCTGGCGCGATCGAGCGTTGCCGGATGGCTCCGCATCTCGCTGGCTATCGTGCTCGGGCTCGCCACCTCCGAGCTGGTGCTCCGCCTCAAGGAACACGGGACTTCCTATTGGAGGTCGCTCAAGCTCGAGTTCCGATTCGGGCGTGAGGATCCACGGTTCGGGTGGGTGCTGCTGCCTTCGCGCACGACCGTTCTCGGCCCCGAGGAGAGGCGCACCTCGTACGCGATCGACGCCTGGGGCGACCGCGCGGCCAGCGACGCGGGGGCACCCGATCCAGAGCTGCCCTCGCTCATCGTTTCCGGCGAGTCGATCGCGGTCGGCCACGGGGTCCCGTACGAGCAGACGTTCGCGGCGCACATGGGAAAGGACCTGGGCCTTCAAGTCGTGAACGTAGCGTCCGGCGGGTACGGATCCGATCAAGCGTACCTGCGTCTCGACGACGCGCTCGCCCGGCTGAAGCGGCCCGCGGCGGTGGTCACCGCCTTCGTCCCCGTCATGCTCTCGCGCAACGTGCAGGATTACCGGGCGCGCCTCGTCCTCCGCCATGGGGCGCTCGCGCTGGTCCCACCGGCGCACGGGTTCCTCGCGGGACTGCGCTTGCGCGACCTCTTCGTGAACGAGCTGCCGTACATGAGCGAGACGGACCTGCGCGATTCGATGCAGCTCACCGCAGCGGTCCTGCGCGAGACGGCCCGCACCGCGCGCGCCCACGGCGCTGAACCCCTGTTCGCCATCTTTTCCATCGGGGCCGACCGGGCGCTCGACGAGCATGCAGAAGCCTTCCTCGTCCGTGCGTTGTTCGTCGACCAGCGCCTGCCGTTCGTGCTCATCGACGTCCATCCAACGGAACTGATCGCGGGTGATGGACATCCCGGACCCGAAGCGCACCGCCGTATCGCCGATGTGCTCGAGGAGGCGTTGCGCGCCACGGTTTCGCGGGCTCAGTAGAACAGCCGCTACCGGTTCGTCATCGACATCGCCAGGTTGCGGCACTGAGCAGGAGAAGAGGCAATGCAAAAGCGCAGACTCGGAAAGAGCAATCTCGAAGTCTCGGCGATCGGGCTCGGCACCATGGGAATGAGCTTTGCCTACGGCCCGCGTCGATCCGAACGTGCCCATCGAGGACGTCGCGGGCGCGATGAAGGACTTGATTCAACAAGGCAAGGTCAAGCACTTCGGCCTGTCCGAAGCGGGAGCGAAGACGGTCCGCCGCGCACACGCGGTGCAGCCGGTCACGGCGATTCAAAGCGAATACTCGCTGTGGTGGAGGAAGCCGGAAGAGGAACTCTTCCCGGCGCTCGAGGAGATCGGTATCGGGTTCGTCGCGTTCAGCCCGCTTGGGAAGGGCTTCCTCAGCGGAAAGATCGACGAGACGACCACGTTCGACAAGAACGACTTTCGCCAGATCGTGCCTCGCTTCACGCCGGAGGCGCGCAAAGCGAATCAAGCGTTGGTTGATTTGCTGCAAAGAGTCGCGAAGATGAAGAACGCCACGCCTGCGCAGATCGCGCTCGCGTGGGTCCTCGCGCAGAAGCCGTGGATCATGCCGATTCCGGGCACCACGAAGCTGAATCGCCTCGAAGAAAATCTCGGAGCAGTGAACGGCGAGCTCACGCCGGACGACCTCCGCGAAATCGACAGTGCCGGTTCGAAGATCAAGGTGGAGGGCGCCCGGTATCCCGAGGCCCTCGAGAAGAGGACGGGTCTCTGAGAAGGGAAGACGTCATGCGCGTCGGCATTCTGGGTTCAGGGGGAGGCCTCGGCCCGATCAGGTTCGGCCGCGCGCCGGTGCAGCTACAACTCCCGTAGCTGGTGCGGGCGGACGGCATCGGCTGGGCCAGGATTCCCGGCGCTCGTCTATGCAAAAGGGTCTCCGGTCGGATTCAGCGGGAGACCCCGCGCGCTCGTTCTTAGACGGACATGCCTGACGAACTTCCGGCGCGCAAGGAAACGGAGACCTCGATGCTTCCAAAACTCAGCTTCTCGCTCACCGCCCCGCTCGCACCCTCCGTCGCCGCAGGCCGCGCTGCGCATTCCGCCCCCAGGGAGAGCTCCAGCAGCAACGCCCAGATCGATGCTGCCGGGACGGGGAACCCGCAGAGCCCGGACTACCTTCACAGGTCGGCCCTCTCCCCGGACGAAAACTCCAACATCGACTGGCAGTCTTCGGAGGCGGCCGACCCGAACAGCATCTGATGTCCTCCGGACCGCGAAAGCCGTAAGGCGGACACATGGGGTTATGGGCCTGATACCGACAGTTCTGTCGACTCGTGCCCGCCCCTCATGCTCCGCCGCAGCGTGGCAGACCTCACGCGGCTGTGCTTCGGCCGCCATGCATCAAACTCAAAAAGGAGAGTTACAATGGGGAATCTTCGTAAGGCAGTGAAGAAGTACATCCAAGGGTCGAAGAAGAAGACGCTCTGGACCGTGGCGGTGGTCGCCATCAGTACGCTTTCGGCGACGCTCTTTGCAGCGGGGGCGTCAGCGCGGGCCGCGAAGCCGGCGGAAGCGCGCAATGTGGTGCTGGTGCACGGGGCGTGGGCGGACGGCTCCAGCTGGGCCGAGGTCATCTCGCGCCTTCAGGCGGCCGGCTTGCATGTCACCGCGGTGCAAAATCCGCTGACAACGCTCGCCGATTCTGTCGCCGCCACACGCCGCGCACTGGCGCTGCAGGATGGACCGACCGTGCTGGTCGCCCATTCCTGGGGCGGCACCGTCATTAGCGAAGCGGGAATCGACCCGAAAGTCACGGCACTTGTCTATGTCGCAGCGCGGGCACCCGATGCGGGGGAGGATTTCGTCGCTCTGTCCGGAAAGTTCCCCACCATGCCGGTGCGGGCAGGCGTTCAGGAACACGATGGCTTCACCATGATTTCCGAGGAAGCCTTTCTCAAGTATTTCGCGAACGGTGTCGCGCACAAAAAGGCAGAAGTCCTCTATGCTGAACAAGAACCCACCGCCGCTTCTCTGTTCGGCGAGCGAACCACAGTTGCCGCTTGGCGCTCCAAACCGAGTTGGTATGCGGTCTCGAAACTCGATCAGACGATCTCGCCTGACTTGGAACGATTTCTGGCAACACGCATGGAAGCGACAACCGTGGAGCTAGAGGCAGGTCACCTTTCCTTGGTCTCCCGCCCACAAGAGATCGCCGACTTGATCTTGGCGGCTGCTGGCCAGGGCAAGTAGCAACATCTGGTTCAAGAAGCCCTGCCGTATATCCGGGAGAAGGGTTCAAGATCATGCGTCTACTCAACATCGAATCCTCTCCGCGAGGGTCCCGGCCCGATGGCCGGATCATGCCGCGGGACATCCCGCTTGATCGCATCTTGCGTCGGGCGATGGGGACCGCACCCGCGAAGGCACTCTCGAAGGCACCCTGGAAGGCACCCGCGTCCACGTGGACGTGACGCCTCCCTGCTGTTCAGCGGCGCACCCGCAGCGCGGCGTCGAGCGCTCGGAACTGTCGCGAAGTCCTGCCCCTGAAATGGTCGCGCATCGCCGCGAGCACGCGTTCGCGCTCACGCCAGTTGCGAGGCGACGAAGCTGCTTCGCGTAGGACTTGACGGACTCGCCTGCTGACGGGTGGAAATCGATCTGTGCTCGCATCGCCTGCGCGACGCGGTTGAGCGTTTCGATCGTCGGGTTCGAGTCGGGGCTTTCGAGCTGGGCGATTGCGGGCTGGCTGACGCCGGCGAGCTTCGCGAGCTCGGCCTGGGTGAGGCCGAGGTCCTCGCGCATCCAGCGCAGCTCCAGCTTGAGCCCGGAGAGGTGCTTCTCGAGGGACTGCCGGAAGGCGTGCTTCGAGTCGCCACGGCGCCGAGATCCGTCCTTCTCCCACCAGCGATCCCAGATCTCGCCGAGGGTGGTCCGCCCGGGCTCGGTCGCGAAGCCCTTTGCCACCAGGTCAGCGCGGCGTTCCATGTCGCGGGCGTACTCCCGCGCCTGGGTCAGCGTGAGATCTTTGGGGCGCCGCTCCTCGCGCCAGCCCCTGGGCGCGGCGATATCGCGCCAGCGCACGATGAGTATCTTCCGCCTGCCCCGCTTGCCCGCCTTCCACTTCGCGAACGCCATTGCGGTCTACCTCCGCGTGCCCCGCGTGAGCTCGAGAACGTTCCGCGTACCGTCGCGGAAGGCGCGCCCATCATCGGCAGGCGCATGCTCGATCATTCCTCGCGGTAGCAGACGATTTTACGAGACTCCGTCGGATCGTGGCACTTGAACCCGCGTTCCTCCATCTGCTTGCGAGCGTCCTCCAAGGTGGTCTTGAGGTGCGACGTTACCGACTCCGGCCAGCGCCAAGCCTCGTTCCTCTCCTCGTCGATGACGTACTTGGAGTCGGGAAGCTCCGTCAGCTCCGCGAAACGCGTGTGCGTGCATTTGGGCGGCACCGGCATCGTCGTCCCCTCGGACGAGGCGATTCTCACAGCCTCCCACTGCGTGAGATCCGTCCACACCATCCCGTTGTGACTACCTTGCAAGGTGCACGTCGGCGCCGGCGTGTGCAAGAGCAGCGGCTGCGGGTCGATGGCGTCCGCCACCCATCGGTTGATCGCGGCGACGGGTTTGCGCACGGTCGGGAAGAACAGCCCGATCCCGAGTGCAAGAAAGTACGGATACACCAGCCTCCCCCAATCCCTGAACTTGAACGAGATCATTTGCGCTCCAACAAAGCTGTGAGATCGCCCGCGGCGGCGACGCCAATCAGGTATTCCGGCGCGCCTTGCCACTATCTGCCATCAAATTTTCGTGCACGGTCATGTAAGACCGTGCAAGAACGCGCGGCGGAACGCGCTCGCGGTAGGATCGCGGTATAATGGCGGTTTTGGTGGTTTTCCTTTTGCCTCTGCTGGGAGGACCCTAGCCTTTCGGTAATGCCGGAAGAGCGGCTGCAGGTCATGAGAATCGTAGTTCTCGGGTGGAAACGGGGCCACGCGGGCGGCGCCGTAACTATGCCAGGCGGCAAGGAACAATCCCTTCGAACTGCTGGACGAGGAGGTCGCCGAGTTGGAGGCGCTGACGGCTCGGCGGAGGGCCGTGACCGGATAGTTGAATATCAGATCAGCATTTTCTTGAAGTCATCCGTGATCGCCGTGAACGTCACTCCGATACTGCCGCGGACGTTCATCCCCGGGTCGCTGGGGCGGACCCAGGCGACCTTGCCGCAGAACGCAAATGTGTTTCCGCTGATCACGATCGTCCCTCTCACCGGCGTGCCCGGCGAGGGCACCCGCATCAACTCGGCGCAGAAACCTCCTGCTGAAACGTCCTTGGTGAAGGTGGAACTGACCAATGCGTCTCCAGCCTTCAAGTCGATCCTCCACCGCCGGCGAAGCCTGGGGTTCTTTTGCAGCTTTTGAGTGGTGCTTTCCATGACCAGCGTTCCTCCCCGTTTGACGACCCTCGTTCGAATCGTAGCGAATCACGACGGTCGGGTGTCAAGCGAAGCGGGTGAGGACGGCGGCGCGCTGGGAAGGACGGGAGAGCGGTCCTAGGATCCTGTGAGGTCGGCGCTTTCTACAATTTTCCAAGGCCGATTGGACGGTGGTGTGGTGCGCCCGACAGGACTCGCCGTCAGTGGAAGAACGCTGGCCAGTAGCGCCAGGTGCAGGAACGGCTGGAGTTGGTCTGCTGCTGGATCACCGTGCCGTCGTACCCGATGTCGATGCTCCACGGGACGCATTGGCCGTTCGCGATCTGGAACACCGCGGTGCCGCAGCTCTTGCCGGAGGGGGAGACGATCTCGACGCGCTGGCTGCAGCCCTTCCGATCATCATCGAGGAACGCGTAAGCCCGCCCGTTCCGCGCCATGTGCAGCTTGGGGTTGCGCGACATCAGCCAGTCCGGGGGCGGCTGCCCCTCGGTCGCGCGGGCATCGAACTGACGTTCCCACTTCGCGGCGGTCGTTTCAAAGGCGTCGGTGGAAAGGAAGAGACCGCTCCCCACCCGCGGCCACAACCGGTACTTGAGATACTTCTCGGGCGACCTGCCCAACGAATCGAACGCAGGGCCGACGTTCCCGTCGTGATCGACCCAGATCCCGTCGAGCGTCCAGGGAGATCTATTGCCGTGAGTGTTCTTGAAAAGGACCAGCGTGTTGCCCGCGCGGTCCGTGCCCAACGCCTCCGGGGACGCGCCTCCGTCGGGCAGCGCCACGCTCCATCGCAAGCTCGCCTTCGCGTCGTACGATTCGAGCCGGTTGCCGCCCCCCGTCGCGCCCTGAAACCAGACCGCCGTCGCGCCGCCGAGCGGGTCTTCGGTGGCCACCAGCCCCGGCACCCGCTGGTCGCTTTGTCCGACAACGGCCCCTGAGGGCGCAATGGCGAAGAGCTGCGCCGCGACGGTCCGCAGATCGCTGAAGCGGTTGTCCGCGAGGAGGTACCCCTCCGCCTGCGGGATGATCGTCACGTCCGTGCCGCTCGCGCGGCCGAGCGGGTTCCCTCTCGCATCCAGGAGCTGAATCACGGTGCTGCGCGACGCGGCCTGGCTTCCGAGGGCGAGGTTTCCTGTGCCGTCGCTCGTCCCAGGCTGGCACGTGTTCGCCATCGAGTTGGCGTCGGGCGGCTGCTGCCAGGTCGACGGTGGCGGGACGGGGTCGGGTCCCAACCCTGCGCACTCGTCCGCCGGCGGAGGCGGCACGGCCTCGAACGTGACTTCGACCCTCGCGTCGCTGCGCAGTGCGACCGTGCACGAGGACCCGCTGCACGCGCCCGAGAAGCCGGACAGCCGCCAACCCGAGTCGGGCGTCGCCGTCAGGACGATCGTGGCGCCGTCGTCGAACGTGGCGCTGCACGCACTGCCGCAATCGATCCCGGCCGGGCTCGACGTGACGGTCCCCGAGCCCGTCTTCACTACCGTCAGGACGTGCTTGCCGGGCGGCGGCGCCTTTGCGAACGTGGCCGCCACGGAGCGGTCGGCGTCGAGCACCACCTTGCATTCGCCCGACCCATGGCAGTCTCCGCTCCACCCGCCGAACACGCTGGCTCCGTCGGGTACGGCGACGAGCGTGAGTTGGGTTCCGGCGGCGACGTTCGTGGTGCAGGGGGCACTGCAATCGGCGAGACCTGTCGCTTGGATCTTCCCGCCCCCCGTCCCTTGGACGACGCGGGTGAGCACGTGCGTCGAGGGCCCGACCTCGCCCGAAGGCGAGCTCGGCATCGTCGACCCGCACGCCGCGCACAGACTGCATGCAGCGGTTGCCAGCACAAGTGAGCGCATTGGTATCTCCCCTTGCAGGAATCTCATCACCTCGTCAGACCGACGGAAGGGTCTTCCAATGACCGAGCGCGAGAGCGGCAGCTGCCGAGGAGAATCCGAGCGAGCGGCGCCCGAGTTCGCCCTGATCGGACGGCGTTGTAGAACCCGGCCGCGGTCTGACAGGCTGGAAATTGGTGCAGGGAGAAAATCTGGTGCGCCCAACAGGACTCGAACCTGTGGCCTGCGGTTTAGAGGGAGAGGGAGAAGTCGGATAAGGCTCGTTCTGGCAACTCGCGCCCTGCTCCGCATGCCAAGAGCGCTAGCAAAGTCTCGCGCGGCCCGCTCGGCGGAGCGGCCGCGCACTCGGAATTCAAGAGATGGACGAGCCGGCCCGTCAGCGCAGCGATTGCTGCAACTCGGGGACGTCGTCTTGCCAGAGCGAAGCCTCGGCGGGCGCCGGGAGGCGAGCCGGAGCGGTGGGCGGGCCGGTGGTGGGCAGGCCGAGATGCCCGAGGACTCTTGATCACCGGCTTCTCGTCGATGAAGGCGATGACCTTGCGGCGTCCGCCGCAGGTACAAGTGAGGATGTCCTCGCGGAAGACGCGCAACAGCAGCTCGTTCCACGGAATGCGCGAATCGAGGGGCCGGGAAGCCTAGCTGCGGCCACGTCGAAAAAGCCGACGACAGCGCCAACCGCCGCTGCCCGAAGGACAACCGCGCGCTCTGGATCCGGCCGCTGCCGAAGAAGGGCATCGTGTTCCACTCACTGCGACACACCACAGCGACGCTCCTAGCGCGCGCGAAGGTGCATCCTTCCGTGGCGCAAAAGATCCCGCGGCACGCCAACATCGAAACGACCCTGGCGATCTACACCCACGTCGATGGCATCGAGGACATGCGCGCCGCGGTCGCGAAGCTCGACTTCGGGCCGCTCGAGGAGCGGGCGCCGGCGCTTCCGCTCCGAAAAATCTCGACCTTTGCTACCAATTTGCTACCGGCAGCCCAAAACCCAAAAGACGAGGCCCCTGACCATCCCGGGAACGCCAGGAAGATCAGGGGGCCTCTATTGGTCGGGGCGACTGGATTTGAACCAGCGACCACTTGCACCCCAAGAGCGGTCACTCGACGCGCAGGCAGGATCATCGGACATCACCAGGTCGCAAGCAGTTGAAACGACAGCGACGCACTGCACGGAACACACCGCACAGGCGGCACTGAGCGCAGCTGGTATTACCGGCTTTGGTGAGCCGGTGGTGGTCCCGCTCGACGAGCTGCTCGACGCGGCGTTCGAGGCGGAGACCTGGGCGTTGGATGCTCGCCTTGCCCGTGCGGAGTCGGCCCAGAAGGCCCCTGCGGACTGCGGCCAGGGCGTCGATGGCCTTCCTTGAGGCGCAGCTCGAAGAGGAGATTGTCCACCGCAAGCAGCTGCAGTGTAACCGGCCGACGAAGTCCGTCTGGCGACCGTGATCGGCTCGGACGATCCTGAGCGCTCTCGACGAGGAGAGCGCGATGCGAGACGAGGACCGGAGCAGGTGGACGAGGTTGGTGGCGGACTTCGAGTCAGCGGACCTGAGCCAGCGGGAGTTCGCACAGGAGGGCGGGATTTCCGTCAGCAACTTGCGGTACTGGATGTACAACCTGCGCACGGAGTCGCGCGCGTCGGCGGGCCTCTACTCGATCGTCGCGACGTGCGAGGTGAACGGGGTGAACCCGGTCGCCTACCTCGCCGACGTCCTCCGCCGCGCGCAGACGCACCCAGCGTCGCGGATCGACGAGCTCCTGCCTCACGGCTGTCGGCGAACACGTCCTGAGAGCCGGATGCACACCGAAGCGGTACACTGCTCTGCGAATGCCTAGCCAGAGATGCGGAATCGATCAAGGGGCTCGGCCCGTGGGTGCGCCGAAGACAGAGACGACGTTCCGTTACAAGTACGCCTGGGCGTTCTGTGCGTGGACAGTCGCAATCGACGGTCTGGTTCTCACCGTTGTGATTGGATTGATTCGGTTGGGAAGGCCCGCCGATGCGGTGTTAGTCGCCCTCATATTCCTTGGAAGTTGTTCGATGATTGGTTGGTTCGTGATCACCTCTCTAGCCGACGTGGTAGTCAGCGAGACCGGTGTGTCGCGGTGCTTGTGGGGCCGAACGCTCAGGGAAATCTCGTGGGGGAACGTGAAGAAGATCCGGGTATGGAAGATGTACCACCGGGGGTACCGGAGGAAGGTTCGCGTCTTCTGGGTATTTCCTGTGCACGCTTCCCGGTTCCGATTCACGCCGAGTGGCAAGATTTCGTTCGATGAACCCAGCGACATGAGCGGGTTGATCGAGCACATGAACCAGCACATCACCGCGCACGGAATTCCGGTTGAGGTGCAGGTCGGCACGATTTGGAGCGACCCAGCGAGTTGGAGCACTCGAAACCGAATCGATCCGACCGCGTGAGCCTCTCGCTTGTTTGAGCTGGATGTAGCAGGCCCTCGCCGTTCGTCGTTCGCAGAGCGGCGCGTTCAGGTCAAGACCGTCCGTTTCCGGGCGGTTACGCGGCGAGGGCATCGATGGCCTTCCTTGAGGCGCAGCTCGCAGAGGAGATTGTCCGCCGCAAGCAGCTGAAGCGGACAGACTCTTACCCGCTGGTAGTGCCGATCGGCCCCGGCGATCCGCGTTCTCACCAAGGAGAGCGCGATGGGAGAACGAGCGGATCCGGTGGAGTGTTTCATTGACCGCTTGTGTTGCCTGAGACGCCGCGCTCCTCGCGCACGGGCCAGCGACGCTTCTCCGCCCGGTGCGCCATCCAGAACATCCCCGCCATCGCCAAGAACACGTTGACGCCCCAGATCGTCTGGAGCTCACTGTCGTCAACCGGGCGGAACGGGCTGAGCAGCTCGTTGGACACGCAGATCATGATCTGCAGCGGGAGCAACAGGCCCACCCCTACGGCACAGAGGGCCGCGACCACCCGAACCCAGGTTCGGGACCGCCACAACACGCGCGACTCGAGGTTCAACATGATGAAAGCCCACATCGGGATGAACGCGCCGCTGATGATCGCGACGGCGAGCGCCAGGGTCGTCTTCGTGCGGTCCAGCGGCCATGCGAGGGCTACTTTGACCAAGCATGCGATGGAGAGCGCTGCGACCAGAAGCGTCACGCGCGACCACGCGCGCGATGTGGCTCTCAGGTCTCCCACCGCGGATGACCTGGCGGGCTCTTCAGCCGTCCACGCCGGCACCGCGGCTGCGAGCGCGTTCACCACGCGGTCGGCATCGGATCCCGCGACGCCCCGGCCAAACGTCACTGTGGAACCGTCGTAGTCGAAGGCGAGATATGCACCCCACGGCTGCGGCGGTTTCACGGGTCCGACGGCGCGGAGGTTCACGATACGACTGATCGCATACGTGCGGCGTCTCCGTAGCTCGGGACGGCGCAGGACCTGGCGATCGATGAGCAGCTGCGGTCCCGATAGGGCGACTCTCTCTTCTCGCCCGACGAGGAGGTACGCCACCGAGAAAGCGATAGACCCGAGGACGGACCCGACTCCCAGCGCAATGAGCAGCGACATCATTCGGTCCTGTTGCGAATGACCCTCCCAAAGCGAGAAGACGATTATCAGGGCCGCCAGTTGCGCGATGGGGAACGCAAGCGACTGCCAGAGAGCGTAAGGGCGCAGAACGATGACGACGCGACCCGGTTCCTGTCGAACGTCGATGACCCGGCTCACCCAAGAAGGATACACCCTGCCTGTCGGTGGTGCGCTCGATCTTACGATACGCGTGCCCCTACACTGCTACGCGCGTCGAGAGAGAATATGAACGACTAGAACTGCCGCAGCTCGTTGTCTTTGGTGAACCGCACCGAGCGGCCGGCGTGGGTGACGATGATCAGCTCGCCCTTCTCGTCATCCACGCCTCATTTCGCCGGCGAGGAGCCGCTCGAGCAACTGCGCGACGGTCTGCGCGTGCTCTGGATACCGCGGCTCTCTCGCGACTGGCTGGCCATCCCGAACCGTGTGCCGGACCGCCTGGATGGTGTGGAGCGCGCCGTTCACGAACTGCCTGACCAGGCCGAGTTCGCTCCACCGGACGAAGACGCCATCGGGCGCGGGTGATGCAGATGGATGTGCGGGCGTGCGCGCGGACGGAGCTTCCCCGAAGAACAGCGAACGAAACTGCGTCGCGGCCTCGTCGAGCATGAGTGCGCGGATGTCGAGCTTGCGCGGGTTCTCGCGGTTCCGCTGCTCGGCGGCTCCTCGAATCGTGTCCCGCCTCGCCTGCGTGCGCGTCAGGAAGAGGATGACCGGCGTGAGATCGTCCTTGAAGTGCTTGTCGTAGAACGTCGTCTTGAAGTCGTTGCCAGTGTACTGGTCGAAGAAGTTGGCGTAGCGCGCGATCTTCGCCAGCGTCGCCGTCTTGTGACGATCGTTTCGCACCGAGGCTGAGCCGGTCTCGTACTCGATCAGGTATCGCTGCCGACGCACGTGATCTTCCAGCACCGCGTCCGGCTGCAGCCGGCACGCGCGGGCTTCGCCGTGGGCGTACTCGTCGAAGGGGAGCTCGAGGTCCTCGCTCGGGATCCAGCGGAACGTCGTGGGAAGGGTGGCGTAGTCCGCGGCAAGCTTGCCGGCGTATCGTCCTGGCTTCGCCGCGACGTGCTGCGAAGGCCTCCTCGCCAGCGCGACGTAGAGCTGGTTCACTCCCGTCGCGTGCTCGAGGAACTGCGACGCGACGTCATGCCGTGGCACCTTCAAGAGACGCCCCAGCTTCTCTTCCGCCAACGCGTACCCCGTTCCCGTCAACGCCCAGACCTGTACGCGCTTTCCTTCCCGGTTCACGTACCAGAGTCTCTTCAGCAGCGCTCTGATGTTTCCGTGCCGTTCCGCCAGCTCGCCGAGTCGCGCTGAGATGACCGACTGCGCCCTTCCCGGAAACATCAACTCGGCTATCTGACCCGTCCTCAAATATCTGACCAACCCCAAATGCCCCACCAGTTCCCGATCCCTTGCCGTCAACCGCCCTCGCCAGGATCCAAGAC
>Ga0137418_10003955_pt1 | contig 13569 bp, 10 predicted proteins | sample CZODoug3_1_2_16f_FD_122242 | JGI IMG/M metagenome (GOLD analysis project Ga0137418, IMG submission 122242) | Vadose zone soil fungal communities from Angelo Coast Range Reserve, California, USA - CZODoug3_1_2_16fungal (Hybrid Assembly) | ecosystem: Environmental > Terrestrial > Soil > Vadose...
GAGACGGCCGCATTCATGGCTGAGTCGCAAGTCCCGTGGGGCGTTGAGGCTCTGGCTGGCGCAATCACCGAGCCGGCGTGGAAGACCAAGCCGAGCTGGTACCTGGTCGTGACGGACGATCGGATGATTCCACCGCCGGCTCAGCGTTTTATGTCCAAACGGGCGGGTTCGACGGTGCGCGAGTCGCCTGGCAGTCACGCGATCTATGTGTCGCGTCCTGCCCCGGTTGTGGCGCTCATCGAACAGGCCGCGAGGGCGCTGGGAACGACGGCTCCAAAGTAAACCGCGTCACCCTTCGTTCCCCCTCTCCCGAAGGGAGAGGGGGAGGGGTGAGGACCCGCGAGGACCATTCGCGATCGTGAGATGCTGCATACTGAGGACCGCTCACGAAACAGGGACTGCTGCTTCAGAACGGGCTGAGGACCGCGCGAGCACGAACAGCAGTACGGCCCCCAGGCCGGTCACCGCCACGCCGGCCAGCAGCTCGCCGCGTCGGGTGGGCAGTTGAATCGCCATCAGCGCCATGACCGCCGTATGCGCGAAACTGGACCATACGGCATACGCAATGAAACTGCGATACGCGGAGGGGTTGCGGGCCGCGAGCACCAGGAAAACGCCGAGCGTCGCCAAAATCGTATAGAACATCGGCGCTGTCGTCCCGCCAGTCGGGCGCAGGGCCAGGAGAGAGGTGACCAGCGGATAGATATTGGCGCCGGCCGTCAACACACCCAACACCACCAGAACGACCTGCAGCGCGCGTTCTCGCTTAGATGTCACGGCCATGGGAGCCCTCCCGAAGTAGATGCGCGGCGACCAGGATGATCCAAAACCCCTGCAACAACTTATCTCACCGGCTGGTACGTATTCACCACGATGCTGCTGGGATAGGTGGTCGAACCGGTCCGGGCCGCCGCGCCACGTGCACACGCGTGAGGACGAGCTGTTCTATGTCCTCTTTCTTCGTCGAACTGTCGGCCGCGACACCACTCGGTGCCTTGCCCGCCCCTGATCGCCTCGACGCGATCGGAAAGAAGTACGGCATCACCACGCTCGGGCCACCGATGATCCAGTGAGCCCTCACCTACACCCGTATCTGATGGTACGCGGGCGTTGCCGCTGGGGCGTTAGCTTCTCGTCATGGGAAAAGGCCGGCTCGAGGCGTTCAGCGACGGCGTCATTGCCGTCATCATCACCATCATGGTCCTGGAGTTGAAGGCGCCACACGGCACGGACCTCACCGCGCTCGCGGCGCTGGCTCCAGCCCTGCTCACCTACGTCCTCAGCTTCGTCTTCATCGGCATCTACTGGAACAATCACCACCATATGCTGCATGCCGCGCAGTACATCGACGGTCGCGTCCTGTGGGCGAACCTGCACTTGCTCTTCTGGCTCTCGCTCGTGCCGTTCACGACCGGGTGGGTCGGCGAGTATCCCGCGGCCGCCATACCGACCGCGCTGTACGGGGGAGTGTTCCTGATGGCCGGTGTCGCTTGGCTGCTGCTGCAGCATGCGCTTGTGAGAAGAAACGGGGCTGATTCCCTGCTCGCGCGTGCCGTCGGGCGGGACCTGAAGGGGAAGCTATCGGCGCTGCTCTATGCCTCGGCGATCCTGCTGGCCTTCGTCAAAACATGGATGGCAGATGCCCTCTATGTGCTGGTCGCGCTGATTTGGTTCGTCCCCGATCGGCGCATCGAGCGGAGCATCGATCCTATCCGCGACACCGGATCACACGCGACGCCTTAGGACGGTCAATCCCGCCGTCCTGACCGAGTAAAGAGGAAGCCCAACGCGCCGTCGATTCGCGCTGAAACGAGCCGCGTTCTATGTTGGAAGTACCGTGGCAGACCTGCAGGTGCGGCTCCAGAGTGCCCTCGGCGCGGCGTACCGCATAGAGCAAGAGCTCGGCGGCGGCGGGATGAGTCGCGTGTTCCTGGCGCAGGAGCGTGAGCTGGGGCGGCGGGTGGTGGTGAAAGTCCTGCCGCCGGAGATGGCGGCCGGCGTGAATGCCGAGCGGTTCCGCCGCGAGATCCAGCTCGCCGCCTCGCTGCAGCATCCGCACATCGTGCCGCTCCTGGCCGCCGGCCACGCAGACGATCTCGTGTACTACACGATGCCGCTGATCGACGGCGAGTCGCTCCGGGCCAAGCTCACCCGAGAAGGGGAGCTCCCGATCCCCGAGACCGCCCGCCTGTTGCGGGACGTGGTCGACGCCCTGGCCTACGCGCACGCGCACGGCGTCGTGCACCGGGACATCAAGCCGGACAATGTACTGATCGCGAACCACCACGCGGTGGTGACCGACTTCGGCGTGGCGAAGGCCCTGAGCGAGTCCACGGGCCAGTCGTCCCTCACCTCGGCCGGCATGGCCTTGGGCACGCCCGCCTACATGGCGCCCGAGCAGGCGGCGGCGGACCCCCACGCCGACCACCGCTGCGACATCTACGCTGTGGGGGCGCTCGGCTACGAAATGCTGACGGGCCGACCGCCGTTCACCGGAGCTACGCCCCGGCACGTGCTGGCGGCGCAGGTGACCGAGGCGCCGGAGCCGGTGACGAAGCGGCGGGCCATGGTACCGCCGGCGCTCGCCGCGCTGGTGATGCGGTGTCTCGAGAAGTCGCCGGCCGACCGCTGGCAAAGCGCGGAGGACCTGCTTCCCGAGCTCGAGGCGACGGCGACGCCAAGCGGCGTACCAGCCCTCGAGCGAACGAGACCGCCGTGGCGGGTCGCGAGCTGGCCGGTCAGGACCCTGGCGATCGGTGCTGTACTCGTGGCCCTCGCGGCCATCGCCACGGTGTGGCATCCCTGGCAGCGTCCTACTGGAGCGGCTGCGCCCGGGGCCGATGTCGCGTCCGTGGCAGTGCTCCCCTTCGACAACCTGACGGGCAACCCCAGCGATCGGTACCTGAGCGACGGCATGACCGAGGAGGTCATCGGGCAGTTGGCGCAGGTCCGGGGCTTGAAGGTCATCTCGCGGACCTCGACCGAAGCGCTGAAGGGCGCCCATCTCACCCTGCGTCAGATCGCGGACACCTTGGGCGTGCGGCACATCCTTGAGGGCTCCGTCCGCCACGCGGGCAACCGTATCCGGGTGGCGGTCGATCTGATCGATGCCACCACCGACGCACACGTCTGGGCGTCCCGCTACGACCGTGACCTCACGGATGTGTTCGCGGTGCAGGAAGAGATCGCGCGGCACGTGGCAGACTCCCTCGTGAGCACGGTAGGGGTGCGGCCGACCGTCGGCCGCGTTTCCCGCACCGAGCACCGCGGGGCCTACGAGGCGTATCTGGCAGGCCGCTACCTGCTGTACCGACGCACGCGGGAGGGGTTGCACGGCGCGCTGGCTCAGTTTCAGCAGGCCATCGCGCAGGACTCGGCCTATGCCCCTGCCTACGCGGGCCTCGCCACGGTGTACCAGCTCTGGGTCTTCTACGCCTATCCCGGCATCGACTTCTACGAGGCCGAGGGTCGGGCCGTGGCGATGGCAGACCGCGCGATCGCGCTCGATTCGGATCTGGCCGAGGCCTACGCGGCCCGTGGTTGGGCCATGACGCGTGCGTGGGCGCCGGCTCTGGCGATCTCACCCGACTTCGGGCGGGCGCTTGAGCTCCGGCCCAGCTCCCCAGACGTCCACCAGTGGTACGCCGGGTTCCTGGCGCGGGAAGGCCGCTACGACGAGGCGCTGGCGGAGGTGGAGCGGGCGGTCGCCCTCGACCCGCTCGCTCCAGGCGTCCGCGTTGCCGTCTCGATCATCGCCCTGACCTCGCGGCGCTACGACATGGCTGAGCAGGAGGGGGCACAGGCGGTAGCACTTGAACCCAGCCTCAAGCACCCACGCGCGTTGCAGGCGTTGGGCGACCTCCTTTCGGGCAAGCCCGACCGCTGCGCTACGCTCAGTCTTGGCCCCTACGTCGGCGTGCGGGCCATGTGCTTGCACTCGCTCGGGAGGGTCCGGGAGGGGGTGCAGCTCGCCGACTCACTGCGGGTCGCATTCGCGGCGGGAACAGTCGGGGACTCGGCCTTCAGCCCCGTCCTCGCCGCCCGGGGGCTTGCGCAATACTACGCCTGGACCGGAAACCCTGAGGAGTCGCTCGCGTGGCTGGAGCGGGCCTACGCCATCTCACCGGAAGGCGAGGACTACCGCATGATCGCCTCGGGCATTTACGACAAGGTGCGGAACGACCCGCGTTTCAAGGCCGGGCTCCAACGAGCCCGCACCCAACTCCATGATCGGGTCCAACGCGCGAGGTTTGGGGGTCCGGGTAAAGGCCACTTCATTTCCGCGACTTCGCCCTGAGCTCCTCGAACCAATTCTCGACGACGATCAGTTTGTCGGGCGTGCCGGTCTCCAGCGGCCGAATCATCAGGAAGCGCTGGTCGTCCGGCGACACGGCGTACTGCGGGTTAAATCGGAGGGATGTGAATCTCGCGGCCGGAAAGAGTACCGTAGCGCGGCCGAGCGAGAATGTCGGACTGGTGTTTACCTCTACTGCCACAAGGTTGCCCGAGGCGTCGCGATAGAACAACTCGCTCCCGCGATGGGACCAGACTGGCTCCGTCCCTCCGCCCTCCGAAATCGCCCGCTTTGCCGTGCCCGTGTTTGGAAACGGGACCATGTAGATCTGGTCCTCGCCGGTCTCGTTCGAGACGTACGCCAGCCATCGCCCATTGGGTGAAAGGGCTGGAGAGATTTCGCTGAACCTGGTCGCAACAACTGGCACCGGCGCAGTATCGATTCCTGGCCGGATCGCGAGAATGTCACCCGAACCGGGGGACTCTACGTCGGTCTGGAAGATCAGCCATTTCCCGTCGGTAGACCAGCGCGGATTGTACAGGTTCGACTCCCCATGGACCTGCATCACTGCCGGTGCGCCGGCATCGGCCCGCTGGGTCCACAGATCGGTGGCGTCTGTCGTGGGGTTGGAGCAGAACATCGTCACGGGGGTGGAGGAGAACGTCACCGATTTGCCATCTGAGGTCCACGCGGGCATATGATTGTCCTTCATGTCGACCGTCAATTTGAAGCTCGGGCCTCGGTCCAGTCGCTTGATCCAGATACTAGAGGGCGCCTCCACGTTAGCTGTCTGCGTTTGGGCGACACGCTTCCCGTCCGGTGAGATCGTTGGGGCGCCCATGTAGAACGCCGCCCAATCAGGATCGACCGCCTGCTCTTTGCCGTCGCGAGTCACCCACACCAGCTCCTGTTTACCTTCTCCCGCTCCAGTGGCGTAAACGAGCGTCCCTGTCGTGTCGACCGCGAGGTCTGCCGAGCCCAGAAGTCCCAGTCGCATCCCTTCCGTAAACGCGGTCGGCTTGCCCGTGATCTTCATTGCATTCTGATCGAAGGGCACTACCATCAAGGCCTTGTTCGTCGTGACATAGAGGAGATAACCGGGCTTCGCGTAGCGCGCGTACATCGCGTCGTTGAGAATCACTCGATGCTTCCCCGACGGGATGTCCGCCACGCCGATGGCAAACGAACTCCCACCTTTTACTCCGTTCCTTCCGCAGAACCCGACCGTAAACAGTACGCCCTTTCCGTTCGGCAACACGTCGGGCCACGAGTGATGGACCTCTCGACCGGCGGTGTCCAGCGTGGTAAACCAACGCGGCATAGCCCCCGCCTTGGCCTCAACGCGGACGAGACTATTACCGTCGGCGTAAATGAAATTGTCTGGCCCCCATGACGCGCCCGCGACTCCCGTTAGGGAATCCGACACGGTGAGCGGTGGGCCCCCGCTGACCGAAGCGATCTGAACGATGTGTTCCCTGAGAAATCCCACATGCTTGCCGTCAGGCGAGAAAAACGGTGTAGCCGCCCCTTCTGTCCCTGGCACAGCGATGGCATGGAGCTGGCTGCGGGGTCGTATCAAGAGCTGCGATCGGGGACCGCCGATGTAAGCCAGCAGCGATGCATCGGGTGAGATAGCAATGCGTCCTGACCAGGGGGTACTTCGAACCATCGCCTCGGTCGAGTCGATGACCCAGATGTACCGCACTACCTGCTTCGACGGTGCGGGACGTATCCAACCCCAGATCGCGGTGGCAGAAATCAGAATGACGAGCGCGATCATGGCGTACAACACCATCCTGTCGCGACGGCTCCGCTCTTTGACTGTTGGCGTCGATGCGGCGACGGACGACGTGACCAATGGATTGTCCGGAGCCGCGGCGCGATGTCTCGGCGCTGCGGCCTCGGTGATCGCGGGACGGCTCAAAGCCGCGGCGAGATCTGCGATCTCGGCATCCGGCTCCATCTCGAGCTCCTGTCGTACCAGCTCCTGGTACAGGCGCGCGTGCCTTATCGCACCGGCGCGGTCGCCGGCGGCGGCAAGCGCGAGCATGAGCTTCTTGGTCGCACCAGCCGAAAGCGGATCGGAGTTATCGAGTCTGCGCAGCCACATTACGGTCTGCGAATGGTCGCTTGCTTCAGCCGCAAGGTTGGCAAGGAATTCGAGAGCCTTTTGATACTCGAGTCGCAGCCGCGTTCGGTTTGCGTCTATCCACGACTCGAGCTCGTGGCTGTCTGCAAAATGAAATCCGTCCAGGAGCGGCCCCTTATAGCGGCCGACCGCCACGGTCCACTGACTGGCGCGAATCGCTTGCTCGAACTCCCAGACGTCAACCCGAACCAGGTCCGGATTGAGCCGGAGCTCCCGTCCGGTCGCGACTATGACATCGCTTCCTAGGGCATGTCGGATCGCGTAGACCGTCTGATCGAGCGCGTGCTGTGCCCGCGCGCCGGAGCTTTCCGGCCAGAGGTAGGCCTCGATGCGGTCGCGCGAGAGACCCGGTTTTCCGCCCAGGCCCAGGATCGCCAGCAGACCCAACGGCCGCTTTTGCTGCGCGGCTACGGGGACCGGGCGAGTCTCGTCGCGCAGGGAGATCGTTCCCAGAAGCTCGAGGATCAACATTTTTTCGCTACGCGAGCTCTGTGAGTTTTGTGTGAGGTTCTGCTGAGCGGGACGGCCTATCATGGAGGGCTGTGTCCGCCCGGTCAAGCACGAATGCGTTTCCGGCGGGGATTCTCAATGGAGGCTCAAGATGACGTACCGATTTGCTTTCCCTGTGTTGGCGTTGCTGGTGGCGGGCGGTTGTAGCGGAAGGGACTCTACAGCCCCGATGAGCAGCCCAGTAGCGTCTCCGTCTCCAGCTACGCGACCCGCCTTGGTAGGCTCATTGTCCGAGCGCGGTGGATCCGTGTCGGACAGGACGTTCCACTTCACGACAATCGACATTCGGGGTGCGGTGGCCACCCAGGCATTTGGCATCAATGCTCGCGGAGACATTGTCGGCGAGTACGTAGACGGAACCAGCCGCTCGCACGGGTACGTTATCCGTGACGGCGACACCACCACGATTGATTACCCCGGGGCCGTTTTCACCCACGCGAGCGCCATTGGTCCTGGAGGGGACATCGTCGGGTTTTATCGGAACGCAGGCGAACCAGCCGTGAATTCGCACGGCTTCATGCGGACAAATAAGGGCGCCTTCGTGGCCGTGGATGATCCTGGGCACATCAACACGGTAGCGGAGCACATCCTTCCCGATGGGACGATACTAGGGTGTCGGCATGACGTAGATCAGATGAACACCATGAGAGGGATTATCGTCAGCACAAATGGCTCGATTGCGGAGCTCGACATGAACGGCTCGATGGAGAATGGGGCCACGCCGGACCATCGACGCGTCGTGGGGTTGTACTACCCCGATATGACGCCGAATCACCAAGAGGGGTTCCTGATCGATGATGGCGAGTTCAGGCAGCTGCACGTGCCGGGCAGCGTGGCAACGCAAGCGTGGGACATGAACCCCACGGGCGAGATCGTCGGCTTCTATCGCACTCCTGCCAACGTCTTCCATGGATTCGTGCTGAGGGAAGGTGACCAGTACACCCCCTTCGACTTTCCGGGTGCGACGGCAACCCGCCTCCGCGGTATCAACCCGCGCGGCGACATTGTGGGCACCTACAACGACGTGGGTGGAGTGAGCCACGGTTTTGTGGCGACCCGGTGACGCGCGAAACTAGCGCAGAGGATTCGATTCAGCGCTGCGAATACGCTTTGCCAGAAAGGGTTTGAGTAGAAGCCCGCTCAGAATTTGTGCGGGCTTCTGCCCATCCCCGCGGGCCGGCTACGTATTCTTTTTCGCGCGCTCGGGCTAGGTTGTACCGCGATCCCCGCAGTTCAGCGCAAACCGTTTGGCCCAGATTGCGACCGGCGAGGCGGTCGAGCTGTTCACGCTCCGGAATGCGCACGGCATCGAGGTCCAGCTCACCACCTACGGCGGAATCATCACCCGATCAACACACTTGATCAATGGTGACGGCAATATGATTCCTTCACAGCCCAGATAGACCTGATACTCGATGCAACTGCGAACCGCTCGTTCACTGTCGTCTTCCTTCTGAAATGGTTCGCCGGGCCAGCTCTCTAGCAAAGCGGTTGAATACCTTTCCTCGTACTGCTTCATGGACCCGTGCTCTCCACTGTCGTAAGCTGGAACCTTGTGCGAGGTGAACCAGGGCCGTGGCGGGCGGGTGTAGCGGAAGGGACTCTACAGCCCCGATGAGCCAGACAAAAAAATCTCAGCGTGATTGCCGCCGGCCGCGATGCCAACGACGACGGCGCACGGGCAACGCATCGTTCTCGGGCGGCACGGGGAAGTTCCAACACTTCACCGCGAGTGTCGTCATCACCTACCTGAGCGGGACAAATTGGGCCTGGGACGGGACGTACAGCTTCAGGTACGAGGGCGACAGCGACGACAGGAACTGAGATCAGGAGCCGGCGTGGACCTTCACTGTGAGTGTCTCACCTCTCTTCCCTTCTCCCAGCGACGGGCCCGCCGAACTTTGTCGATACGCGAGCGATCAAGTCGTCCAATCTCGAGAGGAATAGCTTCAGGGTCGGCGACCCGTTCGCTCTGTTATAGCCGACAACCAGGTCGATCGTCGGCGCATCGCCCTTGATCGGTCGGCTGATCACCGACCAGGGCAGGAAATTCCGCGCATACGCAGGCAAGAATGCCACGCCGCGGGTCGATGCCACCAGAGACATTGCCATTGCAAGATTGTCGGCTTCGTGCGCCGGCCTGATGCCGATATTGAGACGCTCCAGGTAATCATCGATGACGACCCGCAAGGTGGGCGCCGTATTCGACACGCTGATAAACGTCTCGCCCGCAATGTCGTGCGGGTCGATGGCCTTTTGTGCGGCAAGCCGGTGGTCGCTCGGCAAAATGACGACGAGCGGCTCCTTGGTCACCACCTTGAATACCAGGTCGGGTGCCTGCGCCTCCGACCGCATGAAGGCCACGTCGAGCTTGCCCCTGATGAGCGCGTCGGCGAGGTCCGGCGAATAGCGGCTCGAGATCGTGACCTCCATGTTGGGCAGCTCATCGCGAATAATGCGCACGGCCTCGGGCAGCCAGTCCATTTCCTGCCCCGTCAGGAAGCCAAGCGCGAACGATGGCTTGCCGGGGTTGGCGGCACGCCGTGCCGCTTCAAGGGCGGCCTCGACCTGGGCCAGCGCCAGCCGGGCATAGTCGAGGAACACCCGGCCGGCGACCGTGAGCTCGATGCCTCGCGCGCTGCGGACCATGAGCTGGGCGCCGACCTCATACTCCAGATCCCGCATCTGGCGGCTCAACGACGGCTGCGCCGTGTGTAGCCGCCGCTCGGCCGCGACTGTCAGACTGCCCTCCTCGGCGACGGCGACGAAATAACGAAGATGTCGCAACTCCACGATGGATGCCATGCCTGTGAGATATGGGAGCCAACTTACAAAGTCTTTGTCAGCGGTGCCAGGACAAAGTAAATACGCATCTGACATGTGCAGTCTGTCATACCTGAAAGGACTGGGAACTGCAATGACTCGATACACTCACCAGACCGCGCCGACACGGTTCGCAGAGGCTAACGGCATCCGCTTCGCCTATCGCCGATTCGGCAAGGCCGGCGGTGTACCGTTGGTGTTCAACCAGCACTTCACCGGCACGATGGACCATTGGGACCCTGCCGTGACCGACGGCCTGGCCAAGGATCGAGAAGTGATTCTGTTCAACAACGCGGGGGTGTCCAGCAGCTCGGGCGAGGTGCCGACCACGTTCGAGGAAATGGGTGCCAACGCCACCGCCTTCATCAAGGCGCTGGGACTGAAGCAGGTGGATGTGCTCGGCTTTTCGATCGGTGGCTTCGTCGCCCAGGAGATCACGCGACAGGCCCCCGATCTGGTCCAGCGCCTGGTGCTGGTCGGCACCGGCCCGCGCGGCGGCCAGAACATGGCCACCCTCACGCCGGAAGCACAGCGGATCTTCGGCGCCACCTACAAAGTGCCGGAGGAGCTCTGGCTGAAGGTCCACTTCACCGACTCGGAAGCCAGCCAGGCCGCCGGCCGCGAATTCCTGAAACGTTTCCGCCGCCGCACCGAAAACCGCGATCCCGAGGTGAACGAGGCAGTGGCGCCCGCCCAGATCGAGGCCATCGGCAAGTGGGGTGTGCAGCGTGAGGGTTCGTATGAGTACTTGAAGACCATCCGGCAACCGACGTTGGTAATCGACGGCGACCACGACGTGATCATCTACTCCATCAACTCCTGGATCCTGCAGCAGAACATGCGGAACGCTCAATTGATCATCTACCCGGACGCCAACCACGGTTCGCAGTATCAGTACCCGGCGCGCTTCGTCGGGCACGTCTCGATGTTCCTGTCCGAGCCAGGCTCAGCGTGATCGCTCGTATGCTCGGTCGGCGCGCGAGCTTTTGGGTGGCGACCGCGGTTGTGGCGCACACCCTGTGGACGAGTGCGGCACCCGCAATGACGTACCGGCTCTATGCCTCGGAATGGAATCTGACCCATACGGCGACCACGGCGATCTTCGCGGTGTTTCCCATCGTCGTTGTCGCTGTGCTGATATTGTCTGGCGACATCTCCGATTACATCGGACGTCGAGCGACAATCCTGATTGGGCTCACGAGCTCGCTCCTGGGCACGGCGCTCTTCGCCGTCGCACCCAGCGTGCTCTGGGTCTTCGTCGGCAGGGCCTTCATGGGCCTCGGTGTCGGTCTGTGCGCGGGATCCGCGACCGCTGCAATGGTGGAGTTCAGCGCGGCTGGGCAGGAGACGCGCGCGGGTTCCATCACCACCGTGGCGCAGGCGATTGGGATCGCCCTAGCGACCATCGTCGGGGGCGCACTGATTCAATACGCGCCCTACCCCACCCACCTGAACTTCTGGGTGCTGTTCGCCGTCCTTGCGATCTTGTTCGCTGCTGCCTGGCTGCTTCCGCGCACCGTTTCCAATAAGGCGCCCGGACACTGGCAGCCAAAGCTCCCGACGATTCCTGGAGGAATCCGGATGATCTTTGCCGCCTCGGCGATCGCCGCGACCAGCGGATATGTGATCGGAGGGCTGATGTTCTCGCTCGGCGCCCAGATCGCCCACGATCTCGTTGGCTCGGACAACGCGCTGGTGAACGGCGTTGCCATCGCCCTGTTTGCAGTGGCTGCAGGCGTTGTCGCGGTGCCCGCCAAGCGCCTGACGCCCCCCGCCGCGATCATCGTCGGCGGCCTCTCGGCCATCGTCGGCACGGCCCTGTTGGCGTTATCGACCGCGCAGCACGCGCTTCCGATCTTCGTCGCCGCGGCGACAGCGGGCGGCATTGGCTTCGGCCTGATGTACTCGGGTGGCCTGAGCTTGATCAATGCCAACGCGCCTGCCGATCGCCGTGGAGGCGTGTTATCCGCGCTCTACTTGGCGGCATTCGCCACGCAGGCCGTCATCGTTCTGCTGCTCGGAGCGACTGCCACCACGTGGGGACTGGGCCTCGCGGTAGATCTGGGCGCAGTCGCCATTGCCGTTCTCAGCGTTTGCACCATCGGCCTCGCCGTCTCGATCACAAGGCCTCCACCCCGAGAGCCGGTCCCTCAGGATGGAGCCACGAGCGCTCCCTGCTGGTAATTGCCGATTGATGGCATCTTCGAAATTCTCCGAGAAGGACATCCGACCATGAAAACACTTTCAGGAAAGACCGCTCTCGTCACCGGCGCCTCGCGCGGCATTGGCCGCGCCAGCGCGCTGGCCCTCGCCGAGGCAGGCGCGCAGGTGCTGGTCCATTACGTCAGCGGCGCAAAAGAGGCGGCAGCCGTGGTCCACGAGATCGGCAAGGCCGGCGGGCGCGCCGACGCCGTCGCCGCCGATCTGGCCGCGCCGGACGGTGCACACAAGCTGGCCAGACAGGTTCGAGCCGTGGTCGGCGACCGGCTGGATATCCTCGTTGCCAATGCCGGAATCTCGAAAGCCGCGACGATCGAGGAAACGACCGTCGCGGATTTCGACAAGCTGTTCGCGGTCAATGTCCGCGCGCCGTTCTTCCTCGTCCAGCAGTTGCTGCCGATCCTCGGCAGTGGCAGTAGCGTCATCCTGCTCTCGTCGCTCGCCGCGCATGCCGCCGTCGGAACGCTGTCCGCCTATGCCGCTACGAAGGGCGCGATCGACACCCTCGTGAAACACTTCGCCGCGTCGCTGGGCCCACGCGGCATTCGGGTCAACGCGGTCGCTCCCGGCGTCGTAGACACCGACATGTCGAGCTTCGTCAAGACGGAGGCCGGGCAGAAAGCCGCGGTGAACATGCAGGCGCTCCAGCGTCTCGCGCGACCCGACGATATCGGCCCGGTCATCGCCTTCCTTGCGTCGGACGAGGCCCGGTGGATAACCGGCGACACCGTTCGAGTGGACGGTGGTTCAAAGCTTTGAGGCACTCGGGGACGAGCCCTCCTGACCTCGGCAGAGTGACCCTGCTACCTTTGTAGGATGCCGAGAGACATTGACGTAGTGGGAGTCTGGCACGGAACGCCGTACCAGGTCGCGTCGGTGAGCAGCACCGCCGACGGGGTGATTGTCGCCTGCGGTCAGGCGGGCGCGCACACGACGCACCCGAAGACCGGCCACCACCGGCGCACCAAGGACCCGAGCACGAGCACCTGGCACCAGCGGCACGTTCTCTCTGACGTCACCCTCGCGCAGCCCCTGCAGGTCATCGCGTTCTCGGGCGCCAAGCCACCCGCGTGGGCAAAACCGCATGCGGACCGTCCGACGCATGACAGCTTCACCTTCCAGGCGCTGGCGGACGGTCACGTACGGCTCGCCCTCGTGGGAGTGCGGGAAGCGGACGACGCGGTCATCGTCGCGACCAAGCAGGCCGCCACCGCGCCCCGGCTGTTTCGCCGATACGCGCCGAACGTGCTCCTGTGGACCGTGCCGTCCGACAAGGCCTAATCCACTCCTGAGTTAGTCTACCTTTCATGACCGCTCCGCTAAGCGTAGCCCGTCTGCCGCCTCGTCGGCGGCGTCGCCTGGGCCTGGTCGTGCTGGTCGTCGTGCTCGCTCTCTTGCTGCTTCTCTTCAATCTGGTCCCGCTCGCCGCCGAATGGCTCTGGTTCCAGGCCCTGGGTTACGAGCGTGTGTTCACGACACGGCTCGTGGCCGAGGCCGTGCTCGGCGTGGGGGTCGGCGGCCTCGTATTCGCGTTCCTCTACGTCAACCTGCGGATCGCCCAGCGCGGCCTCGT
>Ga0137418_10003956_pt1 | contig 13567 bp, 13 predicted proteins | sample CZODoug3_1_2_16f_FD_122242 | JGI IMG/M metagenome (GOLD analysis project Ga0137418, IMG submission 122242) | Vadose zone soil fungal communities from Angelo Coast Range Reserve, California, USA - CZODoug3_1_2_16fungal (Hybrid Assembly) | ecosystem: Environmental > Terrestrial > Soil > Vadose...
CTGCACCACCAGCGTGTCCGCGTAGCGGTCGGCGACGAGGCCGGGGAGCCCGTCCGACTCCCCGTGCACGAGCCGCAACGCATTGGTCGTCTCCGGCGGAACCGATGCGCGCCGCAGGTCGAGCGCCGCTCCGATTCTCTTTTCGAACAGATCCGGGCCGGGAATTTCCGCCTCCTCAAAGCTCCAGACGCGGGCTCGGATCTGTGAGGCAGGGCTGTACGCCGCCCAGGCGAGGAAACCTCCGTCTGCGCCTCGGACATCCACGGTATCACCGCTCTGCGGCGCTCCAGAGACCTCGGCGATCGCCCCGGAAAAGACCCACGGGTGGCGCCGCAGGAGCGAGCGCTCGCGCCCGGGCTTCAGAGTGAGCCGGGGCGCAGCGCTCACGAGCGAACGCCGGCTAGACCCAGCCAGCGCCGGAGCGGAGGGAGTTTCGCTCACGGCTTTTTCACCGGCATCTGCGTTTTCCTTTTCGCTCGTGGGTGCGCGGCATCATAGGCTTTGGCGAGGTGCTGGAAGTCAAGGTGAGTGTAGACCTGCGTAGTCGAGATGCTCGAATGCCCGAGCATTTCCTGCACTGCGCGCAGGTCTCCGGAAGACTGGAGCAGGTGCGTGGCGAAAGAGTGGCGCAGCATGTGCGGGTGGACGTGCTGCGGCAGGCCGAGACGCCGCGCCCAGTGCCCGAGAGCGTAGCGCACCGAGCTGGGCGCTATGCGCCGGCCGCGCGCGCCGACGAAAAGGGCCGTTTCCCCGGGCCTGGCGAGCCTCGCGCGCTCGCTGAGCCAGGCCGCGATTGCGGCGCAGGCTTTGCTTCCGACTGGCACGGTGCGCGTCTTGGCACCCTTGCCCGTCACCGTGACCTCCGCTTGCCGCTGCATGCTTTCGCCGTCGGCGGCATCGAGGCTCACCAGCTCGGCAAGCCGCAATCCGGAAGAGTAGAACAACTCGAACATGGCCTTGTCCCGCGACTGCGCCGGTCCCTCCACCGTCGTTTCCAGAAGCCGCGCCACAAGGTCCGGGGAAAGCGCCTTGGGCAGCGCCTTCGGGCTTTTGGGCGCGCGCAAGCCGACGCAGGGGTTGTGGGGAAAGCCACGGTGCTTGACGAGCCAATTGAAAAAACCTCGCCAGCCCGAGAGCAGGTACGCAATCGTCCGGCCCGACATACCCCGCGCGTGCAATTGCGACACGGTGTGGCGCAGATGCTGAGGCTCGAGTTTCTTCAGGGACACGCCGTCATTCAAGGCGAAGAGCTGCTCGAGCGCGCGGCGGTAATTGCGCGCAGTTCCCGGGCTCAGCCGCCGCTGGTGCGCAAGCTGATCGAGAAACTCTTCGAGCAGCCTGAAGCGGGAGTCGTTTGCCATTCCCGCCGGCCGCGGCTAGAGAAATCTCAGCAGGGCCGCGCCCGTGAGCTCGCCCATGCGCTTCAGATACAGCGTGCCCATCTCAGGATAGAAACGCAGAACGTCCTCGCTGCCGAGCGCAAGCATCCCGAAGCACTCCTTGTCGCGCAGGGCCATGTGCGCCACGGAGCGAACGTGCGAGGCCCCCTCGCCGAACCAGGCCGCGGCCTCGGCGTCTCCGCTCGGGCCACAGAAGGGCTGCGATAGGGACGCCGCGTAACGCTTCAGTTGTTCGCCCACCGGACGGAACTCCGCGGCATCCGCCGCGCCCCGGAAGGCCTCGCCTTCCGCGCCCCAGATCCGCAGAGCGGAGTGAGGCACGGAGAAGTCCTCGCGCAAGTGCAGATAGAGCACGGTCAGGAGGCTTTGCAGGTCGGGCGCGGAGAGCAGCGCAAGGCTCAGGCGGTGCATCTTCTCGCCGATCGCGTCGTTCTCCTCGCCGATCTGCAGGAGCTCGGTCAGGCGCGATTCGAGCGCCCTGCTCTTCTCGCGCAGGCCGAGCATCTGGCGGTCCGAGAGCGGAATGGCCCGCCCGCCGTGCGGATGCGGAACGGTGATCTCGGCGAGCATGTCGGCGTAGCTTTCGAAGAAGCCGGGATTCTCCCTCAGGTAGCGCGCGACATCGTCAGCTCTCAATTTCGATCTCCCCTTCGAACACGGTCACGGCGGGACCGGTCATCCACACCGTGCTGTTTGGATCATTTTCACCGCCCGCCCAGCGTATCGTCAATCTGCCGCCGCGCGTGTCGACCTCGACCGATTCGTCGAGCAGCCCCTCGCGGATGCCGATGACGACCGCAGCGCAGGCGCCGGTGCCGCACGCGAGCGTCTCTCCCGCTCCGCGCTCCCATACGCGCAGCCGGATGCGGGTGCGCGCGAGCACTTGCATGTAGCCGGCGTTCGCGCGCCGCGGGAATCGCGGATGACGCTCGATCAGCGGCCCTTCGGTCGTGACCGGCGCCGAATCCACGTCGGCGACGGTCTGCACGGCGTGCGGATTGCCCATGGAGAGCACGGCGACTGCAGCCTCGTGACCGGAGAGCTCGAGCGGCCAGCGCTTTCCTCCTCGCACCGCCCGGAGTCCGCTCGCGTTGAAGGGAATGCGCTCGGGGTCGAACAGCGGCTTGCCCATGTCCACGCTCACCTGTCCGTCGGCCTCGAGGCGCGGAGCGATGATCCCGGAGAGCGTTTCGACGCGGATCTCGTTCTTTTTCGTGAGGCCCTTGTCGTGCAAGAAACGCACGAAGCAGCGTGCGCCGTTGCCGCACTGCTCGACTTCTCCGCCGTCTGCGTTCCAGATGCGGTAGCGGAAATCGGCGTCCCCCCGCTGCGATTTCTCCACCAGCAGGACCTGGTCGCAGCCGACACCGAGATGGCGGTCTGCGATACGCCTCGCCCGCTCCGGCGTGATCTCGATGCCGCGGGTGGCGCCGTCGATCACGACGAAATCGTTCCCCGCGCCCTGCATTTTCGTGAATTTCAGCCTCATCGGGCGCGCCCGCGGGTGAATTCGCGGAGGATCAGTACCATCTGGCCTCACCCGGCGGCCGGGTCTTGAAGCGCTTGTGCGTCCAGAAGTATTGCTCGGGCATTTCGCGCACGCGCTCCTCGATGAAGGCGTTCATGCGGCGCGCGTCGGCCGCGTCGTCGTCGCCCGGGAAAGCCTCCCAGACCGGATAGCAACGAAGCTCGTATCCTGCGCCGCCCGGCAGCATTCGCGTCACGCAGGGCAGCACGCGGGCCCCGGTGAGGCGCGCCACGCGCGAAAGCCCGGTGATAGTCGCGGCGGAGGCCGCGAAGAACGGGACGAAAATCGCATCGCGGGGCCCGTAGTCCTGATCGGGGAGATAGTAGAACGGGATCCCCTCCTCCAGCGCGGCGAGGGCGGGGCGCACGCCCTCCTGGCGGGATATCGCGCGCTGGCGCCCGAAGCGCGTTCTCCCCGAGAGGAGCAGCGCGTCGAAGAAAGGGTCCTTCTGCCTCGCGAAGATCCCCGCCATGTCGATTTCGCAGGTCAGGCGCGTGCAGCCTGCGTCCAGGCCGACGAAGTGCGGCGCGAGCAGGATGAGGGGCTTTCCCTTGAGCGCTTGGATCCGCTCGAGTCCGACAATTTTCACGAGGCGCATCACGCGCTCGCGCGGAGCCCACCACAGAATCGAGCGTTCGAGGACACTGCGGCCGAAGGCGCGGAAATGCGCTTTGGCGAGTTCGCGGCGCTCTCTTTGCGTCATCTCCGGCAGGCAGCGAGAGAGATTGATCAGACAGACCGTGCGCCGCTCGCGTCCAAGGATGTACAGAAGCGAACCGAGAGCGGAGCCGATCGGAGCGAGCACGGCAAGGGGCAAGCGATGCAGCATCCAGGCGACGGCAACGGCAATGCGGGTCAGCAAGGCGGGCTCCCCTCTACCGGGCATCCGGCGGCAGCACTCCCGCCGGCACCTTGTAGCGGTTGTAGCCCCACAGGTACTGCTCGGGATGGCGGCGAATCAGCCGCTCCAGTGAGCGGTTGAGGGCCCGTACCGCCGATTCGGGCGGCCGCGGCGCGAGCACCGGTTCCGCGAAGAAACGATAGCCGCGCCCCCTGGGCAGGCGCTCGGCGCAACACAGCAGCACCGGAGCCCCGGTCTGCTCGGCGATCCGGCCGACGAGCGTCATGGTGTACGCGGGCCTGCCGAAGAACTCGACCCATTCGCCCTCACCGATACCCGGCACCTGATCGGGCAGCAGCCCGATCGCTTCTCCGCGTTTGAGTGCCTTCAGCATCGCGCGCACCCCCCGCAGATCGGCGGTAATGCTTTTCATCGCGGGGCCGCGGCTGCGGCCGATCCGCATAAGCGGCTCGAGCACCCGGATTTTGGGCGTGCGGTACATCACCGTGATCGGTATGCGGCTCGCAACATACTGTCCCACCATTTCCCAGCAGCCGATGTGGGGCGTCACGACGATGACGCCCTTTCCGCGTTTCGCGCCTTGCTCCATATGCTCCCAGCCGTTCACCTCGACCACGAGGCCGGCCACCCGCCCGAGCGGACGCAGCCAGACCGCCGGGACTTCCACGACGCTCTTGCCCGCCTCGGCGACGGCGGCGCGCCGAAAATCGCTCAGCCCCGCTAGAGCGAGATTGCGCTTGAAATCCCTGCGGTAACGCGGTGAGCAGATATAGACCGTCCATCCCAGCACCGCGCCCAGAGCGTGTAACAGCGGCAGGGGGAGACGCGCCGCCAGCCGCAGCAGGAATAGCATGTGCCGAAAGTGGGATGGTGTGGGTTGGGTGGGCGAAATCGCTGTGCTAGACTGGCAAACCTTTTTTCGCAGGGAAAACCGCCAGCATGAGCAGCTATCTATTCACGTCCGAATCGGTATCTGAAGGACATCCGGACAAGGTCGCCGACCAGATTTCCGATGCGGTTCTGGACGCCATTCTAGCCCAGGATAAAACCTCCCGAGTCGCCGCCGAGACCCTCGTCAAGGACAATATGGTGGTGCTCGCAGGCGAAATCACCACCGGCGCGCGGGTCAATTTCTCCGAGGTGGTGCGCAAGACCGTCAGGCGCATCGGGTACAACGATCCGACCATAGGCTTCGATACCCACACCTGTACGGTGATCGTGGCCTACGGCGAACAGTCCAAGGATATTGCACAGGGCGTGGACGAAGGCAAGGGTCTCGACCTCGATCAGGGCGCGGGCGACCAGGGCTTGATGTTCGGCTACGCCTGCGACGAGACCCCGCAGCTTATGCCGCTTCCCATCTATCTAGCCCATCGGCTCGTGGAGCGCCAGTCGGAGATCCGCCGCGACGGCCGCCTGTCCTGGCTGCGCCCGGACGCCAAGTCCCAGGTCACCATCAAGTATGTCGATGGCAAGCCCGATTCGATCGACACGGTGGTGCTGTCCACCCAGCACCAGCCGGGCCTCACCCATAAGCAGATCGAGGAAGCGGTGATCGAGCAGATCATCAGGCCGGTGCTGCCGAAAAACCTCATCAAGAACCAGATCAAGTACCTCGTCAACCCGACCGGCAGCTTCGAGATCGGCGGACCCAAGGGCGACTGCGGGCTCACCGGACGAAAGATCATCGTCGACACTTACGGCGGTTCAGCGCCGCACGGCGGCGGTGCCTTCTCCGGCAAGGATCCGTCCAAGGTCGACCGTTCGGCCGCGTACGCAGCGCGCTACGTCGCCAAGAACGTGGTCGCCGCAGGCCTCGCTACGAGATGTTTGGTGCAAGTGTCCTACGCCATCGGCGTAGCGAAGCCGACCAGCGTGATGGTCACCACCTATGGCACCGGAAAGATTTCAGACGAAAGGCTCTCGGAGCTGGTGCTCAAGCATTTCGACCTGCGCCCGAAGGGCATCATCCAGATGCTCGACCTGCTGCGCCCGATCTACGAGAAGACCGCGGCTTACGGGCACTTCGGGCGCGACGAGCCCGAGTTCACCTGGGAAGCGACCGACAAGGCGCGCGCGCTCGCCGCCGACGCCGGGATCAAGCAGCCGGCGATGGCCTGAACCCGCCCGGGGTCTTGACCGCCGCTGCGGTATAATTCCTCCCCTCCGAGGAGCGTTGCAACAGGCCGTCAGGCCCAGCCAGGCTCGGAGCATCGACACTGCAACGGCGCTCGCAAACTTTTTTCGAAAGAAAGGAGGGCGCGAGATGAGCGCCGTACTCAAATCCAAGCAGGACTTTCACGTAGCCGATCTTGCGCTCGCCGACTGGGGCCGCAGGGAAATCGCCATCGCCGAGACCGAAATGCCCGGTCTCATGGCGATCCGCGAGGAGTTCGCCGCGACCCAGCCGCTGCGCGGGGCGCGCATCACCGGCTCCCTGCACATGACCATCCAGACCGCGGTGCTGATCGAGACGCTGCAGGCGCTGGGCGCGCAGGTGCGCTGGGCTTCGTGCAACATTTTCTCCACCCAGGACCATGCCGCCGCGGCGATCGCCGTGAAAGGCACACCGGTGTTCGCCTACAAAGGCGAGTCGCTGGAGGAATACTGGGACTACACCCACCGCGTTTTCGAGTGGCCCGACAACGCCTACTCCAACATGATCCTGGACGACGGCGGCGACGCGACGCTGCTCTTGCACCTGGGCGCCCGCGCCGAGAAGGATGCCTCTCTCATCGCCAAGCCGGCGAGCGAAGAAGAGAAGTTCCTCTTCGCTGCGATCAAGTCGAGGCTCGCCCGCGACCCGAAGTGGTACTCGATCCGCCTCGCGCAGGTGAAGGGTGTGACCGAGGAAACCACCACCGGCGTGCACCGGCTCTACCAGATGCACAAGGAAGGCAGGCTTGCGTTCCCGGCGATCAACGTCAACGATTCGGTCACGAAGAGCAAGTTCGACAATCTCTACGGCTGCCGCGAGTCGCTGGTGGACGGGATCAAGCGCGCTACCGACGTCATGATCGCGGGCAAGGTCGCGGTGGTCGCAGGCTACGGCGACGTCGGCAAGGGCAGCGCCCAGGCGCTGCGCGCGCTATCGGCCCAGGTATGGGTGACCGAGATCGACCCGATCAACGCGCTGCAGGCGGCGATGGAAGGCTACCGCGTCGTGACCATGGACTATGCCGCCGACAAGGCCGACATTTTTGTCACCGCCACCGGCAATTTCCACGTGATCACGCACGATCATATGAAAAAAATGAAGAACCAGGCCATCGTCTGCAACATCGGCCACTTCGACAACGAGATCGACATCGCCTCCGTCGAGCAGTACAAATGGGAGGAGATCAAGCCGCAGGTCGACCACGTCATCTTTCCCGACGGGAAGAGGATCATCCTCCTCGCCAAGGGGCGGCTGGTGAACCTGGGCTGCGGCACCGGGCACCCCTCGTATGTGATGAGCTCGTCCTTCGCCAACCAGACCCTTGCGCAGATCGAGCTGTGGACCGAGTCGCAGAAACGCTCCGGCAAGTATCCGGTCGGCGTATATGTCCTGCCCAAGCACCTGGACGAGAAGGTGGCCCGGCTGCAGCTGAAGAAGCTCAATGCTCAGCTCACCGAGCTCACCGACGCGCAAGCGCGTTATATCGGGGTGTCCAAGACCGGTCCCTACAAGGCCGACCACTACCGCTACTAAAGCGCCCCAGCGGCGCAAGCCACATGGAGATAACCTCGATTTGGAACGATACCTACGCCGCGATCGCGCTGCACCTGGTCATCGCGCTCGCGGCCGGCGGAATGATCGGCCTGGAGCGCAGCTATCACGGCCGGCCCGCGGGCTTTCGCACCCATGCCCTCGTGTGTCTGTCTTCCTGCATGTTGATGGTTCTCACCGTCTACCAGGACACGTGGTTCTCGGCCTTGTCTCTGGACCAGGTCAGCGTTGATCCGACCCGAATGGCGCAGGGGATCATGACCGGCATCGGTTTCCTCGGCGCCGGGGTGATCATGAAAGAAGGCTTGACGATCCGCGGCCTCACCACCGCGGCCTCGATCTGGATCACCGCTGCAATCGGCATCATGATCGGCGTGGGATTTTACTTCCCCGCCGGCATTGGGACGGCGTTGACGCTCGTGGTGCTTTCGGGCTTTCGCTGGATCGAGCGCCGGATGCCGATCGAGTTCTACGCGAACCTCACGGTGGGGTTTCTTCGCAACGCCGCTTTGCCCGAGGCCGAGTTGCGCGCCATGGTGGAACGGCAGGGATTCGTCATCGCCAATATGAATTACAGCGTCACGGGCGACGGCGGGACCTTCGAGTACCACATGGTGATCCATTCGCCCGACCGCGGCAACACGCGCCTGCTTTCCGAGGCCCTCAACGCGCTGCCTTCGATCACTGCGTTCCGCATCGCCCCGTCCGGCGATTAGGGAGTCGGCAAAACAAATTACAGCTCGTACGTCTCGGCCTTGCCTGCCAGTGCAGTCTCGATCAGCTTTCGCGACAGCCGCGGCGAGAACAGCTCGATGAAGGTGTACGCATAGCCGCGCAGCGCAGCGCCGCGGCGCACGGCAACGCGGGTCGTCATGGTACCGAACAGGTGCCCGGCATCGAGCGCGCGCAGGTGCCGGTCGCGCTTCTCGTCGAAAGCCATCGCAGCGATGATGCCGATCCCGAGGCCGAGCTCCACATAGGTCTTGATCACGTCCGAGTCGACCGCGGAAAGCACGATGTCGGGCGCGAGCCCCTGCGCCCGGAACGCTTCGTCGATGTGGCTCCTGCCGGCGAACGCGGGGTCGTAGGTCACGATCGGGTACCGCGCAAGCATCTCGAGCGTCAGCCGCTGCTCTTTCGCGAGCGGGTGCTTCGCCGGCACCACCACGCAATGGCGCCATTCGAAGCCCGGCAGCGCGAGGAGCTTGGGATAGTTGTCCAGGGCTTCGGTGGCGATCGCCATATCGGCCTCGCGCGCGATCACCATCTCGGCGAGCTGCGGCGGGCTGCCCTGCTTGATCGTGAGATGCACTTTCGGATAGCGCCGTTTGAACGCGCCCACCACCTTGGGCAGCGAGTAGCGCGCCTGGGTATGGGTGGTGGCAATGGTCAGCGTGCCTGCGGCCTGGTCCTTGAATTCGCGTCCCACCTGCTTGAGGTTCTCCGCTTCCTGCAGCAGTTGTTCGATCACCTCGACCACGGCCTTGCCGGGTTCGGTCACGGCGATGATGCGCTTGCCGTGACGCACGAAGATCTCGACCCCGAGCTCGCCCTCGAGTTCGCGGATCTGTTTCGAGACCCCGGGCTGGGAGGTGTGCAGCTTCTTGGCGGCTTCCGTGAGATTCAGCCCCTGTCTGACGGTCTCGCGGACGTACCTTAATTGCTGGAAATTCATGGTCTTAGGCGATATGTTCGGCGGTTATTAAATTCTAACACAAAAGTCTTTTGAGGTATTAGGTGCCCGCGCTAGCATCCCTTCCTTTCAGCGAATCTTGAACATGGACTGGCTCTACTCGGTGTCGGGATTTTTGGTCGGCCTGATCGTCGGCGTGACCGGCGTCGGCGGCGGCTCGCTGATGACGCCGCTGCTCGTCCTCGTGTTCGGCGTCGCTCCGGTCACCGCTGTCGGAACGGATCTGCTTTTTGCCGCATTGACCAAAACCGGCGGCGCGTGGGCGCACGCGCGGCGCGGCAATGTCGCCTGGAACGTCGTCGGCTGGCTCGCCGCGGGCAGCGTACCGGCTTCCGCTGTCACCCTGGTGTTGTTGCACCTGTTTGTGCCCGATCCCGGCAAGCTTTCTGCAATCGTGAGCGTGGCACTCGGTTTTGCCCTTATTCTCACCGCCGGGGCGCTCTTGTTCAGGGAAAAGCTTCACGCCTGGGCGGCGCGCCGCGCTGCGTCCCGCCCGCATTCGGCAAGCACCTCGCCGCAACGCACCGTCGCGCTCGGCGCGATCCTTGGAGTCCTGGTCACGGTCTCCTCGGTAGGCGCCGGTGCGCTGGGTGTGACCGTTCTCTTCTTCCTTTACCCGGGCCTTGCGGTAGCGCGTATCGTCGGCACCGACATCGCCCATGCCGTGCCGCTCACGCTGGTCGCGGGCCTCGGGCATGCTGCGGCCGGGGTGGTGGACTGGAAGCTGCTGGCGGCCCTCCTTATCGGCTCGCTCCCCGGTATATGGCTCGGCAGCGCGTTGAGCCAGAAGATCCCGGAACGGCTGCTGCGCGGTGCGCTCGCGGTGATGCTGATCCTTATCGGCGGCAAGCTCGCGTCGTTATAGCGCCCATGTACCGTTACGACGAAATCGACCAGAAGCTCGTCGACGAGCGCGTCGTCCAGTTCCGCGACCAGACGAAACGTTTCCTCGCCGGCAAGCTCTCGGAGGACGAGTTCCGCGCGCTGCGCCTGCGCAACGGCCTCTACATCCAGCGCTACGCGCCGATGCTGCGCATCGCCATTCCCTACGGCCTGCTCTCGACCAAGCAGCTGCGAAAGCTCGCGCAGATCACAAACGAGTACGACCGCGGCTACGGCCACTTCAGCACGCGCCAGAACCTGCAATTGAACTGGCCCAAGCTCGAGCGCGTTCCCGACATCCTTGCGGAGCTGGCGACGGTGCAGATGCACGCGATCCAGACCTCCGGCAATTCCTTTCGCAATATCACCACCGATCATTTCGCCGGCGTCGCGCGGGACGAGATCGTGGACTCATTCGTCTGGTGCGAGATCATCCGCCAGTGGTCGACGTTCCATCCCGAGTTCTCGTACCTCCCGCGCAAGTTCAAGTTCGCGGTGAACGGCGCCAAGGCCGACCGCGCCGCGGTGGCGGTGCACGACATCGGCCTGCACGCGCTCAAGGACGAGAAGGGCGAAGTGGGCTTCCGCGTGCTGGTCGGCGGGGGCCTGGGCCGCACGCCGGCGATCGGGTTCGTCATCCGCGAATTTCTGCCGTGGCGGCACCTCCTTACGTATATCGAAGCCATCCTGCGGGTGTATAACCGCTACGGGCGGCGCGACAACATCCACAAGGCGCGCATCAAGATCCTGGTGAAGGAACGCGGGCCCGAGAAATTCCGCGAGGAAGTCGATGCCGAGTGGGCGCATCTGAAAGACGGCCCCTCGACGCTCATTCCCGAGGAGATCGCGCGCATCGAAAGCCGGTTTACGCGCCCGAATTACCTGCGGCTGCCGGCGACCGATTCCGGACTCGAAGCCGCGCTCGCCGCGGACCGCGCATTCGCGAACTGGCACAAGCGCAACGTCCATCCGCACAAGAAGGCGGGCTACGCCGCCGTCACGCTGTCCCTGAAGAAGACCGGCGTGCCGCCCGGCGACGTCACCGTCGAGCAGATGGAAAAAATCGCCGACCTCGCCGACCGCTATTCGTTCGGCGAGCTGCGCGTCTCGCACGAACAGAATCTGATCTTCGCCGATGTGCAGCTCGCCGACCTGCACTCGCTGTGGCAAGAGGTCAAGGCGCTGGGGTTCGCCACGCCCAATGTCGGCCTGCTCACCAACATCATCTGCTGCCCGGGCGGCGACTTCTGCTCGCTCGCCAACGCCAAATCGATCCCGGTGGCCGAGGCCATCCAGCAGCGCTTCGACGATCTCGATTACCTGCACGACATCGGCGAAATCGATCTCAACATTTCCGGATGCATGAACGCCTGCGGCCACCACCACGTCGGCCATATCGGCATTCTCGGCGTCGACAAGAGCGGCGAGGAGTGGTACCAGATCGAGGTGGGCGGCAACCAGGGCGAAGTCCGTTCCGGCAGGGGCGCCTCTCTCGGGAAGGTGATCGGCCCGTCATTCGCGCGCGCCGAGATCCCCGACGTGATCGAAAAGCTGATCGAGTGCTACCTCGCGCGCCGCGACAGCGACGCCGAGCGCTTCATCGACGTGGTGCACCGCATCGGCGTCGAACCTTTCAAGGAATCCGTATATGGCAACGCTGATCAAAGAGCGGCGCATCGTCGGGGACAGCTGGCATCTGCTTGAGCGCGGGTCCAAGGGCGAATTGCCCGAGGTCCCGGCGCGCGGCGACGTCATCGTTCCGCTCGCCCTTTGGCTGGCGCGCCGCGAAGACTTTCTCGCCTACCTCGGCAAGCTCGGCGTGTGGGTCGACGCCAACGAAGGGCCGGAAGCGCTCGCCGGCGACGTGCAACGCTTTCCGCTCATCGCCGTGAACTTCCCCAAGTTCGGCGACGGCCGCGGCTACTCCATCGCGCGCCTTTTGCGCGAACGCTACGGCTACAAGGGCGAGCTGCGCGCGATCGGCGACGTCCTGCACGATCACTTGTATTTCATGGAGCAGTGCGGCTTCGACGCCTTTGCGCTGCGCGAAGACCAGGACGCCCAGGAAGCGCTCTCCTCCGCATTCGACACTTTCAGCGACAGCTACCAGGCGACCGTGCTGCGGCCCGTGCCGCTTTTTCGCCGCCGTCTGGGCGCGGGCAAAACATGACCGAAGCGCTGAAGCACAAGGTTGCCGAGCTCGAGCGCGTGCTGGTGCGCGTTGCGCTCGAGCACGCTCCTTCCGCCCTCGCCTCGAGCCTCTCCGCCGAGGACATGGTGATCACCGACGCCATCCTGCGGCACAAGCTCGAAATCGAAATCTTCACCCTCGACACGGAGCGGCTGCACGCCGACACGCTCAACGTGATCGGCGCGATCCGCGCGCGCTACGGCTACGACGTGAAGGTGTTCCGGCCGGATCCCCGCGCCGTTGCCGAATACGTCGCGAATTTCGGCCGCGATGCGTTCTACGAAAGCCGGGAGCTGCGCAAGCGCTGCTGCCATATCCGCAAGGTCGAGCCGCTCAATCGCGCGCTCGAAGGCAAGGAAGCCTGGATCACCGGCCAGCGCCGCGAGCAGGCGGTCACGCGCGTCGATCTGAAACTCCAGGAATTCGACGCTGCGCGGGGTATCGCGAAATTCAATCCACTTGCCGACTGGAGCGAGGACGATGTATGGGAATACATCCGCGCCTTCGAGGTGCCCTACAACGCGCTCCACGACCAGGGCTACCGTTCCATCGGCTGCGCGCCCTGCACCCGCCCCACCGTCGCGGGCGAAGACGTTCGCGCCGGGCGCTGGTGGTGGGAGATCCGGGAAGCGCGCGAATGCGGCCTGCACGTTGCTCCTGACGGCAGTCTCGTGCGTTCCGCGGCCACGAGCGAAGCATGAGCGCGGTCCTGCAAAAGCCGCGCGCCGAGCGCGGCGCCCTGCCGGTCCGCAGCCATCTCGACTGGCTCGAATCGGAGGCGATCTTCATCCTGCGCGAGGTCGCCGGCGAATGCGCGAACCCGGTGCTGTTCTTCTCCGGCGGCAAGGATTCCATCGTGCTGCTGCGCCTGGCCGAGAAGGCATTCCGACCGGCGAGATTTCCGTTCCCGCTGATGCATATCGACACCGGGCACAATTTCCCGGAAGTGATCGCCTTCCGCGACATGCGCGCGGCCGAGCTCCATGAGCGGCTTATCGTGCGCTCGGTCGAGGATTCGATCCGCCGCGGCACGGTCAAGCTGCGCCGCTTCGACGAAAGCAGGAACGCCGCGCAATCGGTGACCCTGCTCGAAGCGATCTCCGAGCTCTCGTTCGATGCCGCCATCGGCGGCGCGCGCCGCGACGAGGAGAAGGCGCGCGCCAAGGAACGGGTGTTCTCGTTTCGCGACGAGTTCGGCCAGTGGGACCCGAAGAACCAGCGCCCAGAGCTGTGGAATCTCTACAACACCCGCGTGGCGAAGGGCGAGCACATGCGCGTCTTCCCCATCAGCAACTGGACCGA
>Ga0137418_10003959_pt1 | contig 13565 bp, 15 predicted proteins | sample CZODoug3_1_2_16f_FD_122242 | JGI IMG/M metagenome (GOLD analysis project Ga0137418, IMG submission 122242) | Vadose zone soil fungal communities from Angelo Coast Range Reserve, California, USA - CZODoug3_1_2_16fungal (Hybrid Assembly) | ecosystem: Environmental > Terrestrial > Soil > Vadose...
TCGTACCGGCAAGCGACGGACATCCTTGGCGAGGCGATTGGCAGGCCACTGCGTTTCGTCGACGAACCCGTTGACGAAGCGCGCGCACGTCTCACGCGAGCCGGCCAGCCAGCGTGGCTGGTCGACAGCCTGCTCGCGATCGCGGCGTACCAGCGCGCGGGCGGTCCGACCGAGACGATCACCAGCGTTGTCGCCGATCTGACCGGCAAACCACCGCGCACCGTCGCGGCGTTCGCCCGCGACAATGCCGCCGCGTTTCTACCTGCCTGAGAGACGCATGACACCGCAGACACCGCTCGGTTCCGGTTTCGGACCTCGAACCACCGCAAGCGATGTGCTCGGCGATCGGCGGCTCGATGGTCTACGCGTCGTCATCACTGGCGGGTCGGCAGGCGTGGGGCTCGAGACCACGCGCGCACTGGCGAGCGCCGGTGCGCGTGTCCGCGTCGGCGCGCGCTCGCCGGCAAAGGCAGAGGCGGCGCTCGCCGGGGTCGCCAACTTGGAGATCGACTCGCTCGACCTCGCCGACCCGGCGTCGATCGACGCGTTCGCGGCGCGCATGCTGGCCGGCGGTGATCCCGTGCACATCCTCCTGAACAACGCGGGGATCATGGCGGTACCACTGTCGCGCGACGCGCGCGGTTCGAATCGCAGCTCGCGACCAACCACCTCGGCCATTTCCAGCTCACCGCGCGCTTGTGGCCGGCGCTCGTCGCCGCGCGAGGCGCGCGCGTGGTAACCCTGTCCTCGCGGGGACACGCGCGCAGCGGAGTCGATCTCGAAGATCCGCACTTCATCCGCCGGCCATACGACAAATGGATCGCATATGGGCAGTCGAAGACGGCAAACGCGCTGTTCGCGCTGGCCCTCGATACGCGCGGGGCGGCGTCCGGCGTCCGGGCCTTCTCGGTTCATCCCGGCGCAATCGTGGACACCGACCTTTCGAGATCCTTGTCGCCGGACGAGCTGCGGGCGGCGGTCGAGGCCGCGCGCAAGGTACCCGCCGGCTTCAAATCGGTCGCCGAAGGCGCAGCGACGAGCGTGTGGTGCGCGACTTCGGCCCAGCTCGACGATCGCGGCGGCGTGTACTGCGAGGACTGCGACATCGCCATCGCAGTCCCTGCCGACCATCCGGAACCACGCGGCGTACGGCCGTGGGCACGCGATCCGGAGGTCGCCGAACGGCTGTGGCGCGTCAGCGAGGAGTGGACCGGCGCGCCGCTCGGGTGAAGACCCGCACGGCCTCTCACGCCAGCGGTCCCACCAGCCGCGCAACGCCTTCGACCAGCGTGCGTACCCGGCCCGCAGGGGCGAGCCCGTCGCAGTCCGCGAGGACCGCCTCGTACCAGCGCGACAGGACGGCCACTTCTTCCGCCCGGGAGAGGAAGAGCGCGATCTCGTAATCGAGGAACAGGCTGCGCATGTCGAAGTTGGCGCTGCCCAGCACGGCCAGCGCTTCGTCCACCAGGATCAGCTTCGCGTGGAGCATCCCCTTGCGGAAGCGCGCCACACGCACGCCCGACTCGGCGACCTGGCGCAGATAGCTGGCCCCGGCGAGGTCCGCGCTCAAGTGATTCGACCGCGCGGGAACGAGCACGCGGACGTCGACGCCGCGCTTGGCCGCGATCACCAGCGCGCGGGTGAGCGCATCGTCCGGAACGAAGTACGGCGTCGCGATCCAGAAGCGGCGGCGCGCGGCGAAAACGCTGGAGAGGAACGCGTCGTAGAGGAGATCGCTGGGCGCGTCCGGGCCGCTTCCCACCACCTCCACGATCGAGTTGCCTCGCGCGCCCGCGGGCGCTTGCACCTCGAGCGATTCCCCGGAAGCGAAGTGCCAATCGGCCAGGAAGATCCGCGAGACGTCCGCCACCGCCGGACCGGCGACGCGCGCCCGCCAGGTCCACCCAGCGCCCCGCCAGCGGAACCGGTCCCATGTACTCCCGGGCGATGTTCATTCCCCCCACCAGCGCCGTCTGTCCGTCGACCACGAGCGCTTTGCGGTGCAGTCTCAGGTTGGCGTGCCCGCGAAACGGCAGATGCCACAACGGCATGAACCAGGCCGTGCGGGCCCCGGCAGCCCGCAGCATGCGCAATAGCCGCCTAGGCGTGCGGAACCGGAACAACGCGTCGACGAGAACGCGCACCTCGACGCCCGCGCGGGCCTTCTCCGCGATGCGGGCGACGATCTCCGTGCCCACTTCGTCGCCGGCCAGGATCAGCGTCGAGAGATGGATCGAGCGACGCGCCTGCAGGATGAGATCGATCATGGCGCGGTACGCGTCCTCGCCCGTGGAGAGCAGGTCGATTCCGTTCCCCATGCGCGGCGGCGGCGCTCCCGACGAGGTGAGCATCGCCGCCAGTCCGGCGTCTGCCGCGGGCAAGGCGGCCGGCTGGCTGGCGCCGTAGAGCGGCGTTTTCTGCGCCGCCTCCCGCTTCAACTTACGCCCCCCGAAGATGACGTACAGCGGCACACCGACATAGGGGATGAGCACGATCGCCAGGACCCAGGCGAGCGTGCTCTGGGGAGTCCGTCGCTGCACGAGCACGTTCGCGATCAGCACCGCGCCCATCGCGAGCCCGACGATCGAGAGCAGGTGCGAGACGAGCAGGCCCACCAGGGCGGCAGAGGTCATGTGGCGAGTCTCCAACGAAAGCGGCGGCGTTGACAGCGCCGGTGGCGAAGGCTAAGTGCGACCGAGGTTGACCTCTGCCGCATGATCTGGCCCGACCTCAGAGAGTTCGTCACGGTCGTCCTCTTGACCGTCGGCGCGTTGCTCCCGCTCGTCAATCCGCTCGGGGATGCGCCACTCTTCCTCGCCATGACCGCGGGGTACGACGAATCGGTCCGCGCTTTGCTGGCGCGGCGGATCGCCGTCTACTCCTTCGCCCTCCTCCTGGGCTCGATGCTGGTCGGCGGACTCGTGCTCCGGGTGTTCGGGCTCTCGGTCCCCATCGTGCAGCTCGCCGGCGGGGTGGTGGTCTGCGCCTTGGGCTGGCAGCTGCTCGCCGCCGCCCCCAGGCCTTCCGCGGTCGCGGTGGATCCAGCGCGCGTCGAGCAGGTGGCGCTGGGACGGGCGTTTTATCCGCTCACGATGCCGCTCACGGTGGATGCGGGCGGAATCTCCGTCGCGATCACCGTCGGTACGCACCACTCGCAGGGGGTGGCGAGCACCATGGCGCAAATGGCCGGATCCGCCATCGGCGCAGTGTTGATCGCCGTCTCGATCTTCCTCACCTACAAGTATGCGCAGCGGCTCGGCAAACGGATCGGACCGACCGGGATGACGGTCCTGCTCCAGCTCTCGGCGTTCATCACTCTCTGCATCGGTGTGGCAATCTCCTGGACCGGCCTCCAGTCGCTGCTGCGCGAAATCGGGATCGGCCGCTGAGGACCAGCCCGAACCGATTGTCCGATTGACGAACAGGAGCGGCAGGTATCCGGCGATTTACCGTGACTCCGGCGCGGCAGGATCGCACCCGTCCGGCACCATGATTCTGGTACGTCGCGTGCACCAATTGGCCAGGTGAACCTGCGCGAGCTTCTCTTCGGCAAGCCGCTCCGTTCCGAAGATGCCAGCCTCGAGCAAGTGGGCATTCCGACGGCCGTGTCGGCTCTCGGACTGGATGCCCTCAGCTCTGCTGCGTACGGTCCGGAAGCAGCGCTCACCGTCCTCCTGCCGCTCGGCGCCACCGCTTCAGCTCATCTCGGCAGCCTGATGCTCTGCATCGGCGCGGTGCTCGTCGCCGTGGTGCTCTCGTACGGGCAGACCATCCCCGCATATCCGAATGGCGGCGGATCGTTCACTGTCGCAAAGGCGAACCTCGGCCGCAATGCCGGGCTGCTCGCCGCCGTGGCGCTGTTGACGGACTACGTGCTCAACGTGGCCGTGGGAATCGCGGCAGGCGTGGCCGCGGTTGCATCGGCGATCCCCTCGCTCCTGCCGTTCACGCTCCCGCTTTGCCTGCTCCTGCTTGCCATCCTCGTGGTGGTGAACTTGCGCGGGGTGAGGAACTCCGGCGTCCTGTTCCTGGTCCCGACCTATCTCTTCCTCGCATGCCTGTTCGCTGCCATCGTCCTGGGGATCTACCGGACGCTGGCGACACACGGGCGTCCGGTTCCCGTGGTCGCGCCGCCCATCCCGCTGCGCGCCGTCGAGGCGCTGACGCCGTGGCTCTTGCTTCGCGCATTTGCCAGCGGGTGTACGGCGCTAACCGGCGTCGAGGCGGTGAGCAACGCCCTCCCCATCTTCCGCAGGCCCCAGGTCCCACGCGCCCGGCGTACGCTCGCGTTCATCTCCAGCTCCCTGGTCATCCTGCTGGTCGGCGTGGCGTTCCTGACGCAAGCGTACGGCATCGCTGCCACGGTCCCCGGCGCGGCTGGCTATCAATCCGTAATGTCGCAGCTGGTCGGTGCGGTGGCAGGGCGAGGAGCCTTCTATTACGTGTCGATGAGCGCCATCTGCGCCGTGCTCGCGCTGTCCGCCAATACCAGCTTCACCGACTTCCCGCGCGTCTGCCGCCTGCTCGCGCTCGACGAATACCTGCCGGCTGGATTCGCACACCGGGGACGCCGGCTCGTGTACTCGAACGGGATCATCCTGCTCGGCGTCCTCTCCGGCGCTCTGCTCGTCGTATTCGGCGGAATCACCGACCGGCTGATCCCTCTGTTCGCGATCGGCGCCTTCCTCGCCTTCACGCTCTCGCAGGCCGGAATGGTCGGGCATTGGTGGCGCAACAAGGGCCCGCACTGGCGTAAGTCGCTCTGCATCAATGCCATCGGCGCGCTCGCCACCCTGGTTACCCTGTGCATCGTCGCCGTCTCCAAGTTCTCGGAGGGAGCATGGGTGACGGTAGTGATCATTCCGGGACTGGTGGCGCTCTTCCAGCGGGCGCGCGCGGGCAACGAGCGGATCTGGCGCGAGAAGACGGATTCCGCGCCTGTCGATCTCGAGAACCTTGCGACGCCGATCGTCGTCGTGCCGGTACAGACCCTCGACAGCATCGCGCACAAGGCGCTGCGCCTGGCGATGACGTTGTCCCGCGACGTTCGCGCCGTGCAGGTGCTGACCGACGACCTGAAGCTCGACGACCTCACCGGCTCCTGGCCCGCCCTGGTGGAGAAGCCGGCGCGCGACGCAGGACTGCCGCCCCCGCGCCTCGTCGTGCTCCCTTCAGAGTACCGCGAGTTCCTGGAGCCGTTGCTCGGCTATGTGCGGAAAGTGTCCGACGAAAAGGCCCGCTCGCCGGTGACCGTGATCGTCCCCGAGTTGGTCCGACGGCGCTGGTACAACTTCTTCGTGCCGTCGCGGGTCACGGTGCTCAAGGCATTGCTGCTGATCAACGGCGGGCCGCGGGTCAGCGTGCTGAGCACGCCTTGGTATCTCACCGAGGAGATCGGCGGGGGCACGCTGTCGCGGCTCTGGCGGCGTTCGCGGACCCTGGTGCGGAGTTTCCGGCCGTCGGGGGGCGCGTGACCCTGCTGCTCGCGGGCTGACCGCGCGGGCGACGAGGTGGCGATGGCCGATAGCTCCGGGACCCATCTGTGGCTGGTGCTGATGAAGGCGCACCGTTCGATGGCGCGACACGCCCAGCGCAGCATTGCCGCGCACGACATCGGTCTCTCGGACTTTGGCATCCTCGAGGCCCTCCTGCACAAGGGGCCGATGCTGGTCAACGAGATCGGCCGGCGCATCCAGCTCACGAGCGGCAGCATCACCACGGCCGTCGACCGGCTCGAAGCGCGCGGCCTCATCGAGCGCTCCGCCGACGCCGGTGATCGGCGCGCCAAAAAGGTGTCCCTGACGCGCAGCGGCCGCGCGCTCATCACGCGCATCTTCGACAAGCACAAGGCCGACCTCGACGCCGCCGCAGACGGTTTGAGCGTGCCGAGCGGGAGACGCTGGTTGCGCTGCTCAAGAAGCTCGGCACGACGGCTGAAGCGTCCTCCGTCTAGGGGCCGTCGGTGCCCCCGGCGGGGCTTGGTTCGCGACCTGACCGAAGGCAACGACCGCGACGAGCAGCCCGACGGCCGCCAGAAGCCCGCCCCCGAGCCGAATCATCGCTTGCGAACTGTCGCATGAATTTCTGCGATAAAGCCACCGGGGAATTGCACGAAGGCCGACCGCCAGTCGTCGGCCGGGTAGCTCGACCAGCACGCGCGCGGCCGCACGCCTTGCCTTGGCCAGGGTCGCGTCGAGGTCCGGCGCTCGTAGCCCGTCAGCTCTCGCCCGTACGGGTATGGGAGACGGCCATCCGTTACGAGGACGGCAACGTTGCCGAACGTTGAAGCAATGCGGACGCGCCGGTGGGTATCGTTGGGCCGGCCAATCTCGACGCCAGGCGCCTTGGCCTCGTTGCCCGTCACAGTCCCGCCGGAGAATCCGACAAGCTGCGGATGAAGGCATCGGCGCGATCGGGCGAAACGTACACGCGGTTCTCGGGAATGGTTTGCAGCTTCGCGTAATCTGGCGTCGTTGCATGCCAGTAGAGCTGCATATTCAGGCCGCCCGGCCACTGCACGATGGCATCGCGGCCCATCGGGTCATTGAACGGCGCGACGATCACGTCGGCGCCGTTCGCCCGGGCCGCTCGAACGGCGGCATCCAGATTGGTCACCAGATAGCCGGTTCGCTCACTGCCGAACGGATAGGGAACCGGCGTTGAAACCGAACACGGAGAGCGTGCCCACCGGCGTGAAGGCCATCTGTAACACCGTGCGCGCGCCAGCGCACTGCTGGTCTTGCAGCGGCGTGAGGCCGAAAGGCGCTGCCGGCGCAGGATGACACCCGTACACGACGCGGCCGCAGAACGAGAGGAAGGCCCACAACGCTTCGCCAAAGGCAATGTGCGCGCAGAGACTCGTCAGGGCGCCCCGCACCTGGTCGAAAATGACGGAGAGCGGGCGGCGTCTCTCGTGCGCCGCCCGCCAAGCTGGCAATCTACTTCCCGCCCTTCCCGTTGCTTTCTTTGTCCTTCTCCCCGGATCCGGCGGTAAACGCGAACACTTTGTTGTTCCCGATTCCGGGCGGGATGTTCCGATAACCGGAACCCCAGTAGACGAATCCGTCGAGAATCGACGGTGCATCGATGACCGAGCCGCCACTGGGGAACGCCCAGAGGATTTCTCCGGTCTTCGTGTCGAGAGCATACATCTGCCCCGCATAGGAGCCTGCATACAGGACGCCGTTGGCGACGCTCACCGCGCCGGTGTCCATCGTGCCTGCCGTGGGATCCGCGGTCTGCCAGAGGATGTTCCCCGTCTTGACGTCGAGAGCGCTCCAGGATCCCCAGGTGATCGTTTGCCCGGAGGGCACGAGGGTATAGGGCAGATGGTCGTTGTTTCCGATGGCAACGTAGATGCGCTCACCGTCGGTTGCGGTGCCCCATTCGATCCCGCCCAGCGAGCCGCCCGGGCCGACCGCCGCGGTCCAGACGATCCTGCCGTCGTCGGGATCGAGCGCCCAGTAGATGCCGCTCTTCTGGCCGATGCCGACGATGTTCCCCACCAGATTCGGTCCTGACCCTCCGAAATCGAAATCCGGGCTGCCTGGGACGGGACAATTCGCCTTGGGTCCGGTCGGACGCAGACACGCCACCGTCCACACGTCGAAACCCTGCAGCCTCTTCGACCACTTGATCGCCCCGGTCTTCAGATCGAGCGCAAGTGCAGCGTCGAAGAGGTCGTCGGCCGCGGCGCAGTTCGCCGAGGGATCGGCGTTCTGGCACGCTTCCACGTCGGCGGGCGCAGTGTAGTTGTTCCCCGTGCCGAGGAAGAGCGACCCGCGCTTCGGATCGATCGCCGGCGGCTCCCAGATCGCGCCACCGCTATATCCGCCCGGCACGCCGCCGTTCTCCGGCATGTCGAAGGTCTGCCAGAGGATCTCGCCGCTCTTCTCGTCGAGCGCCACCATGCTGCCGCGGAAGGTGCAACAGGGATAAGCCGGGTCGGTCGCCAGCGTTTCCTCGATCGAAGAGACGCCGACGTAGACGACGCCCTTGAACACGACCGGAGAGCCCGTGATCACCGCTGCGGGATGAGAATCCACCTGCGTGATCCACTGCAGCTTCCCGTTCTTGCGGTGCACCGAGATCACGTTCGCGCCGTTGTGGACCTGATTCGAGCTGAGGATGTCGCCGATGATCACCTGGTCGCCGTCGAGCGCCGGGCTCACGCGAGAGACGGAGCCTGCGACGCCGTTGTACTCGGCGATCTTGTGAGACCAGATGAGACGGCCGCTCTTCTTCTCCACGGCGAAGAGGTTGCCGGCCCAATCGGGGAAGTAGACCGCGTTACCGTCGACGGTCGGAGTGGCCGAGACATCGCCGCCCGTCGTGAACGTCCACTGCGGACTCAGCGCCTTGACGTTGCCGGCGCCGATGAGGTGCTCCGCCGGCTGGTTGCGGCTGTTGCTCAAGTCCTGTCCGGCGACTTGCCACTGGCCGGATTTCGGGTCGGACGCGGTAGTCTCCGCGCTCGTTGCCGGCGCCATCATCAGCGCGCCGATCAAGAATGCGACATTTGTCAACTGTGTCTTGCGCTTCTGGATCCACTTCATCTGTACGTTCTCCTTTGTCCCCACGAGGTTCGTTCATCGAATAGCAAGATGCGGACCACGCACGAGCGGTACCTCTGCGAACGCGCCGGGTCGGACGCCAGCACCATCCGTGATGCCGACACGAGCGTCGGTGATTCCGGCATTCTCGTTGTGGAGGTTCTTCGCCGCGTCGTCGCCACGAGCGGCTGTGGTGCGCGGAAGCTGTGGGCGATGAACAACTCGCCCCGCGGAGCGGTCTTCCTATTCAGCCTGCCAGCGGCGTGAAGCGTCCACCGACGGCCTCGCGGTTCAAGACCTGACCGCTCGGGAGCGACTCTCGCTCGGGTCGGGGCGACAGCAGCCGCAAGGTGACGGCTACCGCCGGAACCAGATAAGCGATCGTCACCCAGAACCACATCAGCGCGCCAGCGCACTGCTGGTCCTGCAGCGGCGTGAGGCCGAACGGCGCCGTCGGCGCATGATGACACCCGTACACGACGCGCCCGCAGAACGCGAGGAAGGCCGACAATGCGTCGCAGGGGAACGTCGCGAGCAGCAGATAGACCGGGACCAGGGGTTCCATCGGACCGCGGGCCATCACCGGATGCCAGAAGAGCAGTCCGCCAGCCAGGAAGCTGACCTGCTGGAGGAAATGCCAGGACGGCGAGCTCATGGTGAGCTGGTGCGCGGCGGGGACGTGCCACGCCAGGACGACCCCCGTACCCGCCAGCCAGCACGACACCGGATGCAGCAGCAGGCGCGCAGCTCTCGAGCGTTGGAGCTTCGCGGTTGCCGGAATCCCCGCCAGGATGAGAGGGGCCGCGATGGTCATCAGGACCAGATGCTGCACCATGTGGAACGTGAGCAGCTGGTGGTCGAGCGCGGATACCGGCGACGCGATCACGATCAGCGCCACCAGCAGTCCGGCCGCCAACGCCCAGCGCATTGGCTACGGGAGCGTCGCGCGTTGCGAGGCGTCGCGCGCCGGCGCTTGCCCGGCTGGATGAAGCGTCTCGAGGAACGCGACCAGCGCGGTTGTCTCCGCCGGGCTGAGGTTCTTCCCGTACGCCGGCATGTTGCCGCCACCCTGGACGACCTGCCGGATCAACTGATCCTGCGTCAGCCGCACGGCGACTCCGTCGAGAGGCGGGCCGCGCTTCCCACCCGTCTCGTCGAGCGCATGACAGTTCCGGCATTGCTTCGCCTGGAGGACGAGCGCGCCGTGCCGTTCGAGCGCGGTGCGTCCCTCGAGGTATTTCTGCGGAACCGGCTTGCCGCTCCACGCGTCCATCACGGGGCTCCAGGGCGTGTGCGCGCCGAGACCCGTCAGTGCCCCCCATGCCACCGCGACGAGAAGGATGGTGAGAACGGCGATCGGACGGCGTCTCCAGCTCTTCTCGCCTTCGCCGGCGAAGAACGGCAACGCGATGAGAAACGCGATGCCGACGGCCGGCGCGATCAGCAGGAACGGAGTTTCAGCCGCGGGCGGCAGATACGAGAGCACCGTGTAGAGCCACCAGAAGAAGAAGTCTGGTTTCGGCGCGGTCTGGATGATCGTCGGGTCCGGCTGACCTCCCGGTCCGAACGGGCCCAGGAACGCGGCGCACGCCGCGATCGAGAGCAGCACCACACCCGAGAAGATGACGTCCTTTCCGATGGCCCCGGGGACGAACGGAATCCCGTCGCGCTTGACGAGCTCCTCGTATTGCGCGACGTACGTGTCGCGCTTGACGATCCGCCCCGGCGTCGGCCAGTCGTTGATCCCGAGCCTGAGTACGAGCACGAGGTGCAGGGCGACGAACGCGATGAGAAGACCGGGAACCACGAACACGTGCAGGGCGAAAAAGCGTGACAGCGTCGCTCCGGCGATGATCGGTCCTCCGAGCAGCAGGTCCACGATGGTGTGGCCGATGAACGGTACGCGGCTCGAGATCGACGCGCCGATGCCCAGTCCCCAGTACGCATCCTGGTCGAACCGGAGCACCTGGCCGGTGAACGCCATTCCCAGCGTCATGAGCAGGAGCACGACGCCGGCGATCCAGGTCAGCTCGCGCGGATACTTGTACGCACCGAAGAGGAAGACCTGCACCATGTGGATGAGCACGATGGCGACCATGAAGTTCGATCCCCAGCCGTGCAGCGCCCGGATGAACCAGCCCGCCGAGACATGCTGATTCAGCGTATGCAGGCTGTTCCAGGCCTCTCCGGCAGACGGGACATAGATGAATGCGAGGAGGATCCCGGTGACGACCTGCAGAGCGAGGACGACCGTCGCCGCGCTGCCGAAGACGTAGAACCAGCTCGCTGTGCGGCGCGGTACGTGATGGAAAATGCTGAGGTTCGCCGCGCTGCGAATCGGAACGCGCTGGTCAAACCAGCGGCCGATACGGTCCGTCAGGCGCATGTCGATCTCCGCACCCGGAGGGTCGCCAGCGGGCTGCCCGGCGTGGGCATCTGCCCGGCCTCGATGTAAAGCGTGTCGCCTTCGATCTTGTAGCGGTACTCGAAGAGCCCGCGCTCCGGAGGCCCGGAAGCGCGGGCACCGTCGGCATAATACGCGCCGCCGTGGCAGGGGCACATGAAGAGGTTGGACTGGGGGAACCAGCGGACGGGGCAACCGAGGTGCGCGCAATTGATCGCGAAGATCTGGAACTGCCGGCCGTCGATGTTGCGCACCCAGCAGGAGACCTTCGCGGTCTCGCCGTCGGAGGGCGCCACGACCGGGTGGCGAAAGGTCGCAAAGCGCGTCTCGCCGGTCGGGAAGCTGGACACCGGACCGAGCGGGACCCAGGAGTCGTATCCGGGCCGCCGCTCGCGGATCTTCGGGGAGAAAAGATAGCGCAGGACGGGAATACCGATGGCGAGCGTGGCGGCGGCATTGAGGATCGTTCCGATGATGATGAAGATCCCTCGTCTGGTCGGTCGTTCGGTCGAGCTCATTGTCCTCCTCCTTCATTTCCGGCCCGGGCGTCGGTTGGATATGGCTGTCCCGCGACTTGCGGCCGCTGCGCCGACAGCCAGGCCACCACGTCCGAGACTTCGTCCGACGACATGGCGCGTCCCGGCAGGTTGCCGCGGAAGTCGGGCGCGCCCAGATCCGGGCGGCCCACGATGACCATGGTTCGCAACGACTGGTTGCTGACCAGGGCGAGAAACGACCCGTCGACGATGGAGCCGGCCTTCTCGCCTCCGCGCCCGCCCGCCCCATGGCACGAGGCGCAGTAAGTCTGGTACACCGCCGCGCCGCGCTTCCGGTCGCCTTCTCCCGGCGCGGAATACGGTGGCGTGAGGACGTCGCCGACGGCCTCTGGCCTTGCCCACCGCTCGCGCATTCCGGCGACGATCGCATCGACCTGCTGTTGGGTCAGCATTCCGCCGGCTTCTCGAGCGAACGCGGGCATCGCCCTGCCCGGGACGCCGCTCTTCACCACCCGGCGAATCGTCGCGTCGTCCGCGATGGCGAGATACAGCGGATCCGCGAGCGCGGCCGCCGCCCCGCCGCGGCCGTTCTCCCCATGGCATCCGGCGCAGTTTGCTCGATACAGCGGCTCGAAGGCGGTGACCGCGTCGGGACGAACCACCTCGGAATCCGCCGGGGGTCGCCCGGGGAAGCGCGTGCATGCGGCGGCGACCAGCAACGTGAGCGGAAGGAACCGGTTCATCGCTGCGTTCCCCCTCCTGGCTCGCGGTCGAGCCCGGTCGCTTCGACACCTGCGCGAAGGACGAGCGGGGCGCCTTGCCACGTTTTCACCCGCTCGCGTCTCGAGACGACCAGTCCGGCGACGACGCCGAATCCGATCTGGCAGACGACGAACCAGGGCCAGTCGACGTGTTGCTTGAACACTGGATTGACCACTCCGATGATGCCGTAGAAGAGGGCCGACCAGACCAGGGGCACCACGAGTCCGCCGAGCAGGATCGGCCGCCGCGGCAACATCGGCAGCATCGCGCCGTAGAGGAGGCCGACACAGAGCGAGCCGATGAGGTGGATCGCCACTGCGATGAGGGTCGATTCGGCGTGGAATCGGGCGAGCTCCGCCTCTGAAACCGCACCGGGAAATACGGTCGACAGCAGATTGACGGGATACCAGATGCCCCGGCCGCTGACGGCGCCGTAGAGCAGGGCGAGGACCGCCATCACGAGCATGCGCCGGCCTTCCACATAGCCTGGAGCGATCTCGAGCATTTGATAGCCTCGGCGCACCGCCTGGTCATGGTTGCCGGCGCGCAATTGGAACCAAGTAAGCCGGCCCAGGACATGAATATGGGCGACAATCAGGCTCCAGCCGTCTTTGAAGTCAACGGCCTGCTCGAGGGCAGCAATCGCTTCGTCCAGGCGATGCTGGCGCTCGAGAACCTCGGCCAGTCGGAACAACATTTCTGGAGTGGGTCCACGCCTGGCTATCGCTGTCCTGATGATCTCCTCCGTGCGATCGGGTGGCCCGTTGAATGCCACAAATGCCCGCACGAGGCCGATATCATGATCGGGGTTGCCGGACGCAGCGATCACCGCTTCCGCGGTTGCGATTTTCTGATCATAGTCAAGCGGCGGGTGTTTCTTTCGCAGTACAATAGAACCGCCTGCGAACACAACTGAATCGAGATGTTCAAATAAATATCTTGCCCTCGCAAGATTAGCGTCATCTTGTGGGGGCGTGAATATCCGGCTGACCGTTCCGGTGGCGGCGCAGGATGTCCTCCATGCGATCCTTGATCTGGAGCTTGCGCTTCTTTAGGGTGACTTCTTCGAGTTGTTCGGGTTCGGAAAGATAATGCTTTTCGGTAAGCTCGTGCAGTCGACCTTCGAGTTCGTGGTGTTTCGCAAAGAGGTTGTGGAATTCTTCGTCCGTCTGCAGCAACTGATCCTTCAAGTCCTGCGACTGCCCATTCATGCTCGCCTCCTTGGACATGCCTACCGGCACGTCTCGATTGAAACCTAACACAACGGTCACGCACGTTTCAAGGTCAAGCGGCGAATTCTCCTAACTAATTTGATCCAGGCCGTCACGCCACAGCACGATCGCGTCCTCC
>Ga0137418_10003960_pt1 | contig 13565 bp, 17 predicted proteins | sample CZODoug3_1_2_16f_FD_122242 | JGI IMG/M metagenome (GOLD analysis project Ga0137418, IMG submission 122242) | Vadose zone soil fungal communities from Angelo Coast Range Reserve, California, USA - CZODoug3_1_2_16fungal (Hybrid Assembly) | ecosystem: Environmental > Terrestrial > Soil > Vadose...
TAGTTTACGACGGTGCAAGCTAACAGCTGGGGTTACAACCGGTGGCCGCTCGTCCCCCGAAAACCCTGTGTTATAGTCTGAAAATAATGACGGCGTCTCTTTCCATCGTAGTGCCGGCCTTTAACGAAGCAGGACGTGTGGGCGAAACTCTGCGTTCCATTCTTGAGTATTTGAACCGCACCAACCCGCAGGCTGAATTGATTGTTGTCGACGATGGTTCCGACGACAACACCAATTCCGGTATGAATGCGGGTGGTGGCGACACTGATCCTGAAGATGATCCTGAACTGGCGTATGCATCCACTAAAATGATGGGTGACGCAGACCGTGAGGTAAATTATATAAAATTGACATTTCGCGACTTCTGCTAATACTCTTGCATACCAGCGTCCAATGCAACGCCCCAAGAGCGAGCGTACTGCCGACGTTCGCACCATCTTTGTGAAGACAGACGATCACATTGATCCCCATACTGGATCAGTTGAGTCGGGCCATGTATGCAAAATCTGCAGGTGAGTCGCACAGTTGCCGTCATCACCACCATGTAGCTTACTGATCCACATTCCCATTGTGTAGGCGTAAAGGTATTGCTACCAAGTATTGCTTTTTCAAAGGCGGTATTTCAACCCTTCGTACTCATATTGCAAGGTATGTTTAGTTTTTGAATCACAATTACGTACACGACGCACCATTTCTCAATTAATTACATAATTGTTGTCAGGCATAGCGATCACTTTAAAATATATAGGGAGAAGTGTGAGAAGCTCGAAATCCCCATGAACGAGAGGGCTTTTCCGAAGGCCGATGAAGATTTGATTCGGTATGTCTCAGATCATTTGAGGGCTCCTTTTGATCGCTAATCAGAGTTATCAGGCAAGGCAGTCTAGATGGTGTTGTCATACGGCAGGAACGCACTCCTATGTTTACCTCCGACGGTCTTCTTGACTATATCATTGAGCTCGTTGTATGTGAAGACAAGGTAAAATTCCCGTCCTAATATCAGGTTATTATTGCTAACGTGTATTTGCAGGCGTTTCAACTCATTGACAAAGGGCCATTCCGACGTCTATTGCAATATGTTCGCCCCAGTCTATCCGACAAAGACATACCACACCGCAATACACTTCGTAAAGCGATTATTGAGAAAGCGAACGTGAGTGAAGCTCGGCTCAAGGATATACTCAAGGTGCGTGATGCCATCAGGCACAATAAAAGACCTACTTACATTATATATCAGGACATTCCCGGAAAGGTCTCATTCACGTTCGATGCCTGGACCTCCGACCCTGGTGATCCATTCTTCTCTGTCACAGGACATTACATCTACACACAACCCAACAGACCAAACGACTGGGAGCTCAAAGCAGAACAACTTGCATTTGCTCCGATGCATGGTCGTCATTCGGGGGCCAATATGGCTAATCTTCTAGTCCGTACCGTTGATCGTTATGACCTCCGTGGCAAAGTAAGCGCCTTTCTTCATTTTGTGTCACATGCTCTTATCCTGGCTCAGCTCGGCTGGTTTACATCCGACAATGCCGCAAATAATGATACATGCATGTGAGAATTTGCCAGGATCATCAATGCTGAGAAGGAGGACAATGTGAAGGAGTGGGATTCCGAAGAAGGGCATATCAGGTGTGATATAATTCAATGTTTTCGGTACTTTACTAACCACTATCAATAGATGTATGGAGCACGCCATCCACCTCGGTGCTGGCCACTTTATTAAGACTGTTTCACCGACATCGACACCTGCACTTATGAAAAAAATCAAACGTGCCTTTCGTAACACCCAAATGCATGACGAAACAGTCAATCTCGATGCCTTGGATGCTGGATTGAGCGGATTTGGTGAAGAGTATGATGGTAACGATCAAGATGATGATGGCGATGATGAAGAGAGTTCGGAGTTCGGAGTGGGGGATACAATTGGGAAGGCCTTGGCACTCGTAAAACAAGTAGGTCAACTTCATAGTAATTCTATAATTTATATTAACAGCGCTTTGCAGATTCGGTCATCACCACAGGCCAGAACCTTCTTTAATAAATCGTGTAAGCAAGCCGACGTTCCCATCCTTGAGCTGATGCTGTGGATCCACACGCGCTGGGCATCAATGCACAGCTTCCTTGCACGGATGCTGTTGCTCCAAAAAGTGTGTATTTTGAATCTGTTCATCAATATGCTGAGTAAATTCATGCCCTATTGACAGGGTATCAACCTTTTTGTTGAGCTCGCTGATGATAGCGAAGACATCCCTGATCTCACAGGCAAGTCTTACGCTGATTTCCGGCTCGACAAAAAAGATTGGAAAAAAATCAAGTTAATGCATGACGTACTTCAGGTTCGTACCCTTTCTCTTGTGTACCGGTAGATACAGACCATAGACCATTGTTGACAGGAGCCTGCAAGTGCGACACAAACATTTTCGAGCTCACGTGACCCTACCGTCTGGCGTACTATCCCTGTCCTGGAATTTTTGCAGAAAACTTGGGAGAATATGGCTGCAACCCCTCAATTCAGCAAGGTCCGTGACGCGATTAACAAGGGCTTGGAAAATCTTGCCAAATGGTATCAGAAGACGAGTGATACAAGTGCATACTTCATTTGCCTCGGTAAATACAATTTTGACTTGTACGCTTCGGACATCACTGACAATAACGGCGCAGCACTCGATCCCAATATCAAGGTCGCTTACGCTGAGCATCAGTGGGACAAACCATCTTTCGATGCAGGTCTCAAGAAGTTTGAAGAGATTGTGAGTAATCGTTGGTGCAGTGCCCCTGTTCTCATCTCAATCTTTCCGTTTTAGTTCGATGAATACTACATCGAACCGGCAATTACTTCAGCTGATCAAGACAATCCACCATGTACGTGTCCGGCATCCTTAATTTATTATTGATATCATCTAAAATTGAAATTCTTAATCATAGCTTTGCCATTGACACATGGTCGATATGGACGCACCTGGATGCTGGCAGCTGTCAAGGCACGCCAGGATTCTGACCGCGCAACACTTGACCCTCGTGCTGAGCTTGTCGCCTACGTAAAAAGTCCGCTCGAACTGACGGATAATGTTGTAGGATGGTGGGGCGTGAGTTTTTAATTAGGTTGTGTTCATTTGCATTTACTTATGTGCCCTTGATATCAAGCACCATCAGTCGCAATACCCGACACTTTCTCGTATGGCTCGAGATTACTTGGCAATACAGGGTTCTGCCACCCCTTCGGAGCGTGCCTTCTCAGGTGGCGGGTTGACCGGTACAAAGTGTCGCAATCGCCTCAATGCCGATGCATTCGAAAGCATACAGTTGCTGAAAAGTGCGTATCGGAATGGTCACATCTCGGCTGCTGATGGTGCCACCCAGCACTTGGATGCGTTGATCGCTGCACTTGAAGATGACATTGATGATGATCTGCCTTCCCTTGCCTCCCTTGACTCTTAAACCTGCAGCCTACTATCTTGTACCCGGTTTGTTAAATGAAATGCACTGTATTTAAAATTTTACGGTTCGGTTCATAGTTCAGACCGCCAGGGAACCGGAACCGGACTGTTGAGAACCAGACCCATGGTCCGGTCCGAAGTTCGGTACACAGTCAGAACCGAACCGAGGGTCCAGTTCTCGGTTCTCCAAATGTTGCTTTGAACTTGACCGAACCGGACTTTGACATCCCTAGATACGATGAAATTTAGGGTGCAGGGCGATTGCATGAAACTCGCGTCGAGAGGGATACTCATAAAGAGGCGGCATGGGTTCGACGAGCGGATGATGAAACGATCGGTTGCGATCTGTAAAATAACTGGATCGCGATCGGGCCAGGCCTTTGGTGAGATGACTTTTCTTATCGTAGCAATGGTTTGTCGTGTGTAACCAGATAAGGAAATAGTCAACCCAAAAGGAACGGTTCTTGGAGAAATCCTCCTGGCGTTGATCAAGCAGCGTTAGAGTGGAGGGCCCCATGAAACAGGTACTGCTGTGTTGGGGCATTATTCATACAGGCAGTGAAATAAAAAACAAGAAATGTTGTATCGCGATAACCACCGCGCCGCCACACCGGACTTCGACCCAAAATATTATCTGAGAATAGTAAGCGAATACATACAATAAGCAAACAAATAAGCACTGAATAACCTTCCCTTTCCATCTCAATAACTCCACCTCCCATTCTCTGTATCTTGTGCAGCGCATTTGTCCCGGTCCACACATCTAGTTTGATGTGGAGTGCAGAGAGGACTTGAGCCAGCTTGCCGTCTATGCAAAATGAGAAATCTGGAGGGGGGAGGACGGGCCTTGAGCACAAAACATGTATTTCGGCCAAGTGGGGAGGAAGGTGGTCGGGCTCTTATTTAAACGTCGTCAGTGAAGCATAACAATGAATAAGAAGAGCTCACAAAAAGAAGATATGTAAACACACCACGATCCCCGATTCTCGAGCACGAACCCCTTGACCGCGTTGAATATGGTTCGGTTAGGACTATTCGGCGAAGAAACGTGGGGTCAAATGTTGAGTGAATAATTGGCGCCAAAGGCGATACGCACCGAGCTTCGACCGCTTGTACCCCATCTCCATCTCCTTTACGGGCTTTAACTGCTTGCCCTTGTACCAGTTCAAGTCCGCATACTCCTTTTCAAACACCTCCTGTCCCCAGTTGTCCATCTCATCTAGAACAACTTGTAGCTGTTTCGTACTGATAGTCCCGCTCTCATTGAGATACCCATCTGCAAGGATACCCATCTGCAAGGATACATACATTGAGTCAATAATGCCAGAGGTAAGGACGTTCAGAGGGGATGTATCTAACGAATGTAAAATCTTCTTGTACACATCGAACAAACGCTCCAATCCGTTCTTGTGGAAGTGCAAGTCGGGAAGGTTGGGCAGAAAATTGTTGCCGAAGAAGACGGCGAGTAAGATGAAGCCATTGATCGAGGTTATAGGCGAACGGATGTGTGGGTTCGATGTCGCGGAACTTGAGATTGAGATATTCGCGCATGAGCGTGAGATGGAGCAGGTAGAAGTCCGCAAAATCTGGAACGATATAAGATGGAGCACTGGAATCAGAGAAGGGACAACAAAACGCACCCTGGAACTCCCGCCCATCTTCTTTGATGATGGCCCAAACTTGACCTCCTCTCGCAACAAGCATAAAATACCCCAGTACTTATTTAAAATAAGACTACAACTACAGGTGTGACATACAATATTAACGTGAGCTCGAAGTTATAACACATATACAAATACATAGATGAAACTTTGTGTGAAAAATGTCCACATAACACGAGCTCAACGAATTACAGCTCCCCTACATGTCCCGCTGCTTCTTCTCTTTTGGCTCATTGGCATCCTCGATGTCCGAGGAAACATGTAAATTTGTTGCATCACGGGTACGCTTCTTCTCGATCATCAGTGTAACAGCATCCGAAAAATCAGATTCGTCGTATGTAATGGAGAAATGTTCGACAGAGTTAAGATCAGTGCCATCAGGGATTTGATCAACAGCTAGCACATGGCGAAGGGACAATCGAAATGTGGGAGGTGCTGGCTGTGTGGGCACGAATTGTACAGGTCCATCAAATAGTTTCTCGGCCGTCGTTCTAACAGGGTCACTGTAATGCCAAATATATAGTAAGATAACATTAAAGTGATCAAGAAGAGATGCACGTACCGCTCGTAAACCTCTACAAAAGCTTTCCATTTACTTAAATCCGAAAAATCACTCTCCCGTGTCGGTTTCTTGAAACAAAATATGATGACACATAAGACTTGGCCATTGCTCTCGCAAAGCCAATGGCGAGCATCTTCGATGAGATCTGGGTGGGTCTCACTGTAACCCACCTCGACGAGGATGTTTGGATACCTTCTGAGCGGGAAACCAGGTATTTTAACTCGAAAGGCTTCATCGGGAGCCTTACCCCTGCGGACGCACTCGCTGGTGAAGAGGTCTTCATCCACCTGCCCAGTGGCGATTATTTTAGCGGTAGGGACGAATTTTGTCACCCATCGTCGAAGCGAATATTTGAAAGAATCTGTCAAATAATCGTGGACAGACTCGTGGACAGCTGAGGGTAGTGCATTGATAATGATGGTATGTGACTGGACATCGTAAAAATATCGCAGTCGCTCGTTGCGAGCGTCAGTACGAGCCTTGATGCGCTCGTACGATGCCTCGCCGATTCCGGGGATTCGTATGCGTGGACCATCTTGATTGGTGCTCGCCCTCAAGATCTGCTCAATGGCATCATCCTCGGATACGGCTTGTGCAATGATCGGCAAATTTGGTTTTGCCGCAGAGGGTGTCGAGACGGTTGGAGTATGACCGACTGGTGGCCGTGATTTGGGAGCCAATGACAAAGAACGTTGGGGTGCATTGGGACGGCTGCTTATGACTGACGAAGCGGGAGGGGCAGAGATGTGATACGATGGTGCGCTGGTGTCAGCGTAGTACAGCGTCATGATGAGGGAGGATACTTATTCTCACGGCACTACAAGGGCTAACAACTGAACAATAGTCTTAGTAATTTTGGATTTAGCCAGCAGTGTATACAGTACACCTTGGTCCCCAATTTTTAAAGAGAACGGCCCAGATATGACTGGTGCAATCTGGTGCAATATGAAGACATCGCATTGATTGCCAATTTGGGTGACCCGCTGTATCCCATACATCCTTTAGGTGCGGTTATTTGTTCATAGGATATGAGAACCAATGCCTGAGAAACTGCCTGAATTTTCCAGATAATATTCGGGGCGAGGATCATTACCGTTGGAGCATGCTGACCTGTTGCACCGGATGTGCTTGAAATCTGACTTCTGATCATAGAATATTCATAACGCAACACATAACAACCGAAAAAAAATTAAAAGCATTACATTTGACATCTTGACACCATCAAAAATAGTCTAGCATATTTAATCGTATTTTTTTTTTGATTTGTATATACCGAAATATTCGATAATGTTCACTAGTACACAGTATCGATCATCCATAACTGGCACTACATGCCGGCCACGTGGTGGCACTTTTGGATCTTGACTTATGTGTGGCGTATGTCAAGATCCAAAAGTGCCACCACGTGGAGTTACGTCCCCATGCCAACGAACTTCAATCGCGCTCATGAGAAGTCGAACATAGTCTGATATTGGATGTGCTCCATGACAAAATCCAAGTACGAAATGAGTGGCGGAAAACATATTTGATACCTCAGAGCAAATGACTTCTACGGCACCATTCCACGATGACCGTCTGGACAACTGCCTCAAGATATTCGATTAGAGCGCAACCCTCGCCTTTTTTTGTTTTTTTAAGCTTTGGGGGGTCAAAGGCATGTTCAGCTGACGTTTGCCAGGTCGAGGCACTGCAGGTTTGTCTTCACCATCAGAAATCACGATGGGAAGGGTAGAAGAGGAGCCGTAGGTGTTATCCTACCACCAGCGGTCAACTTTGCGCCTATCCCCAGGATGAAACTTCTTGCCGACTTACCTCCACTATTTCCACCTCGCTATCAGACAAGGAGTTCTTGGGCGCGGTGGACACATCGACTATCTCAATTTCGCTATCGGAGGATGAATCGTTTGTCTGCACGTGAAGCAGATGAGCGATCGCACAAGGGAGCAGGATTATCTATATACCTCAAACGGTTTCTTTTTGGGAGTTGCAGGGGGTGAAGGTACATGTTGACCTGGGCGTGGCGTTGAAGGTGGATCAGTCGAAGGGGTGGGAGGGAGGGGGGGGGGAGCTCACCGTGTTCACCCGCCATTCTTGACTTCCTACCACCCTCCGCACCCTGCAGTCCAGGAACCCTCGGAGCAACCGCTTTGACAAGTTTTTTTTCTTTTGCCTTCTGAAGGTCATGCTCATCAAGCCTTCTTATGAGCTCTTGCCAGACATCGGCAGCGTGAGGTTCGATGTGATGCCATGTCCTCACCCTGCAGATCGTGCACTGTTGGATAAGGTCAACTGACAGCCGATACTTAGTGCAGAGTCGGGGGGTCCTACTCACATAGTGCTGGAGCCTGCCGAGGTTTTGGGGAGTCTTCTGCCCCATGCTGACGGTCAGCTTGGAGGAGTGTCCACAGTTCCCCACGACAACGTTGGTGGGTACAGGGAAGTCCCGCTGGACGATCTCCAGAAGGAACTTTTGTCGAGCGGACATGGGTTTGACAACCTGCATGGTAGCCTTCGGGAGCGCGGAATATGGGGAGATAGAGTCTCTTCCACCGACACGCGATGTGATCCATTTATGGCAGCCGAATCAGATCTCGGCGGTGCACTCATCTGGACTAAGAATGACTGGGTCTTGACACAAAGCCCCCGAGAGAAGAAGATGGACGGGGACTAAACTTCAAATAAATTATGAATTGGTTTGGCATCGCCGTCTCTCCTTTCCTTTCTTCGTCTTCTCTCGAGCCGCAGACAATGCAAAAAGTCGATTCGCATCTCAGCTGCGGCAGCTCTGGAGGCGACTATGACCCCAGCGATGAAGATACCTCAGGAAACGACGAGACGGTGATGCACACTTCCAGCTCGGGAGAGGACCGGGAGGATCGTCGCAGAAAATGTCATCGTCGGGCTCCGTCAAGCAACAACAAGAGGAATGCAGGAGCCGCTCCGAAGAGCTATAGTGGTGGCGCTCCCCCTACGGTGGGGAGGAAAATATCTCACCGCCCAGCTTTCCGGACCGCTTGCGCGGAGACGGACCACACGAAGGGATGGGACCCTGCAACCCCGTTCACCACGCCTTGTCTGAACGCATGTCCTTTGATGTCACTCCTCGACATGTATTATTGCGGGCTTGGGATTGTGTGCCGACCATGCAAGCGCATCATACCCCCAGGTGAGCTGTTGATGCACCTGCGGGGCAAGCATCGGCGGGTGGGCGGCATGGGTCGAGAAGCCGATTATGAGCTTGTGGAGGCTCACATGCTGTCCACACATAGATTGACGCGTGCCTCCCAGCACGAGTGGCCCGAGGATATCTCAGAACCTGTTGAGGGGATCGGGTCCCCAGTGCTTTCTTATGGATGCCCCATCCACGACTGTCCCACCTGGCGTGCCTGCGTCACCTCCACACCGCCAGGGATGGTCCGAATTTCGGAGTTCTGTCAGACCACCATGATTCGACAGCACGGGACCAACGACCACCGCAAGGACTTTGAAAAGAACCCAGAGCTGAAGGCTCTATTTGCACGAGATGTGACGTTTGAACGCCGCAGATATGTGCAACGCCCATACGGACCCACACGTTCTGCCGTACTGATCTTGAGGGAGGGTTGGACGCCACAGCACAGCCCGCAAACCCCTCCAACGAGTACTTTTCCCATCCTACGTACTGGGCAGGTCCTTCAGCCCGGAGCACATTTCTTGCAAACGTTGGGATATCCGCAGTATGTGCAGAGCCTGAAAGCCTCCGACGTGCGCCTCCGCCAGCTTGTGCGGCTTCCAGATCGCGATAGCGCAAACAAGATCGTGCACCTGTCTACGAGGCACTTGGAGCTGGGTCTCTGCGACCTGTACAATGTTTTGCCCTCGTACATGCAAGATGCTGACGCGTGGCTGGATCTCAAACACCCCGAAGTCCGAGAGGGATTTGTTCACAAGTGAGTGATCCCACATTACGTGTTATCTTCGGGGAGGCGTGATCACTTTTAACAGCACCAAAGCTCGCTACCGGTCCTTGGAAGAGGGAACGTACAAGCGCTATTCACAACCCATCATGTATCACGTGACCGTGACGACGCGTTTCTTGCACGCCATCCGATTCCGAAACACGAAGGGGCTTGGTTCATTTGAGATCATCGGGTCAGAAGCTCAAGCGAAGGCGGCGAAGGCGATGTACCGATACTTGCTCACCTCCAAAGGCTCCACCAACGATACAACCCTCTTGGCGCACGCTCACCGGCTGATGGATTCGGTCGTTCGCTGCAAAAACGCAGCTGAGAGCCCCATCGGCTGCCTGACGGATCAGGTGTTGTGTCTGGCTTGGATGAGGCCAAACGGGTGTTTTGGGATGGCGAACCCCTTCACCGGGCTGTGCGCCATGAGCCAGCACGGCTTCTACAACATCGCAACTCACAGCATCCGGTTGATGGTGGAGGGTCACAAGCGTTACTTTCCAACGGACGGGAATGCGACTGGTGGGGAAGGCGGTTTTGGAGAGGTCGGGGAGATTGGTGGTGGTGACGACGAAATCGACGGCCATGATGCACCTGGAAAGTTCGTGTTGGAGGCTGAAGGTGTTGACGGTGATGCGGATTTCGGCATTGACAACGAAGATGACGAGGAGGAGGAGGAGGAGGCAGAGAGGCTCAGATTGGTTGATGAGGAGCTGGGAGAGATTCATAACGAGGAGGAAACGGACGATGAGAACGATGAGGACCCAGGCGAATCTGCCGGTGAGCAAATTTAAATAAATAAAAAAGGAATGAATGGCATGAGCCTTACGAACCAAAACAAAAAAAGGCACCTTCATGGACGTCGTTAGGGGCACATCGTCAAAAGGAAGAAACGTCAACGCGGAGGGAAGCAGGCAGAGTATCCTCAGGTGAGTCACCTTCGCCGCTTCTACCGTTGGGGAGAGCTGACTCGCCTCTTTCCAAAGCCTCATATTGGAGTATCAGGGAAAGTGGCTCCGACCCAGGGCGACGGATTATCACGGTTACTCCACCTCCTTCAGCCACATCAAGCGGGCGTGGAAGGAAGCGCACCCGGAGGCTGCGAAGGAGAGGGCCGACACCGGGTTCTTCGTTCACCGGGACGGTCAGATGGTGGATATTCGGGATGGAAATGGAACATTTCGCAAGCTGCGTGTGCAGGAGCTGTCTTCCCTGGCAATAGAGACCGCCACGGATGCGGGGCGGACGGTGCGGAGCTGCATGCCCGCCGGATGCGAGGGTCTCTATGACACGTTCGACCATCGCGACTTGTCAGACAACCTGGCGGATCCCCGATCGCTGTTCTTGCAGGAGGCCAACGCTTCCCTGATCGAACCCATCGTCGAGGCGGTTCGGAGCGCGCTGCTGAAGCCGGGTGAGAGGCGTCACAGGATCGTCAGGGGGAACGGGGCGTTGGACATGGATGCGTTGAAGCGATACGCAAGGGTGGAGAATGAGCTGCTGGCGCGGTTTGCGACCCACTTCGCGCTGACCTGCGGCATCACGCCAAGGGAGTTTCAGTTCAAGACGCTCCTGTACGACTCGCTCCGCCGGGGGACCCTCAAGTGGAGATGCCTGTTCATCCTGGATGGGTGCCTGTGCCTGGGCCACCCCGACGCAAAGAAGATGACAATGGTGGAGCTGGCGGAGTGCCTGTGGGGCCTCACCCGAATAATCTCCGGACCGTTTGCTTTCTGGATGGGCGTCATGAGGCCTGTGTTGACGCACCTGATGGGGTTGGTGGGGCAGGATGTCTCGTTGAGGGATAGCTGGATATTTGTGCGCACATTTCCAGCACGGGCGAGGCGACTCGACAACGAGGTGATGTCTGGAGCGGAGATCAACGCAGGCATGCAAATGCTCTCCCCCGACCTGTCTGTTTGGCTCACCTGCCACCTGCTCCGCACGCTGTTCACCACACTGTTTGAACAGCACCACCCGGGCTTGCTGGTGTCGAAGAAAAGAGGGAAAAAGACGACGGGGGAGGAGGAGGAGGAGGCGGAGACTTCGGCCGTGCTAGAGCAGGGTCAACATCGCGCCCTCGTGGGTACAACCCACTACATCAAATCGTTGAACGTGCCGCCGGCGCTCCAAATGGGGCTCGCCAAGGCCAGGCGACATCTGAGCGTCTCGCGATTGAGCCAGACGTTGTTGGGGCTGAACCAAGCTGGGGAAGGGTTGGACGAGGAGCTGCTGCGGGCGTCGCCGGCCTATCACTGGAGGCGGAACAAGAGCATGGCTCTGGCGGAAGCCAGACGGCTGGTGGTGTCACACTACAAGCTGGGAGGTAGATCCGGGCCTGACGAGATCAAGAGGCACGTGGAAGACATCCTGGACCGCTGCCCATTCATCTACGGAAACAATGTTCGCTGGCGATCTCTCTCTTTTTCTCTTTTTCTTTCATTTTTTTATTATCTGACTGATTGATATTGTATATAAAATAGGACACTGAAGGAGACGACGACGAGGTGAGCGGACTGCATTATACTCCCATTTTTTTTTCTCACCCTGCTCTTAGGAAACCGCCCCTCCACTGGTCGGAGACCACGTTCTGATCCAGGTCACCCGCCGGCTTATGTTCGGCGAGGGCTCGCCTCCACCGTTGAGCGTCTTACCGCCTTACGGTTGTCTAGTGACAGACGTGTCGAACGGCCTCAGACTGGTACGGTTTTTTCTTTCTTCTTCCATCATTGGCGGAGAAGGAGACTCAAATGAACCATCTGTAAAATAAATAAATAAAACAGGTCATCCAAGCCGCCGAGGAGTGGGGCTCCGGCACGTATGAGGAGCTGACCGGGGGGGAAGACAGCCAGTCGATGGAGCATTTCGACCAAGTGCAGAGTGGGGCCGTAAAGCTCATGGAGGCGTCAGAGAAGCGACACCACGAGGCTTGGATGATGTTCAGCGCCAAGGTCTATTTCCCACCTCGAACCGCCCCTCGAATCCCTAGGAGGGACAGCTGGCCCTTGCGTGGTCTGCGGCGCACGAAAAGGCAGACAGAAGAAAGCGAGGACGACGAACCGGAGGGGACGTCGAGGAAGCGGATGAGGTTGGAGGAGGAGGGAGAAGAAGAAGAAGAGGAGGAGGAAGGGCTCAATTTGGAGTTCATGGGACTGCCGCTTCTCACCACTCCGATGAGAGCAGAGCGGGTGATGGAGAGCACCACCGCGAGACGATCTGAAAGAGCCACGGCCACGAGGGCGTTTGAAAAGGAGGAAGAAGAAGAGGAGGAGGAGATGGGTGGACAAGATCTCGGTGGATACGACTACGACTACGGTGCCGTGGAGGAGGAAGACTACAACGACGGGACGGCTGCGTTTTCCGGATGGGCGCCAGAGGACGAAGAGGACAAGGAGGAGATCTCCCTGGAAGGCTGATGGACGATTTATCGAAACCGCTTCATAAAGAGAGGTTAACCATTTCATACGAAGTCGACAAGATGATTTTTACTTTGCGTTTTAAAAAAAATTATGATTATTATGTGAAGGCGAAAAAAGAAAGAAAAAAACAAGTGGATGAACCCTAACCCTAGATGTTTTGAAATCCGAGTCAAAGAAAGAAAAAAAAAAAGTGGATGAACCCTAACCCTAATCCGAGTCAAGGGGTTGACTCGGGACCTGATAGGTATAGGCTGATGCAAGAGGCATCGAAAACCTTAAATTCAGATGGCATGCTCACTTGATGCCCTCCCAAAATAGAGGGGTCGCTAGCAAGTTCCAGGTGTCCAAATAGCTTTTGACAAAGTTCTTAGTCTGTTGTCCTTCACATCGCGCTATGCTTTCTGGCCAACGATGATTCATAACAGACACACGAATCTTATGAAAGTAACCATCAGACGAAGATACAAGCTTAGTCGTTCTGATTATGGATCATATACAATCAGGGTGCATCATCACAACCTACAAGCTATATA
>Ga0137418_10003961_pt1 | contig 13565 bp, 15 predicted proteins | sample CZODoug3_1_2_16f_FD_122242 | JGI IMG/M metagenome (GOLD analysis project Ga0137418, IMG submission 122242) | Vadose zone soil fungal communities from Angelo Coast Range Reserve, California, USA - CZODoug3_1_2_16fungal (Hybrid Assembly) | ecosystem: Environmental > Terrestrial > Soil > Vadose...
AGATCGACGGCTTCGCCGCGCCCGCGCAGCTCGTCGGCGCGCGCCTGGAGGAAGCGCTGGAAGTTCGGCTCGCGCAGATAGGCCCCGCTCGCGACGTATTCGAGCGAGCCCAAGAGATGAAACGGGCGCAGATAGGCTTCGATGCGGAACGCCTCCCTGCCGTCCGCGCCGAAGAAAACCACCGAAGGCGTGTAGGAAACGCCGAGCGAACGCGCCCAGTCCTCGGCCGGGAGCCTGTCTCCCGCCGGAGTCGTCACCGGAGTGCGCTCCCCGAGCGCGAAGCGCGCCACGTCGAAGCGCTTCAGCGACTCGGCGATTGCCGCGCGGCGAAAGCCCTCGCGGTGCAGCTCGTCGCAGGCAGCGCAGGACGGCGTCTCGAAGAAGACGGCGAGCGGCTTCGCGCCGCGCCTTCGCAGATCGTAGGGCGGCTTGAGGAAGAAGGGTTCGTCGTGCAGCTGCTCCCCCGCAGGCTCGCGGACCGCGGTGCGCAGGTACTCGGCGAGCGCGATTTTCCTTTCCCTGCGGCGGGCGACCCAGTCGAGCACCGCCTCGAAGCGGTGCGGCGGATAGTAGCCGTTCAGCCGCGCCACGATCCCGCCGCGCTCGTCGAAAAAGACGAGCGTCGGCGTGAACTGGATTTTCAGGAAAGCCGCGAGACCTTTCTCCGAGAATTTCTTTCCGTCCGTCCAGGTCACCTCGCGGTCGCCCCAGATGTTGAGCGAAACCGCGAGGAAATTCTTTCGCGCCTTGTCGGCGATCGTCTTCTGGCTGAAGTTGGTCAGGATCAGCTCCTTGCAGTAGGGGCAGCCGTCCTGCTCGAAGAGAATCATCAGCCGCCTGCCCCCGCGAGCGGCCTGCGCCACGTCTTCCCGGAAATCGAGGAAAGTCTCGGTGAACAAGCCCGGCAGGGCGCCCGGCTTGGCGCCCGATGCGGGACCCGGAAGGAGAAGGAGGAAAACGAGCAGCGCCGGCAGCTTCATCGTTGCGTGCCGCGGCGGGTCAGCCGCGGAAGATGAAATACACCGATCCCATGATAGCCTATCCAATCTTCTCTATTCTCTGATCGGTGCACGCCGCGAGGAGCGCTGCGGCGCGGCCCTTGCCCGGGATCGCGATCTCGGGCGCGATCTCGGCGAGGGGCGCGAGCACGAAGGCGCGCTCGTGCATGCGCGGGTGAGGAACGACGAGCCCCGGCTCGGCGATCACGCGATCCCCGTAGAGCAGCAGATCGAGGTCGAGCGTGCGCGGCGCATTGGGAAATTCGCGCGTGCGGCCGAAGCGCCTCTCCTCGGCGAGCAGAGCTTCCAGCAGGGCCCGCGCGGTGAGCGCAGTCTCGACCTCGGCGACGGCGTTGACGAAATCGAGCTGCGCGACCACGCCCACCGGCGCGCTGCGGTAGAGCGAAGACGCGGCGAGGAGCCGCGTCCCGGGCAGCTCGGCGAGCGCCCCAAAGGCGCGGCGCACCTGGGCTTCGGGGTCGCCGAGATTCGCTCCCAGTCCTATGAAGGCTTTCATCGATTCCGTCCTCTCAGGCATCGGGGACAAAGCTCCACGCGTCTTTGCCTCCGCGCAGGAGGAGCGGCGCCGGGCCTCGCCAGGCGGCGACGCGGCGAATCCAGTCCTCTGCCGTTGCGGTGGCCGCGCTTTCGCCCTCTAGCGAGCGTTCGCAGCGAATGGCGCCCGCGGCGGGCCTTTTCTGCAGCAGGCACCAGTCGCTGCGATGCGCCGCGCCGGCTGAGCCCGACTCCTCCACGCACCCGATCAGAACCCTATCGCACTGCGCGAGCCAGCGTTGCGCGAGGCGCGGGAGCGAGGGCCAGGCGTCCGCCGGGAGATACAGGCAGGCCGTGCGCGTGACCGGATGCGAGCGCTGCGCGAGGAGCGCGCCCGCGAGATGCGGCTGAGTCGCGATGAACGTGAACGGCATCGCCGCCTCGCCGCGCGCGAGGTCCTCGGCTAGCGCCGCCCGCGCGGCGTGCAAGGCGCCGAACTCGCTTGCCCACAGCACCGCGAGCGGGCCGTCGCCGCCCGCGGCGTCGAGGCAGGCCTGCGCCCCGAGCAGGCAAAGCTGCGCGAATCGGCCGGCTCGGCGCAGCTCGGAGGCGAAGCGCGCCCGCACCTGCGCGGGAAAGTCGTCCGGCGCGACGCGCAATGCCGTGGGCGCGAGCAAATACACCGTCAGGACGCCCTTTCCAGCGCCAGGCTCATCACGCTTCCGCCGAACCCGGAGAGATTGAACAGCACGCGACGCACGCCTTGCGCGTCGCCGCCCGAGGGCGCGAGGCCGAGCTCGCCGTCGCGCTCGGCGAAACCCCAGGTCGCGGGCACGCGCCCGCGCGCGAGGCTCGCGAGAAGCAGCGCGAGCTCCGCGGGGCCGCTTGCCCCGAGCGTATGGCCGAGCGCGCCCTTCAGCGACACTGCCCTCGGCACCGGCGCGAACAATTCGCGCACCGCGTTCGCCTCGGCGGAATCGGCCAGGCGCCCGCCGCCTGATTGCAGCTTGATCAAGTCCACCGCGGCGCTCTCCCAGCGCGCGCCGGCCATCGCGGCCCGCATCGTGCTTGCGATCGCGGCGCCGTCCGCAGCCGGCCCCGTGACGCTCGCTGCGTCCATCCCGGTGGCGAGCGCGGCGATCCGCCACGGGGAGGACGCCGCGGACACGAGCACCGCCGCCAGCGCTTCGCCCAGAACCAGACCGTCCCGCTCGCGGTCGCAGGGACGCGCGGCGGTCGCCGAAAGCAGCTCCAGCCCCGCGAAACCGGCCACGGTCAGGCGATTGCAGAACTCCGCGCCCAGCACCAGCACCTCGCGGAATTCGTCTTCCGCAATCAGACCGAGCGCGATGTCGAGCGCGGTCAGGCCCGAAGTGCACGTGGTGTTGACCGCCGTCACCGGGCCGCGCACGCCGAAGTCTCTTGCGAGCCTCGAGGCAAACTCGAACGAGGGCTCGAGCGCCGCCCATCCGCCCTCGTCCCAGGCGCCTACGGAAAAAGAGGACGAGCCGACGATGCAGGGGAGCTCCGCCCATCGCGCCGGAGCGAGCGCGGCCTCGCGCCGCAGGCGTTCGGCCACCGAACGCGCGATCGCTTCGGCGCGTCCTCTCCAGTCGCGTCCGGAGACCGGGATCGCGAAATAGGGCCAGGCCCCGCCGGTTGTCGTGTTTCGGGCCGGCGCGACGGGCGCGCCCGCGAGGCGCTCGACGGCCGAGTCCAGATCCGGTCCGAGCGCGCTCGCCAGCGCGGCGGCGCGCACGAAGGTGCCGGTCATGCGCGTTTCTGCAGCAAGTGGTCCGCGAGATTGCCGACGCAGGCGAGGATGCGCCGCGTTTCCTTGCTGTCTGCGAGGCGCACGCCGTAGCGCTTGTGCAGGGCCATCGATACCTGCAGCGCGTCGAGAGAGTCGAGCGCGAGCCGCGTCCCCGTCCCGAAAATCGCCTCGTCGGGCGACAGGGGCGGCACCATCGGCGCTTTTTCCGTCGCCTCGAGGATGAGCGCCGTCAACTCGGCAATCATTGCATCACGGGTGGTCATTGCGCGGAAACGGGCACCCGGCGCCGGTGGTGCACCCACAGCGCTGCGGCCAGCAGCACGGCCGCGAGCGCGAGCAGTTTCCCGCAGGGCGCGGCGATGTCGGCGGCGCCGCCTTGGCGCAGGATCACGGCATGGAACCCGTCGAGGGCCCAGGCCATCGGCGAGACTTCCGAGAGCCTCTGCATGGATTCGGGCATCACGAAACGCGGCACCATGATGCCGCCGACGGCCGCGGCGAGGATGTTGCCGACGCCGCCGATCACGGTCGCCTGCTCGAGCGTGCGCGAGCACACCGCGACCAGCAGCCCCCAGCCGATGGCGGCGAAGCTCGTGCACGCCGTGACCGCCGCGAGCAGGTCCCAGCGCGCGGGAAGGGCGAGCGTCTCGCCGCCGAACCAGGGCACGAGCGTCCGCCCGGCGAGCAGCATCAGCGCGGCCTGGGCGAGATTGACGACGAAATACGGCCCCACCTTCCCGAGGAGCAGCATCGAGAACGGGACCCGCAGGCTCACCAGCCGCGCGAGCGTGCCCTCGCGCCGCTCCACGACGAAGAGCGAGGAGATCGGCATCACCACGAAGAACATCCCGAAGATGAGCCAGGCCGGAACGTTCTGCTGTACCGAGGAGGGGCGTCCGGAGCCGCCTATCGTTTCGACGGAGAGCGTGGCCGCCCGCTTCAGGTCGAACGCGTCCGCGTTGGCAGCGATTCCCGCCTGCCGCATCATCGCCGATACGCGTAGCGCGAGAACCACGCCTAGGACGCGCTGCTGGAATGCGAGGAGTAGCGCCGGGGGTAAGCTGGGATCGGCCACGAGCTTGAGCGCCGGTGGGGAACCGGCTTTCCCGAGCGGCGTACCGAGCGCGCGCTCGAAGCCGAGCGGTACGATCAGGGTTAGTGCAGGTTTGGTGACGTGCAACACGCCGCGCTCGGGTGGCTCCGGACTTGGGTGGAATCCATCGCCCGCCAGGCGCTCGGTGAGTTGTTTCGCGAACTCTGGGCCGTCGGAAGCGATCACCGCGAACTCTGTCCGGCGCGCAGGACCCCCCTTGAACACGTCGCTCAGGGCGAGCGACATCACCACGATGAACGCGGCCGGCATCAAAAACAGCACCGCGAGCCCGAGAACGTCGCGCGAAAGCGCGAGGGTCTCTTTTTCCCACAAGGCGAGGAGTCGCCGCATTTCAGTCACGCAGCGACCGGTGCGTCAGCTGCATGAAGAGCTCTTCGAGGTCCGAGTCGTCGGGGATCACCTCGGAGAGCGCACCCGAAACCAGGACGCGGCCGCTGTCGATGATCGCCACCCGGTCGCAGATCGCTTCGACCTCTTCCATGTAGTGGCTGGTGTAGACGATCGTGCGTCCCGCTCCGGCAAGCGAGCGGATCGACTCCAGCAGAAAGGCGCGCGACTGCGGATCGACTCCCACGGTCGGTTCGTCGAGAAGGAGGATCTCCGGTTCTCCGAGCAGGCCGATGGCGAGATTCAAGCGGCGCTTCAAGCCGCCTGAGAGCCGCCCCGCACGCCGCCCGAGCACGCTCTCGACCCGGGCGAACGCGGCCGCCGCCGCGGCGCGTTCCCTGAGCCGCGCGCCGGCCAGGCCTTGCATTGCGCCGAAGAAGCGCAGGTTCTCCGCGCAAGTGAGCATCGGGTAGAACGCGTATTCCTGCGGCACGAGTCCCAGGCTGTGCGGCCGCCGGCGGCGCAAGGCTTCGAGCGGCTCGTCGCCGGCGCTGATGCGCCCGGTCGCCCCGCGCAATTGGCCCGCGAGGATCGAGATCAGCGTGGTCTTGCCTGCGCCGTTCGGTCCGAGCAGGCCGAAAATTCCGCCCGCGGGAATGGCAAGGGTGACCTTGTCCAGCACGGTTTCGCCCCGGCCGGGGTAGCGAAACGACAAGGCCTCGAGGTTCAGGGTGCCCATGCGCGCTGGGCGCGGTGCTGGCTCTGGAAAAAAACTCTTTCGTCGGCGGCCAGGGCGCGCAGGCGCGCAGCCAGGACCGACGGGGAGAGCGCGTCGCGGCCGCGGATCATGCGCGCCGCGGCGAGCGCGAACTCGCGCCAGCGGTCGCCGATCTCGACGAGGCGCGACGCGAGGCCGTCGAGCGCCGCATGGCCGGTCTTGGCCGCCAGCTCCTGCAGGAACGACGCATAGAGGAACCGGAAACCCCCGCCGCCGGTCCCGATCTCCTCCTGCATGCGAACGATGTTGCCGATGTACAAGCGCGCGTGCTCCCCGCCGTCGGCGAGCGGCAGGCGCTCGATTTGCCACGCGAGCAGCTTCATTCCGCGCACGCCGATCAGGGGCAGGGGAGCGAGCATGATGCGCGCCGTGCGGGCGAGGGCCCGCCGCCCGAGACGCACCCAATCGGGCGCGGCCGGGCGCGCGGCGACGTAATAGAGCAGCCCCTTGGGCGCGAGCATCCCCCTGGCGAAGCGCGCCCTGCGGAGGTCCTCGCGTGCGCATCGAACCGTCGTCTCCGCCACCGGGTCGCTGATGAGGTATTCATCGCGCTCGCGCCCGTAAACCAGCAGGTTGTGCGCGTTGAAATGAAACCGCAGATCGGGCGGGAAGTACGGTAGCCAGAACACCGAGGTCTGCAGCCCGACGAGCTTGCCGGCATCGAGCAGCGCATCGAGCCGATCCATGCCGGCCGGGGGCGAACGGAACGTCTCGAAACGCATGTCCAGGCCCAGGCTGCGCTCGAGGCCCTTGATGACCGCGCGCGGCGGCATGCGGTAAGACACGAGCGGCAGGCCGTTGATGCGGAGGAACGGAAGGTAGGCGAAGGACAAGGCCGACGCGAGCCCGAAGGCCATCGCCTCGGAAATGGGCAAGCCGTGATGGCGCAGGAGCGAAGACATCACGCCGGACTCGCAATGTGCGGCGTGCGCATGCACGAAAGAATCGGGCATCGCTAGTCGACCCGGTCGAGGGCCTCGCTCGAAATGCCCAGCGCTTCGGCGTAACGCAGCTTGAGCGCGGGCGGCAGGCGCGCGAAACCCGCCGGCTTGAGATGGCGCCGCACGCGCCAGCGCCACACGCCCGTGACCTGCGACAGCAGCCCGACGTCCATGCGAGCGCGGTACATGTGGTATTCGAGCGGCGAGGATTCACCCGCCCGCGCCCGCGCGCGAGCCAGCGTCGCGCGCCTCTCCAGATCCTCGACCGCCTGGCGCGTGACGATCTCCTCGACCTCCCAGCCGCGCGAGGACACGAGCCGCAGCTTGCCGTCGTCGGCGACCGCGTAGACGGCTTTGCGATGGCCCGCGAGGGTCGCGTTGCCCTCCTGAGGCACATCGCGCTCACGCATGCGCGGTGGCGGTGAGGTAGATGAAGCCGCTCGAGAAGCGCCCGCTCTCCGGCACGACGCACAACAGGTGCTGTCCCTCCTGCAGTTTGCCGCTGCGCAGCAGCTCGTCGAGCATGATGTAAATCGAGGCCGAACCGACGTTGCCCACCCGCTCAAGATTGGTGAACCAGCGTTCCTGCGGAATCGGCAGCCCGACACGCGCGAGCGCTGCGGCGCCCGGCGCGCGGAAGTATTCCGAGGACATGTGCGGCAGAAGCCAGTCCACCTGTTCCGCCGAAAGCGAACGTTGCTCCATGATGCGTTGGAGCGGTTTGACCAAGGTGTATTCGATTCCCGCCTCGTTGAGCAGCCTCACGTCCTGCCTCAGTGTGAACAGGGAATTCGCTTCGCGCTCGCACGATGAATACTCCATCCAGCCTCGCAAGGCGCCGTCGGACTGCTTTTCCGCACCCATGTACATGCACGCCGGCAAAGCGTGTGCGTACGAAAAAACATCAATCCACTCGACGCGCAGATTGAGCCCACGCCGCGGCGCAGGCTCGACAAGCAAAGCGCCCGCACCGTCGGACAGCATCCAGCGAAGGAAATCCCTTTCGAATGCGAGTTCGGAGCTCTCCTCCAGGATCTGCGCGCCGTTGAGCGGCTCCGCCGCATAATTCTGCGCAAGCAAGACGAGCGAAGCGACCTCCGAGCCCGTCACGACCGCATTGCGCGCGCAGCCGGAGATGACCGACATCCAGCCGTACTTCAGCGCCGTGGCGCCCGAGAGGCAGACGCCGGCGGTTGCCACGACCTCGCAAATCGGCACGCCGAGCTCTCCGTGAACCATGACCGCGTGGCTGGGCATCAACTGGTCCGGATTGGACGTGCCGCATACGAGGCAGGCCATGTCTTCGAGGGCGAAGCCTTCCCCCGCCAGTCCCCTTATCGCCGTGGCGGTAAGGCTCGCGTTCGTGTAGTTCGGCTTTCCCGTGGCCGGATCGATCACGTAGTGGCGACGCTGGATGCCGTTGCTGCGCTGTACCATGCGGCGGGCGCGGGACGGGCGCTCGCCGACCTGTCCCAGTATCGTCTCGACCTGATCGTTCTCGACGGGCGGGTTCGGCAGGCACACCGAGCTGCGCGTGATGTAGGCGGCGTTGCTCATGATGGCTCTTGTCGGCGTCCGGTCACCGCCCCGAGGGAAGCTCGAAATACGTCCTTTGCGATTCCAGCCGCCGGGAGAAGAGCGGGCGCATCAGGTGTTGCGCGAGCAGACTCAAGGGAACCAGGAGCAGTATCGCCGCAACGAGATATGCGCAGAACAATGCGAGCATCAGCCTGCGGCCGGCCGAGCCCGGTGCGCCTCCCCGGCGGATCAGGCGCGACCACAGCGAAAACAGGCGCTGTCCGCCGCGCTCGCTGAAGATCAGCCTGGGATCGACGCGTGCCGCACCGAGGCCGGCGAGCATGGGCGAGCTCTCGCGCTCGCGGTCGGCCCGGAGCGCCTTCAGCAAGGCGCGGCCGAAGCGGCCGGCGTTCGCGATTTCCTCCTCCGCAACGCCCGCCCCGGGCAGGCCCCAGAAGGGGTCGCGCCGCCCCGTCAGCAGCCAGCGCGGCGTCGTGATGAAACTCGCGAGCGTTCCGCCGCGGTCGACGAATGCCACGTTGTCGCGCAATCGCCCGCCGGCCTCCTGGATCAAGCGCTTGACCGTCTCCTGCGCCGCGAGCCACATGTTGCGGCACGCGATCACGGTCACTACCGGCCGGCCGCGCATGAGCCTTCTTCCGGTTTCGCTTTTCAGGAAGGCGGTCATGGGGCCGGAGGGCGCGAGATACCAGACCTGGTACGCCAGCACGACGAGATCGAATCGCTCCTCCGCGCGCACCGCCACCGGTTCCAGCGGCGGCGGCTCGAGCAGCACCGTTTCCGGCATCACCTCGAGAAAGCTCCAGAACGACCAGGGGAACGGATACGGCCGGATAGGGCGCAGGACCTCTTCCACGAGCTCCACGTCGCCCGCCTCCGCCAGCGGCGACACCAGGCCGCGCGCCACGCGCGCGAGCTGGCCGGATTGTGAAAAATACACGACCAGGACCCGTTTCATGCCCCCCCAAAGCGCGCGCGTCGAATGCGGTGCATCTGCTTCCAGCCTCCCCCGAAAGAATAACCCGCGGGGCGCCGGGTGTCATCGGGTTTTCCGCGAACGCCGCCCTTCGCCCGTTTCAAGCCTGTACCGGGCCGGGCGGCGGCAACGCGCTCTTGCGGCGGCGGCGCCGGCGCCGCCGCCGCTCCCCCGGCTGCGGCGCCATGAACATCGCTTGGCGCTCGACCTCGCCTGCGTGCTGAAACTTTTCCCACCATTGCGAGAGTTCCTCGGGCGCCTCGCCGCTCCCGCTCCTCAGCACGAGGAAGTCGAATGCGGCCCGGAATCTTTCGTGCGCGAGGAGGCCGAAGGGACGCCGGCCGCTCCTCTGCTCGAAGCGCGGCTGCAGCGCCCATATCTCCTTCATCACGGCGGTGAGGCGGCGCGGAATCGCGAGCTTGTCGGTCTGGATGTCGAGCACGGCGTCCATCGCCTCGTACAGAGCGGGGATCGGCTTCAGCCCCCGCTGCTGCGCTTTTTTCCACGCCGCGAGCACCTCGTGCCACAGCAGCGCCGCGAACAGGAACGCGGGCGACACGGACTTTCCCGAGCGCACGCGGCCGTCGGTCTGCTCGAGCGCGAGGGAGACGAAGCGCTCGCCCATCGGCTGCTCGGAGATGACGTCGAGCAGGGGCAGCAGACCGTGGTGCAGGGACTCGCTGCGCAGTTCGCGCAGGCCCGTCGCCGCGTGGCCCGAGAGCAGCAGCTTCTGCATTTCCTCGTAGACCCGCGACGGGGGGACGTTCCCCAGGAGGTGAGCGAGCTCGCGTATCGGTTTTCGCGTGCGCTCGTCGATGGAGAATCCCGTCTTCGCGGCAAAGCGCACGGCGCGCAGCATCCGCAGCGGGTCTTCGCGGTAACGGGCGCGCGCGTCACCGATGATGCGCACGGATTTCCGCTGCAGGTCCCTCAGGCCGCTGTGGTAGTCGAGAATGGTCTCGCTCGCGGGATCGTAATACAGCGCGTTGATGGTGAAGTCTCGCCGGATGGCATCGTCTTCGCGCGTGCCGTAGATGTTGTCGCGCACAACGCGACCATGCTCATCGACGACATGGTCGCGTTCGTGAAGCCGGTCGCCACCGTGCTTTTCGGTCTCGGCAGGGGTGCGCGCGCGGAAGGTCGAGACCTCCACGGTCTCCTCGCCGAACATCACGTGCACGAGCTTGAACCGCTTCCCGATGAGGCGCGAGCGCCGGAAGATCCTGTGCACCTCCTCCGGATAGGCGTCGGTGGCGACGTCGAAGTCCTTGGGGCGAAGGCCGAGCAGCAGGTCGCGTACCGCGCCGCCCACGACGTACGCCTGATGGCCTTGGGCGTGCAGCACCTCGCAGACCTTGCGCGAGCCCGGCGAGATCGCCTCGCGGCCGATGCCGTGCTGCTCCTTCGGGACGGTTCTCGGCTCGGAGCCTGAGCCGAACCGCAGGACGCGCCGGATGAATTTCTTGATCAAGAGGGAAGGAAACTCCCGGTGCCTGCCGCTTCCAGAGGGCACTGGTACAGCGCTTCGAGGTTGGCTTGGGTGAGCATGTCGCTTGAACGCCCCAGGCTCGCGCGGCCCGCATCATACAGTAAAACCGCAAAGTCGCAGTGCCGGGCGGCGTGTCCGGGTTCGTGCAGCGCCGCGAGCACCGTCTTTCCGCCGGACGCGCACCGGGAGAGGGTCCGCATCACCTGAGCCTGGTGGTTCAGGTCGAGATGCTGCAGCGGCTCGTCGAGCAGCAGGATGTCCGCGTCTTGAAGGAGGAGCTGCGCGATGCGCGCCCGCTGGCGCTCTCCGCCGGAAAGCGTGCGATACGCCTGGGCGTCGCGATCGGCCAGGTCGAGCCCGGCGAGCCAGTGCCGCGCGGCCGCCGCGCCTTCCTCGTCCCGGCTCCAGGCGCTCCTCGAGCGCGGATACCGGCCGAGCATGACGTAGTCGAGCACGCTACCCCAGAAATCGGTTTCCTCGTCCTGGAGCAGCACGGCGATGCGCCGGGCGAGCTCGCCGCGCGGGTGCGCGGCCAGCGCGACGCCGTCGAGCGCGATCGTTCCGGCTTGCGGGGAGCGCAATCCGGCGAGAGCGAGGATCAGGCTCGTCTTGCCCGCGCCGTTGCGCCCGAGGAGGGACCAGAACGCGCCCGGCGCGAGCGAGAGGTCGAGCGCGTGAACGAGCTCGCGCCCGCCCGCGAAAAGTCCGAGTCCGGCGGCTTCCAGCATCAGCGCAGTCTCCCGAGGAGGAAAAGCAGCACCGGCGCGCCGATCGCCGCGGTGAGGACGCCGACCGGAAGCTCGGCGGGCGCCGCCACCGTGCGCGCGAGCGTATCGGCGAGGGCCAACAGGCTTCCCCCCAGACACGCGGAGAGCGGGAGCAGCGCGCCGTGGCGGTGGATGCCCGAGAGCCGAAGCAGGTGCGGCACCACCAGCCCCACGAAACCGATCGAGCCGCCGAGCAGGACCGCGGCGACGGTGGCAAGCGTCGCGCAGCCGAAGGCGATGGACTGCAGGCGCGCCACCGCGACGCCGAGCGAGCGCGCCTTGTCTTCGCCGAGAATCAGCACGTCGAGCGCGGCCGACTGCGAGAAGGCGAGCGCCGCGCACGCCGCGAGCACGATGAGCGCGACGCTCGGGTCGGCCGCGGGCGAGAGGTCGCCGAGCAGCCAGAAGAGCATTCCCTGCACCTGCGAGGACGGTGCGAGCGAGAGCATCAGCCCGACGAGCGCGCCGAATGCGGAGGCGAGCGCGACGCCGGTGAGCAGCACCCGGTACGGATTCCATCCCGAGCGTCCCAGGGAGAATGCGAAGACCGCGCCGGCCGCGATCGAGGCGCCGGCGAGCGCGGCGAGGTTCAGGCCGGCCGCGCCGGCGCCGAGCAGCATCGCCGCAAGCGCGCCGGCCGCCGCACCGCCGGAGACGCCCAGAATGGCGGGATCGGCAAGCGGATTTCTGAGGAGCACCTGGAGCAGCGCGCCCGCGAGCGCGAGGAGCCCGCCGCAAGCGAAGGCGGCGAGCGCCCTGGGCGCGCGCACGCCCCAGACGATTTCGCGCGCGATCTCGTCGCCGCGGCCAAGGAGCGCGTCGGCGAGCTGCGCCGGGCCGAGATCGACGCTGCCGAACGCGATCGCGAGCGCGAGGCTCGCGGGAACGAGCGCGACGACGAGGACCGGGACGATCTTCATTCCAGGCTGATGATCTGCCAGCCGCGTGCGCCCGCTTCCCGGCGCAGGATCTCGTCGGGGTCCACCGCGACGGGGTGCGTCACGCGCTCGAGGAGCGGCAGGTCGTTCTGCGAGTCGCTGTAGAACCAGCTCGCGGAAAACGACGCGAGCGTCCGGCCGCGCCCGCCCAGCCATTCCGCGAGACAGCTGACCTTTCCTTGCCGGAAGCAGGGCGTCCCCGAGGGCTTGCCCGTGAACCTCCCGCCCTCGACTTCGAGCTCGGTCGCGAGCAGGTGGTCCACGCCGAATGCACGCGCGATCGGCGCGGCGATGAAGGCGTTGGTGGAAGTGACGATCGCGCAGAGATGCGCGTCGCGGAGGTGCCGCCGCACCAGCTCCATGCCTTTCGCGCGGATGATGGGCGCAATCCGCGTCCGCATGAATTCGCCGTGCCATTCGTCCAGCGTCTCGCGGGGGTAGCGCGCGAGCGGGGCGAGCTGGAATTCGAGGGACTCGTGGATGTCGAGCGTGCCCGCCTTGTACTGGAGGAAGAAGCGGTCGTTCTTCGCCTGGTATTCGGCGCGCTCGAGCACGCCGCGCTCGATCAGGAACTGCGCCCATTCGTAATCGCTGTCTCCCGAGAGCAGCGTGTTGTCGAGATCGAAGAGCGCCAGTTCCAAGTCCTTGTCCCCTCGCGTCAACGCCTGGCGGCGTCGAGCAGGCCGAGCGCTTCCTTGAGCAGCGGGAGCGTGATCGGGCGCTTGCGCTGCAGCGAATACCTGTCGATGGCGTCGAGCGCCGCGATCTGCGTGCCCATGTCGCGGTCGAAGTGCGTGAGGAGGTAGCGGATCAGCTCGCCGTCGAGCGCGATGCCGCGCGCGGCGGCGTGCGCGTGGAGGGCGGCGGCCTTGTCCGCGTCGCTCAAGGGGCGCAGCTGGAGCACAATTCCCGACGCGAGGCGCGAGCGCAGATCCGCTCGCAGGCCGAGCTGCGCGGGCGGCGCCCCGCCGCTCGCGGCGAGCGCTCCACCCGAACCGCGCAGCCGGTTGCACAGATCGAACAGAGCGATCTGCTCCGCTTCGTCGAGACGGGCGACGTCGTCGACCGCGGCGGCTTCCAGTTTCGCGGCCGCCGCCGCCTCGGAAAAAGCGCGCAGAAGGTGCGTCTTGCCGCTCCCGCCCGGGCCCCAGAGAAAGACGAAGCGCTCGCCGTCCTCGAGCGCCTCGCGCAGCGCCTTCAGCGCCGCGCCGTTTTTCCCCGGGGAAAAATTGTCCAGCGTGGGGGCCGGAGGCGGGGCGAGCTCGAGCAGCAGCTGTTGCATCAGTCCTTTTCCAACTCGGCGAGGCGGGTTAGGGTCATTTCGATTAAAATTCCGGGGCGAAACGCGTAACAAACGCGTAACTTTAGCCGCAACCCTCAGACTTGACCAGCAAGAAGCCGATCACCTACCGCGACGCCGGGGTGGACA
>Ga0137418_10003962_pt1 | contig 13562 bp, 13 predicted proteins | sample CZODoug3_1_2_16f_FD_122242 | JGI IMG/M metagenome (GOLD analysis project Ga0137418, IMG submission 122242) | Vadose zone soil fungal communities from Angelo Coast Range Reserve, California, USA - CZODoug3_1_2_16fungal (Hybrid Assembly) | ecosystem: Environmental > Terrestrial > Soil > Vadose...
GATAGGAATCTCGAGGCACGATCCAGCGACATAAGTGCTGGCAACGCGCGGCCAGTTGGAGTTCTTCCGAGGCTTGCGGGCAGAGCTTCAGCACCCAATCAGACAGGCGGCGGGCGTAAAGCAACTCCCGCGGCTGCGGCAAGCCATCGACCAGCTCCGTGGTTGGGTCGTGAGAGTTTTCCTCGTCGAACCGGCGGATGGCTTCGGCGAATCGGGCTGCCTCGCTGGCGTTTGCCGCATCGGGGTCGTCGTTTGTCATGGCGCCAGAGTTTAAGCCATCGCCGCCGGCAGAACGACAGCGCCAGAATGGTCGCAACCACCGGTATCATCCAGTTCGAAGGCGTGGGCTGCAATGCCGTTGACCATCGCCGCGCCGCGCGGAGGTAGCTGCATGTCGGTGCCCCAGAGCTGGGCCTGGCCCGGTCCATCCAGTTGGCCAAGCGTGGTTCGGGTGCGTATCGCTTCCTCCGACGTGGCGCCGGCAAGCGCTGCACCGAAGGTATCGAGGATATGAAGCCGCGCTTTCTCGGACATTTCCTCCGGCAGATCATCATAGCGCGCATCCGCCACAAATCCTGCCAGTCGCGTGATGATCGTCTCGTTTGACGATCAGATACGCGTGCTATCTGAATTTACCAATGACCGGGGTCGTTTGCGCGATGCGATCCGTCGCACCCGCCCGGGCGACGGCACCAAGCTCTATGAAGCGGTCGACATGGTCATGAACCAGAAACTGAACAGTGTTTCCGGTCGCAAAGCGATCGTGCTTTTCACTGACGGCGTTGACACCACCAGTCGCCATGCCACTTATGCCAGCAATGTGCGCGACGCAGAAGAGCTGGATGCGCTGATCTACCCCGTGCAATACGACACCTACATGGATATGAACAACGGCGGCGGCGGGTGGCCCGGATCGAGCCGAATGCCGAGCTCGCCCGTAGGCGTGTTGATTCAAATTCTGGGCGGAATCAGTCGCGGTGGCGGCGGCCCCGTAAACGGCGGCGGTGGCGCGGGAACAAGCAGGCACGACTATGAGGTTGGCAACCGCTACCTGCACGACCTGGCCGACAAAACGGGAGCGCGGAGTTATCAGGCAGACTCAACGCAAAACTTGAGTTTCGCTTTCGGCAATGTCGCTGAAGAATTGCGGCGCCAGTACAGTTTAGGTTACTACCCGAAGCGGCCGGCCCAGGCAGGCGAGCGACGACAGATCAGAGTACGGGTTAATCAACCCAATCTGGCCGTACGCACGCGCGACAGTTATATATTTAATCCTTCGGGCGCGGTTGACAATACGGCGCAAAGAACGGCGCCTGTGCAGCAACGAAAATTTGCAAATGAGGGACCAGCCAATTTGGCAAATCGTTAAATTCTGCGAAACAACACTGGCGGAATTATTTTAGGGCGGGAAACGTGACAGTGAAAACTGCGCCATTCTCGCCCTCGCGGTTTTTGGCTTCGACGTGTCCGCCATGCAGCTCGGCGAGGTGCCTCACGATCGCGAGGCCAAGGCCAAGTCCACCGTGCGTTTTTGTGGTGCCGCTTTCAGCCTGCGTAAATCGCTCAAACGCGTGCGGCAAAAACTCCGGCTTTATCCCCGGGCCCGTATCGGCAATCATTAACTTTGCAAACGAATTTTCCTTCAACAACGAGATCTCGACTACGCCTCCGTCAGGTGTAAACTTTACGGCGTTGGAAAGCAGGTTCCAGGCGACTTGCTGCAAACGGTTGGCATCGCCATTAACGATCAAACCAGCCGAATTGTTATTTGTAATTATTCTTATTTCTTTCGCCTCGGCCGCCGGACGAACAACATCGATTGCAGCATTGACAACATTCAATAGATCGGTTGGCAGGTAGGTTAGGTGCAACTTCCCGGTGATGATTCGCGAAACGTCGAGCAGGTCGTTGACAATCTGGGCTTGTGACCAGGCATTCCGTTCAATGGCTTCAAAGGCGTGCGCTGAAGTGTTTTCGTCCAACTGGCCCGAACGCAGCAAGCGCGACCAACCAACGATCGCATTCAGCGGGGTTCGCAGCTCATGAGAAGTGTTGGCGAGAAATTCATCCTTGAGCCGGTTGGCTTCTTCGGCTTGCGCTCGGGCCTCGCGCTCGCGCAGCAACAATTCACTGCGTTCCTTTTCTGCGTTGATCACGCGCGTTACATCCATGGTTACGCCTCGCATGCCAACAGCTTCGCCCTTCTCATCACAGACAACCACTGAATACGCGTCCACCCAAACCTCTCGTCCATCTTTGGTGAGCCAGCGAAAGCGACTGATGCCGCCTCTACGGGTCGCAAACTTCTGAACAGCTTCGGCTGCGGCGCGTTCCTTGTCCTCGGGATGAACGATGGTCAGCCAGAAGTTTGGCGTCGACAGCCACTCGTGCTGGCTGTAGCCGAGCATCTCTTCGACGTAACCACTGACAAAGTTGATGCGCTGATTGGCCGCGTCCGGCTGTCCCCAGGCTTCCCAGACCACGCCCGGAACATGGGCCACGATATCTGCGACTCGCTCGCGCTCTAACTCCATCTCCGCGCGCAAGCTGAGTTTTTCTTCTTCGGCTTTTCTTCGTTCCGTGATCGCTGCATGGAGTGCCAGCGCCGTCAACGTGCTGGCGCCTACAAAAAGTAGCAGCAGCAAAAGAGATTCGTTTGCGGAAGCTTGAATGAATGGCCCAAAGCCTCGCGAAGTGCCCCACACCGCAATGCCGGTCAGAAGCAATATTGCCGAGCACAGAAAGCGCTGATCGAAACGCAGCGCCGCCCAAACAAGAAACGGCAGGCACAAGTGTTCTATTGGGTAGTCCTGCTGCCGGCCCAGTATCCAGCCGGAGAAAATACTCATCGAAACGACAAACAGAAGAGCCAGAAGGAGACTTCCTTCAACCAGAACTCTTCGCCGATTGCTGAACTCAGCTCGTGACGTCCAGGAAATTAGAAACGGAGCGACCACCAGCGCGCCAAAGCCGTCGCCTAACCACCACGTCAGCCACAGGCCAGTAAAGTTGGACCAGAGCGCCGCGCCGCCCAAACACAAGCTCAACGTCCCAATCGTCGCACTTACCGCGGGACTTAACACAACAGCGAACAGGACGAATTGCAACACTCCGGCAATCGAAGCAAACGTTTTATAGGGAGGTTGCATGCGCCTCAGTAAATACCAGGCAGTTAAAGCTTCCAGAGTATTTCCAAGGGCTATGCCCGCCGCCGTGGCAAGGGAAACGTGGGTAAGCAGATTTGCGCCAAAGGCGCCCAGCAAAATGGCGGGCCAGAATTTTTTACCGAGAACAAGTAATGCCGCTATCGCGACACCCGTTGGAGGCCAAACAGGAGAGACGTTTGTGTGAACCGAGGCCAGGCTGAGGCCGAATTCAGCAGCGGCGAAATAGACGATTGCGACTGCAAGCGCGACCAGCGCGTTCTGCGGGGTTGTAAGTTTTCGCCGGGTCAAGATTTCGTTAGCCGAAGGATCGGATTCGGGGGAACCAAACCATGGGGGCGATGATTATAGCCGAGCGTGCCGTGCCTTCTCAACGAGTAAGATCCGAAGCGTTCACTACGGACAAATCAAATCCAGCAGAGGTGCTGGCCGGGATTCTGACATAACAGATCAAGTGAGGCGTTCTCGCGAAAATACAACCTTAATTATTAACGGTAATGTCCGCTGCCGTACAGACCGCGACGGAAATTGCTTATATGAGTCGTATATCACGGCACGCTTGGCCCAGGGTTCTGTGCTTTTGCGGTCAAAGGAAATGCATAACAGCCGCCTTGGGCGTTGCCGATTGTAAAGAGCGAGCTCAGATCCCCTCTTAGCTGGAGGTTTCAGCTTTGTCGAGCAAAACTAGCATCCTTTACCTCGAGGATCATGAGGACACGCGCGACTTAATCCGGCTTGTCCTGGAATATCGGAACTACGACGTTGCCACCACCGCTACGGTCGCCAGTGGCCTGACTCTGGCGCGGTCACGGCATTTCGATCTCTATTTGTTAGATTCGCGCCTTCCCGACGGTTCTGGTTTGGATTTTTGTCGAGAACTGCGTGGGTTTGACTCCCTCACGCCGATACTCTTTTACTCGGCGGCCGCGTCCGAATTAGATAAGCAAAGCGCCCTGGCTTGCGGCGCACAAGGCTATCTAACCAAGCCCACCTCGTACGAAGATCTATGCGCGCTTGTCAAAAGTCTCATACTTGACTCCCATCAAATGACCCTCGTAACGAGGGCCTAGTATCCTCGCCCGCCCAGAAAAATTTTTGCATTTACTGTTGCAAGCGCATCGCTCAAGCTGTATAAAGTCGGCCAACTGGGTGATGGCTGGATGCCTCACCCCGGTATAGCTAATTGAGTCTTCAGATTCTTAGCTGTGCGAGAGAGCGGCGGCGGGGTGAGGACGTTGCCGCTCTATTTTTTTGTTTGCGGCCTTTCGTCCTGAGCGAAGCTCATTTTGCCTTACCACTCAAGCTCTTCTTCAACACGGCGACCAAGTCGATCACTTTGGCTGGTTCTCGCTCTTCAGTTTCCACTTCGACGACGTTGCTGCGCTTTTTCTCTTTCTTCTTAACGAGTTTAAGCAAAGCTTCGGCCTGTTCATCCTGAAGCTTCGCGCCGCTAAACTCCTTTTTTGACCTGCTGCTTATTAATTTCTCAAACTTGCGCACACTCGCCGCCGGGACCTTTTTCTTTTTCGGCAGGCCAACATCTGCCGGAGAACGAAGCTCGTCCACAAAGCGCATCGTTTCCGCTCGTAAAAGTCCGTGATCGGAAAAAATTGCCACCAGATATTCCTTACCGCGCATGACAAAGGTGGCCAGGCCGGCAAATCCGCTTTTTGCCATTGTCTCGGCAAGCAGTTTATATGCCTTTTCGGAACCGCTTTCGGGAATCAAGAAATAGCCGCGCTCGAAGTGAACTGGGGGAATGGAATCTTCTTTAACAAAGCGCGTCAGATCGATGTCGCGGGTCTTCTCGGGTGCCAGCCGCTCCAACTCCTCATCCGTGACCACGACGTATTTTCCTTTTTTGAATTCATAACCGCGTACCAGCTCGTCCGCATCAAGATCTTTCTCTGTTTTTTGTGAATAGTAGCGGCGCTCCAGCGGCGCTCCCTCGTCGGAAAGCATGCGCAGCGATGGGCGGCTCGACTTGTTTGCGGGAAATAAATTCACCGGTACGCTAACGAGCCCGAAGGTAAGTGTGCCCGACCAAAATGGCCTCATTCTTGCCGGCTCGTTGTCAAGCGACTCGACTCTTTTTGTTGCTCTCTTAGGCAGCGCGTTTCTCCTTCTTTAGCGATTCCAGACTCTTGGCAAGCACGCTGTCGAGCGAGGTCGTCTTGCGTTTTGTTTTCACAACCCGCAGCTTCGGCGCATGGCCCTTCGCTTTGCGCTCGATGAATTCCATCACCCGCTTGCGATACTTGTCTTCAAACTCTGCGGCATTGAATTCGCCCTCGAGCATGCCAACGAGCTGTTTCGCCATGTTTAATTCCTTCGCTGAAGGTGCGCGGCCTGCGGGCTTTGGCAATTCGCGCGCGGAGATGACTTCCGCCGCATTTCTCAACGTGCAAAGAACCAGGTAGCCATCCTGCGAACGTAGCGCACCAATGTATGGCTTGTTGCGCATCACCCAGCGCGCGATTCCCTCACGCTCGCTCTTCTCCAGCGCTTCCGCCAGCGCAAAGTAATCCTGCTCATTGCCGTCTGGTCCAAGGTAGTAGGGCCTTTCATACCATTGCTGATTGATCGATTCCGGCGGCACGAATTCCGTCACTTCGATTTCGCGCGAGGGCTTCGGCTCAAGACTCTGCAAGTCTTCATCGGTAAGAATGACAAACTTTCCCGGCTCTACTTCATAAGCCTTCTGGATTTCCTGGTTAGTAACTTCGTCGCCTGAATCTGGACTTACCATGTGCTGTTTCACTCGCATCAAGTGCTTGTCGTCCAGGATGTGAAACCGCACCGTGCGATCGGCAACCGCTGAATACAGCTTCACCGGAATTTTAGTTGCACCAATCTTCAGCTCGCCTTTCCAAATTGCGCGTCCTGCCATAACTTAAGCAACCTCGATATCGGATTCATCGGTACAAGTCGGACAAGAAATGTGCATCCTAGTGGTTACGGCCACACACATTGGACAAAGTGGTCCATCACAATCCAAGCAGCGATACTCCGTCTCGTATAAATACAGGTGATTGCATGCCGGACAGACTTCTGTACCGACTTCCAGCCACCAGGGCGGTTCACGTCGCGACTTTGGCATGATGGAAAAAGTTAACGCAGTTTCAGTTCCACAAGTAGGACAGCCATTCTTGCCTGTCACGTCTTGTGTGTTCAAATAGAACTGCTGCGGGAAGTGCAACTAAGTCGTAGAAGGGGCCGGCCAAAGACGTTTCAACAGCAGATCGAGCAGCCACGAACCACATCCCACTAGTGCACTCAGCACCAGCCAAAATTTCCAATAACTGGTGAACATCCCTTCCCAGCCTTCCTGGACCCGTTGCGAGAGATTGACGTTAAAGGCGATTGGCGTAAATAGACGTGAGGCAAGTTGCACAATGAAGTACCAGAGAAAAGAATAAGCCCACGCGCCGCCGTTCATTCTTACTTTCCTGAGAACGAGAATGCCTACCGACAATCCACCCACGTGCGCCAGCGTTGAAGCTAACACTCCATAGAATTCCGAGCCACTAGCTTCTCCCGTTATGAGCATTCCCCAGGTCGGCACAACGTAAAGACACCAGACAACGACGCCGGGCATGCCCCAGATGACTGCAACCCGGATCAGCAGTGCTTGCTCGAAAAAAATCCCCAAAGCCAAAAGCAGGTTCCCAATGTTACACATCCAAAGCATGTGGCCGAGCTGGTTAATCTGCCAGTAGTGAATCGCCTGTGCCAGGAAAAATATCAACGGCAGCAATCCAAGCAGGCGAAACTGTTTGTCGGAGAGTTTGTAGCTGCGCAAGTTGTTAATCGATCCGGATTCTGTTTTTTCTACCAAAGATCACTCGCCGCCGTGCGACTTTTCGTCTTAGAATACCACTTCTGTTTATACCAGAAGCAGCTGCTGAAGAAATCTGAACACGCAAGCATGCCATCACTCGAAGACTTACTGAACAAATCTATCCCGGAGCTCCGAGAAATATTCCTCGAGCGGCGCCGGCGCGTGCCCCGGGGTTTGCTTGAGGCGCTTGAGTCCGACAATCGCAACGGCGCGCAGCAACTCGCAAAACAAATCCGCAAACGCTATCGCAGCAATCGCGCTGAAGGGCAACGCCTGCACACGCTGTTGCGCTTTGAGATTGACCTCTGGGCGCGCGGCTATGGCTTGGTGGCCGGCGTAGACGAAGCGGGCATGGCGCCCCTGGCCGGCCCTGTAGTTGCGGGCGCAGTTATCCTGCCGCAGAATTACAAACTGCGCGGCCTCAACGACTCAAAGAAAATTCTTGATCAGGAAAAACGTGGTGAGCTCGCTCTTCAGATCAAGCACGATGCCGTCTGCTGGTCGGTGGGCTTCGCTGAAGTTGAAGAAATCGACCGCATTAACATTTATCACGCCGGCCTGCTGGCGATGCAACGCGCGCTTCAGGGACTTAGCTGCCTGCCGGATTTCGTCCTGGTCGATGCCCGAAGGATTCCACAATGCCCGGCGCCGCAACGCGGCATTATTCGCGGCGATGCTCTGTCCGCCACCATTGCTGCCGCTTCGATTATCGCCAAGACGACCCGCGACGCTCATATGCTGGAACTGGATGGACTCTACGCGGGTTACGGTTTTGCCGCGCACAAAGGTTATCCAACCCCCGAACACTGTCGCGCTTTGAAGGAGCTTGGCGCCCTCCCCATTCATCGTCGCAGCTTTGGTCGCGTGCGCGAAGTGCTCGGCCTGGATCCGATCCAGAGTGAGCTCTTCGAAGAACAACCTGCGCCATTGGACGCCGCCGCTGCTTCGGCCTAAACAAATTCCATCGTTCCGCAATAGTTAAAGCAATCCTTTAGCTCATGCTCGAATCAATGGCATCCCTAACCGAATACAAGAAGAAGCGCAAATTCAACAAGACTCCCGAGCCGGGCCCGGAGAAGAAGCACACCAAAAGTGGACGACTATTTGTGGTCCAGAAGCACCGCGCAACGCAGCTCCATTACGATTTCCGCCTTGAGGCTGATGGCGTTCTAAAGTCGTGGGCAGTGCCGAAAGGACCATCGCTTGATCCAGCAGTCAAGCGTCTGGCGATGCAAGTTGAAGATCATCCGGTCGACTATGCCGACTTTGAGGGAGTAATCCCGGAAGGTGAATACGGTGGCGGCACAGTCATGGTTTGGGACATCGGCACTTACGAACCTGAGAACACTGACGACGTTGGCGCTGCGCTGCGCAAAGGTGAGTTAAAGTTTTCCCTGAACGGAGAAAAACTGAAAGGTTCCTGGGTGTTGGTGCGTACACGCGACCGCCAATGGTTGTTGCTGAAGCACCGCGATTACTACACGACTGAGGAGGAAGTAACTGATATAGCACCCGCTTCCATTCTCACTCGGCGCATACTCGCCGAGATCGCCGAAGACGAGGGAGGCGACGTAAAGAAAGCGGCCACTGGCGACCCAAAGAAGGTGCCGCGCCGAACTGGTGTAAAGCGGAGAAAGAAGGGCGGCAAGAAGAAAGTCTGGCACAGTAAAGGGAGCTAAGGCTTTGCATTAACTTAGTAGGACAGGCATCCCGGACTGTCCGAGGTTTCTATGGACTGCGGCGGCTTGACGCCGCTTTGCAGCACTGCGGCTTGACGCCGCTTAACAGCGCGGAGGCGTCGAGTGTTTTCTTGCACGAGATCGCGGGCGTAACTAAAAGCGGTGTCAAGCCACCGCAGTCCAAATGATCGAAGCGACCGCCGTAACTTGGAATGAAAGCGCCGCGGATAGACACTGATCAATCAGCGACCTCCCGACCCGCTAAACGCTAACCCGCCAGCAACCCGGCATAAGACAGTTCACCGTTAATAATTCGCGCGGCGCTTGTAAATGGATGCGGCTCCTCATGAGCAGCATCGAGAATGTGAATCACTTCAACGCCCCGAACCTTGAGAAAATCTGAAATCAAGCTGCGGTGGCAACGCCACCATAAAGCCTCAGCACACATAATCGCGGTGCGTCTCACGCTGACAATCTCCAGCAAACGCCCTATGCCCAGTTGAAACTCAGTCGTTTCCATGTGGTCGGCATAGCCGCGAAGTGATTGATTTTTCCAGGCCGTATTCTTTGAATCTTTCCGCGTTTGCCGCCGGCCTCCAAGCTCGGCTAGATGAAAATACGCAATGCCGTTCTCAGGCAGCGCGCTTGCAAGCTGTTGTTTATTGAATTGTGGGTAGCGTCGTGAGCCGGGGAAAGTTCTCACGTCTATCAGCGCTTCGATCTCGTGCGCTTTGAGGACTTGATTGAACTCCTCTGCTGACCGCGTAGAGTGGCCGATGGTCCAGAGGCGAGATGTTTCATTCGCTGCCGCCGTACTAATCTTCTCCTTCATGTTTACTCTTCAACACGGGGGCGCTGCAATTCAGCTCATGTTTTCTCTCAACTGTCTGCTTGCCGACCCTTGAGGAATTACCTCAGTCTCCAGCAGGAGCGAGCAGGAATGTTAAAGTGACGACTTAAAGGTAAGGTTCAAGTTTGAAGCGGCCCCGCTTCGCCAGGAGTGGCTCCCACAAATCACCGAGCCGCCTCACTCTCGCAGGCACGTTGTCAATGCGAAAGTCTTCCAGGCTCACGCCGCGCTCGAGTTCTTTCCAGGTTACTGGAGTTGATACGGTCGCCTTCGGCCGTGGCCGGATCGAGTAGATCGATGCCAGCGTTCGGCCCCAGGCGTTCTGGTTGTAGTCGACCAGTACCGTCCCCTTTGGCCGCTTGGCAACTACGTAGACTGCAGTCATCAGCTTCGGCGCTTGTGCCGCGATCGCGTGAGAAAATTCCTTCGCAAACTTCCACACTTGCTTCTGTGTCGGCCCGCGCTGGATGGGGACGTAGATATGGATGCCCTTGGAACCGGTTGTCTTTGCGTAACATGGCATCTTCAAAGACTCAAGTCCTTCCTTCAATAACAGCGCGGCTTCAATTACTTTCGCGAAGTTCGCGCCGGGCACCGGATCGAGATCGAAGTGCAAATAATCGGGCCTATCAACATCATCGCAGCGCGCATACCATTGGTTAAGATCAATGCAGCCGAGATTGATTAACCACATCAATGAAGCCAGATCCTGAATCATGGGAAAGTCAATTACATTGCCGGAAGAATGCTCAATGTGACAGAGCTCCAGCCAATCGGGATGTGGCTTTGGAGTACGCTTCATGAAGAAAAACTCCCCCGCCGCGCCATTCGGATAGCGCTTCATCACCATCGCGCGATCGATAATGTGGGGCAGTAAAACTCCCGAGACATCGGCGTAATACTGCAACAAGTCGCGCTTTGTTATTCCCAGCTCCGGCCAAAAAAGCTTCCCCAGATTCGTAAGCTTGACGACACGCCCGTCTAGATCCAGATCCAGGCTCGTCTCCTTGCGCGGCAACACCAGGCGCTTCGCAGGCGCCTTGCTGCGTTTGGGCTTACTCGCCGCGCGTTCGACTCTCGCAGGATGGTAATCTCTGGTCGCAGGTTTTACGGGCATACAATGGCCCAGCTTTGAAGCCAGCGTTCCTGGAGCTGTCGCTTGTTAAGGTTTTACTTTAAGAGTAAACCGGGAAGGGAACACTATTTCTTGCCTTGCAATGATTCCAGATTGACCTGCTCGGTCTCTTTCTCAATCGCTTGCAGTGCCTTCATCAGCATTTCACGGTGCGCCGCATGCACCGCCCTCGTGAGTTGTGCTTCGATCCTCACTCGCGAAAGTCGCAACGATTCAAGCCTCTGATCCTGCTGATTGGATCGGTCGGACGCTTCTTTGCGCCCGGCTTCATACGCGCGGTCCTCTTCCTCGATTTGAGCCTCAACGGATTTGCTTTCCCAACCTCGTGCCATAGTTTTTGTAGGACAGGCATTCCTGCCTGTCCCCTTCTCTTTTCGGATGGCTATCTCAAAGACAGGCCCGATCACCTGTCGTCCGGCAAAACGCCTTCACACTATCGTACCATCTTTGATCACTGCGTTCTTAGGGACGATGATGATGCCATCGCGAATGAAGTAAGAACCATCCGGACCATTTGCTTCGAACGCTTTGGCTTCATTCACCAGGCTGACACTGCTGCCAATGCGTGCGTTCTTGTCGATGATTGCGCGTGTGATGATTGTGTTCGCACCCACGCCAATGCGTGGGAAGTTGCTCGTAAGATCCGTGCTCATCTCTTCGAGAGTCTGGTAATAGTCGGCGCCCATCATGTAGGCGCCGTCGAGTTGTGCGCCTTCGGCGATGCGGCTACGCAAGCCGATCACCGAACGGTTAATCTTCGCGCCGTTGATAATGCAGCCGTCGCTGACGATCGAATCGCGAATTTCGCAATCATCGAATTTCGACGGCGGCAAATAACGCGCGCGCGAAAGCAGCGGCGCCTCAGCATCGAAAAGATTGAACGGTGGAATCGCTGCGGTCATGTCGAGGTTGGCTTTGTAGAACGCGGCAATCGTTCCGATGTCTTCCCAGTAACCATCAAACAAAAAGCCCTGCACATTGTAACGACCGATCGCGCCGGGAATCACTTCGCGGCCAAAGTCCACGTGCTGGGTGTCTTCGGCCAGCAACTGCTCAAGCCGATCGTATTTGAAAACGTAAATGCCCATGGACGCTAGATAAGGTCGGGCGAGCGCATCGGCTGCGTTCAAACCCATCGTGGTCGTATCGACGCGCATTGATTCGAGCGCATCGCCTTTCGGCTTTTCACTAAACTCGACGATACGCCCCGCGGCATCGGTTTTAAGTAAACCAAACTCACTCGCCGAATCTGCCGGCACTGGGATCACGGATATTGTGATGTCGGCGTCGGTCTCGTAATGACGCTTCAGGAAATCGCGATAGTCCATGCGATAAAGATGATCTCCCGACAGAATCAAAAGCGTGTTGATGCGCCAATCGCGAATGTGCGGCAAAACCTGACGGACAGCGTCCGCGGTCCCCTGAAACCATTGGCCGCTTTCCGGAGTTTGTTCCGCCGCCAAAATTTCTACAAAAGCGTTAGCAAAAGTCGAGAAGTGATAGGTCTGCGCGATATGCCGGTTGAGCGACGCTGAATTGTACTGCGTTAACACGAAGATGCGGATGACATCGGAGTTAATGCAGTTTGAGATGGGTACATCAACCAGCCGGTACTTCCCACCCAGCGGCACCGCGGGTTTCGAACGTTGCTGCGTCAAAGGAAACAAACGCGTTCCGGCGCCACCGCCAAGAATTACTGCAAGTAAATTGCGCTTCTCGGGCATTGGTTAAGCTGCGAATTTTGTAGGTGTTAGAACTGTGAACGAGCATAGACGCAAACTGCAATCACTTTCAAGCCTATACTTCAGAGGGTACTAGTTTCGCTGCAAATGTCGGACAAACTTTTTAGTTTGTCGCGGCGTTACGACAAGCTAAAGCTTATCGGACAGCAAATTGAGAGTTTTGCAGATCAGAAAGGAGGGTTCGTTAGTATTGCAGCGCAGCGCCCCCGTTGGTCCTGACACCCGCTGCTTCCTGAGCAATCTTCACACCCACGCTGGCGCCGATGCGGGTGGCGCCCGCCTCCACCATCTTGCGCGCGTCATCGAGGCCTTTGACGCCGCCCGAAGCTTTGACGCCAAGGTCTGCACCGACAGTGCGGCGCATCAAGGCGATATCAGCTACCGTGGCGCCGCCTTTGGAAAAACCTGTTGAAGTCTTTACGAAATCCGCGCCGGCGTTCTTGGCTGCCAGGCACGCGCGCACCTTCTCATCATCAGTCAACAGTGCAGTTTCAATGATCACTTTGCAGATAACATTGTATTCATGGGCCACTTCAACTACTGAGTGAATATCGTGTTCGACGAGACAATCGTCACCACTCTTCAATGCCCCGACGTTAATAACCATGTCCACTTCGCGGGCGCCGTCAAAAATTGCGCGGCGCGCTTCATAAGCTTTCACATCCGCAAGCGTCGCGCCCAGCGGAAAACCGATAACAGTGCAAACCGGCACACCGCTCCCCTGCAGATTGCATGCTGCAGCGCGCACCCAGGTGGGATTCACACAAACCGACGCGAAGCGATAGCGGGCTGCTTCTTCACAAAGCACGCGAATGTCTTCATCGGTTGCTTCCGGCTTGAGCAAGGTGTGGTCTATCAGGCTGGCCCAGTCGCGCGCGGATGAAGTTTCGCCGAGCACTAACCCAATGCGTGCTGCTCCGGCATCGACGATGCGATGCATGCGCTCCGGACAACGGTTGAAACACTCCGAGGTGCAACCGCACATCTTCTCCTGATCCGAGCCATCGCCATTCAGGCGCGCAACTATGGCGTCAGTAATCTGCTCAATCAAGAGCTGAAGGTCACCGTTGTGCGAGTTTTGCATTAAGGTCGAACTCCGAAGGACGGCAAATTCTGCCGCTAACCAAACATTCTAACACGTGCTCGAGCGC
>Ga0137418_10003963_pt1 | contig 13560 bp, 12 predicted proteins | sample CZODoug3_1_2_16f_FD_122242 | JGI IMG/M metagenome (GOLD analysis project Ga0137418, IMG submission 122242) | Vadose zone soil fungal communities from Angelo Coast Range Reserve, California, USA - CZODoug3_1_2_16fungal (Hybrid Assembly) | ecosystem: Environmental > Terrestrial > Soil > Vadose...
AAGATGAGTTTGTTGTGTTGTTACTGTAGGTTGGCCACTGCTAATGCACGCCGGCCGCCAGGAGATCGGCTTTAGTGAACGTGTTGGGTTGGAATCGAAAACGTCCGGTTTTGGGATAGATTCAACCCCGGAAGGTGGCACCGGCTCTCTGAAGATTTGTTTTTTCTTGCGGAGAACTAAGAACTGGCGAGAGTCCGGGCCGCGAGTTGTATGGAAACTGTCCATACTGATTGAAAGCCGCGTCGTCAGCGGCGAGCAGGCCTCTATCCAGAAGACATAATTAACACATGACAGAACAAGACAAAGATCGACGTAACTAAAACATCTTTCGTTCAGCGATATTTCGACGTTGGTAAGCACTATTAATTGTCTTAGAGAACTATAGCGATGTTTGTAATGATCATGACGACTGATCAGAAAATGCATTGCCCGTAGATGATCCGACATAGATATGATCAAACGATCATATCTTCGACTGATTTGTAATAGTCGATTACTGCATGCTGTCAAAGAAATATGTTTTATTCTGATTTCGCTCAGATATGTAGATGGCTTCATAAAATATACAGATTCAGTCCATTATATGTATGTTGTTTCAATTGTCTTGCTTTCTTATCGTTCGGTGTGTCTCATATCCGATATTTAATGCTTCTGCAATCTCGTTCGGAGGAGAACCATGAGCGAATCACGACTCAGGATCAAGTTCGGGGAACATGAGTTCGAAGCCGAAGGCTCCACGGAATCTGTGGAACGGCAGTTGGAGATTTTCAAGAGGCTTGTCATTCCGGGAACTGCATTGAAGGCTGCGATGGAAACGACGCAGGAATCTGCAAAGGATCAGGCGCCTCTTTCCCTGGAAAAAATCATGAATGTTCAGGGGCGGACGGTTTCACTCCGCGCTGCCGCAAAGGTCGACGATGCGGTGCTGCTCCTGCTTCTGGGTCAGAGGCAGTTTCGTCAGCACCACATCCTGAGCGGCAAAGACGTCATGAACGGCTTGCGAGCGTCAGGGTTTAAAGTGCGCCGCGCGGATCTCGTTCTGAAAAAGCTTTCCGGCGCGGGAAGCATCATCGCTATCGGTAGATATCGCGCGCGGAGGTATCAACTGTCGAAATCAGGACTTGACGGGGCGGAGCAGATTGCGCGTCGACTGATTTCGCAGGCTGCCCCGAGGGTTGACCAGCCCAGTTCAGGCTGATAAATTGCCCAACACGATTCTTAACAGTGAGGTCCGTATCATGCAGAACCGTTTTCTTGCACTGTTGGTTGCCGCCGCGATGCTGCTTTTCGCTGCTCCTGGAATTTCTCATCACAGCAACTCCGCCTATCAAGTGGATCAGGTTAGAACGTTGACGGGCGTCGTAAAGGAATGGAAGTGGTCGAATCCGCACACCTGGTTATATCTGATGGTCGATGACGAGAAAGGTGGAAAGGTGGAGTGGGCAGTGGAAGGCCGTGCGCCCGGAGTGCTCGGGCGCGTCGGCTGGGACAGGTCCGTGCTCAAGCCCGGGGACAAAGTAACCGTGCATATGAGTCCCGCGAAAGACGGGAGCCACGTGGGCATCATCGCGCGGGTCACGAAAGAGGACGGAACCATTCTCGGCAATGGTGGACCGAATCAATAGGCGATCCGGCGACTCGCCCACACGAAAGGACGTGATAACCATGCACCGAACTGCTCGATCGATATTCTGCGCGGTCGCGTTGTCCGGCCTGACCGCGTTCGCACCCGCCAGGCTCAGTGCGCAGAATGCCGGCACGCCTGATTTCACGGGCGTGTATTATCCGTTTCAGCAAGGCCGTGGCGGAGCCGGTGGAGGCGCTGCCGCCGCTCCGACCCAGGGCCAGCGTGCAGCGCCGCCCCCGCCGCCAACGCGGTCTGCTCCGACCGGCGACTTGTCCAACGGCCGCGCACCCAATGCTCCTTCGCTCACTCCCGAGTACATGGCCAAGTGGGAGATCATCAGGAAATCGCGAATGAGCGGATCATATGAGTACGATCCCATCGCCAATTGTCTGCCGCCAGGCATGCCTCAAATGATGTCCATGGCCTACGGCATGGAAATCATGCAGACGAAAGACAAGGTCACGTTCTTCAGTGAGTGGCAGGACGCCTTGCGGCGAGTCTACCTCGATGGGCGCAAGCCGTCTCAAAAGGTCCTGAACGATCCGACGTACGCCGGCTATTCAACCGGCCATTGGGAAGGCGATACGCTCGTCGTGGAAACCGTCGCGCTGCACCCGAACTCGTTCATCGATAATTCCTCGCCCCACAGCGAGGAGATGACAGTCAGGGAGCGCATCCGTTTTACCGCCCCTGGCATCCTTGAAGATCGCATCACCGTCAACGATCCCAAAGCGCTGACGAAGCCATGGGAGACCACGCACACCTACAGAAAAGCGCAGCAGCCTAACGACGAACTGCGGGAATTCGCTTGCGCGGAAGGGCTCGGGCACTCGCCGAAGTAAGACGGAAGGCAAAGACTTTCGCTCTGCGAACCGCGACCGGATAAAGCCGGCGCCTACGATCGCGGGTATAAAAATACCGTGGCCAAACCGCCGAAAGAGCTTCTCGATTTACTCAAACCGTACGACAGGGGAATTCAGGAACTCACGATCGCGCTGCGACAGTTGGTCCTCGAAGAGATGGCGCCCTGCTGCGAGTACATCCTCGAAGTGTATATCATCGCGCTCCATTACGGCCCGACACACAGGATGAAGGACGGTATTTGCTACATCGGGGTAATTAAAGACCACGTCAATCTTGGCTTCATCCGCGGCAGTGAACTGGCGGATCCCCAACGAATCCTCGAAGGCACAGGAAAGCAAATGCGTCATATCAAGATCAGGAATATGTCGGATTTGCTCCGGCCCGCTATCCGAGCTTACCTGCAGGAGGCCTGCGAGCGGGCAGGCTATGAAGTTGCAACCGAAAAAGAAAGGACGGTCACCACCGTCGTGAAGAGAAAATCCTTACCCAAACGAACCGCCGGCACGACTAGAGTCTAGGCGGCCCCCACCGGAAAGCTTCAATTCGAACACTGCTCCGTGCCCATTCAAATTTGTTGATCGAAAAGGCCGGCCTTATCCGTTATCCGGGATGCAGTACGGAAAAGTTTCTGCGTATCTCCGCGAATCGACCCAGATAATAAGGAGGAGCTTGTGAGACAAAAAGCCGTCCCATCAATGACAACCGGCCGCTTTCTGCGGCCGCTAATCGTTCCCATCATCGCACTGAGTATTGTCGTGGCCGCCGTGGTAGCTCCGGCGTCGTCGGTGGCCAATTGCAATCCTTGTTTGCCACCGCCGAACGAGTGGCCGCAATTCCAGCACGACGGGCAGCACACCGGTTACAACGCGCAGGAAACATTTCTGTCCACTTCAACTGTTCCCAAACTCCTCGAACGTTGGAAATCCGGGCCTTTCTCTCTTGATTATTTCTCTGACCAGATTGACCCGGTTGTGAGCGCGGGCGTCCTGTATGTGACGGACATTGCAGAGGCGACGCATGTCGTCACATTGCACGCGCTGGACGCAAGCAGTGGCGCGCCTCTGTGGAGTCTTCAGCTGACATGGGCTTCGTTTTTCTCGGTGACTCCGGCCGCCGTTTACAACGGCATGATCTATGTCGGAATGAGTTACCAGTTCGTTGGCAAATGGGATGGTCTACGTGCACGCGAGTGATAACTTTGGCGAATACATATACGAGACATGTAGCGTTGCCCACATTCCCCCCTCGCAGAGGCAAAGCTGTCCAAAATGCACCGCCATGAACAGCCGCGGAGCGGCGACAGAGTGTAGCCCCGGGCGCAAGCCCGGGGTGGGTTTTCTTTCGAGACGATCTCAGCCCCGTAGGGGCGAAAGACTCTTTCGCCCTACGGGGCTGGTGCGCCAAAACGACACCCTACCCCGGGCTTGCGCCCGGGGCTACATTCTGTCGCCGCTCCGCGGCTGAATACAGACGTGTGTTTCGGCGCAAGCTCACGCGAAAGGTCTCTTGATCCCGTCGCGCGGCATGGCGCCACGCCGCAAACGATCGGCCAGAGTTGGGCCATCGACGAACTCCAGGACCAGGGCCGTCGTGTCCGCCGATTCTTCCAGGCCAAAAAAAGCGCGGCGATGTTGGGATGATTCAGCGCGGCACGCACCTGAGCCTCGCGCCGGAACCGCGATAGCTGTTCCGGTTGCGACAATACACCGTCAGGCAAGACCTTCAAGGCCACGTCGCGCCCAAGCTTGGTGTCGTGGGCAAGGAACACCATCCCCATGCCGCCTCGGCCGATCACTGCTTCGATGCGATAGGGTCCTAATTGAGTGCCCGCGTCTAATGGGGGCCTGTCAGGATTCGCCAGCAGATCCTGCGCAGCTTGCTGGACCGCCCGCTCGATAGTCGCGCCGCGCGGGCCGGCGAAGGCTAACAGCGATTCGATTTCGCTGCGTACCTCCGGGTCGTCGCAGTATTAGGCCAGAGAAGCGGATTGCTTTTCCGGGGGCAAGGTGAGAGCTTCCTCAAAGAGTCGATCGGCCAGAGCGCGCTGCTGCGCATTTAACATTGAAGCTCTCCAGTAAAGGAAGTCCGATTATACCCGGATCGGTAGTGTCCTAATTCGGGGACAGACGTATAAATCACCTAATTAGCGATCAAGGTTGCTTTACTTGCTAATTAGGTGATTTATACGTCTGTCCCCGAATTAGGACACTACCCGAGAGAGAGGATTTTCAGCCGCGGATTACGCGAATGACGCGGCAATTACATCCCAGCCATCTCGAGCGCGAACAGCAAAGCCATGGCCCCGCCGCGGGGATCGCGATCGAGGATTGCAGCGCGGTGAAGGTAATCGTTCAGGGATCGCTGTTTGTTCGTGGATTCGCAAACGTCCGACAAGCGGCCATCCGAAGCGGTGCGCGCCTGGATAGCGCGCCAGGCCTTATCGACGAGGGGCTGGAACTCGTCCCAATCGAGCCAGCCGTTGTTGATGCCCCGCAACATCGAGGCAGCGATCATCGCGGTCGCAGTGTACTCCGGATAGGCTCCCGGATGATCGATCACCTCCCGCCATAACCCATCCTCATCCTGAAAGCGGCCCAGCGCAGACATGTGCTCGCGAAACGCCCGCAGGACGGGGCCAAACTGGGGATTATCCACCGGCAAATCGGAAAGCGTCAGCATGAGTCCCAGAGCGGGAAATGCATTTCCGCGCCCCCATGCCGCCTCGCTCAAAGGCGAATGCCGATAAAGGCCGTCCGGCCGCAGATCAAGCTTCTGCATGAATGCCAGGTGGCGCGCGGCCATATCAAAGTACTTCGGGTTCCCTGTCAGCTTCCCGGCTTTGGCCAGAAGCGGAATAGCCATGAAGACCGAATCGCTCATTTCGTCGTGGAACGGCATCGATTCCTTCATTTCGCCGCTCGCCGTAAAACCGAGGTCGGCTGCCTTGCGAACGAGCTCGGTGTAGCGGGGATTCCCGGTTCTTTCAGCCAGCTCGGCGAATACAAGGTGCCCAGCAAGAGTCAACGATGTGGGTCTTTCAAGAGGGCTCTTCCTCCCGTCCACATATGGCGCCGCAAGCCGCTCGACGTCCGCGATGCGTCCCATGCGAAGCTGACCGATAAGCGCCAGCCCAGGAATATAGGTCAGTTGGTTGAAGTCATGGCCGTAGACCTGTGTCAGCTCGGCCGCAAGCTGCCGTCCCGGACGACGAAGGCGCCGATCGAGCTCCCGGTGTGCTTCGGATGAGGAGATCTCTCGTGGCAACGACTGCAGCAAACCTTCTTTAATATCCACGCGCCGTGCGGGAATCCGGCCGACGCCGGCCACGGCGTTTTGAGACAGTGCGTCGGCCAGGCCAAAATCTTCGACGGCCATGATAAGCACCATATCCGGGGCGTGGATTCCTATCCATCGCCAGAGTGCGTGCGATTCCGGATTTTCGCGGTAGGCAACGCCGGTGGGAGGAAACTGCAGCCGGCTCTTATCCGGATTTGCCAGAGAGATGGCCACGAGTTGGAACGGGCGCCGATCTTGCCGCAGGGTTTCGAACTTCTGAACTTCCTGGGCGACGATACGGGCGGACTCGTCATTCCCGGCAAGGCCGCCCACGAGCAACACTGTGGCTGAACTCGAAGACGCGCCCCCAACAACAACCGCTTCGATCCGAACGCCACTCTGAGTGAGACCCACATCCCGGTGTTCGGCACCGTTCAACGGCAAAGCAGGAACGAGCGATATTGCGAACGCCATTCCAACAGCGATCTTCGAATAACCCACCGAGATTCCTCTGGAGAGATGTTGGATACCGGCCCGGATTCTATAATGGCGGCCGTCGGAGGAGAAGCCCTGTGTTTTTGTTGACACGTCAGTGTGGGGCCTGTAGATACTTAAGTCGAATCAGGCCTCTTTTGGCAGGAGGAATTATATGAAATACCGAGTACTTGGATTCGCGGCAACGCTGGTGATTGCGAGCGTCGGATTCGCCTTCGGTCAGGGTGCACCAGCGGGACAGGATGCTGCGGCCGGTCAGCGCGGGCAACGTGGGCAGAGAACATTTTCGACAAACGGGAACGGTGGAATCGTCGATGCGCCTGAACAGCAGGGCCCACGCGGGCAACGAGCGCAACGTCCATCCGGCCCTGCTCCGCGTGGACCCGATGGGCGCGTCACTCTGGATTCGACTCCGGGCAAACGGGAAACAGGTCTTTGGATCGGTGGCATTACTAATTTAAGGAATGCGGACAACAGTCCCGTCAAAGTCCCCTTTCAGCCCTGGGCGGAAGCGGTAGTGCAGGACCGCCGGCAAAACGCATTTGAACCCCACACACGTTGCAAGCCTTCAGGTGGCCCGCGGCAGTTTCTTACTCCCTACGGAGTTGAGTTCCTCGAATTACCCGAACTCCAGCGGATGTATATCTTTGATGTCGGCGGCCCGCATACCTTCCGGATCATTTTCATGGATGGCCGGCCTCATCCAAAGAACCTCGAACCCAGTTACTACGGACACAATGTCGGTCATTGGGAAGGCGACACGCTCGTCGTCGACTCAGTTGGATACAATGAAAGGTTCTGGTTCGACAGGGGCGCGCACCCTCATACGGAAAAGCTTCATTTGATCGAACGCTTCACCCGCGTGGATTTCGATAATATAAGGTACGAAGTGACGGTCGATGATCCGGGTGTCTACACTGCACCCTGGTCGGGTCAGTTCAACCTGCGCAATGTTCCGGGCGACGAGTTGTTTGAATACGTCTGCCAGGACAACAATTTTGCCCCGGAGCTCATGCTTGGTGTCCTGGATTCCGTCGATCGGAGCAGTCCCATTGTTCCGTGATCTGGTATTTCAGTACGGACTTGACTTTAAAGACTTTGGCGTCAATAATTCGTTCCAAACAAGTATTCGGAGTTAATTGGAGGTATCGATGGCACGGGTTCTCAAGGGTGGTCTCATTGTGGGTTTCGGTCTGCTCCTGGCGGTAGCGCCGGCACTCGCTCACCATTCTGTGTCAGCAGAATTTGACAAGGACAAGCCTGTTACGTTCACAGGAACCGTCGAGAAGGTCGACTGGATGAACCCCCACATCTACACGCATATCAAAACAAAGGATGCGAGTGGAAAAGAGGTGGTTTATCAGGTCGAAGGCGGTGCCCCGAACGCTCTCTTCCGGAATGGATGGAGACCGGATACGCTGAAGATCGGCGAGGTGGTCAGCGTGTCAGGCAGCCACGCTAAAAAAGCGGATTCGATGAGAGTGAATGGCACCATCACACGCGCCGACGGCACGCGGGCATTTGGCGGCGCCGCAACGCAATAATAAGCCGGCTTCTTTCCCAAAAACAAAAAAGCCCTTCAGAGCCGTGGGCTCTGAAGGGCTTTTGCAGTCCTGTCCTCAATCGACCTTCGGATACTTCCACTTGATGATCGTCCCGTCCTCGAGACCAAGGTTGTTCTCTTCGCAGGAGTACTCCATGATCACATCGTTGGCGGGCCTCTGGATCCAGGTTCGGACGTTCATCCAGTCGTGAGTGTAGGCTTTCGGATCGTGCACCGTGAAGGTGTGCTGAATCGTTCGTGAATCCGTTCGAGTGAACGTATTGATGAACTTCGCTTCCGCGCTGTGCGGGTGGCCATTGGTGTCGAGTCTCGTGTATCCGTTGAACCCACTCGTTTCGACCACCAGTGTGTCTCCGTCCCAATGACCGACAGAAACTCCATTCCAGGCCGGCGGCAGATCCGCAGGCCATTTGAAATTGGGGTCCGTCGGAACCCAGTGGAACCATGTGTTCTGTTCCCAGAGGAAGGCTGTGGCGTCGTTGGTCTGAAGGATCTGAACCCCATGCGGCGAGTTGATGCTCCGGGCCATGCCGAATGGCAGGCAGCTTCCGGCATAGTCACCGTTTTTCTCGGGGTCATACGCCTTCCACTCTTTCAATCCCCATTCGGTGTAAGGAAGATCGTACCTCTTGGGCGCACCTTTGGCGTCGGGCAGCGGCTCTCCTTTGTGCGGCCAGTCGAACGGCATGCGCGTCATGGGGTCGAGCACATTCGCACCCATGTTCGGGGTATATGGATTATTCCAGTGTCCGCTGAGGTCGGGCTTGCCGTTGGGAAGACGGGGAGCCGGTCCCGCGGGCGGAAGATTGGCATTGGCGCCTCGTCCACCTCGTTGTCCACCTTGCGCCGCAGCGCCTGCACCACCGCCTTGTTGTCCTGCCTGAGTAGCAGCGAGCGTGAGCTCCAGAGATAAAAGGGTCAACACGGCAGTCGCAACAATGATCGAATTCAGGCGAATTCTCACGTTAGATCTCCTTTCTCAATCGAGACCTCGATATTCGTCGGAAAGGCTAGTGCCGACTCCGATTAGTGTCAAGAGGATGTTAATATAGGCCGTAATTCGGGGACAGACGTATAAATCACCTAATTAGCTTCAAGAGTGATGTGAGTTGCTAATTAGGTGATTTATACGTCTGTCCCCGAATTACGCCCCTGAATCTCCAGGTGATCGAGGAGGAACCATGCTACGCAGAATATCTTTCATTATGGCGCTTGTAGCGCTGGTCCCGGCTGCGTTCGCCCAACGCGGCGGCGGCCGCGGAGCAGCTGGACAGACTGTCGAAAAGATCAAGATGCTGAAGCCGAATCTCTACGAGATCACGGGCGGGGGAGCAAACACTCTTATCCGGGTTACGAATCAGGGTTTAATCGTTGTTGATACAAAAAACCCGCCAAATCCACCAACGGCTGCTGAAAGCGATAACTATAACCGCGTAATGGAAGAGATCAGGTCGGTCACGAACCAGCCGGTGAAATACGTGATCAATACGCAGCACCATCCGGATCACGTCGGCAATAACCAGAAGTTCATCGATGCCGGTGCTCAGGTCGTGGCGCTCGAAGCTCTGAAAACCTGGATGGAGAATGATCCACGGACGAAGGACATTCCCGGCCGTCCGACCGTGACGTTTGCAAAGGATTACACGTTGAAGCTTGGAGACGCCGAAGTGCGCCTGTACAGCTTCGGACGCGGCCACACGGGCGACGACACGATGGTGTATTTCCCCGATTCAAAGGTTGTCATGGTGAGCGATCAGATCACCGATGCGACGCCGGTCGTCGATTTCGCCAACGGCGGCAGCGCCCTCGGGTGGACGAAGATGCTTGACGGCGTGCTCAGCCTCGATTTCGAACAGGCAATTCCCGGACGCGGCGAGCCCAAATCCCGCGCGGATGTTCAGGCATTTCGAGCAAAGTTCGATACCCTGGTGAAGCGCGCTTCCGATGCGATCAAGAGCGGCGCCACGAAGGATCAACTTGCCTCGCAGGTGAAGACGGACGATCTCGGCTGGCAGTTTCAACCCGCATTTTTCGGTTCGCTCTACGACGAACTTACCAGGGTTGGAGAAAAGACTCCTTGAAACCGGGCGACGTCGTGCAGGTAACTGGCGTCCGTGCAAAGAAAGCAGAGTCGAACAGAATCGGCACTGCCCAAATTACAATGTCCGATGGCCGGATATTCGCCAGAGGCGGCGGAAACAACCAGCAATAACCTCCATTTAATACCAGAAGAAGAGCCGCGGATTTCACGGAAATCCGCGGCTCTTCTTTTTACCACGAACGCCACAGCGGCCGCGTAAGACAGGTCGGGCCGCCCGCTCCCGGAAAACAGATTTCATTACCATCGAACTCCGAAATTTTGCAGCCTGCAGCCTCCAGGCGCCCCCGCGTGACCGGATTTCCGCCCACCATGACGATGTTGCGGGGGGATAGCGCCAGCACGTTGCAGCCAAGCGTCGGGTATTCCTCGTCAGGAACATCGACAAGCTGAATGCCTTTTTCGTTGAAGAGTTCGAAGAGCGGGACCGGCATGGCGCGCCGATAGACGACCGCGAGGTTATCGTCGAGAAGGCTGACGAAAGACATCAGGTGCAGAACTTCCTCCGGTCCGTTCCAATAAGGAAGTTGCACGGTGATGACCGTGACTCCGAGGGGCTTCAGCAGCGCCGAAAGAGTTTCGATGCCGGAAGCATTGGTGCGAAAACCCCGGCCGACCAGAAGCGTGTGCCGGTCGAGCCAGACCATGTCCCCTGCCTCCGCGGTTGCGGCTCCTTCGACAACTCCCAGGATCGGCACGTTCCAGGTCCCAAACGCGTCCGCAAACGCGGGACCTTCCCCGCGGCGAGCCGGTTTTCCGGTTTGAAAAATGATTGCGCCCCGGTCCGTGATCAGCACCGGGTCGTGGGCATAGATGGAATCCAATCCTGTGCGTTCATCGGTGGGAAGGTACAGCACTGCTGCGCCCGCCGCGCTCAGCAATGAAGTGAATCGCTGATGGTCTTTGCTCGCTCGTTCCAGGTCCGGCGGGCGGGTATAACTCAGCGGCCTCCATTCTTTTTCGATAGCCTCCGGGTTTCGAAAAGCTTCCTCTGGACGTTTCACGATGACGCTCCGCAGCGGCGCCACCATACTTTGACTACCGATCATTAAAGCGGATCGTCCTTCGAAGGGACTGCAACGTTGTTTCGGAACCCGTGAAGAGATCGCCGGGGTAGCGCGCGTGCGCAACCATGCTGACGTAGATGGGATCGGCTCTGTAGAGGTTCAGGCCCAGGCCCGCGAGGTATTGCAGTCGCAGGTTGAGATCGCGATTGATCGATGCGTCTGCCAGCCAGGTTTTCAAATCGGCTGCGTGACCGGCGAACGTCGAGAGCAGATCAACCGCCGAGTAGATTCCGGTTTCGCGCAGCGACTGCACGACAGGGGCGTATTCGGGCATGTTCAAACGCTGCTGCATTTTGTCGACATCGATCTTCATGGGCTCGGCCTGTCCCACCAGTACTACATCGTAGCCCTGTCCATTGACGAGGTTGGCGAACACTGCACCGTTCGGAAACACTTCGAAGAAGGTCGCAATCTCGCTCTTCACTGCTTCCTCGTTGCTCTCGTATAGCTGCACGAACTGCGTGACGACGCCGCCCGGATTCAGATGCTGTCTGGCAACCTCGAAGAATTCCTTCGTGTAAAGAGCGGCAGCACCCTTCACCCACGGGTCGAGCGGGTCGGAAGTAATGCCGTCGAACTTCTCCCTGCTCGTGAGGAGATAGTGCCGCCCATCATCCACGCGTATTTCTACCTTCGGGTTCTTCACGACATTAAAGTTGTGCTCGCCGAAGTACGTCGAAACAACGCTGGGAACGAGCGGTTCGATCTCCGCAATCGTCTGGCGCTGCAGCCTGGGCTCTATGCTCACGGCACCGGCGGTCACACCGGCGCCGCATCCAATGACAAGAACTCTGTGTGGATTCTCAGGCAGCAACGTTGTGAGATGCCCGAGCATCCGCTGCAACTTCATATCCGCCGGATCGCTCGAAGCCTGTACTTTGCCGGCATTGTGATAGTTCCTGATGCCATCCGGCAAATCAGAAACTGCCACGGAAGCCGTCAGTCCCTCACCGACATAAATAGTTTTGTTCTGGGCGCCCCGCATCGCAGCGAAGCGGCCGTATTCGACCAGTCTCGCCGGCAGCTCAGGAATGCGGCGCGCCAGCAATACCGTGAAACCTGCGGCGAGTACCAGAAAAATTGCGAGCGCCACGCTGGACTTGCCCTTGCTCGATTCAGCATCAAAGGTGGCCGGGACCAGCGCAAGCACGGCCGAAGTCGCTGAGATGATGATCAGGAGCTGCTGCGACTGCTGGCTACCCAGCCAGGCCACGAGCAGAAGGCTCGCACCGAGCGATCCAACGATGGCTCCCACCGTGTTGGCCGCATAGACGCCGCCAACGAGGCGCGCCGGATCCTGTCCTCGCGACGCCAGCGAAGCGAGCGCCAGCGGGAAGCTCGCGCCCCAAAGAATGGCTGCAGGCAGTACAGCCCACAACGATCGAACCAGGTCGAGCTGCATGTTGACCCAGGGATCACCGGTGAGGGAAGGGTCGATGGGCCAATTCGGCAATGACTGCATGAGCATGTAGGCCGCCCAGGCTATGGCGGCGCACAGCAGCATCTGGCACCACGCCAGCGCCACGCGCGGCCGGGCCATCTGGTTTCCGAGAGCGGATCCCAACGCGCTGCCGATTCCCAGTCCCAGCAGAAACACGGCGAGCACGAGCGAGAACGTATAGACAGTGGCGCCAAAGAGCAGTGTCAGAATTCGGGTCCAGATCACTTCGGACGCCAGTGCCGTCATTCCGGAGAACGCAATGGCCGTATAGATGGTCCACGCTCCGGCCTGCGTCATTCCGCCGTCCAAAGCTTCGGCTGCCGGTGAGTAGGAAGTTGCTCTGGCGAGGCTGAGACTGAGAACTGCCACGATTGCGTTGATCGTTACCGCAACGAAGGTTGCGACGGCAATGTCATGGACCCGCAGCAAATAGAACCCGGTCAGCAGGCTGCCGATGACCGCGCCACCGATGTTGCCCCCGTAAAAGAATCCCAGCCAGGAGACACCGGCCGGCGTCGTCTCCACCCATCGAGAGATCGCCGGCAGTGTCGCTCCCATTAATAGGGTTGGCGGCAGCAAACACACACCCGCCACGATCCCTCGAAACAACATTCCGTAAAAGCCGGAACCGGCCCATGCCAGATACAGGCCACCAAGGAGCGGCATTCCGAAGAAAATGGCCAGACCTATGAGGCCGATGCCCAGTTCCATGAAGGCATATACGCGCAGCGGATGATGGGTGCGAGAAACGAACCGCGGCAGCAACCAGCTGCCAAGACACATTCCACCCATGAAGGTTCCGAGCAGGATGCCGAGGGAAATGGTCGATGAACCGATAACAAGCTCCAGGAGCTGGAACCAGACGATTTCGTAAATCAATGCAGAACAACCGCTGCCCACAAACAGGACGAGCAGGAAGGGAAGATATCGTCCGGAAGCCAGGGCATGAGCCGCTTGATCTGTAGTCTCATTCACACTGATTTCGCGCATAGGAAGCGGATGGTACCACATCCCGGGGGGATTACCTTAAGCCGGATGAAGCCTGAAAATTGATTAGTGATTAATGATTAGTGCCCTGGAAAGATGATTCAATTTGTCTGTCTTCCAGGCACATTAATCATTAATCAC
>Ga0137418_10003964_pt1 | contig 13559 bp, 11 predicted proteins | sample CZODoug3_1_2_16f_FD_122242 | JGI IMG/M metagenome (GOLD analysis project Ga0137418, IMG submission 122242) | Vadose zone soil fungal communities from Angelo Coast Range Reserve, California, USA - CZODoug3_1_2_16fungal (Hybrid Assembly) | ecosystem: Environmental > Terrestrial > Soil > Vadose...
GTAATCCCGTTTCCAGTTCCCGCCGCATCGCACGCAGCGTGCGGATTTACCGCACTACGCGCTCCTGCACGGGAGTGTCAGGAATTTCGTGTGTGGGGCGGGGTGGACGCCTCGGTTCTGTTCTTTCTTCTCCGTAAAGCCGATCATGCGTGTGGGCGCTGTGGGAAACCGCGTGCTGTGCGGTTTTCCAAGTCGCTGTGGGCGCGTTCTGTGCGTCCACAGGGACGGCAGCGTCCATGCGCCGGGTGCGTCGTCGGATTCCATGCGACGCCTTGCGAGCGGTCATTCTACTCGGTCGTGACGGTAAACCGCTCCTGATAGAGCAGCGCAAATTGCGACATCGCTTCCCGCCAGGGCCGGACGGGCATTGTCCAGCGACGCGTGATGTTGCGCAGCGCGAGCCACAGCAGTTTCGTGGCGGCCTCGTCCGTCGGAAAATGTCCGCGCGTCTTGATGATTTTTCGGAGCTGCGCGTGGACACTCTCGAGCGCGTTCGTCGTGTAGATCACGCGGCGGATCTCCGGCGGAAACGCGAAGAAGGGAATCACGTGCGTCCAGGCCCGTCGCCACGAGGCGACGACCGTCGGAAAGTGAGCGCCCCACGGGCTCCGTTCGAACGTGTCGAGCGCCGCGCCGGCGACGTCCGCGTTCGGCGCCGTGTAGATCGGCCGCAGCGCCGCGGCCAGAGCCTTGCGCTCTTTCCAATTGGCATAGTCGAGACTGTGCCGCAAGAGATGGACGATGCAGGTTTGAAGCGTCGTCGCCGGGAACACCGCGGCCAGTGCCTCACTCATCCCCTTCAGGCCGTCGGTGACGGCGATGAGGATGTCCTGGCAGCCGCGCGATTTGAGATCCGTGAAGACCTTCATCCAGAACTTCGCCCCTTCGGTCTGCTCAATCCAGATCCCCAGGATGTCGCGGGTACCGTCCGGCAACACGGCCAACGCCAGGTAGACGGCTTTGCTGCGCACCGTCGCTTCGTCGCGAATCTTCACCCGGAGCGCATCGAAGAACACGACCGGATACATCGGCTCCAGCGGCCGGCTCTGCCACGCCGTCACCTCCGCGACGATCGCATCGGTCACCGTGCTAATCAGATCCGGCGAGACTTCCACCGCGTACATGTCGGCGAGGAAGCCTTGAATCTCGCGCACGGTCATCCCGCGCGCGTAGAGGGCCAGGATCTTTTCGTCGAACCCGGCAAAGCGACGGTCGTGCTTCGCGACCAGGCGCGGCTCGAAGGTCCCCTCGCGATCACGCGGCACGTCCAGGAGCAACGGCCCGTCGTCGGTCAGGACCGTCTTGCTCCCCGTGCCGTTGCGATGATTCGTCGTGGCTTCGGGCTTCGTGCCGCCTGGCGGATAGCCCAGGTGGTGGCTCAGTTCGCCGCCCAAGGCCCGTTCAATAATCGCTTTCTTGAATCGGCGGACTGCTGCCTCCAGTTCCTCGATCGACAGCGGCCCCTGCCGCACAAACTGATCGAGAATTTCAGCGGGAACGGGCGTCAGCGGTGCGTCAGGCATCAGTGTCTTGCGGCGTGGACGGGGCATAGTCGCTCCTCATGGTATGCCCCACACACGAAATTCCTGACACCCTCCATCGGCACGGTGTACACCTTCTTCAGCGACGCCTGATACTCACCGAACAGCGCCTTGATCCCGTCAAATTCCTTCTTCACCGCCGCGCGGTAGTCGGCGTGCGTCGCGACGTCGAACAGCACCGCGGCCATCGCCTGCGCATCGATCGTGAAACCCTTGTGACCGATTTCCTTCACGTTGTCGGCATCCATCTCGTACGTGTGATTCGGCGCGCTCGATGACTGCGCGCTGAAGCCGATGCCCGCGATGTCGCGCGACACGCTGCCCGTCTCCTCGTAACCCTGCGGCTTGCCCGGCTCGGGCTGCACATTGGTGGCGCCGAACTGCTTCATGTAGGCGAAGCCGACTTCGGCCAGCGTCGCCACGCCGATGCCGTCGAGATCCTTGCCGTAGTGCTCGATCTTCACCTTCGTGCCGGTGGAGAGCGCCGCGGCCTTCGCGGCGTTGTCGACGAACTCGACAACCTGCTGCAGATACACCTCGTCGGGGTATCGAATATAGAAGTCGGCGACGGCGCGATCGGGCACGACGTTGGGCGCCGTGCCGCCTTCGAGGATGACGCCCTGAATCCGCGCCTCTGGGCGGATGCTCGATCGCACGCTGTCGATGTTGGTGAAGAAATGGATCATCGCGGTCAGTGCGTTGCGGCCGTTCCACGACGTCATCTGATGCGCGGGCGCGCCGCTGAACGTGTACTTCGCGCCGACGATGTTCAGGCAGCATGTGCCGAATCCCGGCGCCGGCCTCGTCGTCGTCATCGACGAATGGCTGCGCACGAGGATGTCCATGCCGTCGAACGCGTGCGCGAGATGCATTTCGGTTTTCGCGTTGGGCGGCATCATCTCTTCGCCCGGCGCGCCGAACACGGTCACGCTGCCCGGCGTGCCGGTGCGCGTGAGGTACTCGGCGATGGCGACGGCCGCGGCGAGGCCGACCGGTCCCTGCGCGCTGTGCTGATCGCCGTGAAACGCGCCCTTCGTTCCGCGCAGCGCATCGTATTCGACGATGACGCCGAGGTTCGGGCCGACGTTATTGCGGCGGTACTTCGCGACGAATGCCGTCGACAGGCCTGCCGTTCCGGTCTCGATGCTGAAGTCGTGCTGGCGCAGATAGTCGGTCAGCTTGCTGACCGAGCGCCTCTGCTCGAATCCGATCTCTGGATGCGTGGCGATGTCGTCGGCGAGTGCGAGGAGCTCTTTGTCCATCAGCTCCTTGGCTCGCGCCACGACGCCGTCGCGGGCGGCGTTGGGTCCGGTGAGCCGCGCGACGAGTGCGGGCACGTCGAGCGACGCTTCGAGCGCCGCCATCTTTTTCAGGACGTCGCGGGCCGCTTCGCGTTCGGTGGGGGTCTCTTGTGCGAGCGCGAGGGACGGTGGGAGCAGCGCGATGAGAACGACAGGAAGACAGCGATGAATCATGCGCCGAATTATACGGCGCGATCCCCCCATCGAACTTCGTCACCATGACGAAGCAGCAGCTTGCGCAGCTGCAGATACCGTTCGCCGCCGAGCCGCTTGCTGATCTTCTTCGCGTTCCAGACGACCGCTTGCCGCGCGCACGCGAGCCACTCACCGGCGGCGAGCGCGGCGGCGCCGTCCGCCGTGGTCCAACGCTGGATCGTGAAGCGGCCGAGGAGCGTCAGGGCGAACGCGTGGCGCGCGTCGAGCGTCGGTTCGGAAGTGAAGAGGCGGGCGAATCCCGCTTTCGCCGCCGCTTCGGCCACCTGGGGAGCGAAATCGCCGCCGGGCACCGACGCGACCTCCACGTCCTCGCCGAGAATCCCGGACAGCATCGATCGACTCCGAGTCCACTCGTCCAGCAATTGCGGCCACGAGCAGTGGCCCATGCGCAGCGGATGCGAACACGAATGGCTGCCAATCACGTGACCGCGCTCGCGCAGCTCGCGAAGATTCTGCGCGGTGACAAACCCGCGCGTGCCGATGCAGTTCGCGGTGATGAAGAAATGACCGGTGAATCCGTGGCGCTCCAGCGCGTCCGCGGCAGTCATCGCGCTGGCCCCACCGTCATCGAACGTGATCGTCGGCAGATCTGATGAGGAGCGCCTGCGGCCACACCGAGCCGAGGACAGGGAAGTCCGAGGCGAGGTGTCAGCGTCAGGTCGCGCCGACGAGGCGGGGTCCCCAACGCGGCACCCGCGTTGGGGTGCCCGTGAGGCCCCGGCGCCAGTGGGAAAAAGATGGCGGATCGCCTCGAGGTGCGCGCCGAATTGCTCGGGTGTCACCTTGTACAGCGCGGCGTCGCGGCCAGGGAATCCGCTGGTGTCCTCGGCGCCCGCCGGCACGACGTCGTGGTACATGAGGGCAGCTGTCATCGTTCAAACGCGTGGGGCCCCACCCCCACGCCTGACGCCGTCGCGCCGTGGCGCTCCGGCGTATCCAGAACAGGACGTTGGCGATCGGGCTTACGCATTCTGCGCATCGTCAAATATGCGCTCAGCCACGGCTGCCCCCACGTCGCCGAATGACGTCCATCGGTCGCGATGCGCTCGGCCGTTCCCGCTTCGATTTCGAGCAGCTTGTCTTGGATTGCGTCGAGATGTTCGAGCACGACGCGGTGCTGCGTGACGACGTGCGACTCGGCCGGGTCGGTATCCACGCGGAAGTAGCCGTACACGGGACCTGTGTCGACGCCGCGATCGATTCGCAGCAGCGTCATGCCGACGTTCTGATGATCGCCGGTCGCACGCGCCCAGAAGCAGCCGTGCGCGTTGCGGTACTCCGGACAGATGCCCGGGTGCATCACGTACGTGCCGAGCGCCGGAATCGTGAAGATCTGTTCTTTGAGAAGAGTTTTACAACGCGCGAGCACGAGATCAGGCTGCTGCTCGCGGATGAACGCCTCAGCCTCAGGCGAGTTGGGGGACGAGACGACGACTTCGGGGGCGTCGGGGCGATCGGGAAACCAGGCGCGCAGCCGCGCCAGCTCGCGCTGCTCCCACACGCGGTCGCCGGCCGCGTGCGCGAGCGTGTAATACAAACGGAACGCCAACACGTCGAGGAAGCGCCAGGGCCCGACGCGCGACACCTCGCGCTTGATCCGCTTGGTCAGCCGGCGGCGCGGCTCGCGGAGAACGACGGTGCCGGCGAAGGTCGAGAACGAGCCGAGCCATCGCACCAATCCCTCCCGGTCCAGAGGGGCATCGTCGTGGCAAATCAGCAGCGTGCGCATGGCAACTACCAGCAGATGCCGCGATAGTCGGCCTGCAGGAGCGATCCGTAGATCGGCAGGCGCACCAGGTCGATGACGATCTGATCCGCGCGCGTCCTGGTCAGCGCGTCGACGAACTCCGGCGACCGATTGCCGACGACGATCACCTCCGAGCCGTCGATCACCTCGTCGATCGTGTTGCAGAGGAGCGACGACAGGTGTGGAATCTGTTTCTCGATGTATTCCTTGTTGGAGCCTACGAGTTTCGCCAGTGACACATTCTTGTCGTAGATGCAGAGCTCGCATCCCTTGCCGAGCAGCTGCTCGGCGAGGATGACGATGGGGCTCTCGCGCAAATCGTCCGTGCCCGCCTTGAAGCTGAAGCCGAGCAGTCCGATCTTCTTCTTGCCCGTCTCCATGATTTGGTCGAACGCCTGCTGAATCTGCAGCTTGTTGCTCGGCAGAATCTGCGAGATGACCGGGAGGTCGACATCCACTTCCTTCGCGCGGTACTGCAGCGCGCGGACGTCCTTTGGGAGGCACGAGCCGCCGAAGGCGAACCCCGGCTTCAGGTAGTAGGGCGAGAGGTTCAGCTTCTCGTCGCGACAGAAGATGTCCATCACCTCGTGGCTGTCGACACCGACGCGCTTGCACAGGTTGCCGATCTCGTTCGCGAAGCAGACCTTCAGCGCGTGCCACGCGTTGCTCGTGTACTTCATCATCTCGGCGACGCGGATGCTGGTGCTGACGAGCGGCGCGTCGATCGCCTGATACAGCGCGATCGTGCCGCTCGCGTCGGCGGCGTGGTTGTGACCGACGAGCGTCAAGGGCGGCTTCCGGAAGTCTTTCAATGCGGTCCCTTCGCGCAGGAACTCCGGGTTCACCGACACGCCGAAGCCTTCTCCGTATTTCTTTCCCGACGTCCGTTCGAGCGTCGGGACGACGACGCTGTGCGTGGTGCCCGGCAGGACCGTGCTGCGGACGACCACAACGTGATAGGCCGACTTGTCCCGGAGCGCAGCGCCGACCTCCGCGCTGACGCGCGCGAGATAGGTGAGGTCGAGGCTGCCGTTCCTGCGGCTTGGCGTGCCGACGCAGATGAGCGAGACCTCGGTGTCATCGATCGCCTCTGCGGTGTTGGTGGTGGCGCGCAGCCGGCCCTCGGCGGCGTTCCGCGCGAGCAGCTCGTCGAGCCCCGGTTCGACGATCGGGCTCCGGCCGGCGTTGATCGCCGCAACCTTATCGGCGTTCACGTCGACACCGACCACTTGATGCCCGTCAGCGGCAAACGACGCCGCCGACACGCTTCCGACATACCCGAGACCGAAAACTGAAACTCTCATGGCGATAAACCTACGGTTGAAACAGGAGTGGGGTACGGCACCGCCCGGGCGGTGCCGCGGGCCGCGAAGCGAACGAGCGCGTCTTCCAGTTGGCCGGCGACCGCCGACCAATCGTAGCGCTCGACAACAAGCATCCGCGCGGCAGCCTCGAGCGCGGCGCGACGATCTCGGTCGCGGATGAGGCCCACGACGGCGCGCGCGAACGCGCGCGGCTCGTCGGCGATCACGATGTGTTCGCCGTTTGTGACCGGCAGCCCTTCGGCGCCGACGGTCGTGGAGACGACCGCCTTGCCCATCGCCATCGCTTCGAAAATTTTGAGGCGTGTACCGCCGCCGATTCGCAGCGGCACGATGTAGACCGCCGCATCCCGCATATGCGGCCGCACGTCCTCCACGCGTCCGGTGACGTTGACGCCGGCGTGCTCCTCAGCGAGCCTCTTCACCGCGGGCGTCGGCGCGCGGCCGACGATGGTGAGCGTGGCGCCGGGCGCTTCGGTGCGGATGATCGGCAGCACCTCGCGGCAGAAGAACAGCATCGCGTCTTCGTTCGGCAGCCAATCCATCGAACCGGTGAAGATCAACGCTGAATTGCTGATTGGCAATGGCTGATTGTTGATGGGCGGAGCGAAGTAGTCGGTATCGACGCCCGTCGGCACGACGTGGACCGGCTGGGCGATCGCGTTGGGATAGAGGCGCGCGAACGTCTCGCGGTCGGCGTCGGACACCGCGAGCACGCCGTCGAAGCGGCGCAGCGTCCGCCCTTCGTATCGGAGCATGCGGCGGTACTGCGCGCCGTAGAGCAGGCGGCCGACGAGTCCGGTTTTCGTCTCGGCATGTCGCCGCCAGATTTCTGATTCCACGTTGTGCGTAAACATCACCGCCGGACAGGGGAGCCGCTTCCGCAGGTTCACCGCGGGAAACAGGAAGTCGCAGACGATGAGGTCGAACCATGCTTCGGCGAGGAGCTCGTTCAGCCGCCGTGTGAATGCCGCCGAGCGGTACTTGCCGACAGCGTACGGCAGCGGATCGACAAGATGCATCGCCGCGCCGGCGTAGAAGCGCAGCGTCCCTTTCGCCGGCTCGGAGCGCGCAATCGTTTCCACCCGCGCGGCGACTTCCTTCATGCCCTCGACGCCGGCCGACGGAGTGCCCGGCTCAGCGAACGCGAGATACGTGATCTCGTGACGACGAGCGAGGTGCCGCATCAGATGCCACGTCCGCAGCTTGCCGCCTTTATCAAGCGGCAGCAGCAGATCCGATTTCAGCCACAGAATGCGCATCACGCAGCTCCGGGCCGGGTGAACTCGACGCCCGCGCCGGGCGCGTTGAAGCGAACCGTGGCTGGTTCCGGCAGCGATTGAATTCCCTCGCCGTCGATGAACGTGCGGTGCCAGAGCTCGAGGTTCAGCAGGCTCCAGATGCGATCGCCGCCGTCGGTGCGGCCCGCGGCGTGGGAGCGCAGAAGCCCGTCGACGGCGGCCGCATCGAACAGCCCTCGCTCGCGGGTGCGGCGATCGAGCAGAATCTCGCGCGTCATCGCATTCCAGGAACCGCGTGTCCATTCGGCGAACGGCACGGGGAAGCCCATCTTCGGACGATTGAGGATCGACTCCGGCAGCAGACCTTTCATCGCCTCGCGCAGCACACGTTTGGTCGTCCAGCCCTGGAGCTTCCATACATCCGGCAGTGTCGCAGCAAACTCCACGAGCTTGTGATCGAGAAAGGGCACGCGGCTTTCGATCGAGGCCGCCATGCTCATCTGGTCCTGCTTCATCAGCAGCTCGACGAGATACGTTTTGATGTCCGTATAGAGCAGGCGATCGAGGAAAGTGCTCGTGCCGTTCAGCGTGTTGAAGTAGTCGAGCGACGCGCCGTAGGCGACGGCTCGCGTGGCGGCGCCGCGCACGGCAGGCGCGAGCAGACGCTGCTGGTCGGCAAGCCGGATCGACGCGAAGTTGTCGAAGAACATCGCCTCCGGAGAGCGATCCATCGCGAGGAACGATCGCTTCGCATAGCGCGCCAGCTTTCCGGGCAGCCACGGCACGACGCCGTTCGCGATCGACGCGCGAACGGCCTCGGGCATGACGCGCTCGTAGATCGTGCCGGCCGTCCAGTTCCATGCCACGCGCGGATACTTTCCGTAGCCCGCGAGCACCTCGTCGCTGCCCTCGCCGGTCAGGACGACGGTGACGTGCTGGCGGGCGAGCGCGGAAACGAAATAGAGCGGTACGCTCGACGGATGCGCGATCGGCTCGTCCTCATGCCAGACCAGCTTCGGCAGCGCACCGAAGAAATCGCGGTCATCGATGACGATCTCGTGCGAGTCGGCCCTGATCGCGCGCGCGATGTCGCGCGCGTATTCGAGCTCGTTGAACGAGCGCTCCTTGAACGCGACCGAGAAGGTCTGCAGCGGCCGATCGACCATCCGTGCCATGAGCGCTGCAATCGCGCTGCTGTCAATCCCGCCCGACAGGAACATGCCGAGCGGAACATCGCTCATCAGCCGCAGGCGAATCGATTCTTCGAGCAGCTCGCGGAATCGCGCGACCACGTCTGGCTCGGCTGAAGCCTGCGCGCTGCGAGCCGGGGCCTTCGCGCCAGAGACGGAAGCGCTCGCGCCAGGAGCCGAGGCGTTCGCGCCAATGGCTGAGGCCGTCGCGCTGCTGCGCAACTGGACTGGGCAAATGGATAAGGATCAGCCCGAACCGCTGATCGCGGCACTCGCGCTGCAGCATTTTCAACGAGCCGTCGCCGATGTGGCTTCGCCCGGCAATGGGGCGATTTACGAAACACAAATGGCCCCGGCAGTAATTGAAAACCTGCTGCGTACCCGGCCCCCTGGATGGTTTCGTGACTATGACGAGGCAACTTTGCGCAGTCTTGCAGATGCCCTGGACGAGGGACGGCGGATGCAGGGACCAGATATCAAGAAGTGGGTTTACGGCAGATATCTCGAATTGCTCATCGCCCATCCCATCGGTCACCGCTTGATGCCGGAATGGCTCCGAGGCACGATACGCTGGTTGTATCACGATTTCGATATCGGCCCTGTGCCGATGAGCGGCTCTTCCACGTCAGTGAAACAGACTACGCGCAAACTAGGGCCTTCCATGCGCATGAATCTCGATTTCGGCGATTGGGAACGATCGCTTCTGAACCTGCCGATCGGCGAATCCGGCCACTGGCTCTCGCGCCATTACCAAGATCAATGGAACGCTTACTACAATGCGACCAGTTTTCCCATGCAATTTCGAAAGGTCGAATCGAAAAACGTGCTGGAGTTCGTGCCGCAGTAGCCTCGGTAGAGGGATTAAGGTACAGCAGGGTTGCGTTTCTCCCGCCACAATCTCAGCGCACAGAGCCACGCCGTGGCCGGAAGCAACATCGCCACACCGTTCACAAATGCCACCTCGCGTACGCTGATTCCGTGGTCGACGGCGACGCTTGCGGCATAACTCGTGAGAGCGATGGCCGTCATGCAGAAGCTCAGATCCACGGAAAACACCCGGCCTCGGAATCTGTCATCTGAGTATTGCTGCAGAAGCGTTGTGGAAAAAACCCAGACCACGGATGCTCCGCCGTGGGCAAGCACTACCGCCGCGCAAGCCAGCAGCAGATCCGGAGCGGCCGCCAGCGCCATGTAACCCACTGCCGCGGCAACAAAAGCGAGGACGATTCCCTTGCGCATTCTGGAAGGGCTCCCGGCGGCCCACCGCGAGGCCGAGAGCGGGCCAAACAAGGCGCCCAGCCCGCGAGCGCCCATCAGAAAACTCATGCCCAGCACGGCGCCGCGTTCGATATCGATTCCCGCGAGGCGCACCGGAAAGACGCGCTCGCCCATGATGGGAAAGATCACCCAGTTCGCGCCGAGCATGCCAACGCCGCCCTTGAGCATGACCGTCACAAGCATCCTCAAATCTTTGCGAATGTAACGCGCTCCTTCCACAATCGGCGAAAAGTCCACCAGTTCGCGCAGATGAAACGGCGGCGTACCAGCCGCATGCGGTTCGTGAAACTTCATTCGCCGGATCAGCAGCGCCGACGTCAGAAAAGACAGCGCGTTCAGCACGAAGACTGCATCGCGTCCCAGCAACACGGCCGCCAAACCACCCAAACCAGAACCCACGGCAAAGTTGAACGACCAGGTCATAGACGAAACAGTGTTCGCCACCAGCACGTCGTCCTCGCCCACCACGTTCGGGATGACGGCGCTGCGGGCGGGCTCGAAAAAACCCCACATCACCGTTTCGAGAAATAGCAACGGGTACACCAGCCAGATTGTCTCCTTCGATCGTGCCAGCATCATCCCTGAAACGATGACCATGCGTGCCAGATCGGCCGCGATCATCACGCGGCGGCGGCTGACGCGATCGAGCACGACCCCGGCCGTGGGGCTCACCAGCGTCTGCGGCAGCACCTGCAACACCACCGCCAGTCCCACCGATTGCGCTTTGCCGGTGAGCTGCAACAGGAGGCTGTAGATGGAAAGAATGTAGAACCAGTCGCCGATTTCGCTGACAATCTGCGCCAGCCACAAGCGGCGAAAATTCGAATTCTCGCGGAGCAGGCGGACATATGTGGCGAGTGATGCCTGATTTGCGGGCATCGAAGTTACCGGGACTCGGTGTAAAGGCCCATGCGACGCTTCACCAGGTCCACCGTAGAGTCCGCAATGGGGCGCACGCGCTCCGCACCTTCGCGCAAGACTCCTGCCACGTATCCCGGCTCGGAAGTGATTTCGCGGTACCGCTTCTGAAACGGCTCCAGGTGCGAGATCACGATGTCGGCCACCTGTTTCTTCAAATCGCCGTAGCGCATGCCTTCGAAATGCGAGCACATCTGCTCTTTGGTCCAGCCGCTGAACGCCTGAAAAATGCTCAACAGGTTCTCAACGCCCGGACCAGGCGATTCGAAGGTCACTGCGGGATTGGAATCGGTGGTGGCGCGCATGATGTTCTTACGCACGCGGTCGGGCGGGTCGAGCAGCCCCACGGCGTGGCCGGAACCAGCCGCGGACTTGCTCATCTTGATGGCCGGATCATCCAGACCCATCACGCGCGCCCCCACGCTCGGCAGGCTGGTCTGCGGCATCACGAAGGTCTCGCCGTACAGCGAATTGAAACGCTGCGCGATGTCGCGCGTCAGTTCCAGATGCTGTGCCTGGTCCTCGCCCACCGGCACGATAGCGGCCTGATAGAGCAGGATGTCGGCGGCCATCAACACCGGATACTGCAGCAGGCCGTCTCCAATGGTCTGCTGCCCGGCGGCTTTCGCTTTGTACTGGGTCATGCGTTCGAGCCACCCCACCGGCGTCACGCAGGTCAGCATCCAGGCGAGTTCGGCGTGCGCCGCGACCGCCGACTGCACCATAATGCTCGAATGCTTCGGATCAATGCCGGCTGCGAGAAACAGAGCTGCAATCTCTTCGATCTTCGCGCGCAGTTCCTCCGGCGGCTGGTGGATCGTCACTGCGTGGAGATCCACGATGCAGAAAATACTTTCGTAATCGTACTGGATCTTGACCCAGTTGCTGAGCGCGCCCAGATAATTTCCGATGTGCAAATTACCGGAAGGCTGGACGCCCGAGAATACGCGTGCTTTCATGATTTAAGTGGGACAGGCATTCTGCCCGTCCGCGGACTTGATTCCACCACTAAACAGGCAGTTTTCCTATCGTAAGCGATGAGACAGTCTCAAACCAACAACGAAGCGTTCGAAGTCACTATTGAAAAGCTGGTTTACGGAGGCGACGGCCTCGCGCGTAAGAACGGTCAGGTGGTGCTGGCGCCATTTGTGCTGCCCGGCGAGCGCGTTCTAGTCGAAACACTCGAACAAAAGCCCGATCTGTTGCGTACTCGGCTAGCCGAAGTTCGCGAACCCGCGCCTGGCCGCGTTGCGCCGCCGTGCCCCTACTTCGGACGCTGCGGTGGCTGCCAGTATCAACACGCGGATTATGAAATCCAGCTTGAGCTGAAGCGCTCCATTCTAAGGGAAACGCTGGCGCGGATCGGTAAGATTTCCGCGCCGGAAGAGATTCAGGTCATCTCCGGCGAACCCTGGAATTACCGAAACCGCTCCCAGTTCCACATTGATGGAAGTCAAATTGGATATCTGGAGGCTCAATCCAATCGGCTGTGCGCTATCGACCACTGCCCCATCAGCTCGCCCAAGATCAATGAAGTGATCGGCATATTTCGACGAATGCTGACTGATTCGCGCTGGCCCCGATTCGTACGTTCGCTTGAAGTATTTACGAATGAGCGCCATGCGCAGTTGAACGTCCTCGAGACCGAACGTCCTCTGGCCCGCCGCTTTTTCGAGTGGTGTGCGGCAGAGATTCCGGTGATGGTTCTAGGCGATTTGGAATATTCCGCATCCGGCTTTACCTATCGGGTAAGCGGAGGGTCATTTTTCCAGGTGAACCGTTTCTTGCTGGACCCGCTGGTGGATGTGGCACTCGAAGGGTCGCGAGGCGAAACGGCCCTCGATCTTTACGCTGGCGTGGGATTGTTCTCGCTTCCGCTTGCGCGGCGTTTCGGGCGTGTATCGGCAGTCGAATCGGGCAGTGGAGCGGTCCGCGACCTGCAATTCAATGCAGAGCGGGCTGGCATCGCGATCGATGTCCGCCAAATGAACGTGGATTCATTCCTGGCAAGCCTCGAAATGGTTCCGGAGTTCGTGCTGGCGGACCCGCCGCGTTCCGGGTTGGGAAAGGCCGTGATCGGGCATCTGGCGCGTCTGAAACCGGCGCGCATCACCATCGTCGCCTGCAATCCTGCGACTCTGGCACGTGATTTAGCGGGCTTACTTGCCGCCGGCTACCGTCTGGATCAAGTTACTTTGATCGATCTTTTCCCGCAGACGTTTCACATCGAGGCAGTGGCGAAACTGAAGCTCTGACCCTTCGCAGGCCTCACATCTTGTATAGCATCAGGTACACAACTACGCCCGTCACGCTCACGTAGAGCCAGATCGGCAGCGTCCAGCGGGCGATGGTGCGGTGTTTGTCGAACTTAGACGAGAGCCCTCGGCTCAGTGTAATTATCGCGAGCGGCGGCACCGTGGCGCTGAATGCGGACAATACCTTTACGTACACCCCACCCGCCAATTTCAACGGCACGGATTCCTTCATCTACACCGGCAACGATGATTCGACGGTCACGGCGACTGTGTCTCTCACCGTAGGCTCCAGTGCGGCGCCGGTAGCAAATAAGGATACATACACCACCGGTACCGTCAATGTTGCGACGGTGTTCAAGACTTCCGGTCCTGGTGTGCTTGGCAATGATGTCGACAACGGCGGCTACCAGCTGAGCGTGGATACGACTACGGTCGTCAACAACAACTGCGGCACGCTCAACGTCACCGCGGACGGCGCGTTCGCTGCTACCAAAGGAGCGGGCAGCTCGTGCACTTTTAGCTATAGGGTCCGCAATTCGCAGGGACGCGT
>Ga0137418_10003966_pt1 | contig 13556 bp, 12 predicted proteins | sample CZODoug3_1_2_16f_FD_122242 | JGI IMG/M metagenome (GOLD analysis project Ga0137418, IMG submission 122242) | Vadose zone soil fungal communities from Angelo Coast Range Reserve, California, USA - CZODoug3_1_2_16fungal (Hybrid Assembly) | ecosystem: Environmental > Terrestrial > Soil > Vadose...
CTTTGAATACACATCTCAGCCCTGATCAAATCAAGCGGCTCGACGACATAAGCCGCGTCGAAATGGGCTTTCCGCATGCAGTTCTCGCGAACCCATCGATTAAACAGATGATCTTTGGAGGAGTTGAAGTCCATCGCAAGTAGCTTATAACCGGGAGTGTCAATCGCGCACTGCAGTACCAAGGGAAACTCAACGTTTCATTGCTGAACTATGGAAACTCGTGATGCCGGCAACGAAGGGAGGCAAGTGCCGGTGATGGCGTGTACTCCGCTCGACGCCTCCTGGATGTAGACTATCGCAAGGATTGCGCGCTCGAGGTGTTGAACGAAAAAGGTCAGGTGGCGCGGCGCTTCAAACTCGTCTGGTTGTCGATCAGAGTTTTGCCCGCGAGGCGCGTTTCGACCCAGACGATCAATTCTCTAAAACCGCCAGCCGATGCCCAACGTCGTCTCGGTCGTGTTCAAGTTTTGATTCGAGTCGCTGATGAGTCGATTGAGGTATCGATAGCGAGCTTCTACGTTTACATAAAGATTGTCGATTACATAGTACTTGGCGCCGATGCCCACGTTGGCTGTGAAGCTGTTGCTGTCCCTGAGAGCCACAGGTTGACCGTTAATGTCTCCCGTGATGGGAGTATCCAAATGGGCCCATGCATAACCCGCGCCGGCGAGCACGTAGCCCACGATCGGAAAATGAGGCGTGATGTTCCACACAGCATCGAGGTCGACGGTAGTGAGTCCGAGGTTGTCCTTGCCGCTCGAGACCCGCGAGGCGCGATTCGGGCTGTAGCCCCCGGACAGCTGGATACCCCACCTATCCGTAAAGTTGTAGTTATAACGTGCGCCGACCACAGCGTTGTCGTTCAGACGGGGAGTGCGGCCCGACACCGGCGCGTTGGTTAGATTGTCGCCGAACATCTCGCCGCCATAGATCTCGACCGACTGCGTGCGCGCTTGTTCCTGCGCGGCGGCAGGCGCGCCATACAGGGCTAACGCGATGAGAGCCGCCAGACCGAAGTGGGCCGGCGCGTATTTCAGGTTTGGCGTCGCTATCGTGAGATTGCCGGTGATGGATAGGCGGTCGAGTGAGTTGGCCTTTGACATGGCTCCTCCAGGAAGTGTGTGATGTGTGGAACACACTAGAAGAGCGACATCGAACTCGGAAGCACCAATCTTTCGATACAAAGTATCGAATCAAAATATACATGTTCGCCCAATTGAGGTCGTGGCCCGAAGCGATCGCGTCCATAACCACACGCTCCGTCATGCTCCGTGCGGCGGGTTGACACCCACGGACTGAGTTACTACTATGAGGTACGTTACTTACCGGTCACTCACATTTCTAGGGTCCCGACGCGGGGGCGGAAAGTCAAATGAAACAGTTAGTTAGCGGCGCCATCGGTCAGTATTGGAAGGATCACCTCCAGAATTTCAAGCTCGATGTCGCCGTTCCGGTCCCGTGGTGGGCCTGAGCGCAACTGACGCGCTGCGCTTTCTATCACCGGAGAAGATATATGTTTGATGGCGTTTCACTCGATCAACTCCGCACCTTCATCGCCGCGGCGGATGAAGGCAGCTTCTCGGCGGCCGGCCGCCGCCTGAGGCGTGCCCAGTCCGTGGTGAGCCAGACCCTCGCGAATCTGGAAGGGCAGCTCGGTGTGAAGCTCTTCGATCGCCGCGCTCGTATTCCGGTGTTGACCGATCAGGGCCGCGCGCTGCTCGCCGATGCACGCGCGGTGGCGGGCGACGTAGACCTCTTCAAGGCGCGGGCGAAGAGCTTGGCCGGTGGGCTTGAACCGGAACTGAGCGTCGCCGTCGACGTTGTATATCCGCTCGCGCCGTTCACCGCTACCGTGGCGGCCTTCCAGAAGGAATTCCCCGCAACCCTGCTGAGGTTCGATGTCGAGTCGAGTGCCGTGATCGAGCCTGTGCTCGACGGCCGCTGCACACTCGGCGTCATAGCGTCCTTGCGGGCCGCGCCCCCGCAGCTCACGCGCGAACGGCTGGGGGCGGTGACGAGCCCCGTTCTCGTTTCGCCGCAGCACCCGCTCGCCGCCCACCGCGCACCGATTCCAATGGCCGTGCTCGCCGACCACATCCAACTCGTACACGCCGATCCTTCGGATCTGTCGCGAGCCGGTGGATTCGGGTTGCTGTCCCCGAGAGTGTGGCGGCTTTCCCATCTCGGGGCCAAGCTTGCCTTCCTGCGTGCAGGGCTTGGGTTCGGCATCATGCCGCTTCACATGATCGGGGCGGATCTGGCAACCGGGGCGCTCGTTCAGATCACGGCGGAGTCCGCACCGCCCGAGGGTTATGTCGTCGCCATGTCGGCCGTGTATCGGACTGATAGCCCTCCGGGGCCGGCCGGGCGTTGGTTCATCGACCGCCTCAAACAGGAAGACGCACGATGGCTGAAAGAAAAGCCGCCGCTGTCCGCAGCCGCGACCGCCAAGCGCGAGCGACCGCCCAGCCTTTCGCTCGCAATGATCCGCTCGCCGCCCGGTATCGGGTTGCCCGCAGTCAATCGATAGAGAATCCGGGAATCCTCGTTATTGCCGAGCGTACTGTGTCGCAAGACTTAGAAGGCCGGATCGGCGCGGAAGACCATCGTCGTCGGTATCGTCGAGTCTTGGCAGGCGCCGCAGTGCCTCCGCGACCCTTTGCGGGGTTCCTAGATCGGTCCAGCCGCAGTGGTTCACACGTAATACTCGCAGTACTGGCGCGGTGTGTTGCAGAATTTGACGTGAGAAATCTATGTCGGGCAGGCCTCGGTAGAGATCGATGACTGCGTCCGGCGCATCGCCCGTGCACTGATTCCGTTCAATCACCGACCGCATCTCGGCGACGACTCGAGGAAAACGTTGCGCGAGTACCTGGAGCAGCGCTTGCGCGTGCGCGGCCACGATAAATGCATTCCACAAAGCCCCCGCATCGATCAGAACTCGAGCGAGCGGTGCGTTGGGCTTTTCGACGAAACGCGAGACTGTCCACACCCCGGGGCGGTCAAGGCCGCCGGGGACGATATAGCCCAGGCCTGGATCCGCCTCCTCGGGAGATATTCCGAGCAAGAGCACTTGATCGCGTCTCGCCTCCAGTTTTCGCACCGCTTCTTGGAGAGCGGCCGCGAGATGGAGCTCGTTCCTTACGTGATGATCCGAAGGCAGCAAAACGACGCGCGCATCCGGGTCCCGGGCCATGATGTGCAGCAACGGCAAGAGAATTCCAATCGCCGTGCCCCGGTTGCCTGGCTGAACGATAATATTGGATTCAGACTCAGCCGCCAATTCGGCGGCCCACCAGCGTTTATGATGACGCGCGACAACGATACAGCGGCTTGCCGGTGACGCGACCGTCTCGGCCCGTTGTAGCGCTTCGCGCAGCAGGGATGGACCGCCGCGCAAGGAACAATATTGTTTGGGTATCGCGATACCCGCTTCAGTCGTTGTCAGGCTATGCAGTCGGCTGCCTTCCCCCGCTGCCAGCACAATCGCCCATGTATTTCCGGAACGCGGCACGTGGCTCCGCGACAGCGGGCCGCGCGGGTTATGTGGCATGCCCGTGTTCAATCGCTGAGGATTTGTATGCGCGGCCGGGGCGGCCTGCGTGCAAGGCGTTCGGTCGCGAGGTAACGATTCGTTCGATCGCGCGCGGCGAACGAAGGCCGCTCCATCCGCAATGCCCCACACGCAGGGCACGCAGAGGAATTCGCGGCGGACGGTCCCAGGACATGCGTGGCACCACATGCAACGCCTCTCGCGCTAGGATCGGGGGGATGCGGTTTTCAACGCCGGGCGTGATCGAACTCGTAAGATGCTGCAAGAGCTTATGAATCACTGCCGGCCAGTATTTGGAAAGCAACAAGGCAAGCCTGTTCGCCTGGCCGATATAGATGTCGGAGGCAACGAGCGCTCCCTGTCGGACAAGGTGTCGGGCAACGTATTCCACAGGCCGTTGCGCGATGCCAGAAACCGCGACTGTTGGCCGGCCATTCGAGGCGCCCAGCAGCAGATAGTTCTCGTCGACGTCAGTGTCCGCGCCGACCATCCCGAGCGTCACGACGCCGTCAGCGAGGAAATTCCGTTCGGATAGTGCTCTGTGAAGCGCGACAGTCAGGGTCCACTCGTCCGCCACGTAGCAGCGAGCGGGAAGTATCGTTACCAATGCGGTAGGCGCCTGTGCGGCGATGGAAAGTACCGCGGCGGCAGTCGTGAGGGAAGACCAACCCGGGAACTCGCTTACGTAGCGATGCTCAGGCCGCGTGAACCAGAGCGCCTGCTCCCAGCGCGACCGATGCGCCTCGGCGGCCGTTACTACTATGCGTGTCGCGTGAGATATGCGGATTGCACGGTGCAGCGCCTTCTGCAGCATTGTCGTCGGCTCCCCGAGGCCACAATATTGAACCGGTGCCCATTGCGCGTGGGAGTCGTCAGAGACGAGCCACTCCGGGCCCGCCGCGTCCGCCACCACAATGCACCAACGGGAGTGGGTCAGAGGGCGAGCATCGTTCATACGCAAACCTCGGCAGTTCAGAATACCTGGCGCGCCGACCGCCAGCGCCGCGCAAACGAGGCGAACCGCGGATGCCGTTCGATACTCGCCGTCCAAAGGCGTTGTCGCCGATGGATATTCGAACACTAGTACTCCGGCTTCCAACTTGGATAGCCTATATCTCTCGATGGGACGTATTGCTGCACTAGATGCATGCCCGATTCATCGTTGCCGACGATAGATGCCATCGAGAAATATGAGCTATCCAGCCGGATACCTCGGGATTACTGTTCCAACACACAATATCTACCCGCGCCAGGTCTTCAGGGGTTTCGAACGCGGCCGGAGGGATGCGGTAATGGGGCTGCTCGTTTTATGTGCATTGGTTATGGGCGCCGGGATTCTTTTGCTCGTCGGATTCTTGAGTATGGCGCAAGAATTGCTTTCCAAAAGTATCTTTGGAGTGCCCCACGAACCGGACGAGGAAACAGGACCCACTTACATGGACGAGGAGCGATCCACGTCCTCTTCCTCGACTCCGATCGGGTGATCGCCGGGCTCGCAAGCGGTCATACGCGGGAGCGGGCGAATAATAATATTTGATATGATCACATTCGGTAATATATTATATGATTGTTATCAAGTGATCTGCGAGACCCAAGTTGAACCCAATGCGCACTTTCGGTTTCCTTCTCAAGGACACGAGCCGGCTATACGTGGAGCGATTCGAGCAAAGAGCCGGCGCGCTCGGCCTGACGCTGCCGCAATGCAAAGCGCTCGTCTATCTGGCCGATCACGAAGGAATCAGCCAGGTGCAGCTGGCGGAGCTGACGGATCTCGAGCCGATGACTCTCGTGCGAACCCTTGACTGCCTGGAATCCCACGGATGGCTGGAACGACGCAGCGATCCGGCTGATCGCCGGGCCCGCCGTCTGTATCTCAAGCCCAAGGGCAAACCGCTTGTGGATGACATCTGGCACTTGGTGGCCTTGACGCGCCGGGAGGCGTTTGCGGGCATTCCCAAGAAGCACGCGGATCTCATGATTGAATTGCTCGAGAAAATCCAAAGTAACTTCGTCTCGCTGGAACCGCTGCAGCCTGCGCCTGCGGTGGCGGCCCTTCAAAGCGGGCGCGCAGGCGGAGCGCGGAGTCGGCGCGAGCAGACGGCTTCGCGGCCATGAGCGCGCAAGATTCCGTGCTGCTCGATGAGAACGCACCCCTGACAGAGACCGTGACGATCCGCAAGACGCGCCTGCAACGCCTGCGCTGGCCTCTCATGTCGCTCGCGGCCATTGCGGTACTCGGCGGTGGGGCATATTTCTATATCAAGGGCAGCCGGTATCAGAGCACCGACGACGCATATGCACAGGCAGCCACCGTGTCGATCAGCGCCAACGTGGGCGGACGCGTCAGCGAGATCGAGGTGAGAGACAATGAGTTCGTGCAACGCGGCGCGACGCTATTTAAATTGGATGACCCGTCGTTCCGCATCGCCGTCAGCGACGCGACGGCGCACCTGGCTGACACGCGGCTGCAAATCGAGTCGCTCAAGTCGACCTATCGGCAGCGGCTGGTCGAGCTACGCGCTGCGCGGGATACCCAGAGGTACGCGCAGCAGCAATTCGATCGGCAGACCCGGCTCCTCGCGTCCGGCATCGCGTCGCAGGCACAGTTCGATCAGGCTGCCCATGGGCTCGATGCGGCGCGGCAACAAGTCGCCAACGTTCAGCAGCAGATCGGCGTGGCACTCGCCAACTTAGGAGGTGACCCAAACATTGCACCCGAACGGCATCCTCTGGTTGCCCAGGCGCAGGCCGCACTTGATCGTGCACAGCTCAACTTATCCTATACGGTGATCAGCGCCCCGACGGATGGCGTCGTGGCCAAAGTGGAGCAGCTGCAAGTCGGGGACACCATTGCAGCGTCCGCACCGGTGTTCGCCTTGGTGTCGACTCGCGATGTCTGGATCGAGGCGAACTTCAAGGAGGTTCAGCTCGCCCGCATGCGCCCGGGCCAGACAGCGACCGTCGAGATCGATCGATACCCGGGCAGGCAATTCTCGGCAGAAGTCACGAGCGTGAGCCCGAGCACCGGTTCGCAGTTCTCCCTGCTGCCTCCGGAGAACGCGACCGGCAATTGGGTGAAGGTCGTCCAGCGCGTGCCCGTGCGCCTGCAGCTGACCCACGTCGATGCCGGGTTTCTACTGCAGGCGGGACTGAGTGCCAATGTGACCGTCGACACGCACTCGCGCGACCCCAAGCTCGCCGCTGCGACCGGCCCCACTTCCGCAGGCGAGGTGTCGCGTTGAGCAGCGCCGCTCCGCAGATTGCCGAGATCGACGGACGGCGCCGGGCGCTCATCACGGTCTCGGTCATGCTGGCATCGATCATGTCGTCGCTCGACACCACGATCGCCAACGTCGCTCTGCCGCGCATTCAAGGCTCGGTCTCGGCAACCCAGGATCAGATGGCGTGGGTGCTGACCTCGTACATCGTCGCCGCGGCGATCATGACGCCCTTGAGCGGCTGGCTCGCCGGCCAAATCGGCCGCAAGCGGGTGTTCCTGTATTCCGTCGCGGGCTTCACCGTGGCGTCCATGCTCTGCGGCGTCGCGCAGTCCCTGCCGCAGATCGTCTTGGCGCGGCTACTGCAGGGGTTGTGCGGTGCGGCGCTAATCCCGTTGTCGCAGGCGGTGTTGCTCGACATTAACCCGCCCGCGCGTCACGCCCGCGCGATGGCCGTGTGGGCGATGGGCGCTGTCTTGGGTCCCATCATCGGCCCCGCTCTCGGCGGCTGGTTGACGGAGGACTACAATTGGCGCTGGGTGTTCTATATCAACGTCCCCTTCGGGATCCTCGCATGTCTTGGCATCTTGAGTTTTCTTCCAGAGGCGGCGATTCGCAAGTCGCGCTTCGATTTCTTCGGCTTTACGGCGTTGAGTTTAGGCATAGCCGCCTTTCAGATCATGCTGGATCGCGGCCAATTGAAGGACTGGTTTAGTTCGACGGAAATCTGGATCGAAGCCACTGTTGCGGCGGTGGCCTTCTATTTGTTCGTCATTCACATGCTGACGACGACCCAGCGGCGTTTCGTGAGTCCCGCGCTTTTCAAGGACCGGAATTTCCTCACTGGCAATGTGTTCATTTTCATCGTTGGGATGGTTCTATTCGCGACGCTGGCGCTGTTGCCGCCATTGCTGCAGGATTTGCTCAATTACCCCGTCGTGACGACCGGTCTCGTGACGGCACCGCGAGGGGTCGGCACCCTGGCTGCGATGTTCATCGTCGGACGCATCATGGGCAAAGTTGACATCCGCCTGATCATCGGTACCGGCTTTGCGTTGAGCGCCTTTGCATCGTGGCAAATGACCGGGTTCGATCTGCAGATGGACTCCGCCATAGTCGTGTGGTCCGGTCTCTCGCAGGGACTGGGTACCGGGTTCGTCTACGTGCCGCTCGCGGCCGCCACTTTTGCGACGCTGACGCCGGCGCTGCGCGACGAAGGCACGGCGATCTTTAGTCTCACCCGTAACCTCGGCAGCAGCGTCGGAATTTCGGTGGTGAACACCCTGTTGACGCGCAACACTCAGATCATGCACGCCACGGTGGGTGAACACGTGACCCGCTACAGTCCGATTCTCCGCGCGCAGCTGTCGGGCGAATCGCCGAGCTTGCGCACCTTGGCGGGACTGAACGCGACCGTGACGGAGCAGGCGGCCATGATCGCCTACAACAACAATTTCAAATTGATGATGCTGTTGAGTCTGGCGGCGATCCCACTGGTCTTCCTGCTGCGCAAGGTGAGGGGCAGTGCTGCGCCGGTCCACATCGAGTGATGATGATGCAGGGTGTTGCCGCTGATTCAGGGTGCTTCCGCAGGGCTTGTGCACCGATGGCGCGGGCGATCGTGCTGGCGTGTATCTTGGGTTTAGCCGGCTGCGCCATGGGCCCGAACTTCACGCGACCCACGGCTCCGGCGGCAGCACGATATACGGGCGATACCCTGGGCGGCGAAGGCGCCTCCGCGAGCGACACCGTGCAACACATCGCCCTCGGCCGGGAGATCGAGGGCAATTGGTGGACTCTATTCCGTTCCGATGCCATCGATCAGCTCGTCAAACAGGCAGTGGAACACAACCGCAGCTTGGCGGCATCCATCGCGACGCTCGCACAGGCTCAGGAACTCGCTCTGGCGCAAGCGGGCTCACGATACCCGCAAGTAGACCTCACCGCCGGTGTCGGTCGTCAGCAGTACGGGAATGAGTTTCTCGGCGGATTTGGAAAAATACCCCCCTTTACATACTTCGCCGTCGGGCCCACCGTCAGCTACACGCTCGACTATACCGGGGGCGTCGCGCGCAGCGTGGAGCAGCAGTACGCGCTGGCTGAGGTGGAACGGCACCAGCTTGATGCGGCATATCTGACGGTCACCGGCCAGGCAGTCATGCAAGCGCTCGCGATCGCCTCCGCCCGCGCACAGATCGCGACTGTCGAAACCATCCTCGTGCAGGACCGGGATAACCTGCGGCTCGTGCAGACCGCGTTCGACAATGGATCGGTGGCACGCGAAGATGTCGTGAGCGCGCAGAGCCAGATTGCCAACGACATGACCTTGCTGCCGTCACTGCGCCAGGACCTTGCAAGGGCGCGCCATGCGCTGTCGGTGGTGCTCGGCCGAGTACCCGCCAGTGAGCTTCCTCCCGATGTCGATTTGGTTCAAATCACGCTGCCGCTCGAGGTGCCGGTGAGTTTGCCCTCAGAGCTTGCCCATCGCCGGCCCGACATTCTCGCCGCGGAGGCGCGACTGCATGCGGCAACCAGCGCCGTGGGGGTCGCGCAATCCAACCTCTATCCGAAGATTCAATTGAGTGCGACGGCGGGCCAACAGTCACTCAAGGCGGACCAGTTGTTCGACCGCGCGAGCAATGCGTGGAGCATCATCTCGGGATTGACGGCACCGATCTTCGACGGCGGCACGCTGCGCGCCGAGAAGCGCGCGGCGGTGGATGCCATGCGCGCAAGCGCCGCCAGCTATGAGCAGACAGTGCTCGAAGCGTTTGCGCAAGTGGCCGACCTGCTCGAGGCGCTGGATCACGACGCTCAGCAACTCGACGCACAAGCTCAGGCACAACAGGCCGCGCAGAGCAGTCTTGACCTTGCGCGCGCGAGCTACAGCGAAGGCAACGCAGGGGTCCTCCTGGTCTTGGACGCCGAGCGCTCGTACCAGCAGGCACGCCTCGGCTATGTCAGGGCGGTGGTGCAGCGCTATATGGATACCGTGCAACTCTTCCTGGCACTGGGCGGCACGAGCCCGAGCGCGCCTGCGGCGGTCGCGTCGAGTCGACCGGACGCCCCATAGCCGTGGGCACGCGCTCGCAACCGTCTTGCGACCCTCGGACAGTTGCCCTGATCGAGGGTCCGGGCAATGCGACCGACCTTGCCGAGCGATTTGAGAGCGCGTTGTACAACATCGCGAGAAGTTGGCGGCACGCGGTGGAGCGCCGCCTCAAATATTTGGGCATCAGCATGGCCAGTTGGATGGCGATTGCAGCGGCATCGCAAGTTCGCTCGCCGTTGTCTCAGTCCGAGCTTGCTGACATGCTCTCGGTGTCGGGCGCGTCCATGGTGCACATGATCGATCGTTTGGTTAAGGATGGTCTTGCCATACGCGAGCCATCCATATCCGACAGGCGGGTAAATCGTATCGTGATCACCGACGCCGGCCATCGCCTCTACGCGGTATTAAAGGGCGAAGCCGCAGCCGTCCGTCAAGAATTGCTGGCTAGCATAGAATTGGAAAAACTCGCGCACCTGACGGAAGTACTCGAGCAGATGCAATCTATACTGGAGCCGCGTCACGACCATGCGCCGTTTGACGAAGAGCGTTGCGATTGTTGATGATCTGATTCGCCGGGATCTCTATACGCAATTAGCCGGCTGATCGCTGGGAACGTTTCCGCGAAGCGAGTATTCCGCATCGATCCTGAAAAGCTCGCTCCGCCTCATTTCCCCTTCGAGCTCTCCGTTGTCCATTCCCCTAATTCACGAAGAACGGCTCATGTCCGCGCTCGTTTGTCGACTATTGATATCAATTGATATAATCACTAAAGTGGGTATAGAATGCGATCGATGCTGGCAATGTACGAGACTTGATCGAACCCGCTGCGCACTGTCGATTGGAGCAGATACATGCTGGACGGCGTTTCACTGGATCAACTGCGCACTTTCATAGCGGCCGCGGACGAAGGCAGCTTCTCGGCGGCCGGCCGCCGCTTGCGGCGTGCTCAGTCTGTGGTGAGCCAGATTCTCGCGAATCTGGAAGGGCAACTTGGCGTGAAGCTCTTCGATCGCAGCGCGCGTTTCCCAGTGCTGACGAATCAAGGTCGCGCACTTCTAGCCAACGCACGTACAGTGGCGGGCGACGTCGACCTCTTCAAGGCCCGGGCGAAAGGATTTGCCGGCGGGCTCGAACCGGAACTGAGCGTGGCCGTGGACGTGATGTTTCCACTTGCGCCATTCACCTCCGCTGTGGCCGCTTTCCAAAAGGAATTCCCGACAACCCTGCTGAAATTCGACATTGAGTCGAGCGCCGTGGTCGAGCCCGTACTCGACGGCCGCTGCGCCATCGGTGTTTGGGGTATAGGCCCTTGGTCGATCGTGCCCCCGCAGCTCACCCACCAGCGGCTGCTGACCGTCCGGACGTCCATGGTTGCGTCGCCGCAGCATCCGCTGGCACGATATGGCGCGACGGTTCCGGCAAGCGTCTTCGCCGATCATATCCAGCTGGTTCACGCCGACCTCGCGAATTGTTCGCCGGGCGCATTCGGCGTGTTGTCGCCGAGAGTGTGGCGACTTTCCCATCTCGGGGCGAAGCTTGCCTTCCTACGTGCCGGGCTCGGGTTTGGCACTATGCCGCTGCATTTGGTCGAGGCGGACCTCGCCAGCGGTGCGCTCGTTCAGATCGCTGCGGAGGATGTGCCATCCGGAGGCCACATGATAACCATGTCGGCCGCCTATCGAACCGACAGTCCGCCGGGCCCGGCGGGACGCTGGTTCATCGAGCGCCTCACACAAGAAGACGTGCAGCCGCCGCAACTGAAGGCGTCTCGGCCGGCGGCTACAAGCAGCGCGTCCTCCGAGCGTCGGCGATCGCCCCTCCGTTCGCTCGCGTCGAGAGGATAGAGTCGTTGACGGCGCGAGCTGCCCTCGCGCACCGAGCGAGGATTGCCGTCAATGGCTCGGTACCAATTTCCTTGCGCGCGAACTGCGTTTAGACGCTGCGGAGCGCGCTTGCGGACCGACCCTTAGGTTCCGGGATGTCGCGTTTGACGTTGAGCGCGCAATCGAGTTTCCGTGTCGCCATACTGCGGGCTGTTCTTACGATACTAGCGAGACGAGTCTCAACCCAGATAACGAATTCCATTGAAACCCCCGCGGCTATGGCGAACTGCCTTACAACCGCACCGTCCACGTCAAATGGTACAGGCGGCCACTACCGCCACCAACATTGAACCAGTCTCCTCGGCTACATATCGTCGCCGGCGATAGATGCTATCGAGAAATATGATCTATTCAGCTAGCGGCCTCGGTATTAGTCTTGGGACGAGCACATCTACCCGCACGAGCGAGTTCTAATCACCCATGGAGCAGTGCACACGCTGTTTTTTCTTCGGAAGGGTTTGCTCCGGCCTGCAGCGTAGAGACGAAGCGGAGGAATTTCAAACCTCGGTATCGGTAAATCCTCTACCAAACAGCTTTCCGTGACGGATACTACTCAGCTGGTCAGTAATGCTGCGGGTAAGCAGCCCAGGGAGGAAGCAGAGCGCGCACTTCTCACGTTCATTTCCGCTGGCGATCGCTCCGCAATGGATAGACTTTACGTTTTGTACTTTGCGAGTCTGGCGAATTTCTTTCTGCATCTGACTGGGCACGCCGATCTCGTCGAAGAACTCATCAACGACACGATGGTTGAGGTGTGGCGCGGGGGTGCGTCAATTGGAGCGAATGCTTCAGTCGCGGTGTCGATCATGGGTTTGGCCTATTCGAATGGACAGAAGCGTGTTGCCAAAGTCGGGGCCCCGCGACTGCATTCGCAGCCCTCTGCGCTCCATACGGAACAAGGCAGTCCGCGGGCTACGACTTTGGAAGAATCCTCGCGCCTGGATGAATCGCTTCTCAAACTGCCTGTCGAGGAGAGGGCGCTGCTTCACCTTGTCTACATCGGTGGGTACTCGCGGCGGGATATCGCCGACATAATGAACATTTCGTGCGAATGCGTCGACGTGCTGTTGAGTGATGCTCGGGCTCGGCGTGGCTATGTACAGGAATATGTTGCCGATGATTCCAGTTGCTAAACAGTCGCGAGCACGGATTCGAAAATCTGGCTCAGAGGCTTCCCGAGATTCTCAGTAAGGACGGCCCAGTCTTCACCCGAGTTGTGTTGCAGCCCCAGGCCAGGGACACGACCTGAACTTTATTTTGTCGTTCAACACCTACCTCTGATCGAAAGCTCGAACGAGCTGGTTTACATGCCGGCTCCAAAACGAGTCGCTCAAGTTCTCCGATTCAGCGCGGGATCGCGATACCGCTTATCATCGTGCATTAGCGGGGAAGGGGTTGGTCTTGGCCGCCGCTCCTGCATGCGAAGGACTGTACTCATTCCAGCCCCCGCCCAATGCCTTGTACAAGGTCACCAGATTCTGCAGCCGCGACAGCTTCACGCCCACCAGAGTCTGCTGCGCCGTGTACAGTGAGCGTTGCGAATCGAGCACACCGAGATAGTTGTCGACACCGTCACGGAAGCGCATATCCGACAATCGATAGCTCTCGCTGGTCGCCTCGACGAGCGCCTGATCGGCCGCGATCTGGCTGTCGAGCGTGCTGCGGCCGGCGAGGGCATCGGCGACTTCGCGAAAGGCGGTCTGGATCGTCTGCTCATACTGCACGATGGTGATGTTCTTCTGCACCTTCGCCAGATCGAGCGAAGCGACATGGGCTCCGGCCGCGAAAATCGGCAGGCTGATCTGCGGCGAAAATGTCCAGGCCGTCGAGCCGTGATCAAAGAGTCCCGA
>Ga0137418_10003967_pt1 | contig 13556 bp, 12 predicted proteins | sample CZODoug3_1_2_16f_FD_122242 | JGI IMG/M metagenome (GOLD analysis project Ga0137418, IMG submission 122242) | Vadose zone soil fungal communities from Angelo Coast Range Reserve, California, USA - CZODoug3_1_2_16fungal (Hybrid Assembly) | ecosystem: Environmental > Terrestrial > Soil > Vadose...
CTTACCTCCAGGGCTTCTCCTTGCACGCGGCGGTGCACCTGCACGAGAACGACCGCGAGGGCCTCGCGCATCTGTGCGGCTACGGCGCCCGACCGACCTTCTCGCAGGAGCGGCTCTCCCCGCTCCCCGACGGCCGGCTCACCTACCGTCTCAAGCGGCCCCTCGCCGACGGTCGCACGACGCTGCTACTTCAGCCAGGGGAGTTGCTGCGCCGCCTCGCCACGCTGGTCCCGCCGCCGCGCGCCCACCTCTGCGCTACCACGGCGTCTTCGCCCCGGCATCGCACTGGCGCCGCGAGGTGGTTCCACCGCCCTTCGCCGCAGTCGATCACTGTGACCCCGCCCCTCTGCTGCCCGCGGGCGAGTCCACACCCGCGCCGCCCCGGCGAAATCCCTGTCGCATCCCTTGGGCCGAACTGCTGCTACGGGTCTTCCGCGAAGACGTGCTCGCCTGCCCCTGCGGCGGCCGCCGTGTGGTGCTCGCCTACCTGACCGAGCCCGGCCCGGTGAAGGCCATCCTCGACCACCTCGGCTTGCCCTCGACCGGCCCACCGCTCGCGCCTGCGTGCTTCACGGCAGGCCCAGGCGAGACCGCCTGGCAGGACGACGTGCCCGAGGTGCAGCAATCGCTGCGCTGACGGGCACGTCCATCTCTATCGCTTGAATTCACCTTGCGAGGCGGGTCCGCCGGCCACCGCGCGCTGCCTCGCGCAGGCTGTCTGGCAGCTGCGGGTGGACGGAAGAGTTCTTCTCGGACCAGGATCCGTGGCTTGAACTTCCTACCTGCCCGCGAGGCGGCGACCGAAGTTGACGATGAAGCCGTCGGCCTGCGCCCGGGTGAGCGTGCTCGAGCGAGGCCCGACGAGGCGGATCCACGTGGTCCTCCGGTCGGTCGCTTCCTTTTCGCTGAGAGCGAGCGGCCGCAACAAGTCGAACGAACCCAGATGCCGCCAGTCGTTGAATGTGGCGGGCAGCACGCCGACGATCTCGTGGGCTTCGCCGTCGACGCGAACGGTGCGGCCGATGATGTGGGCGTCACCCCCGAAGCGATTGCGCCAGAATCGCTCGCTGATGATGAGGACGCGGTGGTTTCCGAAGACGGTTTCGTCGGGACGGAAGCCGCGGCCGAGTTGCGGTTCGATCCCGAGTGTGGAGAAAAGGTTGGCGGAGATGCGAAGGCCGGAGGCCGTCTCGGCGGGTTCGGCGGGTTGGGAGAAGTTCGTATCCGAGAAGGCGTAGGCGGCAATCTTGCCGTAGCCGTTCATCTCCGATTTCAGATCGAGGTAGTCGGCCGGCGAGATTCCGCCCCTAGGATCCTGGGGAGTGCTGCGATAGATGCGATCCAGTCGACCGCTGTCGGGATAGGGCAGCGGGCGCAGCAGCACTTCATTGACGACGCTGAACGCCGCCGTGTTGGCACCGATGCCGAGTCCGAGCGTGATGACGGCGATGAGGGCGAAGCCGGAAGAGCGACGCAGCGATCGGATGGCGAAGCGGGATGTCAGCGAAGATGTCGATCGGCTTGATCAGCATGTGGCGTCTATCGCGGGCCAGCTCGCTTTCCTGAACGGGGTGTTCGACAGGCATGCAGACGTCGCGCCAGGCTGTTCCGCTGAGGTAGACGCCCTGCATCGCGAGGGAGTTGTGTGTCCGCTTCCGGGACGCGCGGTCCCACGCTCGAACGGCGCCGGCCCGGCGTCCCTGCGGAGCGACTGGCGTGGCATTCGCTGACTCTACGACCATGACCCAGCGCGCTGGAAATCATCGGTTCGATGGCGGCGGAGTGGCTGTGAGTGCCCAGCGGCCCGGACCATAGACGGCCAGAAGCAGTAGACCGCCCGCGATACCCATGTTCTTCATGAACTCTGTCTGGAGCATTCCGACCGGCGCGGGCGGTGCACCCCAGAAATCGTGCAGCAGCACGCTGACAGCCACCAGATAGACGAACATCACCGCGGCTGCCGACAGGGCCTCCGGCATCTGCGTCTGCAGCTGCGCGCTGAACTGCGATTGCCCCCGGGGACGGTGTATCGGCGCGGCAGATCGCGTCCGCGCCGCCGCCGCGACCGCGAACGCCGCCGCTTACGACCGCCAGCTCCTCTCCGTCGAGGGGACGGCCTTTGCCGGGTCGACGGGCGCTTGGAATTGATCGAACGTGCCGAAACGCCGCTGGAGACGCTCGCGCAAAGGCGCGGTCCAAGGCTCCGTTTCCCCGGCCAGGAACGGTCCGCGGTAGAGGGCCGTGGCCCGCTCCAGCCAGCGATCGCGGTCAGCGCTGGATTCAGCCATCGCCGTTTGCGCCAGGCACTGCTCCAGGGCCCAGACGTCGATCCAGCATCGACGGTCTTCGACGCCGAGCCGGCCTTCCTGTCGCGAAAGGACGTCATGACCGAGCAGCCTGCGAAGGCGGTGCAAGGTCGTCGTCAGCGCCCGGGCCGCCGCATCGCCTTCGGCCTGCGGCCATAACGCGTCCATCAGCGTCTCTTCGCGTACGTCGCGGCCGCCCAGGGATATGATCGCCTTGAGCAGCGCGAGCGGCTTCTTCTGAGCCTTCCGGTTGAACCTGAGAGGCCTGTCGTGGATGGAAACCGTGAACTGCCCCAGGGTCTTGATGCGAACCGGCCAGGGCCAATTCTCCGCGGCGACGTCGGGGGGCGGATCGAGACCGCGCCGCACGATCAGCTCGCGGACATAGTCCACTTCGATGTCATGCTCCAGCGCGGTCGCGCACAGCCGCGAAAGCGTTGGCGTCGGCATCCACATGTGCGTCCAGAATCCCTGCGCCTTCGCCAGCGCCATCGCCTGCCGGAGCGCTTCCAGTCCGCGTGGCTGGTCGCCCGCGTCCAACGCAGCCTTGCCCTCGGTGAACAGGCAGAGATATTCGATATACGGATCGCGCATCGAGCGGCCGATCTCGCGGGTGCGCGCGAGGTGTTCTGCTCCGGCCCTACCGTCGCCGCGTTCCATCAGCGCGCGGCCCGTCGTGAGATTGCACATCGCCTGCGCAAAAGGCATCCCGGTGCGGATGGCCCGATCCAATGCGGTCCGCCCGTGTTCCAGCGCGCCCGGGAGATTGCCACGCCACAGCGCCAGGATGCCGGCGGTATCGTGATAGAGCGTGGCGTGCATCCCGTGCGCGGGGTTGAGCGCCAGCGCCATCGTTTCCAGATGGCTGATCGCCGTCTGCACGTCGCCGGCGATGAGGCTGCCCCAGACGCCCTGTGCGCAGAGCATGAAATCCCAGAGGTGGATGCCGGTCGCTTTCGCCGTCTCCAGTCCCTCGCCGACCGCCTTCAGGCACGCCCGATGCGAGGCGGTCATCCAGTGGTAGGGCGCCTCGATCGATTTCCACACGATGCGCGCGAGCGGGTCGATGTTCGGCGCGCGCGACAGAGGCCGCAGTCGCTCGACGAGGACGGTGGCCTTGCCGAGGTCGCCTGCCCACCAGTTGTAGTAGAGCAAGAGCTGGTGGGCGATCATCATCCGGACCTGCACGTGAGGGCTGCCGAGCGCGACGGTCATCGCTCGCTCGGCCCACCGCGGCAAATCCGGGTGCTGGGGTTGGCGGTACATCAGGGCCGTGAACATGCCGAAGACGACGCGCGCCTCGATCTCCGGGGACGGAAATGACGCCTCGACGGAAAGCCGCGTTTCCAGGATCTCGATCCACCGATCGAGCGCCGTGAAGTCGTCCCAGGCGTAGACGAAGGTGTCGACCACACCCGCCCAGGCCAGGAACATGCCGGCGGTGTCGATTCCGTCCTTTTCGAACTTCGCGAACGCCCGCACGAAGTGTTCCCGGGCTTCGAGAGGATTCGCCGCCAGCCGGCAGGCTCCGAGCCAGAACGGCAACCACGGACTCTGATCGAGCACGTCGGATGGCAGGCTCCGCAGCCAAACCTCGAGCGTCTGGGCGCGCCCATGCGCGAGCAAGAGAGACGCCTGTTGCAGGACGATACGCACCGCTGCGGTCCAGTCGCCGGCATCCTTCAGGAGATCGAAAGCCTCCTCGACCTGTCCGGCTGACTCGAGGAGAAGCCCCGCGGCGCGCTGCACCTGCCTCCGCCGATCCGGAGACCACGCCGCGCGCGCCTTCGCCAGCAGGAAGGTCCGGAAGAGGGGGTGGTACTCGTAGAACGGTTCACCCTCGGCATGCCGGACGGTGAAGTAGTTTGCCCGCGCGAGCCCGGCGAGGACGGCTCCAGCCAGCTTCGAACCAGTGAGCGCCTCCGCCATCGCGGCCGTCGTCCTGGGAAAGAACGCCGTCTGGAGGAGGATCTCCTGCGTGTCGCGATCGGTCTTGTCGAAGATTTCTCCGGCAAAGTAATCGAACAGTGCCCCGGGATCGGAAGCCCCGGACCCGGTCGAGAGGCTCCCCGGGTTCCCTCGTTCCACCAAAAGGACGAGTCCGGCGGCCCACCCTTGGGTCGTTTCCTGCAGCGCGCGAAGCATTTGAGGCGTCGGCCGCCGGATCCGGCGCCGGACGATCCCGCTCGCCTCTGGGGCGGTGAGGCGCAGCTCTTCCCAGCCGACCACCGATATCGCGCCGCTCGCGAGCAATCTGGCGAGGGCCGCGTTTGGCGCGGTGCGGCTGGCGACGAGTACGCGGCAGCCGGTGGGTAGCTGGTCCACGAGCTCGCGCACGATCTCGTGGAAGGGCGAATCGGGTGGAATCGCGTGGTAATCGTCGAGCACGATGAGAAAGGGCGACTGCAGACGGCGGAACAATTCGACGAAGTAGTGACGGGAAAAGGCGGAAATGCCGCCCAGGTACTCCGGCGTGAGCAGGGGAAGCGGGCGGCGCCGCGCTCCTCCGGTGGCGGCCAGCCCGAGGAAGTAGAAGAAGCTTGCCAGGTCAGCGTCGCTTTCATGGAGCCGGTACCACAAGGCTCGCGCTCGACGCGCCTCCAGATAGCTGGCCACGAGCGTGGTCTTTCCGGCTCCCGGCGGGCCTTGGACCCAGGTCAGTGGCCGGCCGCCTCGATCGAGCAGGCGGAAGAGTCGCGGGCGCGGCAAGATGCCCGTGAGCGACGGGCGCGCGGTCTTTCCCCCGATCTGTGATTTGCGCGCCATTGACCGATCCCGCAGCGCCTCCAGGCAGCTTATCCGACTCAGGTCTTGGACCGCAAGGGCGGGACGGCAATCGGTGACCGATCCGTAATCGCGCGTTGCGACGCTGGCGCCGTCCTCGAGGAGGAGGAGGTCAAGACCATGGTTTTCGGACATCACATGCGACGCGCGCCGTGCTGCGGGCCCGATCGCATTGAGATACGCACGCGACGGATGCATTTGGTCGTGCTCCTGACGCTCGGCGTGGGCGTGCCATTTCGCGGAGCGCAGGCACAGGCCCTGTTTACCGTCACCGACCTCGGCACGCTGCTGGGGAACGGGAGCTTTAGCGAGGCCATCGGGCTCAACAATGCCGGCCAGGTCGTCGGTCGATCGACCGCCGCCGACGGTAACGCGCGTGCCTTCCTCTGGCAGAGCGGCACCATGACCAACCTGGGCGACTTGGGGGGCCACTACAGCGAGGCCTTCACCATCAACGGCGCCGGACAGGTCGTCGGCCGGTCGCCCACTGCCGATCGCAAGGACCATGCATTCCTCTGGGAGAACGGCCAGATGATCGACCTGGGCACGCTCGGGGGCAACACAACCTGGGTGACCGGCATCAACGACGCCGGAGTGGTGGTCGGCTGGTCGACCACCGCCGGCGATGTCGACCGGCACGCGTTTCTCTGGCAGGGCGGCAGCATGACCGACCTGGGCACTTTGGGAGGCAATTCCAGCGAGGCCGTTGGCATCAACAGGCTCGGTCAAATCGCCGGCAACTCGGCCGCTGCCGACGGCGCCACGCATGCCGTCCTCTGGCAGAGCGGTACGATGACCGACCTGGGCACCCTGGGAGGCAGCGCGAGCGAGGCTGCCGGCATCAACGACATCGGCCAGGTGGTCGGCTGGTCATTCACCGCCGACGGCGCCACAGATGCCTTCCTCTGGGACAACGGCCAGATGACCGACCTGGGAACGCTCGGGTACGGAGGCAGCAGGGCTAGAGGCATCAACGACATCGGCCAGGTGATCGGCTGGTCCACTGCCGCCGACGGCTTCTCACATGCATTCCTCTGGCAACACGGCCAGATGACCGACCTCGGTACGCTCCCGGGCGGCGACGCGTGGCCTCGCCAGATCAACAACGCCGGCCAGGTGATCGGCAGCGTCTCTTTCGTGGTCTTCGATGAAGACTATGGGGACTACCGTTATTGGAGCGAGGACTTTCTCTGGACCAGCTCGCTAGGGCTCGTTCCCCTCGGCGCCTTCTTCTCATCACTTGATTGGATGACGTTCTACCCGATGTTCTTCCCCTTGCAGGCGCGGGCAATCAACGACGCCGGTCAGATTGTCGGGTCCGGTTGGCATAGCAATTTGCTGTGGCGCGCGTTCTTGCTGACGCCGGTCCCCGAGGGAGTTGACGAGACGAAACCGACCTGGGTGAACGGTACCCTGTCCGCAACCAGTGTCACGAGCACCGGCGCCACGCTCACCTGGGGTGGCGCCCAGGACGATGTCGTGGTGACCGGCTACCGGCTCCTGGTCGACGGGGCCCTGCGCAGCACACCGGCCGGGTCCCCCGCTGCCATCGATGGCCTGACGCCGGCGACAACGTACACGCTCAAGGTCGAGGCGTGTGACGCCGCCGGCAACTGTTCAACCACCGGCCCCGCGCTCGCGTTGACGACCCCAGCGCTCCCGCCGAACCTGGTCGTGAATGCCCTCAGCGATCCGCCCGCCGGGGCGCTGCCTGGGGAGAGCTTCGCGGTCAGCGACAGGGTCGACAATACCGGTCTCGGCCCTGCCGATAGCTCCACGACCCGTTACTACCTCTCGGCGGACCCGGCGCGGGGCACCGACGACCGGCCACTCGCGGAGAGCCGGGCGGTGCCGGCGCTGGCCGCGGGGGCAGGGTCCACCGGGACGGTCAGCGTGGCCATCCCGGACGGCACTCCGCCCGGGAGCTATGTCCTGCTGGCCTGCGCCGACGACCTGCAGGCGGTGGCGGAAACGAGCGAGGAGGACAACTGCCGCAGCTCCGCCGGTGTCGTGCAACTGGGCGGCCCCGACCTGGTGGCCGCCGCCGTGAGCGATCCGCCCGAGTTCGTGCGGCCGGGGCGTAGCTTCGCGGTCACCGACTCGGTCGTCAACCAAGGGGCCGCGCGGGCCGGCAACTCGATCACCCGCTACTACTTGTCGACCGACGCGGTGAAGGACAGTAGCGACCGCCTGCTGACGGGCGGCCGCGCGGTGCCGAGCCTGGCCGCGGGGGCTCGTTCGTCAGGCGTGGCCACTGTCACCGTCCCGGCGGGAATCCCAAGCGGCAGGTATCGGCTGCTAGCGTGCACGGATGACACGGACGCGGTGACTGAGACCAGCGAGGTTAATAACTGCCGCGCTTCGGCCGAGACCGTGAGGGTCCGATGACCACCGCAACGCCCCTTGGGGCAACAGCCGGTCTTGAGTTCAGCGGCCAGCCGCTGAGCCGGTCCTGCACGGCGGAGGGTAGTGTCCTCCAAGAAGGAGTCCCATGAGCCACGTCATAGTAGCCTGGAGCATCGCGTGCTCCGTCGCAATGACTTCGAGTGCGGCGGTCGCCGGTCGTCAGCATCACGAGTCTGACGATCAGAATGAGGAGCCTGGCAACCGGCACGACAACAAGAAGAGGTTCGACTTCGCTGTGATCGGTGACACCGGATACGGTGCGCAAGAAGCCGACTACGTCAACGGACTCATCAGCGAGCTCAGTGCGGCCAAGCTCGAGTTCGTGATGCACGTGGGTGACTTCAAGGCCCCGGTCGCGGCACAGCCGTGCACCGATGCCTTTTACCTGGCCGTCCGCAATCAGTTCAACCTCCTGACGCATCCTTTCATCTACACTCCGGGCGACAATGAGTGGATCGACTGTCCGGTCTCGGGGCCGCCGGGAAGTATTGCTGAAGAGCGCCTGGCCGCGCTCCGCAGGATTTTCTTCCCGGGTGTGGATGGTGATCCGTTGTATTCTCTGGGCCAACGACCGATGCGTCTCGAGTCACAGAGCGCCGATGCGGCGCACGCGACCTTCCGCGAGAACACGCGCTGGGAGCTCGGCGAGATCATGTTCCTGACGGTCAACGTTCCGGATACTGACAATCAGGGTACGACGCGATGTCTGCAGTACGACGCGTCGAATACGTGCGTTCGCACCGGAATCGACGACACGGAGTGGGCGGCGCGGACCTCGGCAAACGTAGATTGGATCAACCAGGCCTTCGATGAGGCGATCGCCGAGGACATGAAGGGCATTGTGGTCGGAACTCAGGTCAACTTCATCGGCGGCTTCACTCCGACTCGATACAGTCCGACCAGCCCGCGGTACAAAGCGGTTCTCGCGGCTATCAAGGCCGGAGCCAAGCGATTTGGCGGCCAGGTGCTGCTCGTCCACGGTGACACGCACACGCCCCGCATCGATCAGCCGTACAACGGGATCCAGTCCCCCGAGGTGGCGCCCGGTGTCTTCGCGGGCCTCCCGCTGGCGGACGTGCGCGAGAACCTCACGCGCATCGAAGTCTACGGCTCCACCGCTGCATCGCGGGCCGGTGTCTCCCCGCAGCAGTGGTTCAGGGTGTCGGTCGACCCGAGTACCAGGAGGGTGTTCACCATCGTTCCAGGCGAGCTCGAGCGCCGGGATCGGGACGGCGATGACGATGAGTAGGCTCGCGTAGGCCTCAAACCTCGCTCTCGTCGCATCCCGTCGCGCCAGATCCCTGACGCGCGTCCTGCAGTCGCCGAAAGCGCGGCACGAAGCGACCGCATCGCGCCACGAACCGACGTTCACGTCACCAGGGCAGTCTGTTACCGCGGCTCGACCGCGTTCTGCGAGCTCGTCCGCTCGTTGCGCCCGGCGACGAAACGCCCGGGCTGGAGGACCACTCAGCCGCCGTTCTCGCGAGCGGCGCACGTGGAGCGGGCGCTCATGGAAATCGACGTCCCCCGGAGCCCGAACTGCTCGCCCTTGCGCACACCGAGGTAGATCGCCGTGGTCATCAGGTTGCGCCAGGTCAGACCAGCAGCGTCGATGACGAGCGGCACCTCATGCAGCGACACCGTCTCGTAGATGCGCCGCGGGACCGTGCGTGTCTGAACGCCGCTGATCGGGTTGACGCCGCGCCATTCTCCAGCGGCGATAGCGGCGTCGTCCGTTGCTTCCGTTCACAAGCCTAGCCGACGCGTCAACCCATTCGCAGGGGCGCGTAGACGCGCCCACGCCCCGCTGATATCTGCAAACGCAGGAGCCATTCACGGGACGCAAAGACGATTGACGCAAGTAGTCCACATCGCCGCCCGGGCTGCATGTGTCGCAAGCCCCGCCTTGCGAGGCGGGTCCGCCGGCCGCCGCGCGCTGCCTCGCGCAGGCTGTCTGGCAGCTGCGGGTGGACGGAAGACTTCTTCTCGGACCAGGATCCGTGGCTTGAACGTCCTACCTGCTCGCATCGATCTCACGCTCGAGAACCTGGCGTTCCGGCAAACAACTCGCGCTGCTCCGCCGCCAATCGAAACGACCGCAATTCGGGCGCTTCGATCGCCTTCTTTGGATTTGGCTCTCCACCCGGTTTGCTGGGTGACGCGAAGCGCTCCACGTCTCTCGGCCTGAGACCGTGATTCCGGCTGGCACGGCAGGGTTTCCGCGCTTTCTGGATTTGGAACACCCGCCAACGGGCGGACCGGTCGACCGTCGGTCGTCGCCTTTCCCCTTGCGGATATAGCACTGGTGTTATACACTTCCTTCGTGCCGGTGACCGTCCGTTTCTTCAGGACCGAGGCCGGAAGGGAGCCGGCGCGCGAGTACCTCCGATCGTTGGAGAAGGCCGACCGGCAGGTGTGTGGCGCGATGTTGCGTGCGGTGCAGGACTACGGGATCGACGCTCCTGGCGTGGAGAAGAGGCAGCTGGAAGGGAAGCTGTGGGAGCTCAAGCCGGACCAACACCGGCTCATGTATGTGATGGTCGCGGGTCCGACGTTGGTGGTCGTTCATGGGTGCAAGAAGCAGGGCGGGAAGGCGAGGAAAGTCGACCTGAACGTCGCACGCAAGCGCATGAGCCAAGTCCTCGACCAAGAGCGGCAGCGAAAGAAGAAGTGACGGAGGCAGACGTGGCGACCCGGCAGCGCAACAAGCACATCGGTAGTTCCCTCGACGACTGGCTCAAAGAAGAGTCCGCGAAGGATCCTTCGTTTGCCGCGGGGCTGGAGGAGCGGTTCGACAAATACCGCCTCGCTCAGGAACTGAAGGCCATGCGTGAGCAGGCCGGCCTCTCGCAGAAGCAGTTGGCGGAGCGCGTCCACACGAAGCAGCCCAGCATCGCTCGCCTGGAGCGAGCGCGGGTGTTGCCCAAGCTGGATCTCCTGCAGCGCGTGGCCCGCGCGCTGGGCGCGGAAGTAGTGGTCAGTTTCCGGCGGATCCCATCCAATCCACGACGGAACCGCGTCGCGAGCGCTACCCGGTAGAGCAGTTCAGAGCCTGCGCCTGTCTCGCTGAGTTTGGCGGTGCGTGGCGAGGAACGCGTCCAGGTCGACGCGCAGCAAGGACCCCACGCGAACGTGCGGCAGTTCGCCGTTCGCGCAGAGCGTGTAGACAGTGGAGCGCTTGATGCCCAGGCGCTCCGCGGCTTCTTTCGGCGAAACGAGGCGTCCCGATCCGTGCAGCACTAATGCAGCAAACTGCTTGTGATTGGCCGGGTGCGTCGGGACGTTCGGGGAAGTGGCCGAGTCCGTAACCGCACGAGAAGTGAAGGGTTGGGACTCTTCGGGCTCTGCGGGATTCGACCCAGGCCCACTTCGTAAACCGTAGGTCGCCGGTTCAAGTCCGGCTGTCGGCTCCACCGTTCCCGCTCGGAATTCGGCGCCTTTCGCCACGGCCAACGGTTCGCTCGCGCGGATTTGCTTGTGAACCGGCGAGTCATCCCGCACCGCGGGAATTCGACCCATCGCTCTTGACGATTCCAAGACGACCGGTCATATATCAAGCATGCCGAAGCCCAGTCTTCGTGAGGAACTCCTCTCCGCCGGCCTCGACACCCTGCACCACAAGGGGTTCAACGCCACCAGCGTCCAGGACATTGCCGAGGCAGCGGGCGCCCCGAAGGGGTCCTTCTACAACCACTTCGAGAGCAAGGAAGCGCTGGCCGCAGAGGTCGTGCTGAAGTACGAGGAACAGAGGAGGGCGCGCCGGAGCATCCTGCGGGATGCGAGGCTGCCCCCGCTGCGGCGGCTGCGCAAATATTTTGAGGGCGTCAACAAGGCGGTGGCCGAGGACGAATTCACCAGCGGGTGTCTGCTGGGGAATTTTGCGGCCGAGCTGTCCAATCAGAGCCCGCTCATTCGCGAGCGCGTCGGCAAGGCGTTTGCTGCATGGTGCGATGAGATTGCCCTGGTGATCGGCGAGGCGCAGAAGGCCGGCGCGATCTCCAAGGAGCTCTCCTCCCCATCGCTGGCGGCGTTCGTCATCCACGCATGGGAGGGCGCGATGCTGCAGGCCAAGGTCGACAAGGACCGTGCGCCCCTGGACGATTTCCTCAAGGTCACCTTTTCGAAGCTCCTGGCCTAGGATTTCTTCCTCCGCACCCTTTAAGACGACCGGTCATCTAGTCAGGCGAGGTCCGGAGGGACCACCGACGCCGGACGGTTCCGGCACGAACAAGGAGACTCATTATGCGCTCGAATCTCAGCCGTTCCCTCGGTGCCGCACTCGCGCTCTCCACAGCATTTGGGGCCGCGCGCGCTGCCGGCAGCCCGAGCAACTCCGACGCGCGGCCGCACTCTTCGCTGAATGACGAGATCAACGCTCTGGAGACGGGGAATCCGGACAGCGTGGATTACGCGAACCGCGCGATCCCTCGCCACTCGCCGACGAACGACGAGATCAATGCTCTAGAGACGGGGAACCCGCACAGTGTGGATTACGCGAACCGCGCGATTCCTCGCCACTCGCCGACGAACGAAGAGATCAACGCTACCGAAACGGGGAACCCGCACAGTGTCGACAGCAGCAAGGAGCAGCGGAGTGCCCCGACGGGTTCGAACTCGCCCGCCGTGGAATGATGAGCGGACTCCTGCGACCAACGTCGCGTAGCAATCGGTCTCCGACCTCAGTCCATGGTTTCATTACGAAACGGTATAGGGACCTGTCTTCGTATCGCGTGTACTGCCTGGCATTCCAGCAGTGCCCTGGGGTGCCGAACGACGCTGGGCGCTCCGGTTTTCGGTCGCTATCGTAGCCGGCGCGCTCAGGGCCGCGTCGTTGGAGGAGTCGCAATCCGAGTTCATCTCGGAGGTCCGCGGCAGAGGACTGATGGTCGCCGTCGAGCTCGGCGAGCCAGGCTCCCGCTTGCCGAAGCTCGGCTGGAAGACAGTTCACGGGCTCCGCCGGGGGCTTTTCGCGCAGATGATCGCGATGGCGTTGTTCGAGCGGCACCGGATCCTCAGCCAGGCCGCAGGCAACGCGATCGAGGTGCTGAAGTTCATCCCCCCACTCGTCGTGACCGACGAACAGGTCGACCACCTGATCGAGAGCCTCGGATCCGTCCTGCGCGACGCGGAGCGTTTCCCCGGCGGCCTCTGGGATGTCGCCGTCAGGCTCGCCCGATTGGCGACCTCATGACGGGGGCAGTGGAAGTGGGATCTTTTCGCCGGTCGCCAGGTCGAAGTAGTGGATCAGCATGCGGTCCTGCCGGCCTCCGAAGCGCAGCCGGATCCCGAGCAAAAGGAGAATCCCACCGATGATGATGCCTTGGCTGAAGAGGAGTCCGCTTTGAAATCCGATGGCATATGCCATGCTCGCGGACGCGTCAGGAATCTGGCTCGGGATCGAACGATGCATCTCGGAGAGAGCATCGGCGATCTTTTGTGCCTTGCGTGACTCCAGACCTCGCCCCCCACGTGCAAAGCAAGCAACGCCAGGCCGAGAACGATGAAGACTATGCCCACTGGACGCCGGCGGCGTTGGTCGCGCCGGAGTTGGTCGATGATGTCGCGGTCTGACTTCCTCTTGAACAAGCGCATTCTGGTCGGGGGTCAGTTCAGATTACTCGTCGCGCGGGCGCCGGCTAGTCCGGCGCGTCCGCATCCGGAGCAGCCGGATCGCCGTCGCACCGTCGAGCGGCCCGATCGGGAGCAGGTTGAGTGCGATCAACACGGCGTTTCCGTCCACCAGCACGTCGCGGATGTCCCGCGGAAGCCGCGGCGCAACAAGGGCCAGTCCCAGGACCACAAGCTGCGCGAGCGGTCCGGCCAACGCGATCTCCGCTTGCTCACGCTCGGTAGCCGTTCCCTCCCAGTCGCACTCGCCCCCGAAACCGTGAAACGTCAAGGCGCGCACGCGGTGGCCGAGCCGGACGACCACCGCCGCGTGCCCAAGCTCGTGGATCAGGACCAGCAGCGTCACCCCAGCCGTCGCGACGAGCCCGCCGCCAAAGCTGAAGAAGAACAGCCCAAGGGGCAATGACCAGAGGACCCGGATGGCCACACCCC
>Ga0137418_10003968_pt1 | contig 13555 bp, 7 predicted proteins | sample CZODoug3_1_2_16f_FD_122242 | JGI IMG/M metagenome (GOLD analysis project Ga0137418, IMG submission 122242) | Vadose zone soil fungal communities from Angelo Coast Range Reserve, California, USA - CZODoug3_1_2_16fungal (Hybrid Assembly) | ecosystem: Environmental > Terrestrial > Soil > Vadose...
ATCCTGGGGTCCATGCTGGCTGGAATTCCCGGCGATAAATTTGGCCGCCGTGACAGTTTGCGCGCCATGGCCGTGCTATACCTCGTCTCTGCTCTTGGCTGTGCCTTTGCTTGGAACTGGACCGCACTCGTTCTTTTCCGATTCATCGGAGGCCTCGGCATTGGCGGCTCATCGGTGCTCGGCCCCATGTACATCGCTGAGGTTGCGCACGCTAAATGGCGAGGCCGGCTCGTGGGGTTGTTTCAGTTCAACATCGTCTTCGGCATTCTGCTCGCCTATCTCTCAAACTACATCGTGGGAACGATGGGGTTTGGTCCCGCCGAATGGCGCTGGAAGTTCGGCATCCCCGCGATTCCCGCCATATTCTTCCTCCTCTTGCTTTTTGGAATTCCGCGCAGTCCCCGGTGGCTGGTCAAGAAACAAAGGATCGCGGAAGCAAGAGATGTGCTCCGGCTCACGGGAGAGCAGAATTACGAACAGGAGCTCCAGGAAATTATCGTGTCGATCGATGCGGACCACGTTGCTAATGATTCGCTGTTCTCGTGGAAGTACCGTCTGCCGATTTTTCTAGCCGTCTCCATCGGCATGTTCAACCAGCTGTCCGGAATCAACGCGATCCTCTACTACTTGAACGATATTTTCGCTTTTGCCGGCTTCAATAAAGTGTCTTCCGACTTGCAGGCCGTGGCCATTGGCGCGACGAACTTAGTCTTTACTATGCTGGCTATGTCCGTGATCGATCGTATCGGCCGCAAGACACTGTTGCTAATCGGTTCGGTAGGAACAGCGGGGTGTCTCGGAGGCGTTGCCGCCATCTTTTTTACTCGCAGCCACCAGAATCTTCTCGTATGGCTGCTGATCGGGTACATCGCATTCTTTGCATTTTCCCAGGGCGCCGTCATTTGGGTATTTATCAGTGAGGTCTTCCCCAATCGCGTGAGAGCTAAAGGCCAAAGCTTGGGCAGCTTTTCTCATTGGTTCATGAATGCGCTCATTTCCGGGATCTTTCCGCTCCTGGCCGCCTCCTCCGGCGGATACCCTTTCGTTTTTTTCTCGCTCATGATGGGGCTCCAGTTTTTCGTGGTCTTATTTGTGTACCCTGAAACCAAAGGCGTGTCTCTCGAGGAAATGCAAAAGCGGCTGGGGATCGCTTGAGCTGATCGTTTCAGCGCACTGTTCCGTCAACTGTCGAATATAGCTATGGCCATCATTTCTTTCGAATAGGTGTACAATCGCCGCGTTTTCGAAGCCAGGGAAGAGAAAATTGCGGTGGCCGATATCGATTCTGCTCGGGGTGTAGCCATGAACAAGAGGACTTTTGTCAGGCTCTTCGCTGCGGTGTCCGCAAGCCCGGTTATCTCGCCTCTGCTTGCATGGGCGTCAAAAGACAAGCTGAAGAACTGGGCGGGCAATCTCGAATACAGTACTGACCGCTTGTACTCCGCCACCTCGGTTGAACAGGTGCGGAGTTACGTTAAGAAACAAAGCAAACTAAAGGTATTGGGAACGCGCCACTGCTTCAACAACATAGCAGATAGCACGGATAACTTTCTGTCCGTCAAGTCCATGGACGAGGTGGTTGCGTTGGAGCCGGATGCGCGCACCGTGACGGTCGATGCAGGTGTGACTTACGGTCAACTGTGCCCGCACCTCCATAGCAAGGGCTTTGCGTTGCACAATCTGGCCTCCTTGCCCCATATTTCCATAGCGGGAGCCTGCAGCACCGCAACGCATGGTTCAGGCGAAAAGAATGGCAATCTCTCGACGGCGGTGTCAGCGCTTGAAATCGTCACGGCGGCTGGCGAGGTCGTTAAGCTCTCCCGGCAACAAGACGGCCAAGCGTTTCTCGGAGCCGTTGTTGGTCTTGGCGCGTTAGGCGTAATCACAAAGATTACCCTCGATATTCAGCCAACCTTCATGATGCGGCAATACGTCTACGAAAACCTGCCGCTCGCTGCAATGAAAGACCACTTTGATGCCATCCAATCCAGCGGTTACAGCGTCAGTCTCTTTACCGACTGGCGGAACCAGCGTGTCAACGAAGTTTGGATCAAAAGCCGCGTCCAAGAGGGGCAAGCGTTTAACGCAACCCCGGAATTCTTCGGGGCCAAACGGGCTACCAGGAATCTGCACCCCATTGTTGAACTTTCCGCCGAGAACTGTACGGAACAGATGGGCGTGTCTGGTCCTTGGTATGAACGGCTGCCGCACTTTCGCATGGGCTTCACGCCCAGCGCTGGTAAAGAGTTGCAATCGGAATACTTCGTGCCCCGTCACCATGCGGTCGAAGCAATTCTGGCGGTTGAACGACTGCGTGACCAGGTCAGCCCGCACTTGATGATTTCGGAAATCCGTACGATTGCCGCGGACCATTTATGGCTGAGTCCTTGTTACGAACAGCCCTGCATTACCATCCACTTTACTTGGAAACAGGACTGGCCGGCGGTGAGAATGCTCTTGCCGGTGATTGAAAAAGAATTAGCTCCATTTAAGGCCCGGCCGCACTGGGGAAAGCTGTTTATCATGTCACCGGCGGAGCTGAAATCTGTTTATAAGAAGTTGCCCGACTTTATTCAGTTGAGCAAGAAGTATGATCCGCAGGGCAAATTCCGCAACGAATTCCTGAGCTCGAACGTCTTCAGCAGCTGATGCTCGTTTTGTAACGAGAAATAAGAAATATAAAGCTTTTGAATGATCGTGCCCGTTACCTGGTCCCCAAACTCCGAGTTGGTCCGAAGAGTAGATGCCCCTCAGCGTAGTAAGAATGTAGGACAAGTCGCGGCAAATCCAGCTAAATTACGAAGCCAGATTCCCTCCGTTGTGAGAGCCCCATTTGCTCTGTGGACTCTGTGGACCAATTGAGGCAGGATTTTTGGGGTGGTGCGGTTTGTAAGTGCGACACCCACAAGGCTTTAGATTTTCCGACTCTCTGGTTCGGGACCAGGAAGTCGATGGTTCAAATCCATTCGCCCCGACCATTCTAATTTCCGCTCTCGTATAGACTTACGCCGCAATCACATCCCGTCTTTCATCTTTCAAAACTTGTCCCGACTTGTCTACTAACGGCTGTTCTTCCTCAGTCGGAAGAGCGAAGCCAAGACCTACCTTGGCCGCACAATCTCGCCGCCACTGGACGTTATCGAGCAACTGCTTGCCGTAACGTCCCGACATTTCCCTGTTCGCGTGCCCCATCCAAAAATCGATAAGCAAGGTTCGCGCCTCACTCATTTGCAGGATGGATTCACGGAATCGGCGAAATGTGTGAAAGCCTGCCGACTCGCGTCCCATCTTTTTGAGAATCGGATGCAAGTTATCTCTCGCAATATTTCGCGGTGACATAGGCAAGCCGCCGGAAGTCTCGAACAGAAATCCACCCGTGCGACGGCCGATATATTTCTTCACCAGCGCAGCTAAGGCGGGGTCTAAATCGATGTCCCTGATACCTGCATCCGTTTTGGGATACGATTCGATTTTGTGCCCCTTCTTGCTGCGTTGTTGGCGAACGTAAACTATCGAGCAATCCACTGAGAAGTGCTTTCCTATTTCGAGGCCCAAAGCTTCTGCAATTCGCAAACCGGACCCTGCCAACAGGCAATAGAGCACGCGGTAACGTTCCTTAACGGCGGCCAAAATAGCTTCTATTTCAGCCGTTTCAAGTGTAGGTGTGTTCTGCGTTTTCTTATCGACAGCTGGCAAGCCGATGTAGTTCAAATCCCACTGACGCGGGAAAAGTTGTTTGCCCTTGCGATCTTTTGCGGTGGCGAATACTGCTGCCGCGATCAGGTAGTAGTTAACGATGGTCTTTGGTGTGAAACGCCGTTCGCCATTCTTCTTAGTTTCTGCTTCCATCGTGGAGATCAATTCTTTCATCTCCGCGTTGTCGAATGTGGCGAGCGTACTGTCCCCAATTTTCTCGTTGAGATAGACAACGGCAGTCGTGTACGCGTCCAGAGTAGAAACTCTGATTCTTTGGCCGCGCTTGTTCTTCTGGCGGGACTTAAGGCGACCGGAAGCGATTTCAGAGAGCCACCATCCGGCCTGCGAGTGGAAAGTTATCTCGCTAGGCTGCAAAGCAAATTCTAGTTTCTCTCTGTCGTTGACTCCGTTCCTCATTATCCAGCGGTCTGCTGTTCGTCTTGCCTCTTCCCGAGTAGCACTTTTACCAAGGGGTTCGTTGTGTTTCACGCGTTCATATTGGCCGAGAATATCCAGATAGATACGAAGGTATTCCGGTTTGTCTGGCAACCATTCATCCGCCTGTTTTCTTCCCTCTTGATACACCGTGCCGTCCTGTCCAAGTCTGCTCTCCAAGCGTTTTCTCCTCGCTTGTCGCAGTCCTGGCGTCGGCGAAACAATAGCAGACCGGTCGTCCGGCAGTCCATAAACCGGTGACGACGGCTGCGCCTCCACGACGTGGATTGAATCGCGGCAGGCCATGCTAAGAAGTCCCTGCCTTCCATACGGGGATCGCTGCCTTCAGCACCTTGATTACGTCTCGATTTCCTATAGCCAACTGAGAAGGCGGGGATTCAAACGAACTGAGCATTTCGAGCGCGAACGGTTTCAAATCGTCAACGGCAAGCCACCGAACATTTACCGGATTCGGAGCGGCATCATAAAGAGCATCGATGTTCTCCCGCCTCAACCACCAGCCGCGCTTCTCCCTTTTCTTCCAGAAGGGATGGAACGCGTTGGGATTGCGATTGTCCCAGGCTATGGCTCGCTCCTCATGGGACAAGTTTCTGGTTTCCCAAATGTAGCGCAAATCGGCGGGCGAAAGCCGTGTGCGCGGCCCACGCGTGGTTTGTACAATCGTCTCCAAAGGAACCTGAGTTCTTGAGAGATCGTCGATCAGGTTGGTTTGATCTTCGACTGAAATCCCGGGGCGGGTGAATAACTCGATGAATTCCACAACCCATTCCATGTCAGCAATACGGGGTGTCTGCCAGTCGAGGACGTTCGGGCGCAGGCAATCGATAAAGGCGGCGGCCCGATACATGCGCAACTTGTGAATGTTTTCCGTTTTTGTCGAGTTGGGTTCTCGGACAAGACCAGCGAGACGCCTCAGGGGTGGCTTAGTGTCCGGATGAGCAAGATCATTGAACCCGAGCCATTCCGCGCAGCTTTGTTCCGACAGGAGCTCGCACAGACCTTCTCGCTGTAACTCAGGCTTGCCCGCCAGGAATTCCCTGCGCTTGCGTGCCCCGTGAGCTAACTCATGCAAATGGGAATGATCGGATGCTCGTCTTTCCCGTGGAACGTCCTGGTAGTTTTCCCTTCGGTCCCACAGGGAATTCTGAAACTCCTCAAATAAATGCTTAACTGAGCCTCTCATGGCCACGTGGGGCAAGAACAATCTCCGAATTCCCGTCACGTGGGCGTGTCCCCCTAGGGCAACGAACGCGCACGTGAGTGTACCGTGTCCGGATATCGGGAGCCAAGACGGGGGGAACGCATGTGCGGGACTACTGTTCGCGGTGAATTTTGCAAGTCTTGCTCACGCGCACGCGTGCGTGATGTTCATTGAGCTTGGCGGTTGGGCTCTGGTGAGTATTGAAGAATCAATTCAGCGCACGTGCGTCTGTGACAGTCTATCCTGAGACACTATCACGTCTCCGTCCGCCGCAACATTATGCCCCCGCCTACCGGCCCACGCGCCGACAACGTCATCTAATCGGACACCGCCCGCCGGTAGTCGTCATAATAGGCTCGTGTATTGGGTGGCTCAAGGCTGTAGGGTGCGAGTTCGATCCATTCTTGCGGAGGGACAACGCAACCCTCCGGGTAGAATTCAGTTCTTGGAACGAATGTACTTATCCGGTTGACCCTTCTCGCGTCTCGGATGTGATCAAAGTAAAACTCGAAGGCCCGTGAAGCGAATCCACCCAGTAAACCAAATCGCGTCATCAATCAGCCTGGGGGAAAATTCAGTGGCCCACCCGCCACTTTAGGGTGTGCTACCCGCCCTCCCCTTCTAACAACTTCAAGTGTTTCAGTCGACCGTGAAGTTAACCGTCCGCCAAGCTGTGGTTTTTCCTGTCGAGTCGGCTGCCTGGACTTCCAGCCGGTAGGAACCTTTCGGCAATTTCTTAATATCGATTTGTCGTCCGATGGGAATGATCAGATTGCCTACTTTCGCATAAGGGGCAGTACTTATAGGTTGAGCTGCCTTCATAACGCCGGTTCTTAAATCAACAATGCGCAGGTGAGCTTCGACTGTCGTTGGCGGCGGCCCAGCGAGTTGCGGTTCATACACTTCAAAGTAAACGCCTAGAGCCGCGCCCCTTTTGAAGCGTGAGTTCGCCGTGGGTGTAATCTCAAAACCATTGCTGACAAGTGCCACGTAGTTTTCGCGTGGTTTGGCCGTGTCTTTCTTCAACTCACGAGACACTTGTCGGACCCGTCCGCAGATCGCAATCTCACTAAGGGCCAGCTGTTTTTCATCGTAGCTGTTAACGCTCAGAGGCACCTGCGCTACACCGAAGTCTGTTCCGTCGCTGAGGACCGTCCGAAGATCGTATTCACCGCGAGGCAGCTCAAGCTGTGTCTCGTAGCGAGTAGGTATTAACATCTCATCTTCGTAAGATTCATCCTTGTAAGATTCCCGGTCACTAAAGCGCGCCGCGAGGTCTCCATCCTTCTTGTAAACCATCCCCAAAACACCAATTGCATGCTCGGCCTTATTCTTCCCCGCGTTCTTCAAAGGCTCCCATGGGAATTCGAGTACAATGTGGACCCGAGCTGCGTCCGTATTCGCATAGGAAACTACTCCCACAACCGTTAAATTGAACTTGCCGACTCTTGGTGAAGCCAGATCGCTTTCCATCTGCTGGCCGAGCTTCGTTCCTTTCAGAGGATCGGCGGCAGAATGCGCGGTATTGCAATACTCACTACGAGCGCTGACGACCACATTTGGGCGGGCGACGGCCACCCTAATTTGATGACAGCTTCCCTCAGGCGACTCGGGAGGCGAATACGCGATCAGATAATGCGGAGCAGTCGTGAAAATCACGCGCACGTTACCGGTATCCAGCCTCTCGCGCGAGCTCCATTTGCCTCCTCCCGGACCATTGAACTCAAAGTGGATACCCATACTGTCGCGCACATCTCCCCCAGGCGTCCTTTCCCATGTGACGTTCTGGATCCTCTGCTCTACGTCATCTTCAAAGAGGTGGAAGTCCTGAGCAGTTAAGTCATTAATAGTAACCTCCTCAAATTCCACCCTCTCCAGATCCATGCGACTCTTGTACGCAGTGGTAGGAACGAGAACCTGGCGAGCTTCGACACGGATAGGATCCTGCGCGACAGTGACTGTGGACAGAATACAAAACGTCACAGCGCTTCCTGCCAACATCATGAAGGTTCGCCAGGTCCTCTTCGTCTTGTTCGTCTTGTCTGAGAAGGTTAGTGGCATTGATTTTTCTAGACGTGAGACATTCTAAGAATATCCGATATTGTTTTCACCGTGAGAATTTCAGAGCTTTCGGTCCTCCGCCACTCTGAAGACCAAGCGGTGCTACAAAGCATAGCCGCGAAGAAGTGTCTCTTGACAACGCCTTCGCTCTTATCGAAGGCCATCGTGCAAACTAAAACAGCGGTGAAAGGGGGTCGGATGGCAGTTCGGTTAAGAGGACCCCTGCCCGCTTCTTGCAACCGCGGAAACGGAGGGGACAATTTGGAGGTTGAGAATCGTCGGGGACCGGTTTGCCGCCTTGGAAGTTGTCCGACGCTTTCAGCCCACTGGCTGCCGGTGCCACAGGAATTACCGGTCCGGGCAAATTACCATTTCTGACAAGGTCATCATAAGCCTCGACAGTCATAGTTTTGCAACTGCCTGGGATTACTACCCCATTCCTGGCTTCGCAATTAGTCACCAAGTTGAGCTGCTTCTCGTAGTCCTTCTCGGCTTCTACAAGAGGGTCGGGCTCCACAAAGACAATCCTTCCGCCTCTGAATGTATACCCCGCATCGGGGTTGTCTAGCAGCATGAAGCGCAAAAGCCCGGCACCTTGCCGCGAAATGTCCATGAACCAGTTCCACCAATTTGAATCCGGGGTGAGGCCTGATGGGTCTGCGAGATTCGAAGGCGAATTGAGAGCGTAAGCGTAACGGTTCAGAGACTGAGGATTGATGATAGAGCCCGCGAGGAGATCAGGGGAGGAGAAGCGGCCGAGGCGATTGATGGAGGTGCGCATCATGGCGTAGTCGTTGCCGGACTCGGCGTCGCGTTCGTAGGAGGTGAATTTGAACTTGGTGGTAGTGCTGGAAGCGTACCAGTCTTCGCCGAAAGGGAAATGCGCTTGCTGGTCGACGACGTTGCCGCTGGAATCGGTGGTGACGCGCGGGGAGAGATGGTCGGCGATGTGGTAGACCGCAGTCGCAGAGGCGGGCGGTCCGGTGAGCGTGGAGAGGAGCTGGGGCCCCACGTAGATATACTCGTTCGAAGGCGAAGAAGCAGCGGCGCCGGAGGCGTATTCGGCGATCACTTTGGTTCCCGAGAAAATGTAGATGGTGGTTGCGCCGGAAACGGTTTTCGTGACGCGGAGGGAATTGCCGTCGAAAGCGTAGGCTCCGGCGGAGCCGCCGTTGGCGGAGTTGGTGACGCGATTTTCGTCGCCATAGGTGAGCGTGTTCGAGCCGTCGGAGGTCATGTTGCCAGAAGCATCGTAGGAATAACCGGAGTCGGTCAAGTGGTTCGTGGTCGGACTCGGGGTAACGGAGTTGGTGGGGCAGCTCATAGGGGCGGAGCAGCCGGAGAGGATGGATTGCTGCTGGCGGTTGCCGTAGCGGTCGTAGGACCAAGTGAGGCCCCAGGCCGGATAGGCGGCGGAACCGGTGGTCGCGGCAGTTTTCAGGCGCGACCACGCGTCGTTGGTATAGGTGGCGGAGCGGCCGTTGTCCACGTTATCTGTGATGCTCTGAATCTGTCCGTTGTTGGCCGTGCCGGAAGAGTAGTCATAGGCCAGGCTGTAAAGCGTGGAGGAGCCGATGGCGTAGGCCAGCGTGGCGAGCTGGAGGCGCGAGTTGTAAGTGAAGGTGGCGGCGACGCCGTTGCCGTAGTTTGCAGAGAGGACTTCGCTGGCGGCGTCGTAGCCGCTGGAAGCGGGCACGGTAAGATAGTTCACGCTACTGCTGGATTCTGCGCGGTCCATCTACTCGCCGTAGGGCACCCAGATGTTTTTCACTTGAACGGTGTGGTCGAGAAACCAGCGGCCTTCGCCTTGTTTCACGTCGAACCAATCGATGGCGCGGCCTTCATTGGTGAACACCTGCTTCAGGTTGCCGACCGATAGGGTCTTCACGGCCGCAGCGCTGGTTTCATCCGTGAAGCACCAGATGGCGTCGACGTCATCGTGCTCGGCGAGCGTCTTCATCAGTTCCGCGGCGCGGCCGGTGACGATGTTGACGACGCCATCCGGAAGATCGCTGGTTTCGAATACTTGGTAGAGATCGCCGGTAATGAGAGGATATTTCTCCGACGGAATGGCGATGACCGTGTTGCCCGTTGCAATGGCCGGCATCACCAGGGAAAGGAATCCGAGCAGCGGCGCATCAGGGGGGCATACCACTCCCACGGTGCCGATCGGTTCCTTCATTGCCAGGGCCACACTGCGAAACGGCGGATTATGCACAGCGCCGTCGTACTTATCAGCCCAGGCGGCGTAGGAAAAAATGCGTTCGATGCCGAGGCTGACTTCGGTTTCCGCTTGCTTCTTGCCGACGACGGCGGACAACCGGGCGGCGATTTCTACGCGACGCTGGGAAAGATTCTCCGCGACGTAGTAGAGGACTTGCGCGCGATTATGTGCGGTGGCTCTGCCCCAGCCTTCGGCTTTGCGCGCCGCTTCGACTGCGTTGCGAATGTCCTTGCGGTTGCCAAGCGGGGCTTCTCCGAGCAGGCGACCGTCCGCTCCGTGCACTGCCATGCTGTAGCCAGAATCCGGCCGCGCTTGCTTGCCGCCGATGTAGAGCTTCACGGTGCGATCGATCGGGGGAGCCGCGAAATCAGCGGATTGCTCCGGCGGCTGATCGATGGCCAGCGGCTTTGTGTGAAGAGGCGGTGCCTGCTTGAACCACACGGGCTCGAGATATTCGAGCAGACCTTCGCGCCCGCCTTCGCGGCCAAAACCACTCTCGCGATAACCCCCGAAACCGCAAGCGGCGTCGAAGAGATTCGTGCAGTTCACCCAAACCACGCCGGCTTTGAGCTGCGCGGCCACGTGGAGTGACACATTGATGCTCTCGCTCCACACGCAGGCAGCCAAGCCATACACCGTATTGTTGGCTAGCTCCACAGCTTCTCGTGGCGTGCGGAAGGTCATGGCTGCGAGCACTGGGCCGAAAATCTCCTGCTGTGCCACGACTGAAGTCGGATGAACGTTGCTCAGCAATGTCGGCGGAAAATACAGACCACGCGTCGGCAAGGGTATAGAAGGCTGCCAGCAAGTCGCGCCTTCCGCGATACCTTGATCGACCAGCCGCTGGATGCGTTCGAGCTGTACGCGGGCAACGATGGCGCCAATGTCGATGGCTTTGTCGAGTGGCGGACCGATTCGCAAAGTGTTCATGCGGTCCTGAATCTTGCCGATAAGTTTTTCTGCGATGCTCTCCTGCATCAGTAAACGCGAACCAGCGCAACAAACCTGCCCTTGGTTGAACCAGATGCCGTCGACCAGCCCCTCCACGGCGCTATCCAAATCGGCGTCTTCAAAAATAATGAAAGGAGATTTTCCACCAAGTTCGAGGGAAAGCTTTTTGTGGCTCTGCGCTGTAGCTTTGCGAATGGCGCGGCCCACTTCCGTCGAACCCGTGAAGGCAATCTTGTCGACGTCGGAGTGCTTCACGAGCGCTTCGCCTGTCGAACCATCTCCGGTGACGATGTTCACGACGCCGGCTGGGAGGCCCGCTTCCTGACAGATGTGCGCAAAAGCGAGCGCCGTTAGCGGCGTAAACTCGGCGGGCTTCAGCACGACGGTATTCCCGGTGGCGAGCGCGGGGGCAATCTTCCACGCCAGCATGAGCAAAGGGAAATTCCACGGAATGATTTGACCTACAACTCCGCACGCGGTGTATCCCGGAAATTCCTGTTCGAGCAGTTGCGCCCAGCCCGCATGGTGATAGAAATGGCGCGCCACCAGCGGAATATCGATGTCACGGCTCTCACGAATCGGCTTGCCATTGTCCAGTGTTTCGAGAACCGCGAGCCAGCGCGAATGCTTCTGCACCTGCCGTGCCAGTGCATAGAGATAGCGCGCACGCGCATGCGGAGTGAGGGACTGCCACGCTGGCAAAGCACCCCGCGCGGCTTTCACCGCGCTGTCTACATCCGCTGCCGATCCTTGTGCGACCGTTGCGAGTTTTTCACCCGTGGAAGGATCTGCCGTGTCGAAATACGTTCCTGCCGCGGGCGCTTGCCAAGTGCCGTTTATGAAATGTCCGAAACGCCGGCTGTGACGGTCCAGCCACGCGAGAGCCTCGCGCGGATCTTCCGGTGCGGGGCCGTACTCCATGGTCATAAATTTTTCGACGATGCTCATTCGTTTCTTCCCACTCCAGTCAACGGGCCATGAATTTTCCGCTCAAGCAATCGGATGACGGTAATCCGCCGAATAACGTCCCGTGGCATTATGCTGCAACTGCCGTTCGATATCCGCCAGCATGCCGCTGACGCCAAACCGGAACAATTCTGCTTTCAGCCAGGAGTCGCCGAGTTCTTCCTTCATCAGCGCGAGCCACTCGAGCGATTGCTTCGCCGTGCGAATGCCTCCGGCTGGCTTGAAGCCCACGGCCATTCCAGTTTCCTGCGCATACTCGCGAATAGCGCGCGTCATGACCAGGCTGATTGGCAGGGTCGCGTTCGTTGCTTCCTTGCCCGTGGATGTCTTGATGAAGTCCGCTCCGGCCATCATGGCCACCATGCTGGCGCGTGCGACGTTGCGCAGCGTCAACAAATCACCGGCGCCAAGAATTACTTTCAAATGCGCGGGCCCGCAAGCGTTCTTGAACGTGGTGATTTCGTCGTAAAGCGCTTGCCATTTCGCGCCAAAGACGTGTGCGCGGGTGATGACCACATCGATTTCATCGGCGCCAGCTTCCACGGAGCGCCGAATTTCCGCGACGCGTTCCTCGAAGGGGGAAAGACCCGCAGGGAATCCCGTTGAGACCGCTGCAACATGAATGCCGCTGCCCTCGATAGCGCGCCGCGCGGTTTCCACGAACGTGTGATAAACGCAGACGGCGGCAACCTTGATGCCCAGGTTTTCTATGCCAAGTTTCTGAATGAGATCGTGCTGAATGGGTTGCCGCGCCTTGGCGCACAAGCGGCGAACACGCTCGTCAGTATCGTCGCCGGAGAGCGTCGTCAGATCCATGCAGGTGATGGCGCGCAGAAGCCAAGCGGCCTGCCATTCCTTCTTTACGGTTCGCCGCGTGCCGATGGTTTGTGTGCGGCGCTCCACGGCGCTGGTGTTTACGCGTACCGCGTTCACCCAATCCAAATTTAACGGAACGCCGCGGTTGGGCTGGAGCTCGCGCCCTGCGTAGTTGGCGATGGCAGTATCGGAAGGCGAAATCAGGCCTCGAAGAGCCTGGCGATCCAGGCTGGAGGAACTATCGATCCGCGTGCTGTCGCGCTGAGACATGGGATTTTTCACCGCGTACGGTGGAGCAACCGGGAAAGTCTTATCTTAACACTTTGACAAAGCCTGATTACAGGCGGCCAACGCGATTCTGCCGCTCCTTCTCGAATTCATCTCGGTTACAAAAGGATTTTTGCGTGCCCACCTTGGTTGTGGAAAGAGCCGCGTAGAGGCTGGCGCGCTGGAGCGCCTCCTTCTCCGGCAAGCCTTCGCCTAGAAAAACCGCGAAACTTCCGATGAAAGCATCACCTGCGCCGGTCGTGTCTACCGCTTGGACTTTGAAAGCGGGAATAAGCTCCATCCCACCCGGATCTGCCACCAAGGACCCGCCTTCGCCGAGGGTGATGACCACGTTTCGCATTCCCCGATGTAGCAGAAACGCCGCACACTTTTTCGCATCATCGATCGAGTGAACCGGCATTCCCGTGATCACTTCGGTTTCACTCTCGTTGGGAATAAAATAATCCGCATCGCGGAGTTTCTGAAGGTCAAGCGGCTGTGCCGGAGCAGGATTGACAATGCAGCGAATGCCACTGGCTTTGGCAAACTTCACGGTGTGGTAGACAGTACGCAACGGAATTTCGAATTGCAGAATGATGGCGTCTGCCTGCCGCAGCAGCGGCGCCGCGGCATCTACATCCTCGGGCGAGAGCGTATCGTTAGCGCCTTTCACGACGATGATGCGATTCTGTCCGCTTGGATCCACAAAGATCGGGGCGACCCCGCTGGAGACGCCGTCGGCGATGCGCACGTATGTCGCGTCAATTCCCAGCGATTCAAAGTTTTTGATTGTGGCAGGGCCGAAAAGATCGTTCCCGACTTTCGCCACCATTCCCACGTTCGCCCCACACAGACGCGCCGCAACCGCCTGATTCGCGCCTTTGCCGCCAAAGCCGAGATCGAACTTCGTGCCAAAG
>Ga0137418_10003969_pt1 | contig 13553 bp, 10 predicted proteins | sample CZODoug3_1_2_16f_FD_122242 | JGI IMG/M metagenome (GOLD analysis project Ga0137418, IMG submission 122242) | Vadose zone soil fungal communities from Angelo Coast Range Reserve, California, USA - CZODoug3_1_2_16fungal (Hybrid Assembly) | ecosystem: Environmental > Terrestrial > Soil > Vadose...
TACCTTGAGACCAAGGAACACATCGGCGGTTTTTGGATATTGGAATGCGCTGACATGGACGAGGCGGTGGCATGGGCACGCAAAGGCGTCGCCGCCACTCGGGGGCAGGGCGAGGTGCGAGAGATCTTTTTCAATCCGTCGCCCGACTAGCAACTGAGCGGCGGACTTGAACGAAGGAATGCGGGCGTGCGGGCAGCGACGGCGACAGAACGCTGCGGGCTGAAGGGCGATCTCACGAAAAAAAAGGCACATTCTCAAAAGGGAGAAACTATGCGACTTACAAAGGTTAGTGCGATGGCAATCAATGGCTTGGCTCTGCTGGTTGTGCTCGGTACGGCGTACCAGGCGATGGCACAGGATGCCACGACGCCTTATCCGAAGATGGCCCCGATCGAGCAATACCTGATGACGGATCAGGGTGCGGAAATAGCCCTGGCGCGAAGTGCAGCACCGGAATCCATTTCACGCGATGCAGAGATCCTGGTTCTCGGACGTCATGGTTTCGAGACAGCGGTTAAAGGCAAGAACGGTTTCGTGTGTATCGTGGGACGTTCATGGACCTCTGCAGCGGATGCTGACTTTTTGGATCCGAAAGTGCGGGTCCCGATGTGTGTGAATGCAGCAGCCGCGCGTTCCTACCTTCTGCGCATCACCAAGATCGCCGAGCTGGCTTTGGCGGGACACACGCTAGCTCAGGTTAACGAGGCCATCGCCGCCGCCGTCGCCAAGAAAGAGCTGCCGCCGATGGAACCCGGAGCGATGTGCTACATGATGTCGAAGGAAGGATACGGCGGCGCGACCCTCCCCCACTGGCCTTCCCACCTCATGTTCTTCTATTCGGACATAGACCCCGCAATCTGGGGAGCGAATCTGCCGGGTTCGCCCGTCATTGCGGTTGCTGATCCCATGGAGCACCTGACGCAGTTCGTCATTCCAACACAAAAGTGGTCAGACGGAACCGAAGATCTTCCTGCGACGCCTCACGTACATCCTTCGAGCAACGGAACGCAGTAGCACAGGGGGCACCAGCGTTCATCTATGCGACTTCCGACCATTCGCGCCGTGTTGGGCGCCCTGTCGATTTTCTCTGTGCGCGACGACTATAGGATGAACGATCCAGCGCGCAAGGCTGTGCTGCTGGCTCCCACCGAGAGGAGAAGAACGATGAAATACATCTGTTTGGGATACATCGAGCCAGGAAAATTCGAAGGGATGACCGAGGACGAGCGACACGCAACGTTCGACGAATGCTTTGAGTACAACGACCATCTGCGCGCCAACGGACATCTTGTCGCCGAAGTACCTCTTCAGCCTCCGGAGACCGCGTTGACCCTGTACTGGAAAAACGGCAAAGTCACGACGACGGATGGCCCCTATGCGGAAACCAAGGAACAGCTTGGCGGCATTCAAATCCTTGAGGCACGAGACCTCAATCATGCCGTTCAGCTTGTCTCACAGCAACCAGGCTTTAAGTATGGACTTGGACCGATTGAGATACGGCCGGTTATGGATTTGACCGAAATCATAAAGGAGAGCGAGCAGCGGCGGCGAAAGGAGACATCGCGATGAGCGCGGCCATGGGGGAAAGAGGACAATCCCAAATGAAGGGGCTGCCGCCGATTCTTGTGTTCGCAGTTGCAGGTGCAAAGTGGTCCGACGGAACGGCCGCACCCATGCATCAAGAGTAGATGGACCACTACGCAATCGAGACATCCCACTGAGCTCCGGCATGGCAACCCGAGTGGTCTGCCCAGCGAGTTGTCGGCCACCCGGAAGTTGGCCATGAACGCGCTAACCGGAAACGGACCCGCTCCCAGGCTCGATTAGAAAACAGGCTGCTGACCCTGTTAGGTTGCTCACGACGAACGAGTTGCGCTTTAGGGCCGTTAGCGTTTTGGGGAAAATAGTTTGTAGCCATCCCGGCCGTCCACAGCATCCAACCCGCGCTCAGCAGACACGGTGCTTGTCCTAAACAAATGACAGGAATAGGATGTTCCCTCTCGGCATTGCCGCAAGAAAGGGACCTCAAGGAAGGGAGGCTTCCTTGAGGCACACGAAGTCCAGGTCGCGCCCGACCTGGAGAATCCCGCGCGAATTCTTATTGCGGATGGGTGTCGGCAGAGCAGGTTTCGAGAGTTCTGCAGGAAATGCTGCGGGGCGCTTTCACGGTGGAATGGATATAGAGAGCTGGATTCATTGCACTTGAATGCGGACATTCGATGCGCCCGCGGGCATAGCTTAGGACGACGGAGTACGTGTTGCTGGGGGACAAAATGAATACTCTTTCAAAATACAAATTTTGGATAGGCGGGGCGGTTTGCCTGGTGGTGATTGGAGTGGTGATAGGGGCGGTGCGGCCGAAGCACGTTTCCGGCGCGCAAGGCGGTGCTCCCGCGGATGTTGAAGTCGTTCAGGTGGAGCAGAGGGATGTTCCGATTTATGGCGAGTGGATCGGGACGCTCGACGGGCTTACGAACGCCGATGTGCGGGCGCAAGTCACGGGCTACCTCATGAAGCAGGCCTACCAGGAAGGCGCCTTCGTCAAGCAAGGGCAGTTGCTGTTTCAGATTGACCCGCGGCCGTTTCAAGCCGCGCTGGACCAGGCGGAAGGGCAGTTGGCACAGGCCAAGGCGTTGCTTGCCAATGCCATAGCGGTGCAGGGCAGAACGCAGCTCGACGTAGAGCGTTACGGCCCGCTGGCCAAAGAACAGGCAGCGAGCCAGCAGGATCTGGACAATGCGGTTCAGAATAATTTGGCCGCAAAGGCCACGGTGCAGACCGCCGAGGCGCAGATCAAGAGTAGCGAGGCGACCGTCGAAACGGCGAGGATTAACCTCGATTTTACGCGGCTCATTGCCCCCATCGATGGCATTGCGGGGCAGGCGCAGCTTCAAGTGGGAGCGTTGGTGAATCTGAGCAGCGGACCGGTGACGTCGGTCTCGACCGTTGATCCGATCAAAGTTTATTTCACGGTGAGCGAGCCGCAGTACCTCGGGTGGCGGAAGCGGTTTCCGACCGAGAGCAGCCGGCTGGAAGCGGACAAGAATTTGCGGTTGGAACTGATTTTGGCGGACGGTTCGGTCTATCCGCACACAGGCACGTTTTATTTTGCGGACCGGCAAGTGGATGTGGGGACGGGCGCGATACGGATCGCGGGGCTGTTTCCGAATCCGGGGAATATTTTGCGGCCCGGAGGTTATGGAAAAGTTCGCGCGGTGATCCGGCTGCAGCAGAATGCGCTGGTGGTGCCGCAGCGCGCGGTTTCGGAGCTGCAGGGAGGCTATCAGGTAGCCGTCGTGGGGCCCGACAACAAGGTGAGCATCAAGACGGTCACCGTGGGTGACCGTGTCGGGAACGAATGGGTGATCCCGGATGGGTTAAAACCTGGTGAAAAAGTGATCGCCGAAGGCATTCAAAAGGTGCGCCCGGGGGCGCAGGTGAATCCCAAACCCTTTAGCGCACAGCAAGCAAAGGGAAAATAAGCCATGTCAAAATTTTTCATCAATCGACCCATCGTCGCCATAGTGATTTCCATTGTCATGGTGCTTATCGGCTCCCTGACGATCCTGGCCCTGCCGGTAGCTCAGTTTCCGAATATCGCGCCGCCGGAGATTCAAATTCTCGCCACCTATGTCGGCGCCGATGCGCAAACCCTGGAACAAGCCGTGGCCACGCCTCTCGAGCAACAAATGAGCGGCGTAGACAACATGAACTACATGTATTCGCTGAATACTACCGGAAACTCGTCGACGACCTTGATCGTCGATTTCGACGCGAAGACGGACCCCAACAACGATTTCATTCTCGCACAATCTCGCGAGACGCAGGCCGCCTCGCAGCTTCCCGTGGACGTTAACAATTATGGAATCACTGTGCGCAAATCCCCCACTGCGCCGTTGATATTGTTCGACCTCTACTCTCCCCACGGAACTTATGACGCCACGTTTCTGGCCAACTACGCCTACATCAATCTGGTCGATCCCCTGCTCCGCTCATACGGTATCGGTATCGTCAATGTGTTCGGCGCCGGGCAATACGCGATGCGTATGTGGGTGAAACCCGACCAATTAGCGAAGCTCGGGGTTACGGTCCCAGAGATCATCAGCGCCGTTCAGGCGCAAAACACCGTCAATCCGGCCGGAAAAGCTGGCGGCGAGCCTGCTCCCAAGGGCACGGAATTTACCTATGCGGTTCTCGCGCAGAGCCGGCTAGTGTCGCCGGAAGAGTTCGGAAAAATCGTGGTACGCGAGAACCCGGATGGCGGTATCGTTCGTGTCCGCGATGTGGCTCGCATCGAGTTGGGATCACAGGACTACAGCATCGCCGGGCGCTACAATGGCAAGCCCAGCGCCGTGCTTGCGTTGTATCAGATTCCTGGCTCGAATGCGGTTCAGGCTGCGGCCGTTGCGAACAAGCTAATGAGCCAGATGAAACAGCGCTTTCCAGAGGACCTGGACTTTGTTGTTGCCCTAGACACCACGCGGGCCGTCACCGAAGGCATCAAGGAGATTGTGATCACCCTGTTGATCGCGCTGGCTCTGGTCATCCTTGTGGTCTATATCTTTTTACAGGGCTGGCGCGCCACGCTGATTCCACTTCTTGCCGTGCCCGTCTCGCTGATAGGCACATTCATACTCTTCCCGGTGTTCGGTTTTTCCATCAATACGCTGTCGCTCTTCGGCCTGGTGCTGGCGATCGGCCTGGTAGTGGACGACGCCATCGTGGTGGTCGAGGGGGTGGAACGCCACATTGAAGAAGGCATGACGCCGAAGGACGCGGCGTTAAAAGCGATGGAAGAGCTCTCCGGCCCAGTGGTTGGAATCGCGCTAGTGCTCTCAGCCGTATTCGTGCCGACAGCGTTCATTCCCGGAATCACCGGCAAGCTCTATCAACAATTTGCCGTCACCATTGCGATCTCCGTTTTGCTTTCCGCCTTCAACGCGCTCACTCTCAGTCCGGCGCTGGCGGCGCTACTGCTCAAGCCAAAGAAAGAGAGCGGCGGATTGCTGCAAAGATTCTTCGACTGGTTCAACCGGGTTTTCGATCGCGCCACCGAGGGTTATGTGGGCTGGAGCGCCGTCCTGGTGAAGAAAACCGCGGTAGTCGTCGTGCTGCTGGTTGTTTTTGTCGCGGCAGGCGGCTTTTTCGCCAACCGCGTCCCAACGAGTTTCCTTCCCGACGAAGACCAAGGCTACGCCTACGTTAGCATGCAACTTCCGAATGGCGCTTCGCTCGAGCGCACTAGTGCTGTCGTCGAGCAAGTCGAAAAAATCATCATGAATACGCCGGGTGTTGCGCAGTCCACATGCTTTGTCGGATTCAGCTTATTGAGCTTTGCGCGCACCACTTACAACGCGACGTTCTTCGTGAATTTCAAGCTCTGGGATGAGCGCAAGACGCGTGAAGAGCAGTTTCAGACCCTTAAGGCGCACCTGAATCAGGAGTTGAGCAAGCTGCCGGGTGCCGTGGCGTTCGGGTTTTCTCCGCCGGCGATTCCAGGTGTGGGAACCGCCGGAGGCTTTACGTTCATGCTGGAAGACCGTTCGGGCAGTGATATTCAGTTCCTTACGAAAAACCTGGGCACCTTTATGGAAGCTGCCCGAAAGCGGCCGGAAATAGCCAGCCTGAGCACGACTTACTTGCCAAACGTGCCTCAGCAATTTGCCGATGTGGACCGCGACAAAGTTTTGAAGCAAGGCGTGAACCTCAGCGACGTGTACAAGACCATCCAGGCCTTCATGGGCGGCTATTTCATCAACTATTTCAATCGCTTCGGCCGCCAGTGGCAGGTGTACATTGAAGCGGAAGGCGAAGATCGCGCGAAGGCGGAGAACGTCGGCCAATTCTACGTTCGCAACAACAAAGGACAAAATGTTCCGCTCTCGACGTTGGTCACTATGAAACCTCGCCTCGGCCCGGAATTTCTGCTTCGCTTCAACGAGTATCGTTCTGCGCAGCTTAATGGCAGCGCCGCGCCTGGTTATAGCGCAGATCAAGCCACTGCGGCGCTGGAAGAAGTCTTCAAACAGACCATGCCGCGCGAAATGGGTTTCGACTACTCGGGGATGTCGTTTCAGGAACAAAAGGCCCGTGAAGGCGTACCGGCCTCGGTGATTTTCGGACTTTCCCTTTTGTTCGTTTTCCTGATCTTGGCAGCGCTCTATGAAAGTTGGTCGTTGCCGTTTAGCGTTTTGCTTAGCACGCCAGTAGCGATTTTCGGCGCCTTCGCAGTTTTATTCTTGCGCCGCTTCTTGCAGAGCGTATTTCTGCCGCCATACCTGGTGCAGATGGAGAGCGATGTCTACTCGCAAATCGGGCTGGTGATGCTCATCGGCTTGGCTGCCAAGAATGCGATTTTGATCGTCGAGTTTGCAAAGGAGCAATTCGAAAAGGGCAAGCCGTTGGCGGATGCGGCGCTCGAAGGCGCCAGGCTGCGTCTCCGGCCGATTTTGATGACTTCTTTTGCGTTCATCTTGGGTTGCGTGCCATTGTGGACGGCGACGGGCGCGGGTTCCGTGGCGCGACAAATCATGGGTACAACGGTTATCGGCGGGATGTGCGCCGCGAGTGCGCTGGGAATTTTCTTTATTCCGGCGATTTTCTACATGGTTGAGAAATGGTCGGGTGCGGACAAGGAGCGAGCCGCGGGAAGCTTGCCCGCCGAGCCTGCTCCGGCACCGGGGGATTGAGATGAACCTTGCCAGGCACGGCGCGGGAAGAACGTCGGGGAGACCTATGAAGAAGCTGGCGCCATTGCTGATTGCGATCGTGATTTCAGGAATTGGCATGGGCTGCAAGGTCGGGCCGAACTACAAACGGCCGGCGGTGCAGATTCCTACGGAATACCGCGAGTTGAAGGATGGCGCGCCGGGGCAGGTGCAGCCTCAAGTGGCTTCGTACGCGGATCTGCCCTGGTGGCAGGTTTTCCAGGATCCGAAATTACAAGAGCTGATCCGCACGGCGCTGCAGCAAAACTACGACTTGCAACTGGCGACGGAGCGGATCAACGCAGGCCGCGCACAGGTTCAGATCACGCGTTCGAATTTGTTCCCGCAGGTGGCGGGCAACGGAGATTTCAGCGGCGGAAAAGAACATAACTTTCAGACCAAATTCAACTTTTTGACACTTACGGGCGATGCCGCGTTTCAGCTGGACTTTTTCGGCAAGCTGAGGCGCGCGACGGAGGCTTCTCGCGCGGAACTGCTGGCGACGGAGGATGCGCGGCAGACGGTGATACTGACGCTGGTGAGCGACGTTGCGAGCGATTATTTCGCGTTGCTGCAACTGGATTTGCAACTGCAGATCACAAAGGACACGGTGAAGACGCAGGAAGATTCGGTGAAGCTGACCAATCTTCGCATGGACCACGGCGTGGCCACGAAGCTGGATGTTTTGCAGGCGCAGCAGGTTCTGGATACAGCGAACGCACAAATCCCGGACTTGGAGCGGCAAATCGCGCAGGAAGAAAATGCGATCAGCATTCTTCTCGGCAATTATCCGCAAGCCGTGCCGCGTGGGCTGACGCTGGTGGAGCAGGCGCTTCCGCCCGGCGTGCCACCGGGCCTGCCATCCTCTTTGCTGGAGCGGCGGCCGGATATTCGCGAGGCGGAACAATTCCTGGTGGCTGCGAACGCGCAAATTGGCGTGGCCAAGGCCCAATTCTTTCCGCAAATCGCCCTGACAGGCTCCGGCGGTGGCGCCTTTGGGAGAAGCAGCGCATTTTCCGGCCTGATGAGTTCGCAACTCGGGATCTGGTCCTATGGAGCACAGGTGAGCCAGCCGATTTTCACGGGTGGCGCGCTGCGCGGAAATTTGCGCTTTGCCGAATCACAGCACAATCAGGCGCTAATTTCTTACCGGCAGGCAATTCAGCACGCGTTCGGGGACGTATCCGATGCGCTCATCGGTTACCAGAAAAACCATGAGGTCCGGGTGCGTCAGGAGCAGACCGTCGCGGATTTGCAGGAGTCGGTCCGCCTGTCGATCATGCGCTACCGGGGAGGCACCACCACGTACCTTGAAGTGCTGGATGGGCAGCGGTCGCTTTTTTCCGCGGAACTGGTGCTTGCACAGGCGCGCGGGACAGAGTATCAGAGCCTGGTGCAGCTCTATCGGGTGCTTGGCGGCGGCTGGCAGCAATAGAAAGTTAGGCTGGACAGGGCGCCATACAGTTGGACGCCGCATCTGCAACCGGGGCCGGCTTCAGGGCATAGACTGCCTATTCTTTTTTCACTCCCTCAATCAATTCAGCTCGGTTCGGCGGCTCGGCCTGTTCCTATTTGTCGGGCGTAACTCATTTCGTGCAGGTCCGATCGTCCAGCATCCTGCGAAGTTCGGCGAAGATATCTGTCTCCATTTTGCCAACGATTCGCATCGAATTTATTCCCGTTGTATTCGGTGCTTGTCCTGACTGCTTGGCCGGTTTAGGATATTCCCCCTTCGCATCTTTGCTTAACAGAACTGTGAGGTAAGGAGGTCTCCTTGAGGCTCAGGTACGGACGATGCCGCGGGTTCCTGCTGGCCGGGCTTTTTCTGGCTGGGAGCAGTGCGTCTTTTGCGCAAAGCGAAGCACCCACCGGCACAAGCATTCCGGGCCAGGCAATTCCAGGAACGCAGGGAGTGAGCCCATTTGCCGGCAGCGTGCCGGCGAAGCTGGTTCCGGGGGTTCTGCCGTTATCGTTGCAGGACGCCATCAACCGCGGATTGAAGCAAAATCTCGGACTACTCCTTTCAAACTCCGACATTCGCGCGGCCCGCGGACAGCGCTGGGAGCAACTGAGCGCGCTGCTGCCGCAGGTGACGGCCGCGCCGTATATCGCCGATTCGCAGATCAATCTTGCCCAGCTCGGCCTGTCGAGTTTTGGCGGGCTGCAGATTCCGGCATCCATTGGCCCATTTTCCTATTTCGATGCACGGCTGACAGTCACACAGTCCCTCTTCGATTGGAAGTCGATTAATGCTGCTCGCGCGGCGAGCCAGAGCCTAAAATCCTCGGAATATACGTTTAAGGATGCGCGGGACCTGGTTGTGCTTGCCGTGGGGTATACGTATTTGGAGGCGATTGCCGACGCGGCTCGCATCGAGACGGCCGAGGCGCAAGTGAAAACCGCGCAGGCGCTTTTTGAGCAGGCGACGGACCAGGTGACCGCGGGAACCTCGCCGATGATCGACGGCCTGCGGGCGAAGGTGGAACTCCAGACCAGGCAGCAGCAATTGATCCAGGCCAAAAACAATTTCGCCATTCAGAAGCTGACTGTGGCTCGCGTCATCGGGCTTGCTCCCGGCCAGGAGTTCGAGTTTACGGACAAGTCGCCGTATCGTCCGTTCGAGGGGATCACGGTGGATGATGCCCTGAAGCGCGCATACAATTCGCGTTCGGATTATCAGGCGGCGATGGCGGATGTGCGCGCGGCGCAATTCGCGCGGAAAGCGGCGACCGCCGGTTACTTCCCGTCGCTTTCCTTCAACGCGGATTATGGAACGGGGGGCTCGCACCCTTCCACGGCAACCCAGGTGTTCGACGTGCGCGGAACGCTGTTGATACCGATCTTTCAGGGAGGCAGCGTTCACGGCGATGTTTTGCAGGCCGATGCAAGACTTGAGCAGAGCCGGGAGCGGCTGGATAACCTCCGCGGGCAGATTGATGCCGATGTGCGCGCGGCATTGCTCAATCTGGAATCATCAGCGGAACAGGTGAAAGTGGCACAGAGCAATATTGAATTGGCGGAGGAGACGCTGGCGCAGTCGCGCGACCGTTTCAGGGCCGGTGTTACCGACACCGTGGAAGTGGTGCAATCGCAGGAAGCGGTGGCTAGCGCGCACGAGCGGTACATCTCGAGCCTGTACAGCTACAATTTCGCAAAAATCTCCCTGGCGCGGGCTCTTGGGGTCGCTGAAGAGGGCGTCAAGGAATACTTCAAAGGACAATGAATATGGCGGAAGAGAACGCATCCCGTTCGGTGTCTGGGCCAGGCAGCGAAGCCTCGAGCAATCCGTCGCCGTCGGCGGGAGATCAGCATACGGTGCGGGCCTACCAGAACCGGAAGAGCCGGAAAGTCCTGGTGATTTCGGCGATCGCCGTGATTGTGGTGGTCGCCAGCGTTTTCTTGTGGCGCTACCTGAGCAGTTATGAATCCACCGACGACGCGCAGGCCGATGTTCACCTGTATCCGGTGAGCGCGCGAATTTCGGGTTACGTTATCAAGGTAAACGTGGACGACAACCAGTGGGTGGAGAAGGGAACCGTGCTGGTGGAGATTGACCCGAAGGATTATGAGGTGGCGGTTGCGCAAGCGCAGGCGAATCTGGCCAATGCGGAGGCCACGGCGCAATCGCTGAATATCACCGTGCCGATCACTTCGATAAGCACTTCGAGCCAGCTGAAATCCACCGCGTCCGACATCGAAAACACGAAGGCCGGAGTGATTGCCGCGGAAAGGCAGTTGACCGCGGCGCACGCGCAGTTGGAACAAGCGGAGGCGAATGACGTGAAGGCGCAGGATGATTTGCGCCGCTACAAACTATTGGTGGACAAGCGCGAAGTGGCCGAGCAGATTTACGACCAGGCGCTGGCGGCGGCCAAGTCCAGCACGGCGGCGGTTGCAGCCGCGCGCGCCAATGAAGCGGCGGCGCAACAGTTCATTGAACAGGCGCGGAGCCGCCAGGTACAGGCGGATGCCAACTATCAATCGGCGGAGACCGGGCCGCAGCAGGTATCCTCCACGAAAGCGCGGGTGCGGGCGGCGATCGCCGATGTGGAGCAAAGGCGCGCACAACTTGAGCAAGCCGAGCTGAATCTCCAGTACACAAAAATTGTTGCGCCAGTTTCCGGCGAAGTGAATAAGACGGTGGTGGTGGGCTTGAACGTTCAGCCTGGGCAACAACTTCTCACCGTGGTGCCGCTCGATCAAGTTTGGGTCACCGCCAACTTCAAAGAGACACAGCTCAGGCATATGCGGGTGGGCCAGAAGGCAACCATTCATGTGGACTCGACGGGCCGAACTTTAAAAGGCCACGTGGATAGCATTGCGGGAGCCACGGGACCGCTGTTCAGCCTGCTGCCTCCGGAAAACGCCACCGGCAACTACGTGAAAATTGTCCAACGGGTTCCTGTGAAGATCGTTTTGGATCAAGGCGAGAATCGGGATCGCCAGCTTCGGCCGGGCATGAATGTGGTGCCCGACGTTTCGCTTCGATGAGTTCCGCGACGCTCACGCTCGACCAGGACGTCTGGCGGCCCAAATATAATCCGTGGCTGATTGCTGTTGTTGTGGCGCTTGCTGCGTTCATGGAGGTGCTGGACACGAGTATTGCGAACGTGGCGCTGCCGTACATGGCCGGGAATCTGGGCGCGAGCAACGATCAGAGCACGTGGGTGCTGACGTCATATCTGGTTTCGAATGCCATCATTCTGCCGATCAGCGGCTGGCTTGCGGGAGCGCTGGGGCGGAAGCGATTTTTTATGGCTTGCCTGAGCGTGTTCACAATCAGTTCCTTGCTTTGCGGGATTGCGCCGAGTCTTGGGATGCTGCTTCTTTTTCGCGTGCTGCAAGGAGCGGGCGGCGGGGGATTGCAGCCGATGGCGCAGGCTATTCTGGCGGATACGTTCCCTCCGGAGCAGCGCGGGTTGGCGTTTGCCTTGTATGGCATTACGGCAATCATGGCTCCTACCATTGGGCCGACTCTGGGCGGATGGATCACGTTCAACTATTCCTGGCGCTGGATTTTTTTCATTAATATTCCGGTGGGGATAGCGACCTGGGCGCTGGTGCGGCGCTTTGTGGAAGATCCGCCGTACTTGAGCAAGATAAAGGCGGCCGGCGTTAAGTTGGACTACATCGGTATCGCACTTTTGACTTTGGGAATCGGATCGCTGCAAGTGTTGCTCGACAAGGGCCAGGAAGACGATTGGTTCGGGTCTCATTTCATTACCACGCTGATTGTTACCGCAACAGTGTGCTTGATCGCGCTGGTGATCTGGGAGTGGTTTCAAAAAACGCCAATCATTGATGTCCGCATGTTCAAGAGCTTTAACTTTGCGAGCGCCAACCTGATGATGTTTATGCTGGGAATCCTGTTGTTCAGCGCCCTGGTGCTGATGCCGCAATTTCTCCAGACGCTTATTGGTTACACCTCTGAGTTGGCGGGGTTTGCGCTTTCGGCGGGAGGCTTTGTCTTGCTGATGGAGATGCCCATCGTGGGCAAGCTGACGACGAAGGTGCAGGCGCGATACCTGATCGCGCTTGGTTGGTTTTTGCTGTCGATTGCGATGTTTTATTCGACGAAACGGATCGATTTGCTGATCAGCTTCCGAGCCGCCACGATGCTGCGGATTATCCAGGTGCTTGGATTGGGGTTTCTGTTCGTGCCGATTACGCTGGTGGCGTACATCGGAATTGCGCCGGAGAAAAATAATGCCGTGGCGGGTATCGTGAACTTCATGCGCAATATCGGAAGCAGCGTGGGGACTTCGCTGGTGACGACGCTGATCGCGCGGCGCTCACAATTTCATCAGGCCAGGCTGGTGGAGTACGCGCGGCCCGACAATCCCAATTTTCAAAATACGGTAAACGGCCTTGCGGCACAAATCTCTCACTCGGGCGGAATGAGCAAACCGGACGCGATTGCGCAAGCTTACGCGCGGGTTTATCAATCCGTGCAGGCGCAGGCCGCCAGTCTGGCGTACATTGACACGTTCATGGTGCTTTCGGTTGCCGCGGCGATCATGTTCGTTCTGGCTTTTGCATTGAAGAAAAACGATCCCGCCAGTGGCGGACACGTAGTGGCGGAGTGAAGGGAATGTCGAGATTTGGAATGGAGAGTGGTTGAGGCCGATAATGGGGCTCAGGGGACGCCATGATCAGAATCATCACAATTGAGCGCGAGTATGGTTGCGGTGGCGGAGAAATTGCCGAGCGGTTGGCGAAGCAATTGGGTTGGAAGCTTTGGGACCACTTGCTGACGGAAGAGATTGCGAGGCTGGCGAACTGCCCGAAGTCCGTTGTCGAGGTTCGCGAAGAGCGCACCGATCCGTTGTATTACCGGCTGTTCAAATCATTTTTGCGGGGGAGTTACGAAGGAAGCCTGAACGCGCACAAACTCAACCTGGTGGACAGCGAAACGATTTTGAAGCTGACCGAGCGAGTGGTTCAACATGCGGCGAAAGACGGAGGTGCCGTGATCGTTGGGAGGGGGTCGCAGAGGTTTCTCCTGGACCGCGACGACACCCTGCGGGTGTTTCTGTACGCTCCGCGGGAAGATAAAGTGCGCCGGTTGCTGGCTCGCGGAAAGAGGGAAGAAGAAGCCCAGGTGCTGGTGGATTCTGTCGACCAGGAGCGCGCGGATTTTATTCGCAAGTATTTCCACGTGGAATGGCCGGAACACGCCGTGTTTCACACGCTGCTGAACACTTCGATTGGGGATCAGTGCGTGGTCCAGATGATCCTTAGCCTTAAGAACTCCCTCGACGGATGCGCAGTTCCCGCTGCGGCACCGGGATAGGCTACCGATTCTGCGTAGACTCCGGACAAGTCGAAAGCGGCCGGGTCGCAACA
>Ga0137418_10003971_pt1 | contig 13548 bp, 14 predicted proteins | sample CZODoug3_1_2_16f_FD_122242 | JGI IMG/M metagenome (GOLD analysis project Ga0137418, IMG submission 122242) | Vadose zone soil fungal communities from Angelo Coast Range Reserve, California, USA - CZODoug3_1_2_16fungal (Hybrid Assembly) | ecosystem: Environmental > Terrestrial > Soil > Vadose...
TTCATGCTGCGAAGGTTGAAGAAGAGCTTTCGCTGCGCCTTGGTGGTGGCGACTTTCACCATGCGCCAGTTGCGCAGGACGAACTCGTGGATCTCGGCACGGATCCAGTGGACCGCGAACGACACCAGCCGTACCCCGCGTTCAGGATCGAAGCGTTTGACCGCCTTCATCAGTCCGATGTTGCCTTCCTGGATCAAGTCCCCGTGCGGCAGTCCGTAACCCATGTAGCCGCGGGCGATGGCGACCACCAGGCGCAGGTGCGAAAGCACCAGCTGGCGCGCCGCTTCGACGTCGTTCTCGGATTTGAATTTGCGCGCGAGCTCTCGCTCCTTCTCGAACGAGAGGATCGGAAAGCGATTCACCGCCTGGATGTAGCTCTCCAGGCTTCCTACCGGTACGGGCAGGGCCATTGCGTTGGTGTTGATGTGAGTCATTTGTTGTTCCTCCAGCTGCCAGATTTTAGCACTCAAGGTTTTAGAGTGCTAAGAGCGGGACTGGTTCCCGGGAGCCCATACCTGCAAGGGGTTCTTCTCGAAGGGATTCTGGACCCGCCTAATCCCGCTCAGCTTCAAGCAAGTGTCTGCTCACTGATAGGTAGGCACCCAGCCAGCCCAAGGCGACGGCCGCAACCAGGGCCGAGATCATTTCGTTCGAGTCGGGAAATCGCAGGCGGATGTCCGAGCCATACAGGTGTGCGAGCTGCGCCAGATCGCGATTCAAGACGGTGAGCCCCGAAAGCACGATCGCCAGGGCGGCGAGCCCTCCGAACAGGCCGAGCAGCGACCCGAGATAGAAGAAGGGCCGGCGGATGTAGGCGTGCGTTGCGCCGATCAGACGGCACAGCTCGATCTCGTCGCGTTGAGTGAGGATCTGCAGGCGGATGGTGTTGAAGGTCACCGCCACAAGAGCGAGGCCGAGCAATGCCGAGAGGAGGAGCACCGCGGTCCGGCCCAGGCGGAGCAAGGCATCGAGGCGCCTCACCCAAGCGGAGTCCGCCTGAACGTAGGCGACCTTCGGGAGCGACTTGAACTCGAGGTCGAGCCGGTCCGCGAGCGCCGGATCGCTGGTGGAGAGCCTCACCACGAAGGCATCCGGCAGAGGATTTTGAGGCAGGCTCGCGATCACCTCCTCCATTCCGGCGGCGCGATTGAGCTCCACCAGCGCCGCGTCCCGGGACACGAAGCGCACGGTGCTCACGCCGCTCGCACCTTTCAGCCGCGCTTCGACGGCGGCGATATCGGCCTTGGCGGCGTCCCGCGCCAGAAACACCGAGAGCTGAGGATCGACCGAGGCGTTGCGCGACAGGGAATCAAGATTGCCCAGCACGCAATAGACCCCGAGCGGGAGCGCGGCCGCGACCCCGATCGCCAGCACGTTGAGCGTTGTGGCAAAGGGCGAGCGGGCGAGTCGCGCGAGCGTCTGCGCGAAGCTCAAGCCGTGATGCTGCAGCCAGGCCCTCATTGGAGCTTGCCGTGGTCGAGCGTCAGGACGCGCTTGCGATACTTGCCGATCAATTGCCGATCGTGCGTGGCAACCAGCACGGTGACCCCGACTTGGTTGAAGGCGTTGAACATCTCCATGATTTCATCCGCGTAAGCGGCGTCCAGACTGGCGGTGGGCTCATCGGCGAGCAGGATCGCCGGCCGGTTCACCACCGCGCGCGCGACGCACAGGCGTTGCTGCTCGCCGCCCGAGAGCGTGACGGGGTTTGCCTTTTCGCGCTGGAGCAACCCGACCTTGTCGAGCGCGGCGCGCGCGCGCCGCGCCCCTTCGCGGTAGGGCTGCCCGGTCACCACCAGCGGCAGCATGACGTTGTCGAATACGCTCCTGTCGAAGAGCAGCTTCTGCCCCTGGAACACCAGGCCCAGATTGCGCCGCAGGTAGGGAATCGCCGCCGGGCGCAGCGCCGAGACGTTCTGGCCGTTGACGAGCACCGCGCCGCCGTTGGCCCGCTCGATGGCGGCGATCAGCTTGAGAAGCGTCGTCTTGCCGGCACCGGAGTGGCCGGTGAGGAACAGCATCTCCCCGGGCTCGACGGTGAAGCTGACCAGCTTGAGTGCCTCGAATCCCCCGGGATAGCGCTTGCTGACCTGGCGGAACGAGATGATGGCCATGGTCAGTCGAGAAGCGCCGCGACGAATTCGCCTGCAACGAACGGGCGCAGATCGTCGGCGCCCTCGCCGACGCCCATGAATCGCAGCGGCAGTGGACGCTGCCGGGCGATGGCGCACACCGCGCCGCCCTTGGCGGTGCCGTCGAGCTTGGTGAGAATCAGCCCGGTGAGACCGAGCGCCTCGTCGAACGCCTTGAGCTGGCTGAGGGAGTTCTGGCCGGTGTTGGCGTCCAGCACGAGCCAGACTTCGTGCGGGGCGCCGGCTTCCGCCTTGGCGATGACCCGCTTGATCTTCTTCGCCTCTTCCATCAGGTGCAGCTGCGTGGGGAGGCGCCCCGCCGTGTCGGCGATCACCACGTCGATCCCGCGCGCGCGCGCCGCTGCGATCGCGTCGAAGACCACTGCTCCCGGATCGCCGCCCGATTGCGCGACGACCACCGCGGCGTTCCCCCCGCCCCAGGCAGCGAGCTGTTCGCGGGCCGCGGCGCGAAAGGTGTCGCCGGCGGCGAGCAGCACCGAGAGGCCCTGATCGTGAAAACGTCTTGCGAGCTTGCCGATCGTAGTCGTCTTTCCCGCGCCGTTGACCCCGGCCAGCATGATGATGCAAGGCTTCTTCCCGCTGAGATCGAGCGGCTGCTCGAGCGGCGCGAGCGTCTCGACGAGCATCGCCCGCAGCTCGGCCTTGAGCTGCTCCGCGGTTTGCAGGCGGCGGGCGCGCTCGCGCAGGCGCGTAAGCAGGAACCGCGTTGTTTCGACGCCGACGTCGCTTGCCAGAAGCGCGGATTCGAGCGCCTCGAACAACGCCGGATCGATCGCCCCTCCGCCGAAGAGCCCAGAGAGCTGCGAGCGCGTTTTCGCGAGCCCGTCCTTCAGGCGCGCCGCCCAGGAGCGCTGCCGGCGGTCGTTTTCGGAGGAGAGCTCGAGCATGGGATGAACGGATCGGCGAGGAACCGCTATAGAATGAGCGTTGGATTTTAGCATCCGTCGCAATGGTCCCCGCACGCGCCGCCTTTCTCGCCCTCGCGCTCGCTTCCGGCGCGCAGGCGAACCCGCACGAGTTCACCCTGCCGAACGGCTTGCGCCTGATCGTGAAGGAAGACCATCGCGCGCCCACCGTCGTTCATCAGGTATGGTACCGGGTCGGCAGCATGGACGAGGCGCCCGGCACGACCGGCGTCGCGCACGTGCTCGAGCACATGATGTTCAAGGGGACCCGGCGCTTCGGTCCGGGCGAGTTCTCGCGCCTCGTCGCGGAGGCCGGCGGGCGCGAGAATGCTTTCACGTCCACGGATTTCACCGTCTACCACGAGCAGGTGCACCGCGACCGCCTGCCCCTGGCGATCGAGCTCGAGGCCGATCGCATGGCGAACCTCGCGATCCGCCCGGAGGAGTTCGCGCGCGAGATCAAGGTGGTGATGGAGGAGCGCCGGCGCAGCTACGAAGACCGTCCGCGGTCGCTTCTCATCGAAAATCTTCTCGCCACGGCTTTCGCCGCGCATCCCTACAAATGGCCGACGATCGGATGGATGCAGGATCTGGAGAACATGAGCGCGCGGGATGCCCGGGACTGGTACCGGCATTGGTATGCGCCCAACAACGCCGTCGTCGTCGTGGTCGGCGACGTCGAGCCGGACAAGGTGCTCGCCTGGGCGCGGCGCTATTACGGCGCGCTCGCAGCCAAAGCGGTCCCCGCGCGCAAAACGCTAGTCGAACCGCCGCAACGGGGGCTGAAGCGCGTTACGGTGAAAGCCCCGGCGGAGCTTCCCTACGTGCGCTTGGGTTATAAGGCGCCGGTGCTGCGCGATATCGCGAAGGACTGGGAGCCGTTCGCGATTTCGCTCCTCGCGGAGCTGCTCGGCGGAAGCGACGCGGCGCGCCTCCACCAGGTCCTGGTGCGCGAGCGGCGCGTCGCCAGTTCCGTCGGCGCAGACTACGAAATGGTGTCGCGCGGCCCCGGAATGATGTTCGTGGAAGCGGCGGCCGCGCAAGGCCGCAACGGGGCCGAGCTCGAGGCCGGCGTGCGCGAAGTCATCGCCGGCATCGCGGCCGGCGGCGTCACTGCCGAGGAGTTGAACCGCGCAAGAGTCCAGTTGCTTGCCCAGCTCGTCTACAAGCGCGACTCGTTTTTCGCGCAGGCGCTCGAGCTCGGGGAGCTGGAGTCGACCGGACTGTCCTACCGTTACGCCGATCGCGTTCCCGAGCGGCTCAAAGCGGTCACCGCGGAGCAGATCCAGGCCGCGGCGGCCCGTTACCTCGTCGACGACGGACTGACGGTGGCCGAGCTCGACCCGCAGTCCCTGAAACCGCGCCCGGTGAGCGCTGTCGTTCCGGAAGTGAAACACTGACCATGCGCGGCCGAGTCCTCTGGATATCGACGCTTCTCGCCGTCAGCGCGCCGGCCGGGGCGGGAGTGAAGATCGATCACTGGATCGCGCAATCGGGGGCGCGGGTCAACTTCGTCGAAAGCCATGCCCTGCCGATCGTGGATGTCGCGGTCGAGTTCGCGGCGGGCAGCGCCTACGATTCGCGCGAGCAGGCGGGGCTCGCGCGGCTCACGCTCGCCATGCTCAAGGCGGGCTCGTCCCGTTATTCGGAGACCGAGGCGAGCCGCCGCATCGCCGACGCGGGCGCGCAGCTGCGGGAGAACTTCGACCTGGATCGCGCCGGCTTCGCGCTGAGGAGCCTCTCCTCCGAGGCCGAGCGAAAGGCGGCGACGCAAACTCTCGCCGACATGCTGCAAGCGCCGCTCTTTCCGGCGGAGGCGTTCGAGCGCGAGAAAGCGAGCGCCATCGCGAACGCGCGCGAAGCCGAGACGCTGCCCGACCAGGTCGCGGAGCGGCGCCTGTACGCGCTCATGTATCCGGCGCATCCCTACGGATTGAGCGAGACCCCGGAGACGCTTGCCTCGATCAGGCGCGAGGACCTCGAGCGGCACTATCGCGACTGCTACGGTTCCGCGCGCGCGGTGGTCACGATCGTCGGCGATCTGGACCGCGACGCAGCCCGGGCGCTCGCCGAGGAGCTGACCTCGCGTCTTTCCAAAGGGGCCGATTCCGCGCTGCCGCCGGTGGCGAAGCTGCCCGCGGGCGCGACGCTGCGCGTGGCGCATCCGTCCACCCAGAGCCACGTGCTGCTCGGCGTCGCGGCGCTCACCCGGGCCGACCCGGACTACTTTCCGCTTTTCGTCGGCAATTACTCTCTGGGAGGCGGGGGATTCAATTCGCGGCTCCTGAGAGAAGTGCGCGAGAAGCGCGGCTACGCATACAGCGCCTACAGCCATTTCCTGCCCTACGCGCGCGAGGGACCTTTCGTGGTGGGATTGGAGACGCGGCGCGACCAGGCGAGCGAAGCGCTCGAGCTGGCGCGCTCGGTCGTCGGTGAATTCGTGATGCACGGTCCCACGGAAGCTGAGCTGAAAGCGGCGAAAAAGAGCCTCGTCGGCGGGTTTCCCCTTCGCATCGATACCAACCGCAAGATCCTCGATCAGATCGCCGTGATCGGTTTCTACAGGCTGCCGCTTGACTGGCTCGACCAGTTTCCGGCCCGCATGCAGGGGGTGACCCTCGCGCAGGTCAAGAGCGCCTTTGCGCGGCGCATCGACCCCGAAAAGCTCTCGATCGTCGTCGTCGGTGCGCCGGACTAGACCCAACACCGTCCGGATCATCGGCGGTGTGTGGCGCAGCCGCATCCTCGAATTCCCCGACGCGGCGGACTTGAGACCGACGCCGGACCGCGTTCGCGAAACGCTGTTCAACTGGCTCGGGCGGGATCTGACCGGAATGGCGTGCTTGGACCTCTTTGCGGGCAGCGGTGCGCTCGGTTTCGAGGCGCTTTCGCGCGGTGCGGCCTCGGTCGTCATGATCGAGAAGAACCCGGCGGTGCTGCGCGCGTTGCGCGACAATGCGCAAAGGCTCGGCGCAACCGGCCTGACGGTCGTCCGCGGCGATGCGCTAGAATTCGCCCGCGGCGCACGCTCCCGTTTCGATGTCGTATTCGTCGATCCGCCGTACCGCCTGGGCATGCAGGTCGCGGCGCTCGATCTGCTGCGCGGGCTTCTCGCCGAAGAGGGGCGGGTGTACGTGGAAGGCGACGCCGTCTTCGAAGCGCCCCGGGGCTGGGCTGTTCTCAAGCGCTCGCGCGCGGGGAACGTGCATTTTCATCTTCTGGCGAGGGAGGCCGATGATCAAGGCGGTGTATCCGGGAACGTTTGATCCGATCACTCTGGGCCACCAGGATCTGGTGAGGCGCGCCACCACCTTGTTCGATGAAATCGTCGTCGGCATCGCCGCCAGCCAGACGAAGCGGCCGTTTTTCACCCTGGAGGAACGCGTGCACCTCGCGCGCGAGGTTCTCAAGCCGTACCGGAACGTGAAGGTCGAGGGCTTCCGCGGACTGCTCATGGATTTTGTGCGCGGGCAGAAGGCCCAGGTGGTTCTGCGCGGCTTGAGGGCGGTGTCGGACTTCGAGTACGAATTTCAGATGGCCGGAATGAACCGCAATCTCTATCCGGACGTCGAGACGATATTCCTGACGCCGGAGGAGCAATACCAGTTCATCTCGGCGTCCATCGTGCGCGAGATCGCGACCCTGGGCGGGGACGTGAGCAAGTTCGTGCAGCCGCGCGTGGCGCGCGCTCTCGCCGCAAAGGTCGGCAAGAAGCGGAAGTAGGGCGCCGCCTCACTTCTTCTGGCAGGTCGCGCAGAAGAAGCTCGAGCGCTGCCCCTGGCGCGCCACCCGGATCGCAGTGCCGCAGACCCGGCACGCAAGCCCGGCGCGGTCGTAAACGTAGTAGTCCTGCTGAAAATACCCGGAAGAGCCGTCGGAGTGCACGAAGTCGCGCAGGCTCGATCCGCCGGCCGCGATCGCGGCCAGAAGGATGTCCTTCACGGCCGCGACCAGCCGCCCGCAGCGCGCGAAGGAGAGGCTTCCTGAGCGCGCGCGCGGATGGATGCCCGCCCTGAACAGGCTCTCGTTCGCATAGATGTTCCCGATCCCGACCACGACCTGAGCGTTCATCAGCAGCAGCTTGATGCCGACGCCGCGGCCGCGCGTGGCTCGGTAGAGGAACTCCGGCGAGAACCGATCGCCGAGCGGTTCCACGCCGAGCTTCGCGAGCAGCGGATGGCGGGAGGCGTCGCCGGCTTTCCACAGCACCACGCCGAAGCGGCGCGGATCGCGCAGGCGCAGCGCGGTGGCGCCGAAAACCAAATCCACGTGATCGTGATCGCGGGGAAGGGTTCCCGGGTCGATCGCGCGCAGGCTTCCCGACATGCCCAGGTGCAAGATGAGCGAGCCGGCGTCGCACTGGAACAGCAGATACTTTCCGCGCCGCTCCAGGCGCTGCACCCGCTGGCCGACGAGGATGCGCGCGAGCGTGCGCGGAATGCGCTGGCGCAGATTGGGATTGCGCACCACGACGCCCGTGATCGTTTTGCCGAGCACGAAAGGCTCGATGCCGCGGCGGGTGATCTCGACTTCCGGCAGCTCTGGCACGGCTGGAATCCAATGTTCTTGTCTGGGCTCGGAAATATACCTAAACTAGCCGTCTACGACAGCAAGCGCCTCCATGCTCAATCCCCCGAGCCTGTTGCCCCTACGAGTCGGAGCCTTGCGGCTCTTCGCAGCGATCGTGTTCGTCCTGTTTGCGGGATGCGCCGTGGCTCCGCCGCAGCCGGCCGCGGGTGACGAACAGCAGGACGAATCCGACGCGGAAGGGCCCATCGGCGAAGCGCCTGCGCTCGCCCCCGAACCGATAGACCGCTCGACGCTTCCCAAGCAAGAGCTGACCGAAAACCTGCTTTACGAATTCCTGCTCGCCGAGATTGCCGGCCAGCGCGGCAACGTCGCCCTTTCCGCGCAGGCCTATGTCGATCTCGCGAAACGCACGCGCGATCCGCGCATCGCGCGGCGCGCGACCGAGGTGGCGCTCTACGCGCGCATGAACAACGCCGCGGTCGAGGCCGCGACGGTCTGGCACGAGACCGAACCGGGCTCGACGCGCCCGCTCCAGGCGCTCGCCGGCCTGCTGGTCGCCGCGGGCCGCTACGACGAGGCGCTGCCCAGTCTCAAGAAGCTGCTGGCCGGCTCCGCCAACGACCCCGCAAGCGGTTTCACGCAGCTGACCCGCACGCTCGCCAATGCCCAGGACAAGACGGCGGCGCTCAAGCTCGTGCAAAGTCTCGCCGCGGACTACCCCAGGCTCGCGGAAGCGCATTTTGCGCTCGCACGGGCGGCGGTGAACGCGGGCGACGAACGCCTTGCCCTCGAGGAAGCGCGCAAGGCCGGAGGGCTGCGGCCGGAGTGGGAGCAGGCCGTCCTGCTCGAAGCGCAGCTCGTGCAGAAGGCCTCGGTGGATCAGGCCGCGTCGCTGCTGGAGGGCTATCTGAAGAAATATCCCGCCGCGCGGGAAGCGCGCCTCGCCTACGCGCGCGTGCTGGTTGCGCAAAAGCGCTTCGGCGAGGCCCGCGCGGAGTTCGAGAAGCTCATGACCGGCCTTCCCGACAGCAGCGACATGGCCTTCGCGGTGGCGCTGCTCTCGCTGCAGCTCAAGGATTACGACTCCGCGGAGAGATATCTGAGGAGGCTGATCGAGAGCCCCTACCGCGACAAGGACGGAGTGCGCCTGTATCTCGGCCAGGTCGCCGAAGAGCGCAAGGACCTTCCCGAGGCGCTGCGCTGGTACGGCGAAGTGAGCGGGGGCGAGCAATACGTGCAGGCGCAGATCCGCTACGCCCAGGTGCTCGCGCGACAGGGCAAGCTCGACGAGGCAAGGGCGCGCCTGCAGCAGGCGGCCGCGAAGGACAGCCAGCAACGCGTGCAGCTCGTCCTCGCCGAAGCGCAGCTCCTGCGCGACGCCAACCAGCCGAAGGCCGCGTTCGATCTGGTCGGGCAGGCGCTCGACCGGGTTCCGAACAATCCGGAGCTCCTCTACGACTACGCCATGCTCGCGGAGAAAATCGAGCGCGTGGACATACTCGAGGCTTCGCTGCGCAAGCTGATCGAGATACGGCCCGAGCATGCTCACGCCTACAACGCGCTCGGCTACTCTTTCGCCGAGCGCAATCAGCGCCTGCCCGAGGCGCGCGAGCTCATCGAAAAGGCGCTGCAGCTCGCCCCCGACGATTCGTTCATCGTCGACAGCATGGGATGGGTGCTGTACCGCATGGGCAATCTGAAGGATTCGCTCGGCTACCTGCGCCGCGCGTACGCCGGGCGGCCCGACGCGGAAATCGCAGCTCACCTCGGCGAAGTGCTGTGGGCGCTGGGCGACCGCGCCGAGGCCGAGCGCGTCTGGGGCGAAGCGACCCGGGAAACCCCGGACAACGAAACACTCGTCAATACGATCAAGCGCTTCAAGCGCTGATTTCATTTGGTCCGCTTTGCCCCCGCGCTTGCTCTAGCGGCATTGCTGGGCGCCTGCGCGTCCTTGTCCGAGTCCGGGCGTCCTCCCCCGGGAGGCTTCGAGTTATCCGGCCGCGTCGCGGTCCGCTACGGAAAAGACGCCGCATCGGGCCGGATTTTCTGGCGGCACTCGAACGATACCGATGAGCTGCTTATCACCTCGCCCCTCGGCCAGGGTATTGCGCGCCTCAATCGGAACGGCGATCAGTTCCGGCTGGTGACCGGCGATCGGAAGGAATATCGCGCCGACAACGCGGAGGATCTGACCGAACAGGCGCTCGGCTGGCGGCTTCCGCTCGCCGGACTCTCCGATTGGGTGCAGGCGCGGCCCAACCCAGGCCGGCCTGCGGAGGTTCGCGGCGAAGCCAACCGGGATCTGGAACTGTGGCAGGACGGCTGGCATGTCGCCTATGAGGAATTTCGGGACGGACGACCATTCCGGCTGCGCATGTCGCGCGAAAATCTGGGAATCAGCCTGATCGTGGATCAATGGACAAATTGAACCCGTGGGAGCGCCGCTATCCGGCCCCGGCCAAGCTCAATCTCTTCCTGCACGTCGTCGGGCGGCGCCCGGACGGCTATCACCTCTTGCAGAGCGCGTTCCGGCTGATCGAGCGCTGCGACTGGCTGCGCTTCGCGCCGCGCCCCGACGCCGAGGTGAGGCGCGCTCGGGACGTGCCCGGCGTCGCCGAAAGCGAAGATCTCACGCTGCGCGCGGCGCGGCTCCTGCAGGCGCAGGGCGGCTCACGCCGGGGCGTCGACATCGAGATCGAAAAGAACATCCCGATCGGCGGGGGCCTGGGCGGCGGCAGCTCCGATTGCGCCACCACGCTCGCGGTCCTGAACCGCCTGTGGGGGCTCGGCCTGCCGAAGGAAAAGCTCGCGGCGATGGCGCTCACGCTCGGGGCGGACGTTCCGTTCTTTCTTTTCGGCGGGAACGCTTTCGCCGAGGGCATCGGCGAGCGGCTCGCGCCGCTCCAGTTGCCGCCGGCGTGGTACGTCGTGCTCGTCCCGCCCGTCAGTGTCGCGACGCAGGCGATTTTCGCCGCGCCTGAATTGACACGAAATTCAAAAACCATCAAAATATCAAGCTTTTCTGCCGGTTTCGGCAGGAACGACCTGGAATCGGTCGTGTGCAGTCGCCATGCGGAGGTGGCGGCGCATCTCGAATGGCTCAGGCAGTTCGGCGATGCGCGAATGAGCGGCTCAGGCGCTTGCGTATTTCTGGAATTTGCGGCCGAGCGGGAAGCGCGCTCGGTCCTATCGAAGATGCCCGCGGAGATGCGCGGCTTCGCCGTGCGCGGGCTGGACAGTCATCCGCTCGCGGCGTTGTTGGAGCAGGTTTAGCGCTTGGGGAGTCGCCAAGCTGGTTAAGGCAGCGGATTTTGATTCCGCCATACGAGGGTTCGAATCCTTCCTCCCCAGCCATCAGATTTCGAGACGAGGGCCCAGGGATTAGGGACTGGTGAAACAGCGGGCCGCCGATGCGGCCGATTTTTCGTGAGCAAGGCTCGGTTGAGCCCCTAGCCCCTGGACTAAAGCGCATGGCCTACGAAAGCCTGATGGTTTTCACCGGGAACGCCAACCCGCTGCTCGCGCACGCGGTGGTGCGAAGGTTGAACATCCCTTTGGGCCATGCGACGGTGGGCAAGTTCTCCGACGGCGAGATCATGGTCGAGCTTCTGGAGAACGTGCGCGGCAAGGACTGCTTCGTGCTGCAGTCCACCTGCGCGCCGGCGAACGACAGCCTGATGGAAGTGCTGTTGATGGTGGATGCGCTGAAGCGGGCGTCGGCCGCCCGCGTGACGGCGGGGATTCCGTATTTCGGTTACGCGCGCCAGGACCGGCGGCCGCGCTCGGCGCGCGTGGCGATCAGCGCGAAAGTGGTGGCGAACATGCTGCAGGCGGCGGGGGTCGATCGGGTGCTGACGATGGACCTGCACGCCGACCAGATACAGGGATTTTTCGATGTGCCCGTCGATAATATTTACGCCACGCCCGTTTTGCTCGGGGACGTGTGGAAGCACCAGTACGAGAACCTGCTGGTGGTGTCGCCCGACGTCGGCGGCGTGGTGCGCGCGCGCGCGATGGCGAAGCGCCTGGAGTCGGACCTCGCGATCATCGACAAGCGCCGGCCCCAGCCGAACGTGTCGGAGGTGATGAACGTGATCGGCGACGTGAAGGGGCGCAACTGCGTCATCATGGACGATATGGTCGACACGGCGAATACTCTGGTCAAGGCCGCGCAGGCGCTGAAGGACGAAGGCGCGGCCCGCGTGGTCGCGTACTGCACCCACCCGGTGCTCTCGGGCGGGGCGGTGGAGCGCATCGCCGAGTCGCAGCTGGACGAGCTGGTGGTGACCGACTCCATTCCGCTGTCCAAGGCCGCTCAGGCGTGCAAGAAGATCCGCGTGCTTTCGGTCGCGGGGCTGCTCGCGGAGACGATTCTGCGGATCAGCAACGAGGACTCGGTGAGCTCGCTGTTCATCGAATGATTTTTTTCGGCGCCGCCTGGTCGCGGGCGGCGCCTCAACCAGAAGAGAGGTCAACATGGCAATCGAAGTCGTCGCGCAAATGCGCAAAGGGCAAGGGAGGGGTGCGAGCCGCCGCCTGCGCCACAGCGGGAAGGTCCCCGGGGTTCTCTACGGGGGCAAGAAACCCGCGGTCAACATCGAGCTCGAACACAACCCGCTGTACCACCAGATGCGCAACGAGAAGTTTCACGCGTCCGTCCTGACGCTCGCACTGGACGGCGCGAAGGAAGCGGTGCTGCTGCGGGCGGTCAACATGCATCCGTTCAAGATGCAGGTGCAGCACGTCGACTTCCAGAGGGTTTCGGCGGACGAGAAGATCCACATCAAGGTGCCGCTGCACTTCGTCAACGCGGAGAAATCGCCCGCGATCAAGGAGCAGGGCGGCTTGATCACCCACGTTCTGAGCGAAATCGACGTCCGCTGCCTGGCCGCGGACCTGCCCGAATTCATCGAGGTGGACCTGTCCGCGCTCGCGATCGGGCACTCGATCCATGTGCGCTCGCTCGCTCTGCCCAAGGGCGTGGAGCTCGCCCTGGGGGGCAACGAGAATCCGACCGTCGCTTCGGCGCAGATCCCGAAGGCTGCGATCGCCGAGGAAGAGGAAGCCGCCGCCGCTGCCGCGGCTGCCGGGGTCGCGGGAGCCCTCGCGCCCGCCGAGGCCGTGCCTGCGGCCGCCGACGTGCCCAGCATCAAGCAGAAGGCGCCGGAAGCCGCGCCCCCTGCGGATGAGAAGGGCAAAGGCGGCAAGGGCGAGAAGGCCGACAAGGGCGACAGAGGCGACAAGAAGTAGCGCCTCCCGTCATCTCGCGAAAGGGCGCGGGTGACCGCGCCCTTTTTCATCCATGCATTCTCTGAAACTGATCGCCGGCCTGGGAAACCCCGGGAGGAAGCACGAGAGGGACCGGCACAACGTCGGCTTCTGGTTCGTGTCGCGCCTCGCGGCCGCGCAGCGCATCGAGCTGAAATCGGTGGCTAAGTATCACGGAATGCTGGGCAAGCTCGCGCTCGCGTCGGGCGACCTGTGGCTGTTGCTGCCGCAGACTTACATGAACCTCTCGGGGAAATCGGTCGGATCGCTTTCTCGTTTCTACAAGATCCAGCCCCAGGAAGTCCTGGTCGTGCACGACGAGCTCGATTTTCCGCCGGGGACGGCGAAACTGAAGCTCGGCGGCGGGGTCGCCGGCCACAACGGCCTGAAGGACATCGCCGCCCAGCTCGGCACGCACGGGTTCTGGCGGCTGCGCATCGGCATCGGCCATCCGGGGAACAAGGACCTCGTCGCCGACTACGTGCTGACGCCGCCGCCCGCGGGCGAGCGCGAGTTGATCGAGACGGCGCTCGAACGTTCGATGGAAGCCTCGGGCCGCTTGCTCGACGGCGATATGGAAGCGGCGATGCTCAAGCTGCACACGAAATCCTGATGTCTCTCAAATGCGGAATCGTCGGGCTGCCCAACGTAGGTAAATCGACGCTGTTCAATGCTCTCACCAAGGCGGGGAT
>Ga0137418_10003972_pt1 | contig 13545 bp, 14 predicted proteins | sample CZODoug3_1_2_16f_FD_122242 | JGI IMG/M metagenome (GOLD analysis project Ga0137418, IMG submission 122242) | Vadose zone soil fungal communities from Angelo Coast Range Reserve, California, USA - CZODoug3_1_2_16fungal (Hybrid Assembly) | ecosystem: Environmental > Terrestrial > Soil > Vadose...
GGCGTAACCCGATTGAGGAAGTCTTGCTTGATCTTTTTGTCTTCATCAATCTGTCTAGTTTGGTCCGGGCTAGGTTCGGTGAACTTGCGATCAACAGTGATCTGGATTTTGGGATAATTCGCGCGGCGTATGACAAACTTGCGCGTGAATGAAATCTGCCTCGCCGTCGCTTTGGCCGCCGACTTTCCGGCGGATGTCTCGCCTGATAACTCAAGGGGATACATCCCGGGAGATGTTTCCAGGCTTACGCCTCCTAAACCGACCCAGATTTTGCTGGCCGACACTAAGCTGAACGAAATTTCGTGGCCAAGCCACGTACCCCGCAAGCTCTGGAGTCGGGCGGGAGCCTTAACTTGAAACAACACAGGCGCGCCATTGACGAGTCCTACGGGCTGTGCCTTCACGGTCCAGCCTGCTGCGAAGGTTAGAGGAAGAAGCCCAGGCGAACCAAGAACCATCCCCATCGCGAGCGATCCGATGAAGCGAGTGCGCCGTGATTGTGGACGCCGCAACGTCGTCATTCTTTCCTGCAGTGGTGTGGATTGTATGCAGGCCGGCAAACCCGTCTCCTGGGTCACCCTATCAGCCTAGCATTCCGGGCACAGCATCCCGCCATAATTCCGCTCATCCGTACCAATCTCAGCGCTGCTCTTAATGTCCCCCGCCCAACTCACGCACAATTCCTCCTACAAACTGCTTGGCATCCCCAAATAACATCAGCGTTCGATCCAGGTAGTAGAGCGGGTTATCGACGCCCGCGAACCCGGGGTTCATGCTGCGTTTGATCACCATGACGGTGTGTGCTCTGTCTACGTCGAGGATGGGCATGCCGAAGATGGGGCTGGATTGGTCGGTGCGGGCGGCGGGGTTGGTGACGTCGTTGGCGCCAATGATGAGGGCGACGTCGGTGGCTGGGAAGTCGCCGTTGATTTCGTCCATCTCGATGAGGCGGTCGTAGGGGATATCAGCTTCGGCGAGCAGCACGTTCATGTGGCCGGGCATGCGTCCGGCAACGGGATGGATCGCGAAGCGCACGTCGACTCCCTTTTTGGTAAGCGAGTCGTAGAGTTCCCGCACCTTGTGCTGCGCCTGGGCCACTGCCATGCCATACCCCGGCACGATGACCACTTTATTCGCTGCGGCGAGAATCGCGGCTGCTTCCTCAGGCGTGGCGCTGCGCACCGGCTTGGCTTCCTGCGCGCCCGCGGCCGCGGGTTGCACCTGGCCGAAGGCGCCGAAGAGAACGTTCGTGAACGAACGGTTCATTGCCTTCGACATGATGATCGAGAGGATGAGGCCCGAAGATCCGTCAAGCGCGCCCGCAACAATCAGCAACTTCGAGTCGAGAACGAATCCCATGGCCGCAGCTGATAAGCCGGCGTAGGAGTTCAATAGCGAGATGACGGTCGGCATGTCGGCCCCGCCGATGGGAATGACCATGAAGACGCCGAAGATCAATGGAATGCCTACCAGCAGTGGGAAAAACTGCTTCGCTTCAGGATGCATTACCAAATAAGCCGCGACGGCAATTGCGATGCCGAGCAATCCTAAGTTGACGATATTTTGTCCCTTGTAGGTGATGGGCCGTTGCGGCAGAATCTCCTGAAGTTTCCCGGCCGCCATCAAACTTCCCGTAAACGTCAGGCCTCCGAGAATGACTTCCATCGAAAGCACGGACATCATGAACTTGGGAACATCCGGCGTGCGCAAATAAAACTCGGCGGTGCCGACTAAGGTGACGCACAGCGCGCCGAAGGCATGGCTGAGGGCAGTCCGCTGGGGAACAGCGGTCATCTTCACCCTGCCCAGCGGAATACCGATGCCGCTGCCCAGCACGAGCGCGATGATGATCCACTTGTAATCGACAATGCCGCGGTGCAGCAGCGTGCCGGCAATCGCCAGCACCATGCCAACTTCCCCCGCCCAGATGCCGTGGCGGGCGGTAGTGGGCGAGCTCATCCACTTCAGCGACAGGATGAATAGAGCGCTAGCGACGAGGTAAATCACCTCGATGACGTGCTGGCTGCCGGCGAACTCGGTCATGGTGGCGGCAATCATCACTTGGTCGGACGACTGCTTTTGAACATCTTCAGCATTCGGTCAGTGATGAGGAATCCTCCTACCACGTTGCTGGTGGCCGCGACGATGGCGATGACGCCGAGGACAGCGGCGAAATTGCTCTTGCGCTCGCCAACCAGCACAATCGCACCGACAACAGCGATCGCATCCAGAGCGTTCGTCAACGACATGAGCGGCGTATGCAGAAGGGGAGAAACGTGCCGGATGACTTCAAAACCGATAAAGCAAGCCAGCATGAAAATAAAAAGTGCGTCGATCAGGTTGGAATTCATGTTAGTTCTCGTTTCTCGTTTCTAACTGGCCGCCGGGGTTAGAGCCGGCAGTTTGAAGAACTCGCGCACGCGCGGATTCACGATCTCGCCCCCGTGCGTGACCATGGTCTCGCGGATAATTTCGTCTTTCAAATCATGTTCGAGCCTCCCGTCTTTCATCTGGTACAGCAAAAAATTCGTGACGTTGCGAGAGTACATCTGGCTGGCATGATAAGGAACGCTGCTGGCCAGATTGATCGCACCAATGATGGCGACTCCATGCTCAATAACCGTTTCGCCGGTGCGGGTGAGCTCGCAATTGCCACCACGCTCGGCAGCAAGATCAACAATCACAGAGCCCGGAGCCATCTGCTTGACCATGTCGGCGGTAATCAGCACGGGAGACCTTGCGCCCGGAATCACCGCCGCTGTGATGACCACATCACTCTCTTTGACGACGCGACCCAAAAGCTCGCGCTGCCGCGCATAGAAGGTCTCGTCCTGCGCAGTTCCGTACCCGCGAGCATCTTGTGCATTCGCCGCTTCAATGGGCAATTCGACAAAACGTCCGCCCAGACTCTGCACCTGTTCCTTGGCCGCGGGGCGCATATCGTACGCCGAAGACACGGCACCCAGGCGGCGGGCGGTTGCGATTGCCTGCAGTCCGGCCACTCCAGCGCCAATGATGAAAACGCGCGCCGGCGTGATGGTTCCGGCTGCGGTCGTCAGCATCGGGAAAATCTTGAGGGACGTCTCCGCAGCCACCAGTACCGCTTTGTAGCCGCAGATCGTGCCCATGGAGGAAAGCGCGTCCATGCTTTGGGCTCGCGTGGTGCGGGGTACAAGTTCCACGGAGAAAGAAGTGACGCCGGTATCGGCGATTTGCTGGACAACCTCGGCGGAGCCAAAGGGCCGCAAGAATCCGATGAGAACCTGGCCGCGGCGAAAGAGAGCGAGATCGGCCTTGCCGGTTACATCATTCGAGCCATAGCACAGTACTTGAACCACGACATCTGCCACGCCGAACACGGCAGCACGGTCCGGCACAATCTTTGCTCCTTTGTCAGTGTAAGCCGCGTCGGGGTAGCCAGCTGCTTCTCCCGCGCACGATTCGACCGCGACTTCGAATCCGGCCTTGGTGAGGTTTGGGATCACCATGGGAGTCAGAGACACGCGACGTTCCCCCGGATAACTCTCTTTCGGAACCCCGACGATCACGCGGTTCTGATCCTTTCGCGTTCGCGAATCGCTAGCATGGCGGACTGAAAACAGTAACAGATAGAGATGGTGACTGAAAAGCGGGACTGCCGCCTTGTGACCTTACGCGGATTCCAGGATAAACCCCTCGGTCTAGGGTTCTGCTCGACCAGTTCAGGCAACACCATCTGGCCGAAGCTGCGAAAGTGAAGATCCATGACATTGAGGGGCATTTGGAGTCAAGGTGGAGGCCGTGATCCGCGGCCACTTTCAGCATATGAGTATGTGCGTTGCCGCACCCTGGTCTGCCAAAGGTCGTAGCGTGCCCTCTTTTCGGAGTCAATGGTGCTGTGCCAACCCTACTACACAATTTCATCACTAAATTGCAGGAGGATTTCCATGCCAGCAAGGACGGGTTCCCGGAAATCGGGCGGCCGCAAGTATGGACAAGCTGCAAGCAAGCGAGTGGAGAGCGCCATGCGCCGCAAGAAGCGCGGCACGTTGAAGTCAGGCAGGGGCGGGAAGGGCGGCACCGTGAAGAGCCGCAAGCAGACGATCGCCATCGGGCTCTCGGAGGCTCGAAAAAAGGGAGCCAAGGTTCCCAGGAAGAAAGCCGCATAAAGGCGGCGTAAGAAACAGAGAGAACACGAGCAGCGAAAGAGCCGGGACGCGCGACCTCGCAGGCAAAGTGTTCCAGCAAGGAAATCGTACGCCATGGGCGAGAGTTCGTGGCGGCCCGCTCTTGCGGGCGAGAATAGGGGGATGCCATGCGCTGGTATTCGATTTGGACGGCACTCTCGTCGACAGCGTGTATCAGCATGTTGCGGCGTGGAGGGATGGGTTAAGAAGCGAAGGGATCCTGGCGCCGAACTGGAAGATTCATCGCCATGTTGGCATGAGCGGCGGATCCTTTCTTCGCAAGTTGTTCAGGGAAATTTCGGCCCCGCCGCAGAAACATCTCGATTGATCGTCTTGAAAAGAAACACGATATCAATTTCGGAAAAAGCATCCGTCGAATTGAAATTCTGCCCGGATCTCAACAGCTCCTGAGACACTTGGCACAGGTCCGGGTTCAATGGGCTATCGCTATAACCGGCAACCAACGCCACACCGCTCGGTCGTTAAAGAAGTTTGACTCGCCTTCGAACGTTCCTGTGATTAGCGGCGACGACGTCGCCGAAGCAAAACCAGCTCCAGATGTTTTCGTGGCGGCTGCGGAGCGATTGGGAGTTTCGGTAAGCGATTCTGTTGTGATTGACGATAGCGTTTGGGATCTACTTGCGGCGGGCCGCAAGAACGGTCTCGGAGCGGGACTGCTTTCCGATGGCTACGGCTCACAGGAACTAGAGGGTGCGGGCGCCTTCCGCATTTATCAAGATCCGGCAGATTTGCTGGCACACATTGAGGACTTGGGAATTCCCGGGGAGTAGCCGGGGGGAGCCACACAACGGCTCAGAGCAGTGCCAGCGCGGAGCGGTTCTCGCGCTGCACCTGCTTCACAGTGCAATCTCGAGGCGCTTTCTCCGTACGCCAGCGCAGGAACTTTGTTCCATGACGAAAGCGTCCGCCGGTGAAGTGATCAAATTGCACTTCAACAACGAGAGTGGGTTTGACCGGCTGCCAATCCGCGGAGCACTTTGTGCTCCAACGGCTCAGGCCACCGGGCGCCTTGCCGGTGAAACCTGGGGGCTTGATTAACTTTTCAAGTCTTTTAGTTATTGCCGGGCGATCCTCATCGCGGATGGAGGAAGTGAACCCAACGTGGTCGAGCGAAGCTTCATCGTTGTAAAGCCCGAGAAGCAGCGATCCCACTAGCGGGCTCTTCTCCAGATAGCGGAATCCTCCTACCACGCAGTCGGCGGTTCGTTGTTTTTTGATCTTCTGCATGCCGGTGCGCTCTCCACCTTGGTATGGAAGGTCACGGCGCTTGGCGACAACTCCGTCCAGCCCGACGCCCATATGAAACCACTTTCGCGCTGCCGAGACGTCTTTGGCTACCGGAGAAAGGCGGATGGATTTGTTCTTCGAGAAATATTTCTTCGTAAAGCGTTCGAGTTGCTCGCGCCGGGCTTGAAGCGGCAGATTTACCACGGATTTGCCTTTTTCGTCGACCAGGAGATCGAAGACGATGAACGTGGCCGGCGATTCTTTACTCAGCTTCAAAACCCGGCTAGCGGCGGGATGAATGCGCATGAGTAGTTGATCAAACGACAGGCCTCCGTCTTGCTGAATGACGATCTCTCCGTCTAAAACGAATTGCTTCGCCGGAAGTGCCGTCACAGCCGTAGCGAGTTCCGGGAAGTAACGGGTTAGAGGCTTGCCAGCCTTCGATTGCAGATCAACCCGCTTGCCCTCCCGAAAGGCGAGGCAGCGAAAGCCGTCCCACTTAGGTTCGTATTGCCACTCGGGTCCCGCCGGGAGTTCGGAAGCCGGCATCGCCTCCATGGGGCGGTACTTCTTATTTAGCGGCAAGGTCATGGACGTTGGATGACTACTGGGCGGTTTCCGGTAGCCTGCAAGAAGAGTGCACTCTGAGGCATCCAGCACCTTTTCATCACTGGGCAAAGATGTGAGTCCATTTTGTCAGCAGCGAAGGACCCGTGGTCGGCATCTAGTTCAGTTATCTGTTCGTCTGCCGGGTTTTCTTTCGACATGTCCGTTCCCCCCGACATCGTTATCATTGGCGCGGGCGCCGCAGGGCTAGCCGCCGCAATTGAACTCGGACATGCTGGACTCGCGGTATCGATATTGGAAGCGCGCAACCGAATCGGCGGCCGCATATTTACGCTTTCCGATCCAGTGTGTCACGCCTCGGTCGAACTTGGGGCTGAATTCATTCACGGACAGCCTCCTGAACTATGGAACCTGCTTAAGAAGCAGCGGGTCCGAGTGAAAGAAGTCGAGGGGGACAACTGGTGTGTTCAAAGCGGACGCTTGGGCAACTGCGATTTCTTCTCAGAGGTGGACGAGATTCTTAAGCACATGGACGACCGGACACCGGATGAGTCGTTCGTGGATTTCCTGAAGCATTGTTGCCGTCAGTCGAAAACCAATCGTAGGCTTCAAGGGGCCAAAGAGCGGGCGTTGAGTCACGTCACGGGCTTCAACGCCGCAGATCCGTCGCAGGTGAGCGTCCATTGGCTGGTAAAGGAAATGCGCGCTGAGCAACGAATCGAAGGAGATCGCGCTTTTCGAGCGCAGCATGGATACGCGGATCTGATCGAAATTTTCCAGAGACAGCTCGTGAATGCCGGCGTTTCTATACAGTTTGGTATCAAGGTCGACAACATTCACTGGCGTCCGGAGCATGTTGAAGTAAGAGCAAATGGTTCGACTAGCTTCGCCGCGCCGCGTGTTCTTATCACTCTGCCGCTAGGCGTGCTGCAGGCTTCCACTGAAGAGAACGACGCCGTGCGGTTCGCTCCGGAACTGCCTCGCCAAAAAAAGCGCGCGCTAAACAAGCTGGCTATGGGAAAGGTGATTCGCGTCACTCTTCGATTTCGAGAGCGCTTCTGGGTGCGGCTTCCCAAGGATCGCCGTAAAGGGTCCAAGACTTTGGCCAAGATGAGTTTTCTTTACTCGCAGGACGATTGGTTCCCTACTTGGTGGACGACAATGCCCGAGAAATTGCCGATTATTACTGGTTGGGCACCGTTTCGTTGTGCGGAGAGACTTTCCGGCCAAAATGAATCGTTTGTGGTTGAACAGAGTCTTCAAACGCTCAATCGCCTGCTAGGCGTCAGCAGACAAGAATTGGAAGACCTGCTTCAACATGCTTACTTTCACGATTGGCAGAATGATCCATTCTCGCGCGGGGCCTACAGCTATGCAAAGGTCGGGGGAGACGGGGCGCAAGAGGCATTAGCGAGTCCGATCGAGAACACATTGTTTTTTGCCGGGGAAGCCACCGACACCTCTGGCCACAATGGGACTGTTCATGGCGCGATCGCGAGTGGCAGGCGGGCGGCAAGCGAGATTCGGCGCAGCCTGCGGAGGAGACGACGGTCCTAAGCGGCGAGGCCAACCCGAAATATCACTCCCCTGCTCGTCGAGGTATCGGCCGAAGCGGTACCTCACTATACGGCCGACGGCGTACGCGAGTCTGAGGCCACTCTCCATCCAAACCCGTTGCTGGGGCTTGCATCTAACGTTGGGCTGGAGTCACACCAAGCAGAATAGAAAGGGGAAGTCATGGCGAAAACGGAAACAAAGAAGTGCGAACATCCTTCTTGCAAGTGTGCGGCAAGACCTAACGACAAGTACTGCAGTCAATTGTGCAAGGATGCCGGTGCCGATGAAGTCGAGATCGCATGTGACTGCGGTCACGCTCCATGTGCTGCAGGCGTGCACTAGCCTTTTGTTGATTCACCTCGGCTTGAAATCGCCTGCGCAACACCCTAAGCAGCGCGGGCTTGATCGCGATGGCCACCTGCGTCGTAGCGGCTGAGCGCTTGTCGAATCGCGGTCAAGACACTGTCATACGAGGTGAGCATTTCGTGCTGACGAGGAGACTTGGTCCACCATAAAATCCGTAGCTTAAGAATATTCGAGCCTGGATCACCCAAATCCACCAGCAGCGCTTCTGGACTGGGGTCTGAAAGAACGCCGGCGACACGTTGCACCTCATTGACGATCACAGACCTTAATTCCTCGAAATTCTCGGTGCTTTTCACCGTGAGATCGTGTTCCCATCGGCGAATGTCAAACGCGGTGTTCACGATGACGGAGTGAGTGAACAAATCGGCATTCGGAATGACCACTCTTCTTTGATCGTAGGTCTTGATGATCGTGGCTCTGGCCTGGATCTCTTCGACCGTTCCTTCATAGGGGTCCAATTTGATTTCATCACCCACACGAAAGGGCTCCGCCCATAACAACAGCAAGCCTGCAAGAAAATTCTGCAGAATATTTTGAAAAGCGAATCCGATGGCAACGCTGCCAATGCCGAGAACCTTTATAAGGTCGCCCGCCTGGAAGGAAGGGGCAACAATTGAGAAAGCGACCAAAAAACCCAGCAGGATGATTCCGGCCCCGATCAACCGCGCGAAAGCCATCCCGAGATTCTGTCGATGTGCGCGTGTTGCGCTGCGAATGATGCGTCTGACAAAAATGCTGAGAGTGTAAAAGAGAATAAAAACGCCAATCGCGACCACCAACGAAGGAAGCCGCGCCATGATACTGTCGATCATGTGCTGAGCAGAATCCCAGAGTTTTCCGAAATTTAAGTTCATTCAGCGAAACCCCAGCCGGCTTGATCGAGGATGGGATGCCCCGGTTAAGAAATAGGTTTGCGAATCCATCTTGCGGGCTCTCCGGGTCGAGCTATTCCCGGAATATTAAATTCTGCTCTCCCGCTGGCCCCGCGAGCTTGAAGAATGGAGCCAACGAGCGGACCTGCCGATTCCACCTCTCAACCCTAAAAATGTCTTTTGATTCAAGCGGTTTCCCACTTTAAGGAGCCGCAAGATGCTATTCTGTTTCCATGGATCACCTAGAGGTTCTGCGGGAAAAGATTGCGCGTCTCCGCGCCGAGATCGCCGCCATTGAAGAGTTAAATCGGGAATACCGCCTTCGAGAATGGGTCGGAACAGAGGCTCAAGTCGCTCACGGCGAGAGACAGGAACGGCTGCTAGCAATTCAGCATGAACTTGCCCAAGTCGGTGATCTCGGCCGCAGAATTCTTTCGTTAGAGAAGATGAAAGAACAGAATCGTGCCCGTCGGCATCTCGTCGAGCAAGAAAAGGCTTCGTAGCCCCTCAGCGTTCCAGCCACCGCTCACGCCCAAGCAGAGAATCTTGTTGCAAAAACAAAACGCCCCAACTCTTCTCGAGACATTGGGGCGCTCGTCTGAACAGCCTCCCCCGAGTCTGCTCACAACCAACCTAACGGCTTGCGGGGAGGATGTGAATGGCTCGGATGGGCTACTGCGGGCTGTGACACTCGATCAAGAATCCGATTTCCGCAAGAGGCCGCGACGCACGATGGCGTTCATTCCGAATAGCCTTCCCCTTCGTCGTCACTCTCTTCGTCTTGTTCTTTGACTTCCCCTTGTTCCTCTTCGTCTTCTTCTTCGTCTTCTTCGGGGACTCCTCTACTCAAGGCGTCGGCAGCGACGATCCGATCAACCCGAACTGCTAAATATATTCTGCTCATGCCCAATAGTACGCTGGATCCATAAGAGATATTGAGTTCTCGTTGGCACTGATGACGGAGTTTTTCAGCCGATCAGTTAGGCAATAAAACCCTGTCTACCTGCTTCTTTGTAGCACCCCCGTGTGCGACCGGGGGGATAGGCTATTGCCTTCGAGCCAGTCTGCGCTGTCGCTTGGATCAAAACGAAGTATCACGCCCACCCTGAAGTACGGAATGTGGCCTCGTCGGACGTGCCTCCGAACTGTCCCTTCTTCAACTCTTCTTCAAGTTGGGTGATTTCCGCTGGATCGCGGACCTCGACAGCCTGCTTGCGAGTTCTGAATTGTTCTGCCTTGGTCATGGAGGCAAGATAACGGATGCAACCCTAACAGCCAAGAACAGGTACGCCAGTCCTGCAAGGGAAATGACAATCAGGACATAGGGCCATAATCCCACGATCCGCTTCGAGAGGGCCATACCGAAATCCTAGTCCGACAGTGCCCGGTTCCCGTTCGTCAAAATGAGCCAAAGGGTTACATCGGTCAGGCTCCAGGGAACTGATCCGACACTGGGGTCAGTGAAAAGAAGATTTGCAAAAGGGAAAACTGAGTTCGATGTCGAACGCTCCAGGTCTCCCCACGACGCACAACCCTCATATCTCGATCCGATTCAGCGTCTGCTTGCGTCGAACTCCTGACGGGGATTCTATTGCCGATGTTCTGCGGAGGAACACATTGAGTATCGGCTTCATCGGTGTAAGTTCGACGAGCTAATCCCTGCTGCACAGGCTCTCATTCCCTTGTCATGGATTGCCAAAGCAGCCGCCACAGGCTCGAAGGCGGATCGGTAATTGTCAGATGTGTTTCGCGGAATATTCAAGCACACGGGGATGATGAATGGTAAGACGATTTTACATCGACAACCCTCTTGAGGTGCTGGCAACCCAATCGCTTCATTGACCTTCCCAGCGCTCCCACCTAACATGTCTAGCCAGTGTCCACGCCATCCCAACCCGTGGGTCAGACGGTTTCCCATTACCGCATCCGCAGCAAGATCGGCGGCGGGGGCATGGGTGTTGTGTACGAGGCGGAAGACCTCAAGCTCGGTCGCCACGTCGCCCTGAAGTTCCTTCCGACGTACTCGCCCACGACGCACAAGCCCTCAGCCGTTTCCAGCGGGAAGCCAAAGCTGCGTCCTCGCTGAACCATCCGAACATCTGCACGATCTACGAGATTGACGAAGCCGATGGCCGAAGCTTCATCGCCATGGAACTGTTGGAAGGGCAGACGCTACGGCATCGGATCGCTGGCAAGCCGATGGAGGTCGAGGTGGTGCTCGATCTGGGCATCCAGATCGCCGACGCGCTGGATGCGGCGCACTCGAAGGGCATCGTCCATCGGGACATCAAGCCCGCGAACATCTTCGTAACCAACAGAGGTCAGGCGAAGATTCTCGATTTCGGGCTGGTCAAGGTCTTCCTCAAGCCGGAGACCGTTGGCACGAGCGCCCCGACCATCGAGTTGGAGGAACATCTCACCAGTCCCGGCAGTGCGCTGGGCACCGTCGCATATATGTCGCCGGAGCAGGTTCGAGCGAAGGAACTTGACGCACGCACGGACTTGTTCTCTTTTGGCGCGGTGCTCTACGAGATGGCAACAGGGACGTTGCCGTTTCGCGGAGAAAGTTCAGGTGTGATCTTCAAAGCCATTTTGGATGGGACACCAACATCGGCCGTACGGCTGAATCCCGATTTGCCCGCAGATTTAGAACGGATCATCGACAAAGCTTTGGAGAAAGACCGGCAACTGCGCTATCAGAGCGCGGCGGAAATGCGAACGGATTTGCAACGGCTGAAGCGGGACACCAGTTCGGGACGCCTGCATGTACCGCCCTCAGAAGAAGGACAAGGAGAAGAGGAACAGGCAAAGCGAGAATCATCGCCGGGAACATCGCCGCTAACACGAAGTTACGCGAGGCGAAAAAGCTATTACTATGTTGCGGCCGGATTTCTTCTGCTGGCGGCTGTCGCAGCAGCTTTTCTCCTCTATCGCTCGTCTCGCAGCAGCCGTCCCCTGAGCAAAGAGTGGGAGCAGCTCACTTTCTTTACCGACTCCGCCGTGTACCCCGCTCTGTCTCCGGACGGCCGGATGCTCGCGTTCATCCGGGGAAATAATTCGTTCTTCGGCTTGGGACAAATTTACGTCAAGTTCTTGCCCGACGGCCAACCCGTCCAGCTTACGCATGACTCGAACGAAAAATTGCGCCCAATCTTCTCTCCCGATGGCTCGCGCATTGCATACGGCACGCCCGGTTGGGACATGTGGGAAGTGCCAGTTCTCGGTGGCGAGCCCCGCATTCTGTTACCCAACGCTTCATCTTTGACGTGGATCGACGGTGGAAAGCGGTTGCTCTTTTCCGAGATCAAAGAAGGCGATACGGTCAAGCGGACGAACACGATTATGTCCGTGCCGGTCGGAGAGGCGTTGATTGGGCGCGTAGTGAATCCGCTCGGCGTGCCGGTGGACGATAAAGGGCCGATTGCGGCGAAGCAGCGCAATCCGCTGGAGAAAATTGCGCCGGGCGTGTTGGACCGGCAACCGGTGCGCGAGCCTTTGCAAACGGGAATTAAAGCGATCGATGCAATGATTCCGATTGGCCGCGGGCAGCGCGAGCTGATCATCGGCGACCGCCAGACGGGAAAGACCGCCGTCATTCTGGATACGATCATCAACCAGAAGGGCAGCGGCGTAATTTGCATTTACTGTGCGATTGGGCAGAAGCGGTCGACGATTGCGCAGGTCGTGAAAGCGTTGACGGATGCAGGCGCGATGGAGTACACGATCGTCGTCGCGTCGTCCGCGGCGGAGCCGGCTTCGTTGCAGTACATCGCTCCCTATGCAGCGTGCGCCATGGGCGAATACTTTCGCGACAACAAAATGCACGCGGTGACTTTTTACGACGACCTCTCGAAACACGCGCAAGCGTACCGTGAGACTTCTCTATTACTGCGCCGGCCTCCAGGCCGCGAGGCGTTTCCGGGCGACGTGTTCTATCTTCACTCGCGCTTGCTGGAGCGCGCGGCGAAGTTGAACGACAAGCTGGGCGCGGGCTCGCTGACTTCACTGCCCGTGATTGAAACGCAGGCGGGCGACGTATCGGCGTACATTCCGACGAACGTGATTTCGATTACGGACGGACAGATTTATCTGGAAGCCGACTTGTTCAACGGCGGCATTCGTCCCGCGATCAACGTAGGTATTTCGGTGAGCCGCGTCGGCGGCAACGCGCAGATCAAGGCGATGCGACAGGTAGCCGGCACGCTGCGGTTAGACATGGCGCAGTTCAGAGAGCTGGCGGCGTTCGCGCAGTTTGGCGCGGACCAGTTGGATAAGGTGACCCAGGCGCAGCTGGCGCGCGGTCAGCGGCTGACGGAAGTTTTGAAACAGGATCAGTACGTCCCGCTGAGCGTGGACAAGCAGGTGCTGATTCTTTACGTGGCGACGAGCGGTTTGTTGGACAACGTACCCGTGCCGGAGGTGCCGCGCTTTGAAAAAGAATTTTTGCAATACGTCGAGACGAGCCACGGCTCGATTTTGAAGGTGATTGGCGACAAGAAAGCGCTGGACGATGCGCTCAAGACGGAAATCAAGGGCGCGGTGGATGCGTTCAAGGAACGGTTCACCGCTGCCGTCGCAGCAGCCGCGAAGTAGGAATTAGAAAAGAGACATGCCCACACTTCTCGATTTTCGGCGCCGCATCCGCTCGGTGAAGAACACCCAGCAGATTACGCGTGCGATGAAGTTCGTCGCGGCGGCGCGGTTGCGTCGCGCGCAGGAAAACGCGCTGGCGGCGCGGCCGTATGCGCGGGAACTCGCGAAGATGCTGC
>Ga0137418_10003973_pt1 | contig 13541 bp, 15 predicted proteins | sample CZODoug3_1_2_16f_FD_122242 | JGI IMG/M metagenome (GOLD analysis project Ga0137418, IMG submission 122242) | Vadose zone soil fungal communities from Angelo Coast Range Reserve, California, USA - CZODoug3_1_2_16fungal (Hybrid Assembly) | ecosystem: Environmental > Terrestrial > Soil > Vadose...
CGGGCGGTGGACGACCTGCTCGAGCAGAAGCCCGAGCTGATCGTCATTGCCGGCGACATTTTTCATTCCGTCCGGCCAACGAATGCCGCGATCCTCTTCTTTTTCCGCGAGCTGCATCGCCTCCGCAGCGGCTTGCCGGCGTCTCCCATCGTCGCGATTGCGGGAGAGCACGACACCCCGCGATCGACGGAGACCGGCACGATCTTGCGGCTGTACGAGGCGCTGGGGGTGGAAATCGCGATCGAAGAAGCACGCCGCATCGTCATCCCCAAGCTCGATTGCGCCGTGCTCGCGGTGCCGCAGCAGGCGCTCGCACAGGCAGAACGTCCGGCGCTGCGGCCCGAACCCGGCGGCCCGACATTCAACGTGCTGCTCACGCACGGCGTGTATGGCGGTCTGGGCGAGGAGCGGGGCACCATGGAGTACGGCGGCACGCAGCTGTCGCGCGAGCTCCTCGCCCCCGAGAAATGGGATTACATCGCACTCGGCCACTACCATAGCGCCCAGTCGGTCGCCACCAATGCCTGGTATTCCGGCAGTCTCGAGTACTTGCCGCCCAATCCCTGGGGCCAGCTCCAGGACGAAGGCGCGCAGAAGAAATCAAAGCGCAGTGGCAAAGGCTATCTGCTCGTCGAGCTTCCCGGTGCTCGCGTCGGGTTCCGTCCTATCGCGCCGGTGCGGCGCCACGTCGATCTCGCGCCGATCCGCGGCGCGGGGCTCAATGCCAAGGAGCTGGACGCGCAGATCGCCGAGCGCGTGGCGGGGGCGAAAATCGACGATCAGATCGTGCGGCTGCTCGTGTGGGACGTCGATCGTGCGGTCGCACGAGACCTCGATCACGCGGCGATCCGCGGCTACAAAGCCCGCGCACTGAACTTTCAGCTCGATCTCCGCCGGCCCGAGGCGCAGCGGAACATCACGTCGGTAGGTCCTGGCACCAAACGCCAGACGCTCACCGAGACGGTGCGCGACTTCCTGGGTCGCCGCCCGCTCGATGCCGAACTGAATCGCGAAACGTTCGTGACCCTGGGCGTCGAGTACCTCGAGAGCGCAGGTCGTGCCGAGGGCGAACCGTGAAGCTGCAGCGGCTACGGCTCGTCAACTTCCGCCAGCACGCCGATACCGAGATCGTGTTCGGAGACGGCATCACCGGCATTATCGGGCCCAACGGCTCGGGCAAAACATCCCTGCTCGAGGCCATCGCCTGGGCGATTTACGGCAATCCGGCGGCCCGTGGCGACAAGGACTCGATCCGGAATTTGCGCGCCAAGGCACGCGCGCCGGTGCGCGTGGAGCTGGAATTCGGGCTGGGCAGTCACGCGTTTCGCGTCGAACGCGGCTTGAATAACGCCGAGCTCTATCAAGACGGCGTCGTGGTCGCGAATTCGCTCAAAGAAGTCACCGCTCGGCTGCAGCGCGTGCTCGGTATGTCGCACGACGAATTCTTCAACACGTATTTCACGGGCCAGAAAGAGCTGGCGGTGCTGGCGGACGCGACGCGTCCCGAGCGCGCGGCGTTCTTGTCGCGCGTGCTGCGCCACGAGCAGCTCACGATCGCGCAGGAGCGCATTCGCGAGCGCCGGAACGGGCTGGGGCACGAGGTCGACGGACTCGAGACGGGCCTGCCGCCGCAGTCGGAGCTCGAAAAAGAGCGTAAGATCGCCGAGGCGCGGCTGACGGACGCGCGCAAGGCCGCGGCGGCGGCAGCAGCGGATCGGACCAAAGCGCAGCAGCGGCTCGCCGAGGAAGAACCGCGCTGGCAGCAGTGGGTGGAGCGGCGGGAACGCACGCTGTCGCTGCACGGTGATTTGCGGGTGGCGGAGCAGGGCGTCGTCGTCGCGCGCCAGGAGTTTCAACGGTTGGACAAGGAGCTGGCCGAGGCCCTGTCCGCGCGCGAGGAGCTGCGCAAGCTCGACGCGGACGTCGCGCCCATCTCGAAGCTCAAAGGGGAGCTGGCCGAGCTGGAGCGGCTGCACCGGGAAGACGCGGCGCGTCGCGAGGAGCAGGCAAAGCTCACCGAGTTGATGCGGAATCTGAACGTCCTGGATCGCCGCATCGCCGAGTTGGCAGAGGCGGAACCTGCGCTGGCGCGGGCGGCGCAGGACGCGGGCGCGCTGACGGTGAAACTGGACAGCGCTGAGAAGCTGGTCGAGGAGCAACAAGCCGCATGGGTCCGTGAGAAGGAAGCGGCGGGCACCCGGCGCAAGGCCCTCCTGGAACAGTTCGAGGAAGTGAAGAAACACCGCGATGACATCCAGCGGCTCGGCCCCGAAGGCCAATGCCCCACGTGTCGACGGCCCCTTGGAGCGGAGCATGCTACGGTCCTCGGCGAGCTCGAGGAGCAGCTGGAAGTGATCGTCCAGGACGGAAAATGGCTGAAGCAGCGAATCGAACAGCTGACCGAGCCTCCCCCCGCCGTGACCCAGGCGGAGGCGGCCCGCGATGCGCTGCGCGAAGAAGCGCGCCAGGTCACCGAGCGCGAGGGCAATCTCCGGGCGCAGGCGAGCGAGCGGACGCGCGCGCAGAAGGAGCGTGCCGGTCTTGCCAAGCGCACGCAGGAGATCGAGCGGCGGGTCGCAGCGCGCGATGCGGGCTACGACGCCGCGCGGCACAACGCGGTGCGCACGGAGCTGGCCCGGCTGGAGCCGGTCGCGTTGCACGCCGCGGCGCTCGCGGCCCGGGCCGAGCGCGCCGAGGCGCTCGTCGGCGAAGCGGAGATTGCGGAGAAGGCGCTCTCGGCGCGCGAGGAGCACGTCAAACAGCTCGCGGACGCGGTGCAGGCGGAGGGGTTTTCCGAGCCGAAATTCCAGGCCGCGCGCGACCGTCACGACCGCGCCGCGCACGCGCTGCGGGCCGCGGAGCTGGCCGTGGCCGAGACGCGCGGCGAGCTGGTCGCGGGCGAAAGTGCGGTACGTGAGACCGAGCGGCGGGCCGCGGAGCGCGCGGCGCGCGAGCGCACGATCGCCGGGCGCAAGATCGAGCTGCGGCTCCACAACGAGCTCGACCGCGCCTTCTCCGATCTCCGCGCCGAGCTGAATGCCGCGATGCGGCCCGAGATCAGCGCCCTGGCGTCCGGGTTCCTCTCCGATCTTACCGACGCGCGCTACGACGAGGTGGACCTGGACGAGGACTATCGCGTGGTCGTGCTCGACGAAGGCGTGCCCAAGCCCGTGATCTCGGGTGGGGAAGAGGACATTGCGAATCTCGTCCTGCGTCTCGCGATCTCCCAGATGATCGCCGAGCGGGCGGGCCAGCCGCTCTCCCTGCTCGTGCTCGATGAAATCTTCGGCTCCCTGGACGAATCGCGGCGCCAGCACGTGCTCGCGCTTTTGCGCCGTTTGGGCGATCGTTTCCCGCAGGTCATTCTCATTACGCACATCGAGCAGGTGCGCGACGGGCTCGACCGCGTCATTCGCGTTTCCTACGACGCCACCACCGGCGCGAGCATCGTGCGCGACGATACCGCCACCCTGGGACCACCCGATGCGAGCGTGGCTGCCTGAAGCCCGAGTAACCGGTCCCGAGCGCGCCGTCGAGCGCGACATCGAGGGGCTGAACCGTGTTTTTGCAGAGGCCTTCACCGACCGTTACCGCCGCGACGGGCTGATCGGCGTGCGCGTCCCGCAGCTGAATCCGTTGGTGTGGCGCTACGCGCTGCTCGACGCCGGCGAGGGCGCGATGGTGTGGCGGGACGAGCACGGCGAGGTCGCGGCATTCAACGTGGCCCATCAGGCGGGAGCCGAAGGGTGGATGGGCCCGCTCGCCGTCCGCCCGGACCGGCAGGGCACCGGTGTCGGGAAAACGATCGTGCGCACCGCGGCCGACTGGCTGATCGATCGCGGCATCACGACGCTCGGTCTCGAGACGATGCCGCGCACGCCCGAGAACATCGGCTTTTACGCGCGGCTCGGATTCACGCCGTCATTTCTCACGGTGACGCTGACCAACGAAATCGCGACCCGTGGTCATCCGGCGCCCGTCCTGCTGTCGCGCCGGTCGGCGGACGAGAAGGACGCGGCGATGGCATCTGGGCGCCGCCTGGTGAGCGACCTCGTCTCCGGCATCGATTTCTCACGCGAAATCCTGCTCACCGCGGAGCTCGGCCTCGGCGACACGTCGCTGGTCGAGGGCGATGCGGGGCTCGACGCGATGGCGGTGTGGCACTCCGCGCCGCTCGCCGACAGCCGGACGCGGGACGAAGTCCGCGTGTTGAAACTGGCCGCCCGGACCGACGCCGCGTTCGACGCCGCGATCGCCGCGGTCGAGGCGGCGGCAGCCAAGGCCGGGATTCGGCGGATCGCGGTTCGCTGCCAGAGCCGGTACGCCGAGGCGTTCCGCCGCCTCATCGCGCGGGGGTATCGCGTACGTTGGACCGATCTGCGGATGACGTACGAGGGCTACCCCGAACGCCACGCGGAGCAGGGTGTGCTGTTTTCGAATTGGGAAATCTGAGGGGAGTTGAAAAACTGCGGTTATTGAGACAAGGTTTCGCGTATGGGGAAGTCCCGATGAGTCCGTTAATTACCAGTTAGGCGGCGTGGTGCACAGGGACAGGTTTTTCGGTGTCGCACTGCTCGCGGCCGTCATCTATTTCATCGGCCAGATCCTGTTTGTTGCGGTCCCTGTTTCGAGTACGGGCAACCTGCAGCGCGCGATTTATCTGTTGTTTTTCATCATCAATCTGCCAGCGGTTCCTTTTCGGCTGCTCTTCCCAAGTGCGTCCCCTGAAGTGTCGCTAGGGGTTGCGTGCTTCGGGTGGGGGGCACTGTTCTATCTCGGTGGTGTACTGCGCCGGCATCTCAGCGCACGCCGCCTAACGGGCGCTTGAACGATCACACTCCAACCTTGCACCAACTACTCTCATGCTTCTCGAGCTGTTCGCCACTCTCTGCACCGGCCTCTTCGCTGGCGCCGCAATCTATGTCAACCTGGTCGAACATCCTGCCCGCCTCGTAACTGGTACTGCCGCCGCGCTCAAGCAGTGGCGACCGAGCTATCGCCGAGGCACGGTGATGCAGGCCAGCCTCGCCGTCGCGGGTTTCGTCTCGTCTGTCGGCGCGTGGCTTCAAGGCCGCGGGAGCCCGGTCCTGATCGCGGGTCTGCTAATCGGCTTCGTCGTTCCCTTCACACTTATTGTCATCTTCCCCACCAACAAGCAACTGTCCGACTCCGGCCTCGACGTTGGTTCCCCCGGAGCCGCTGCATTACTCGACAAATGGAACCGCCTCCACGCCGTACGAAGCGCAGCGGCGCTCGTCGCCTTCGTGGTTCTGCTCCTTCATCTGGGCGCGCTACTATAAATTGAATGACTACCTTTTCTTCAGCGCGCCGCAGCTTGAGCGCGATCCGTTAGGCAGCGAACAGGACGACAAGGAGACTCACATGGCAGAGAGCGTCTACAAGGTCATCGAGTTGGTCGGGACCAGCACGGAGTCCTGGGAGAAAGCAGCTGCCGCTGCGATCAAGCGGGCGGCGCAGACGCTTCGCGACCTCCGCGTGGCGGAAGTCTCACAGCTCGACATGCAGTTGAAGGACGGCAAGGTTGAGGCGTATCGGGCGAAGGTGAAGGTGTCCTTCAAGTACGAAGGCGGCAAATGATCTGAGCGCCGCAGCTTAAGCGCGATCCGTTAGGCGGCAGGGGCCTCGGCTGCTGCACGATCCGTCAGATCTTCTCGAGGCAGGCATTGGGCTCGTGGCCGCAGGTTTGTGTCTCTGGGCGGTGCGGCTGTTACGTTCACGCGCTGGGCGTGATGCACAAGGGGCTGGCGCCTAACACGCGCTTCACGCTGGGGGCGCGCGTAGATTGTGGAATGAATCTCTCTTCGGATAGCCGGCCTCGATGGTTTATCCTCAGTTCGACCCTCCTTGCCATCTTCGCCCTCAGCTTCTTTGGCCGTTTCTATCATCAGTGGCTCATCGGCATTGGTGTTGCAATCGCGATCACTGTAGTGACCAACCTTCTGTACAGCCTAATTCAATCCCGCGTCAGCAGGCCACCGCGTCGGCCAGTGTATGAACAATCAGTCATCGTGCGGCTATCACCTCCACAACAGAGCGCGTCGACCGAGCCAGAGGAGGATCTATGGACTCTCGAAACCCTGCTTACGGACGTTATTGAGAGACAAGGACTCGGCGAATTCGATGGAAACGAGGTTGGAGAGGACGGGGCAACTCTGTTCATGTACGGGTCTAACGCCGAGGACCTGTTTCGAGGTGTGGAGGCCACGTTACGGGGATCATCACTCTGCGAGAACGCGCGGGTGCAGATTCGGCCGGGTCCACCTGGCACTGTCCATCGAGAAGTGCGTTTGTGATGCCGCCTACGCAGCAACCGACCTCGTCCCGTGTCCGCTCTTGGGCATTCCTCGTTGCGGTTTCGCTGGTGTTCCTCACGCCGTTCTCATTCATGATTTACCGCGAAACATCCCTGCACTCCGCACAAAAACGCGCCAACACGTCTTTCACCCCAGTCCCGGCCACGGTGGTAGAGAGCCGTGTCGAGCGTCGTGGAAAAACCACATGGTTCGCGAAGATCGCCTACCGTTACGAGGTGGATGGTCAGGCGTATCTGTCGTCTCGATTGTCGTTTGCCGAAACGAAAACCGCGAGCCTGCTGCGTGGCGGCCCTTCGCATGAAGAAGCGCTCGACGTCGCCGCGGAGCATCCCGTTGGATCCGCCATCGACGCCTTCTACGATCCCAGCAAACCGTCCGAAGCTGTCCGTGATGCCTCCCCTCCCTCCGGGTCGCCGCTGACAAGGATCCTGCTGTTGATTGTATTGGCCGGGTTGCTCGGCCTGCTGGGAGTCGGCGCGAGGGGACCACGCGGACGCGTTTCTTTTCCGGGTCCGCAAATTCCTGAATCTCTGATTTCGGTGGCCCTGTTCGTCGGTTGCATGACATCATACGCAGCGGGCGCTTGGTTCTTGATGCGCGCCGGGCGCGGGTCACTGCAGTCAGTGCAGGATGATATCGGGACCGCCTTTGCGTTCGCCTTCATCGGCTCCATCATAGGTTGGACTTGGAAACACCGCCGTCGGACAGGACGTGACGCCGCCTAACCAGCGCTTTCTTGCTAGGGGGGTCCGCATGCGGTGCGGAAACCTAGGTCGGGCTTCATTAGTGGGCGCCGCTGTGGTGGTCGGCGCGCTCGTCTGGGATCTGGGCATCCCCCCACCGCGGGCGGCACTCGACATCGTTGTATGGATTCTCTTTGGTGCCGTCGCTCTCTTTGGAGCGATTGTTGGCGCCGGAGTGGTGCTCGCGTGGCGTCACACCAGGGAATGATGTGTGGGTCTACTTTCAGCCGACCGCACCTGACTCCGCCCGGATTGGCCGATTTGGCCCAGACGCGGCGCAGATGCTCAGGTCGTTGGCTTGGCTTTGGGGTGTTGGCGGCGTGCTCTTGCTCGCCTACTTGCCCCCCGTCGTCGTGTTCTTACGTAGAGAGTGGCGCGGGGCCGCGGTGACGCCGCCTATCCGGCCTCCGTCGAACGCCTGACGCGCGACTCGACCGCTTGGCTAGGCTCCGCCCGGCATTCCCGACACGTAGATGACCTGCGCTAATCCGAGCACTTCGATCGTATGCGGCAGGTTCGGCGGCAGGTCGAGCCGGTCCCCAGGCCCGAGGTCGACTGCCTCCGCGCCGGCCGTGACCCGCAGAAAACCCTCGACGACCCAGCGCGTTTCGGGAAACGCGTGCGCGTGCTCGGTCATCCGCGCGCCCGGGAGATCCGACCACCACGCGGTGACCATGCCTTCGCGCTCGAGCACGCGACGCAGCGTGGCCACCTGTAGCGGCCCGAGCTGCGGGTCCCAGGGGCGCGCGGCGAGCGTCACGACACGAAGCGCGGCGCGCCGACCAAGATGCGGCGGGCGATCAGGATGATCGCGCCCGCATACAGCAGGTGAATCGCGCCGCTCGGCACCTGCGCCACGAACAGCAGCAGGAACCACGTGATCAGCATCACGACAGCGGCGAGCAGTGTGAGATTCAGGGCGTTGACCTTTAGGGTGCAAAGCCTATTCTAGTACCCAGGGACGGGGAGATCAAACTATTGAGCCAACAAGCTCGATTGTGGACCCGGATACTGCGGCCCATGTCATGCCCCTCGGGGGAAGACAGAATTCGTGGTGAGGGACCCATCATTACTTTCGGGCTTCAATAACCCTCTCCGTTCCTGTAGCAATCGATCGGCCGGTCCATGTTATGTGGTCCCGGCCGATCGTTTTTGCCGAATGGTCTGCCAGAAGTACGCGGGCGCCCGCAGCGGTTGACCTTTCACCACAAATCCGATCACGAGCACGACCGCCCACACGCCGTACGCCACCATGACCTCGCTGCGCAGGTGTGGCAGCGTGAACTGCACGGCCCACAGCACGAAGAGCGCCGTCGCGTCCATCCAGTCGAATTCCATGTTTGCGAGCAGCAACACGCCCAGCAGCGTTTGCAGCAACGTCAACGCGAGCTCGTTGCGTTGCGCGATGTCGAGCGGGAAATCGGCCCACACCCCGTGGTGATGCAGGTGTGAGAAGCCGTACACGACCGGAATCATCGCGGCGAGAATGGTCCACTGATTGATATTGCTCGACACGATGTTCATGAGCGCCATGGGAGCACGCGTCACGCGCCGGGCCCAGCTGAACGTGGAGACGAATTCCGGGAACTCCGACAGGAACGGCGCGACCCATTGGACCAGGAAGAACTGGCTGATTCCGACGACGGTGGCGAGTGCGATCATCGAGTTCAGGAACGGGTGCGCGGTCACATACAACAACACTCCGCCCACGCCGAACAATCCGCCGATCGCGGCTTTCTGACGCCAGCCGGTCTGGCCGTACGCCCAGCGTGAGACCCGCGGTGCATCGGCGATCGCCTCGATTTCGCGCGGCGGATTGCGCATCAGGACCCAGAGATAGGCGACGTACAGCGCGACGAGCACCGCCGCGTCGATCCAGCCGAGGCGCTGGCGCCACAGCACCAGCGCGAAGTACAAGAGCGGCGGGACGAGACCCATCACCTCGATCGCGTGCTCCGGCTCGAGCGTGATCCTCGGCAGGCGTGTGGCGGCGCCGCGCCGCCGGCTGGCGGCCGCAAAAACGAAGTAAATCATCGGCCAGCCCAGGCCGAGCAGGAGCCGGATCGCTCCGGTCAGATTCGCGATGGCGAGATGCGCGCGCTCGGGATTCCGGCCCGCTTCCCAGGCGATCACCGCCTCGACGGCAAACTCGGGCAGCGTCTGCAGCCACGCGAGGATCGCCAGCGCGAGGCCTTGCGAAATGAGAAACTGCGCGGCTTCCGCGCCCCAGGCGACGAGGAACGCCGACAGCAGCATGCTCGGGAAGGTCCACAGTGCCGCGAGCGCCGTGCCTCCCGCCTGCGTCGCCTGGCCGAGTAGCTTTAGGTATGCCGAGATGCGTAGTGACACGACGGGTCCATTTCAATGCCGCGCATCGTCTCTCGAATCCGCGATGGAGTGAAGCGGAAAATGAGCGTGTGTTTGGCATCTGCAACAGCCCCAATTTTCACGGGCACAATTACAATCTGGACGTGTCGGTGGAAGGCGAGATCGACCCCGAGACCGGGTACGTGCTCGACATCGGGCGCCTCAAGCAGATCATCACCGAGTGCCTGGTGCAGCACATGGACCACAAGAACCTCAATCTCGACGTGGCCTGGTTTCGTGAGCTGAACCCTACCGTGGAGAACATCGCGGTCGTGTGCTGGCGCGTGCTCGTGCCCGCCGTCGCCCCGGCTCGGTTGAAGCGCGTCCGCCTGTGGGAGACCGAGCGCATCTACGTCGACTACGAAGGAACCTGAGTATGGCGCATACGCAGCCTGCGGAAGTTCGGATCTCGTTTCAGGCGATCGTGCATGAAATGCTCGAGCAGCTGGGGGAGGATCCGCAGCGCGAGGGACTCCGGCAGACGCCCGCGCGGGTGGAGGCCTCGCTCAAGTGGCTGACCCGCGGCTACGGCATGGACGTCGAGGAGGTCGTCGGCGACGCGGTCTTTCAGGAGACGCACGAAAGCATGATCTGCGTGCGCGATATCGAGATTTACTCGATGTGCGAGCACCACATGCTCCCCTTTTTCGGCAGAGCCCACGTCGCCTACCTGCCCAGCGGCAAGATCGTCGGGTTGTCGAAGATCCCGCGGGTGGTCGAGGTGTTCGCGCGCCGCCTGCAGGTACAGGAGCGGCTCACGGATCAGGTCGCCGAAGCGCTGTGCCGGGTTCTCGACCCGCTCGGCGTCGGTGTCGTGATCGAGGCGTATCACCTCTGCATGATGATGCGCGGCGTGGAGAAGCAGAATTCCAAGACGGTGACAAGCTCGCTGCGCGGTGCGTTCCGCGACGACGCCAAGACGCGGGATGAGTTCCTGCGCCTGGTGCACGGAGGGGCCGGATTGCCTTGAAGCTCGCGCTCGTGACGGGCGCATCGCGGGGCATCGGCCTCGCGGTCGCGGAAGCGCTGCATGCGACCAGCATGCACGTCGTGCGTGTGGCGCGGAGCCTACGCGCTCGGTCGAGCGAGCGGATGACTGACATCCCCTGCGACGTCACCAAGCCGGTCGCGGTGAAATCTCTCGTCGAGGAGATCGTCGGCGAGCTCGGCGTGCCGGACATCGTGGTCAACAACGCCGGAATCTTCCTCATCAAGCAGCTCGCCGAGACCACGTATGACGACTTCGCGCTCACCCTGGCAACCAACCTGACGGCGCCGTTTTTGATCGCGCACGCGCTCGTGCCGAAGATGGTGCTGCGCGGCAGCGGGCACCTGGTCACGATCGGGTCGATCTCGGACTACATTGGATTCCCCGGCTCCACGGCGTACGCGGCCAGCAAGTTCGGGTTGCGGGGCATGCATGAGGTGATCCGCGCCGAGACGGCGCGCAGCGGGGTGCGCACCACGCTCGTGTCGCCGGGACCGGTGGACACACACATCTGGGACGCCGTCGATCCGGATTCCAAGCCGGGTTTCACCAAGCGCAAGGACATGATGCGCGCCGAGGATATCGCGGCGGCAGTGGTATACGCGGTCACGCAGCCGGAGCATGTCGCGGTCACGGAGATCCGGCTGCTGCCGACTCTCTACTCGCCGAGGGGATGAGCGGCGGTGCACATCGAGCTGACGGAAATGCTGCGATGCCCCGAACCCCATCGAGAGGAGATGCTGGTCCTCTCCACGGGCGAAGTGAAAGACCGCATGGTGCGCTCGGGCCTCATCGGCTGCCCGGTGTGCCACAAGGAGTATCCGATCGTGCGCGGTATCGTGAACTTCCGCCGCAGCCAGGAGCGGCTGGCGAAAGATTCGTCCGGTCCACGTCCCGCGTACACGCCGCCCTCACCGCTGCCGTCGGCGGATGCCGAAAAGCTCCAGGCCCTGCTCGAGCTCTCTGGGCCCGGCGGGTACGTCGTCCTGGTCGGCGCCGCGGTGCGCCAGGCGCCTCGGCTCAGCAGCTTCATGGATGGGATTCACTTCGTCGGCATCAATCCGCCGCCCGACATGGAGGAGCAGAGCACCTTGTCGCTCGTCTACGCCACCGAAAAAGTGCCGCTCCGCACGTCGGTCGCGCGCGGCGTCGTGGTCGGCGCGGATCTGGCGACCTCAGCCTGGCTCGTCGAAGCGCATCGCGTGCTGCTGCGCGGCCGCCGCTTCGTGGTCGAAAACGAAGAGCCCGAGCTTCCGATCGGGCTCCTCAAGCTGGCGGCGGAACAGGGGCTCTGGGTGGGCGAGAAGCGCTAGCCGCTATCCCTCGATCGACGCCGCCATCGCGTCGCTCGCGGCGTACGCGGCATCGATCTTGTCCTTGTAGTTCTTCTCGACGACGCGCCGCTTCACCTTCAGCGTCGGTGTCAGCTCACCGGATTCGATCGTGAAGTCCTTCTCGAGCAGCACAACCTTCTTCGGCGTCTCGAACCTGGCCAGGTGCGGCAGCATGCTCATCACTTCGCGCTCCACCTTTGCCTGCACGTCCGGCAGCTCGATCAGCTGGCCCCGAGAACCATAGGTCAGGCTGCGCTCCTGCGCCCAGCGCTCGAGGTTGTCGAAATTCGGCACGATCAGAATGATCGGGAACTTGCGACGATCGCCGGACACCATGGCGTTGGCGACGAACTTGTTGCGCTTGACCGCCATCTCGATCGGCTGCGGCGCGATGTACTTGCCGCCCGCCGTCTTCAGCAGCTCCTTCTTGCGGTCGGTGATCTTCAGGTAACCGTCCGTGTCGAGCTCGCCGATGTCGCCCGTGTGCAGCCAGCCGTCCTGGTCCACCGTCTCGCGTGTCGCCTCGGGCAGCTTGTAGTAGCCCTGCATGATGTTCGGCCCGCGGGCGAAGATCTCGCCGTCGGACGCGATCTTGAGCTCGACGCCCGGAATCGCGCGGCCCACCGTCCCGAGCTTGATGCGGTCCAGCGGATTCAGCGTGAGGACGGGCGAAGACTCGGTGAGTCCGTAGCCTTCGATGACCGGCAAGCCGGCGCTGTAGAAGAACTTCGCGATGTCGGTGGACAGCGGCGCGGCGCCCGAGACGAAGAAGCGAATCCTGCCCCCGGTGCGGGCCTGCAGCTTCGCGAAGACCAACCGGTCGGCGATTTTCTTCTTGAAGCGGAGCCGGCCGGGAATCGGGAGTCCCGCGAGCGAGAGCGTCGCCCACTGCTCGCCGGTGCGTTTGGCCCAGAAGAATATCGCGCGCTTGATCGCACTCCCCGACAGCGCGTTCTCGAGCACCCGCGCGTACACCTTTTCGTAGAGCCGCGGTATCGACAACACCACCGTCGGCTTCACTTCCTGCAAGTTCGCCGCGACGGTGTCGAACGACTCGGCGTAGTTGATGATCACGCCCGCCTGGAACAGCGTGTAGTCCACCATCCGCTCGTAGCTGTGCGACAGCGGCAGCATCGAGAGGCACTCGTCGCCCGCGCCGATCGGGATCATCTGCAGCACCGCCTGCACGTTGGACCAGAGATTGTGATGCGACAGCATCACGCCCTTCGGGTCACCGGTCGTGCCGGAGGTATAGATGAGCGTCGCCAGGTCATCCGGCCCTACCGTCAATGCGTCCTCTTTCCACCTGGGATGCTGCGATGCGGCGGCGCGGCCTTTGGCCTCGACGGCGGCAAGCGCCATGATCCCCCGCTGTCCCGCCGCGGCGTCGGCGTCGAAGGCGATGATGTACTTGAGGCCGGGCAGCTCACCCCTGACCTCGAGGACCTTGTCGACCTGCCCCTTCGTCGAGCAGAACGCGGCGACGGATTCTGAATCGCGGAGGATGTATTCGGTCTGTTTGGCGGTGAGCGTCGGGTAGATCGGGACATCGGCCGCCCGGGCACACAGGCAGGCATAGTCCGTCAGCGCCCATTCCGGCCGATTCTCGGAGATAATCGCGACCTTGTCACCGGGCTTGATCCCCAGCTCTCGCAGGCCCAGTGAGATCGCCTTCACACGCTCGAGCGTCTCGCGGTGGCCAATGGAGACCCAGGCGCCCCCCACCTTCAACCGGAATGCCGCGGCTAGCCCGGCATGCCGATCGACCGTGGTG
>Ga0137418_10003974_pt1 | contig 13541 bp, 10 predicted proteins | sample CZODoug3_1_2_16f_FD_122242 | JGI IMG/M metagenome (GOLD analysis project Ga0137418, IMG submission 122242) | Vadose zone soil fungal communities from Angelo Coast Range Reserve, California, USA - CZODoug3_1_2_16fungal (Hybrid Assembly) | ecosystem: Environmental > Terrestrial > Soil > Vadose...
GAGGACGCGGTCATGAACGCGCAGACGCTGCCGCAGGTGAAGATGCCCAACCGCGACGGATTCGTGAGCGACTGGCCTCCGCGGGTGCGGAACTGAGATGAATCAAGGAGGAACTATGGGGAAACTCTCGTTAGGAACGGTCTTGTTTGCCGTATTCGGCACGGTGGCTCATGCCCAAACGCAGCAGGAGCTGCTGCGCGACGGCAACGGCGGCAGCACCGACAACGTGCTGACCTACGGCATGGGCTATCACCAGCAGCGCTACAGCCCGCTCAGGCAGATCAGCAAGAGCACGGTGAAGCGCCTCGTCCCGGTCTGGAGCGCTTCGCTCGCGAACGAGTTCGGAGAGCAGGGCCAGCCGCTGGTCTACAACGGCGTGCTGTACACGGCCAACGTCAAACGGGTGGTGGCCATCGACGTCGCCACGGGCAGGCAGCTATGGACGACGGCGCTCGAATGGGAGCCGGCGGTTGCGCGCGTGGTGTGCTGTGGGCTCTCCAACAGAGGGGTGGCGCTCTACAACGGCAAGCTGTTCGTCGGCTCGGTCGACGCGCATCTGAGGGCGCTCGACGCAAAGACCGGAAAAGAAGTCTGGAAGGTCAAGATCGCCGAATGGAAGGACGGCTATTCGATCACCTCGGCGCCCACGGTCGCGAACGGCGTGCTGATGACGGGGATGACCGGCGGCGAATACGGCGTTCGCGGTTTCGTGGACGGCTACGATCCCGACAGCGGCAAGCACCTGTGGCGCCGCCATACGACCGCGGGTCCCGGAGAAAAGGGCAGCGAGACCTGGCCCGCGGGCGATGCCTACCTGCGCGGGGGCGGGTCCACCTGGATCACGGGCTCCTACGATCCCGAGCTCGACCTGGTCTACTGGGGCACGAGCAACGGCGGGCCCTGGACCGCGACGGCGCGTCCCGGCGACAACTTCTGGATATCTTCCGTCATCGCGTTCCGGCCGAAGACCGGTGAAATGGTCTGGCATTACCAATGGACGCCCGCCGAGACCTACGATTTCGACGGCAACAACGAGAACGTGCTCGCGGACATCACGGTCGAGGGCGTCAAACGCAAGGTGTTGATGCATGCCGATCGCAACGGTTTCCTTTACACGCTCGATCGCACCAACGGAAAGCTGATCGCCGCGAACCCGTACGTCAAGGTGAACTGGGCCGAGCGCATCGACCTGAAAACGGCACGCCCGGTCGAAACGGATGTGGCGAAGCGCCTGCGGGCGGGCGAAAAGGTGGAAGTGAGACCGAGGTGGACCGGCGGCAAGAACTGGATGCCCATGGCATTCAATCCCAACACCGGGCGACTGTACCTCGCCATGCTGGAGGAGGCCTCGGTCTACCAGCTCAACAAGGAGTTGCCCGTCTACAAGGCGGGCGAGCGTTATATGGGCGTGGAAAATACCACGGCGCCCCGGACGCCGGGCGAACCCTGGGGCTATTTCGGGGCGCTCGATCCGCTGACCGCCAAGCCCAAGTGGAAATTACCGCTGATGGATCTGCCGAGCTGGTCGGGGATGCTCGCCACCGCGGGTGGACTGGTGTTTTCCGGAAGGCCGACCGGCGAATTCGTCGCGATCGACGAGGACACGGGAAACATCGCATGGCAATTCAAGACGGGTTCCGGGATCAACGCCCAACCGATCACCTACACGCACAATGGCCGGCAGTACGTCAGCGTGCTCTCGGGGCTCGGCGGCGGGACCTCGGCGAAGAGGGAAACCGAGGGCAAGGTGCTTCCCGGCGGATCGGTCTGGACGTTTGCCCTGATGCCCGATTGAATCGCGCGAAGACAATCCTGGCCGCGTCGCTGCTCGCCTTTGCGCAGCTTGCCTCGGCGCAGGACGCGTTCAAGCCGGAGCAGATCAAGAGCGGGTCTGAGACGTATGCACGGCACTGCGCTCCATGCCACGGTCCGCGCATGGCCGATCCGGAGGGCGCACCCGATCTGCGCAAATTCCCGCGCGATCAGCGCGAGCGCTTCCTCACCTCGGTATCGAAGGGGAAGAACTCCATGCCGCCCTGGGGCGAGCTGCTCAAGCCGGATGAGATCGACGCGCTGTGGGCGTACGTGGCAACGGGGGGAAAGAACTGAGAGGGGATCCCGTTTTCCGATTTCGCTCGGGATGGTGACATTACTTCATTCCGAGTTCGCTCATCAGGAAGGCAAAGATGTCGGCACTTTCCTCGATGCGCTTGTCCAGTCCCGTGCCGCTGCCGTGGCCGGTGTCCAGGCCGATCCTCAACAGGATCGGCCTCTCCGACGACGTTGCCGCCTGCAGGCGTGCCGCCATCTTGCGCGAATTGTAGGGGTCCACGCGGCCGTCGTTTTCACCGGCCAGGAACAACACGGCCGGATAGGCAGTGCCGTCCTTCACCTTGTGATAAGGCGAATAGGCGTAGAGGGCGTTGAACTGGTCACTATCCTTCACCGTGCCGAACTCCGTCACGTTGAACGCTCCGTTTGGCGTCAGCTCCACGCGCAGCATGTCGTAGATGCCCACCGAGCTCACCACCGCGCGGAAGAGGTCCGGCCGCTGCGTGAGAATCGCCCCCATGAGCAGCCCGCCGTTGCTCCCTCCTTGCGCTGCGAGCCTGTCGCGCGTCGTGTAACCACGCTGGATCATGTGCTGAGCGCCAGCGATCATGTCATCGAACACGTTTTGCTTCCTGGTGAGATTGCCGCCCAGATGCCAGGACTCGCCGAACTCTCCGCCGCCGCGGAGATTCATGACCGCCAGGATTCCGCCGTGATCCAGCCACACCCGATAGGTCGGCGAGAAGAATGGCCGCAGGCTGAAGCCGTAACCGCCGTAGCCGTACAGCAACACCCGGTTCGAGCCGTCGCGCCGGGTGCCCCTCTTCATCAGGATATTCACCGGCACCCTCGTGCCGTCCCTGGAGACGACCATTTCCCGGACGACTTCCGCGTCGTCGAACCGAACCTTCGATTCGCCGGCGAGCGCGGTCTTGACGAGCTTGTTTTCCCGCGGCGAGTAGCGGTACCAGGCGAAGGGTTTCACGTAGCTCTGGTTTCCCACGAGAATATCGTCGCCGTCGAGACGCTCGCCGATGGAAGCGCTGGACACGGGCTCAGTCGGCAGTGCGGGCAGGGACTTCCCGGCAAGATCGAATACACGGATTTCCGAAGGGCCGCCCACCATGTAGACCACGTAGAGCCGCGTCTCGGCCGGCAGCAGCGATTCAATGGTCGCGTCGCCCTCGGGCACGAGAAGCGTCGCGCTCGCCAGATCGGGCCTGGACATCGGCATCGTGACGATCTTGCCGCGCGGCGCATCCTTGAGCGAGAGCGCATAGAGCCTGCCGTCCGGCCCCAGCATGATGCGCCGGATCTTGTCAGCATGGTCCGCGACCCGGGTCCACTCCCCTTTGGGACTGCGCAGGTAATGCGCAAACTCACCGCCGTCGCCGTTGGCCACGCTCGCCAGGAGGTAACGCCCGTCGCGCGTGGAGCTCAACGCCGTTTCGGCGATGCGCGTGAATTCCCTGCCGATGACATAAGCGTCGGCGCTCGAAGGCGTGCCGAGCTTGTGGAAATAGACTTGCTGGTAGAAGTTGACATCCTCCCTGGCGCGCTCGTTTCCCTGCGGGTATCGGGTGTAGTAGAAGCCCGTCCCCGTCTCGTCCCAGGCGATACTGCCGCCGCCCGTGGGGTACTGGACGCGCGGAACGACGTCGTCGAGCCGCTTGCCGGTGCGGGCGTCGAACACGTGCGCCGATCCGTCTTCGCTGCCGTTCTCCGACAGCACGACGGCGACGTACCTGCCGTCGAGCGACGCAGCGTAGAAATCGATCGCTGTGGTGCCTTTCGCCTTGAGCGTGTTGGGATCCAGGAGAATCCGCTCGGATTTCAAGTCGCCGGCCGATTTCATGACCACCAGGAAGGGCTGGTTCTTCGGCGGCTGGAGCTTCATCGCGAAAAGGGCACCGCGATGCTGAAAACCGTAATAGCGAAAGGGCGCGCTGCCGAGGACTTCCTTGAAACGCGCCTGAAGCCCCGGTCGCGCCGGCAGCGCGTCGAGCACGCTGCGGGTAAGCTCCAGTTGTTTCGCGCTCCAGGTCTTCACGGCGGGATCGCTCCCGTCTTCGAGCCAGCGATAATCCTCGGTGATCCGGATGCCGTGATAGGAATCGGTGATCGGCTTTTTGGGAGTCTCCGGGTAGTTCAGGGCGCGAGCGTCGGCGGCCAGCAACAGCAGCCCCGCGATAGCCCGAATGGCGGCGATACGAAACCCAGACCGCAAAGTCTTACCTGTTCCCTTCCCCCGCGACGACGTACGCCCACAGCGCTTCCACGTCGTCGGGTTTGAGCACGTCGTCCCATGACGGCATGTTGCGCTTGCCGTAGGTCACCGAGTCGACAAAACGCGCGCGGGCATCGCGCGGAAAAGTCCGCAGGTCGATCCCCCCCTGCGGATTGCGCATGCGCGTGCCGTGGCAGGTCACACAGTTGCGCGCGAACAGGTCGGCGCCCTTTTTGATTTGCTCCGGGGAGAACTGCGGCGCGCGGTCTTGCGCCGCGGCACCCGCGCAGGCGAGCGCCAGTCCGAGGCCGGCGGCTGAGAAAACATTCATGCCGTCGTGCAGGCCCTTGCCTCAGTCGGGCATCAAGGCAAAGGTCCACACCGACCCGCCGGTCGGGATGGCGTCGGCGGCCTTCATGGTCCTGTTGAGGACGCCGCCGATGCCGGACAGAACGGTTACGTATTGGCGGCCCTGGTGGGTGTAGGTGATCGGCGGTGAATTGATGCCCGAACCGGTCTTGAACTTCCAAAGCATCTGGCCGGTGGCCTGATCGAGCGCGATGAACTCGCCGTTCAGTCTGCCGGTGAACAACAGCCCGCCGTCGGTTGCGAGCATGCCGGCGGAAATCACGGTTCCCGTCACCGGGACTTTCCATTCCGCTTTGCCGGTCAGAGGATTGAACGCCATGTGGTAGCCCCACGGCTCGCCCGGCGGCGGCGTACGGAAGCTCGTCTCCACGCCGGTCGAGCCTTGGCCGAGCACGAACTCGAACTTCGTGTATTTCATGATGCGGGGGATTTCCCAGGAGTTCACATAGACGAGCCCGGTCTTCGGATTGAACGCCATCAGCGATGCATTGGTGCCGCGCGACGGCCAGATTTCGACCGTTTCGCCCTTGACGGCGCGCTCGTAGACGTCGGTCAGAACCGGGCGGCCGGTCTTGAGATCGACGTGCGAGGCCCAGTTGACCTTCACGAACGGGTGCGCCGCGATCAGCTTGCCGTTGGTGCGATCGATGACATACATGAAGCCGTTCTTGTTGGCGTTCAGGAGCACCTTGCGGACCCGGCCGTCGATGCGCAGATCGGCGAGCACCGGCTCGGCGGAGCCGTCGAAGTCGTAGCTTTCGTTCGGAATGTATTGGTAATGCCACACCAGCTCGCCCGTCTTGGGCCGGATCGCGATCACGCTGGCCGTGTACAGACTGTCGGCGCCGCCGCGGTAGGCCGGGTTGTACGGCTCCGCGTTGCCGGTGCCCCAGTAGACGAGGTCGAGTTCGGGGTCATACGAACCGTTCTGCCAGGTCGACCCGCCGCCGTATTTCCATGCGTCGGGCATGTCCTTGGGCCAGGTTTCGGATCCGGGCTCGCCGGGCGCGGGCACGGTGTGGCGGCGCCACAATTTTTTCCCGCTTTCCGGATCCCAGCCGTCGAGGAATCCGCGCGTGGTGCGGTCCCCGCCCGCCATCCCGGTGATCACGACGCCGTTCGCCACCAGGGGCGCGATGATTCCCGTGTAGCCTTCCTTGAAGTCGGCGAATTTCTCCTTCCACACCTGCTTACCGGTTTTCATGTCGAGCGCAATGACGTGGCAGTCGATCGACTCGCGAAAAAGTTTCCCGTTGTAGATGGTCGCCGGCCCCCGGACGATGACGCCGGGGTTGCCTACGCGCGCTGCGGCGCGCTCGTATTCCACCGGTGTGCGCCAGATCTGCTGGCCGGTCGCAACGTCGAGGGCGAAGGTCCAGTTTCCGTTCACCACATACATGACGCCGTTGTAGATCGTCGGCTGCGCCAGCTCGCCCGTATCGTTGCTCAGGCTCGTGCTCCAGATCGGCACCAGGCGCTTGACGTTCGATTTGTTGATCTGACTGAGCGGGCTGTACTGGTTGAGGTGATAGCCCATGCCGAAGGTGGTCACGTTTTCGCTGTTCTTGCCGTTGTCGATCAGCTCTTGCGCGGTCTGGGCCGGCGCATGGCTGCACCAGCAAAAGAGCAACGCCGCGAGTATTTTCTTCATGACTCCCTCCTTGATGGCTGCGTGATCGGCGCGAAAGCGCCCGCTAGCGTACTGCGATCGGCGCGACGGTCGAGCCGGTGCCGCCCTTCAGCTTGAGCGGCTGCGCGATGAGCGCGAACTCGTAGACCTTGTCGCGCGATAAGGCTTCCAGGTCGAGGTTCTCCAGGAGGAATATCCCGTTGACCACGAGCATGAACCCGTGCACCGGCAGGAACAGGCCCTTGTCAGGGTACGGCCTGATTTCGACGGCCCAGTTGTCCGATCCGACCATCATGATGTTCCTCTTCGCCAGCCATTCGGCGGTGGAGATACCGATCCCCGGCTCGCCGCTCATGAAGAGCGCGTTATTGACGCCGTAGTGCCGGCCCCAGCCGGTGCGCAGGAGCACGGTGTCGCCCGAGCCGAAGTCGACGCGCTCGCGCTTCATCGCTTCCTCGAGGTCGGCGACGGTGATCTCGTAGCTGAATGGGAGGATGTCCACCCCCTTCAGCGCCGCGATGTCGAGCATCACGCCACGCGTGAACAAGCCGCCGATTTTTTCTACACCGAGTTTGGTGAAGCCGGTGCGCGCCGCGACCGCATCGTTCTCCACGCAGTTGTACAGGTGCGGCCCCAGCGCCTGGTGCGCGAGGCCGTCGAACTGCGTGCCGATCTGGCCGAGCTCGGTGAACACCGTCTCCTCGTTGCCTCTCTGCTGGTTGCGGCCGTTGGGGCCGGAGGTGCGCGCGAGGTTCAGGCTGTAGGAACGCGCCCCCGATCTCGGGATCGACGGGTCGAGCACCTTGCCGAGCTCGTAGACCCTGCCTTCGCGGATCATCTGGCTTGCCTTCAGCACCGCTTGCGGCGTCTGCAGGTTTGCCGCGCCGCGCTCGTCGCTGGCGCCCCACTGCGACGGGCAGCGCTTCTCCGGCGGCGGCGGGTTCCAGCCTTGCGCGAGCGCGGGCTGCGACAGGGTCGCGAGCGCAAGGATCAACGCGGCGGACAGCACGCCGGTATCGGCTTTGGGTCTCATCAGCTCCTCCCTTCGAGTGTTTACTTCTTTTCCCCGGCAAGGACGCAAGCGCGGACCGGCGGACCCGCCCGCTTCAGTGCACGAACGCGCGCGGAACGAACCGCGGGAAGATGTCCTCGACCGCGAAGCCCCGCCGGCCGCAACTCATGTTCACCGCGGCGTCCAGCTTCATCTGCCGCTCGAGCAGCTCATGGAAGGTGCGCGGCACGCCGCTCACCCGGTCGATCTTAGGCTGATTGAGGCCAGTCAGGAAATCCGACAGGACCGAGGGACTGCCCGCGTTCCGCGGCGAGATCTGGACGAAATGTGTCCCCGTCTCCGCCGTGTGACAGCCGTTGCAGGTCGCGAGCGAAAACGCGTGGCGCGCCTCGGGATTGGTGATCCCACCCGGGTTCCACCCGAATCCACCGCCGGGTTGAATGGCCCCTCCCCTGAACGGAATCGAGGGCGGCAGCTGCAAGGGGACGGTGTGCTTCCCCGCGAGAATGTCGCTCTCGTTTGCATTGACGAAATCGCGCACGAACGGCCGTTCGCTCGGGAAGGTCTGGAAAGAAGCGTCGGGAGTCTGGGCGATGGTCGTTTCCTCGAGCTGCCCGAGGCCGCAGGCGCCCGCGTCGCCGCAGATCCTGAACTCGCGCAGCTCCCAGAAGGACTCGAACGGGATATCCGCGAGCGCGAACTCGTTCGTGCGCAGCTGGCTGAGGGCGCTCCGGTTGGGCCGTTTCAACGGATCGGCGTTTCTCCTCGTGAACTGATCGGTGATCGCCTGCAAGGCCGCGTTGTACGCGGGCGATCCGATCGCGAACGGGCCGAGCGCGTGCCATTGCCGCGCCCAATACCGCACCTCCGCACAGGAGTGCGTCCTGATGCCGTACTCGAAGTTCACAGTGAACGGCTGAACTTCCCGCTGCGGCGGCGTCGGGTTGCAGATGAGCAAGCCGAAAATCAATCTGGCCTCTCCCGCGTCGTCCGAGCCGTAAGCCGTGCTGCCGCGCAGATCGATCCGGTTCACGATCGCGAGCAGGCGGAAAGGCGCCTTCGCGAGATCCAGCCTGCCGTCGGCCATCTTGGGCCAGGGATCCAGGATCCGCTCGTTCAGGCCCAGTGATCGGTCGAAGACAGTGAAGCCGTTGATCGTCACATCCGTGTTCCAATGCTGCAGCCAGTGCAGGGTGAAGTCCGACGGGTCGATCCCGGTCGCACGTTCGTTCGCCATTTCGGTCATCAGCCTGCCGAAGGTCCAGGCGCCCATCGGGGTTCCGGCGCCGGTGCAGGGGTTGAACGTGCGGTCCGGATCCTCGACCACGCCCAGGTCCGTGATCATCAGCTCCCGCGCCGGATCGACCTCGTCCGGGTCGCCGTCGAACGGGTCGATCCTGACGATCTCGCCGGGCGGGAACCGCTTGGCGCGCAGATCCAGGCGCTTCCTGTCCACGAGGACCCGGTTCTTGAACACCGGCACCTCCACCACCCTGCGGGCGACATCGGAGCGCCGCTCCTGCTCGGCCTCGTATTCCTCCGCGTCGAAGTTTACAAAGGCGCTGAAGAGGCCGTCGTCCGCGCGCTCGTCGGCGCCCGCGCCGTCGTCGCGCAGCGCGGTCGGCCCCGCGCCGCCTTCGATGACAATCCCTTGCCGCGCTGGCCTCTCCTTGAAGCGCACGAGAAGGCGCGCGTTCCCCTCGGGAACCGGCTCGAGGAGCACTTGTATGGACGCTTCTTCGACTTCGGGCGGGGATCGCATGTGCGCCGGATCGAACCGGAGCCCTCCGTCATTTTGGTCATCAGACGTGCTGCTGCCGGGCGCGGAGGCAAGCCCGGCGAGGGCGATTGCTTGCGCGAATGCGAGCCACGGCCTCATGGCGGCTTCTCCCTCAAGGCGCCGGGAGAGCTCCTCCCCTTCAAGCGCTAGGAGTTACCGTAGGATCGGACTATTGCTTGGATATGAAACGCGGCCGCGCTAGCCATCTGCCATCCAGACTACGGGGAATCCGCTCTTCCCGGCGCTGTGCGAGATAGGCCTCTGCCAGTTGCAACTCTGCCGCGGGGCCTTACTTCTTTCCTTCCCCGGCGATCACATACGCCCACAGCGCTTCGACGTCCTCGGGTTTGAGCAGGTCGCCCCACGGCGGCATGTTGCGCACGCCGTAGGTCACGGTATCGACGAAGCGCGCGCGATCCTCGCGCGGAAATTTGCGCAGATCCTTCGCCCATTCCGGGTTGGCGAGGCGCGGCCCGTGGCAGGTCTGGCAGTGAATCTCGTAGATCTCCGCACCTTTCCTGATTTGTTCCGGTGGGAAGGGCTTTCCGTCCTGCGCCAGCGCGCCCGTGCAGGCGAGCGCGAGCCCGAAGGCGACGAGTCTCATCGTCCTGCGCCCGCTAGTCGGGCATCAGAGCGAAGGTCCACACCGAGCCGCCCGCGGGCACCACGTTCCCGGCGGAACGAGTCGGATTGCTGCCGCCGCGTCCCGACAGCACGGTCACGTGTTGCTGGCCTTTGTACGTGTACGTGATCGGCGGCGCATTGATGCTCGATCCGGTCTTGAACTGCCACAGTTGTTTGCCGGTGTCCTGATCGAGCGCGATGAACTCACCGGTCAACTTGCCGGTGAACAGCAAATCGCCGTCGGTCGCCAAGGTGCCTGCCGAAACCGCAAACTCCTGCAACGGAACCTTCCACGCCACTTTGCCGGTGAGCGGATTCATCGCGATGTGATAACCCGGCGGATTCGGATATTTAGAATCAGTCTCGATGCCTGTGTAACCCGCGCCAAGCTGCAGCTTTACATCCACGAACTTCATCACCCGAATCAATTCCCACGAATTCAGGAAAAGCAGCCCAGTCTTCGGATTGTAGGCCGACAAGGTCGCGTTGGTGGCGAGCCTTGGAGCCAGATCGATGGTATCGCCTTTGATCGCGCGATCCAGCAGATCGGTCAACACCGGACGGCCGGTCTTCAGATCGATGTACTTGGCCCAGTTCTGGTTGACGAACGGATGCGCGGCAATCAATGTGCCGTTGGTACGGTCGATCACGTACACAAAACCGTTCTTGTTGACGTTGAGCAGCACTTTGCGCGGCTTGCCCTCGGCTTGGATGTCGGCCACTATGTTTTCAGCGGTGCCGTCAAAGTCGAAGGAGTCGTTCGGCAGGAACTGATAGTACCAAACCAGTTCGCCTGTCTTGGGACGGATCGCAAGCACGGATGCCGCATAAAGGCTGTCCATGCCTGCGCGATATTTCGGGTTGTACGGCTCCGCGTTGCCGGTGCCGATGAAAAAAAGATCCAGCTGCGGATCGTACGAACCTGGCTGCCACGTCGCGCCGCCGCCGTATTTCCAGGCATCCGGCAATTCCTTGTTCGGCCAGGTTTCGGAACCCGGCTCACCCGGCGCGGGTATCGTCCACCGGCGCCACAATTGTTTCCCGGTATCCGGGTCGTAACCATCGACAAAGCCGCGCGCCGTGCGGTCACCACCCGCCATGCCCGATATCAACACGCCGTTTGCAATGGTGGGCTGCACAATGCCACCGTAGCTTTCCTTCCATTCTCCGAATTTGGTTTTCCAGATTTCCTTGCCTGTCTTCATGTCGAGCGCGACGACGTGCCCGTCAACGTTTTGCCGGAACAGCTTGCCGTTGTAAATCGTGGCGGCGCCGCGGAGGTAAGCGCCCCCCGTCGTGACGCGCAGCGCCGCGCGGTCATATTGCACCGGCGTGCGCCAGACCTGGCGGCCGGTCGCAATGTCGATCGCGAAAGTCCAGTTGCCGTTCACCACGTACATGACGCCGTTGTAGACGGTCGGCTGCGAGAGCTCGCCCATGTCATTGGAGAGGCTAAAATTCCAGATTGGCACCAAGCGCTTGATGTTGGACTTGTTGATCTGCTTCAGAGGGCTATACATCTTCAGGTCGTAGCCCATACCGAAAGTCGTCACGTTTTCCGAGTTCTTGCCGTCGTTGAGCAGTTCTTCCGCGGTCTGGGTCCAGCCCAGGTCGCCCCAGACACACAGCAATAACGCCAGAATATTTTTCATGGTTCCCCGAGAATTGGATAGTGGCTAATCAGGCATCAACGCAAATGTCCACACCGAGCCCCCGGCAGGAACGCTGTCGGTCACCAGGCGGCTGGCGACGCTGCCGCCGCGGCCGGACAGCACCGTCACGTACTGCCGGCCCTTGTGGGTGTAGGTGATGGGTGGCGCGTTGACCGACGAGCCGGTCTTGAACTTCCACAGCATCTTGCCGTTGTCCTGGTCGAGCGCGATGAATTCGCCGGTCAGGAGCCCGGTGAAAAGCAGCCCCCCGTCGGTCGCGAGCATGCCCGCCGAGCTGGCGAGGTCCATCATCGGCACCTGCCACGCCACCTTGCCCGAGAGCGGCTCTATCGCCATGTGATAACCGGCCGGCTCGCCCGGTGGAGTGGTCATGGTCGACTCGATGCCGGTGGAGCCCGTGCCGAGCACGAACTTGAAATCCACGTACTTCATCAGCCGCGGGAAATTCCACGAGTTCACGTAGACGAGCCCGGTCTTCGGATTGAAGGCGATCAGCGTGGCGTTGGTGCCGCGCGAGGGGAACACGTTGACCGTCTCGCCTTTCATCGCGCGCTCGAGAAGGTCGGTCAGGACCGGGCGGCCTGTCTTCAAGTCGATGTGCGTGGCCCAGTTGACCTTGACATAGGGGTTCGCGGCGATCAGCTTGCCGTTGGTGCGGTCGAGCACGTAGAGGAACCCGTTCTTGTGCGCGTTGATCAGCACCTTGCGCGGCTTGCCGTCGACGCGCAGGTCGGCGAGCAGGCTCTCGGCGGTCGCGTCGAAGTCGAAGCTGTCGTTCGGCACGGTCTGGTAGTACCAGACCATCTCGCCGGTCCTGGGCCGCAGCGCGAGAATGCTCGCGGTGTACAGGCAATCGGCGCCGTCGCGGAACGTGGGGTTGTAGGGCTCGGCGTTGCCGGTGCCGATGTATAAGAGGTCGAGCTGCGGATCGTACGAGGCCGATTGCCAGGTCGCGCCGCCGCCGTACTTCCAGGCGTCGGGCTTGGTCTGGTTCGGCCAGGTCTCGGAGCCCGGCTCGCCGGGCGCGGGTATCGTCCACCTGCGCCACAACTGTTTCCCCGTATCCGGATCGTAGCCCTCGACGAAGCCGCGCGTGGTGCTGTCCCCGCCCCCCATCCCGGAGATCAGCACGCCGTTCGCGATGATCGGCGCGATGACGCCCTTGTAGCCTTCCTTCCACTCGGCGTACTTCTGCTTCCAGATCTCCTTGCCGGTCTTCATGTCGAGCGCGAGCACGTGGGCGTCGACCGCCTGCCGAAAAAGCTTGCCTTGGTAGATCGTCGCCGGACCTCTCATCAGCGCGCCGCTGGTCGCGACGCGCAGCGCACCGCGCTCGTACTGGACGGGAGTGCGCCAGATCTGCCTGCCGGTCGCGACGTCGATGGCGAAGGTCCAGTTGCCGTTGACCACGTACATGACGCCGTTGTAGATCGTCGGCTGCGAATGCTCGCCCATGTCGTTCGCCAGGCTGAAGCTCCAGATCGGAACCAGGCGCCTGACGTTGGACTTGTTGATCTGCTTGAGCGGGCTGTACATCTTCAGGTCGTAGCCCATGCCGAAAGTGGTGACGTTCTCGGTGTTCTTCCCGTCGTTGAGCAGCTCCTCGGCCGTTTGGGCCGATCCGAACCCGCACCAGGAACACAGCAATGCCGTCAGTACTTTCTTCATGATCGCTCCAGGTTGCGCGCGTGGAATCGTAGGTGATCCTCGATGAAGCTGGCGATGAAAAAGTAGCTGTGGTCGTAACCCGCCTGCAGGCGAAGATCCAGAGGGACGCCGGCTCGCCTGCAAGCCTCCTTTAGCAGCTCTGGCTTGAGCTGGCTCTGCAGAAACTGGTCGTCGGTGCCCTGATCGACCAGGAGCGCCGGCCCCTTCCAGCCCCGGCTCTCGATCAGGGCGCTCGCATCGTAGTCCCGCCAGAGGGCGCGATCGGCTCCTAGATATCCCGTCAGCGCCTTCTCTCCCCAGGGGCAGCGCATCGCCGAGCAGATCGGGGCGAAAGCCGACACCGACTTGTAATAGGCCGGGTTCTTGAGCGCGATGGTCAGCGCGCCGTGCCCGCCCATGGAATGGCCGAAGATGCCCGTGCGCTCGGGGTCGATGGGAAACGTGGACTCGACCAGCCGCGACAATTCCTTCGTGACGTAGGAATACATCCGGTAGCCGCGCGACCA
>Ga0137418_10003977_pt1 | contig 13538 bp, 20 predicted proteins | sample CZODoug3_1_2_16f_FD_122242 | JGI IMG/M metagenome (GOLD analysis project Ga0137418, IMG submission 122242) | Vadose zone soil fungal communities from Angelo Coast Range Reserve, California, USA - CZODoug3_1_2_16fungal (Hybrid Assembly) | ecosystem: Environmental > Terrestrial > Soil > Vadose...
TTCTTAAGACACTCCTGTGGTCTTGGATTTGTGATGCTCAGCTGCTATTTTCACCATCTCGTCCTGATGCCTCTCCTCCTCCTGATGTCGGATTGCCTCCACAGTATCAGATGTGCACTGGCATTCTATTCCACCCTCTACATTGGCAATAGTGCTTGCACATACCTCATTTGCAGCGGCAAAGAGGTCGGCATGAGTCGGCTGCGAGCTCATGGCACGACTCAACTTTCCCTGGGAGGACTTCAGTACCGGATGTACATGGGGACAGTGGGGGACTTACCAGGAGGGTATCCATCCGCTCGCACCATTCTTGTGCGGAGCCCTCATCATACCGACCGCTTGGTGAAGACGGGAGTGGCCGGTTCTGGTTGTGAAGGAGCGGAGTCACGATTATGTCCAGACCCAGCGATTGTACATGAGTCAGCAAGTCGTCAGGTGAGAGGAAGGCACTGGGGGTAGACATCGTTGCCGATAATGAGGTCGTCGGGTACCTTTTCGGTGCGCGTTGATGGGGAGAAGGACGAATCAAACAAGACACGTCTTGGGACGTTTCAACATCCGCTTCTCACGCTACGTAATATAGTAGTGACCTTTGCAGTCACACATTATGTGATTGGCATGCGACATTGCTGCAGGTACATGTTGCAGTGCATAGCATTGCTCTCTGACGTTCAGTGGGAGGTGGAAAATAAATAGAAGGTGTTGGAAGATTGAACACCATTCTTTCCGAAAAGGGAAGATATATTTATTCATCGCTCCGAAATATATAATGGATCAATTGCAGATATATTGATCGCTCCGAAATATAGAATGGATCAATTACACGAAATTTTTCATTACTATCATGTTGCATTAGGCTCGTTTGCGTTTAGACGGACCTGCTCTACCACTTGTGGGATTGTTGCGCTTTTTGGGGCCCACACCTTTACTTGCTGGCCTGCTGTGTCTTGGCCGGTGCCTACAGTAATCAATATATATAATAGGAACCATAAGAACGAAAGATATCTTACAGGTCTGTCACTGAAAGAATGGAGTTGTAGATGTGTTCGACACGCTTGACATTCTCCATCCATTCATTTTGGGCACCTGAGTCCTTTGCCTGCCAATGGAGACAAACTAACAGGCCAATTATGCCTGTAACTCCTGGACGGCACCATATTTCAGACATTACAGTAGAGCGGCCTTCTGGCCTGCTTGATGGCACGCCCTTGAGGTAGTCTGTCAGGACCATACCGAACGCCTTGGGTGGGCGGTCCACGTCGGTCTTCATCAGTTTCGCATTCATCCACTCTTTCCAATGGTCCGGAATAGCGGACTTGCAGATCTGAGTGAACAATAGGTCGGGGCGAGCCGACCGAGTGATTAATGCCTCTGCGCGAAGCCATAGTGCGGAAAGGGCCTGCCAATCAGTGCCCATGGATTTCCATGCATCACCGGCAAGCCCGATCTCTTCACGCAGATGCAACAGCGAGGCTGGTACATCGCTAAGTGCAGGTTGGCTGGAGAAATATGTCAGTAATCCTATATATTTCATCGTTGCAACGTACCACGGTTGATCCCGTAGTCGGACCATGTCGGTAACAGGCATCTCCGATGTCGACGCCATCGCCAGTGGTTGGGTATGCGGCAACGGTGATTGATACTGTGGAATCCTTGAGAGATAATCGGGTTGGTAGCAGAATGATGTACAGAAATGAATAGACTTACAGAAGCTTATATCCAGATATAAGTGTTTCGATGATGCGACTCAGTCGCTCGTATTCCGAAAAATCATAGGGACTGTTCAAGATGTACGCAGGTACATCAGGATAGTTACTTGGGAATTGGGCAATCCAGATCCCTCTGAACGCCAGTCCGAAGCCCAGAACAACCAGCTCCACTTGTGCACGTGATGCGAGGCAGGCATTGGTATCAGGGCCAATGGTGATTGGCCGTGTCTCAACCCAGCCTATGAAGAACCACAGGGATGAACGGGTGATGATGTCATAAAACTCTTCTGGAGGGTAGTTGTCGTCAGATTCCCAAGTGACCCAAGTTATAGGGGAGTGTGGAGATATGTCCTCATGCTGGACACGTATCAGCCAATGCAGTTGAAGTTACTTGTCTACTCACCGGAGCGGAATCAAGAAGGTATAGCAATCGTCTGTAATTTACGTCGGTCGAAAGTGACTCAAGGAAAAGGCGGCGGGTGGATTGGCTTTCAGACATGCTGAAGGGGGATGCTGGCAATGCCGTGCCGGCAGATTCACTTCCAGCACAATTTCCAGTCTGGTCGGAAATGGCTGTGCGTGATTCCCCATTCTTCGGAATATCCGCAGACGTCTCAACATGCTCTAGACTGTCGGAGCCATCCCGCACAGGATCTTGTACCTTTGACGGCTTCCCCTTACCCTTTGAAATGCGTGTCATCGAGTATGGTCGACGGGAAACAATTGGAATAATCGGTGGCTCAGTGGTTTCGTCATCAGCCGGCGTGTCAATGGTCTCGCTATCATCGGACATGTCGACGTTTGTATTAGGAACCTTCTGCGATTTCTCCTTCCGCTGTGAAATGGGTCGTGGGGACAGACAGGCTTTCGACGACTTTGCGGTGGGGTCCTTGATAACTAGGGGACGCTTGCCCTTCTTCTGCAATTTGAGCCAATGCCGCAGCCAGCAATCCACGCTCTCTGACTTCATGTGAGATGGCTCCTCGAGTTTGCAGTCGGTATCAGGCCTCGACCTGTGCGCAAGGTGGTCCGATGGACGATCGGCAATGTCGGTCCAAGGAGTCCGACCCTTCAGCTTGTGGAAACCTGCATTATGATGATTATATGTTCCAATATAGAGTCGGTCGGACTAGATACATACGCCTCACAGCTGCCATATACTGCCTTAAAACTGCTTTTCGGCGTTGCAGGCGGAGTTCCAGCACATTCACTGGTAAGAATGGGTACCCCCCGTCATCTACCTCCAGTGCTTCGTTGCTATCCGCTTCCTCCGCACTCTCTGGATGACAATGGATCATTAGTGGTGACTACATTGGTATCAAAAACGCACGGAGATTAAAATCTTTCCACATGTCAATAATGTTGTTAGGGCCTTTCTGGTGATCCTTTCGTGACGCAAAGAACTGAATTCCCTCTGTTTCATATCTGAAAACTCATGAAAGCTGACATATCGCTGTGGAAATTATGATCGAACCTTGCATACGTCTGCTCACCATCCTCATTGGTGTATGCAGCAAGAGCAATGAATACGGCTCCAGTTCTATGCTTAATGTGCTTCAGGAAGTCCGTGACCTCCGTCGGAATAGTCCGAGATAGTCTACACATGCATCAGAAAACATCGGAGGCAGAGGTAATCAGGTCACCTACTTGCGCTGGACATTGTCTGGCAATTCCGTCGTATTCCACCTCTCTGCAGCCTCCTCACATTGTTGTAGTTCATCTTCGCTAAGTTCATCAAACACACTGGACAGCGCAGCACGATACTTCCCAATATCTTTATCACCACCGTCGGAAAGCCTCTTGTGTTCATCGGATATGCGATCGGAGAACAGATGGCTACACACAGACTTCGCTGTCCATGACTTGGTCGACGTCGGATGGCCACGTGTATCCGATCTCGACTTTCCTGCCCGCTCCTCATTGGCGTTTCCAGACGCATAGTTACCAAACCAGATGCGGACACACTATAATAGTACATAAGTATTGCAGAAGACACTACATGATGATAGTATTACCTTTTCCAAGTCGTCCGGTACAAGCTCACGCCGTTCCTGGGCGATGTCTTTTATATCTTGGGCGACTTTTGCAATTAGCTTCGACCTTGTCTTATCATTTCCACGGTCGTTACTCTGTAGGTATCCATCACAGTGGGTAACCAATATCGTCCTGAATGACGGAAGGACCCAACGACTGTATGGAGCCATGGAGATGGAAAACGAGAAGAGAGAAACAACAATGTTCACTCTCCGATAGTCGGGACATTACCTACAGCTTGTCACATAGGTTCAGCCACTCAGTCGGACACCATTGGACACCATGAATGTTGACATTCCGCACGTCCCAAGCATGGGCAGACATGTAAAGTGTGAACATGCATTAGACTGAATGCCTGGGTATATCGATTATAATGTCAACATATGTGGGATACGTGAGGAAAACATATTCCGACGCTTAGTGACCTGGTCGGATGCATTCGGTCGGATACCTGTTTTGACAATCTTTGCAACATATAAGACGTCAACTAAACATGTTTCGACAATCTTTGCGACATATTGGAGACGTCAACTAAATGCTGACATATTACATGTACTACATGTGGTATCTGTGCTGTGCATTGTGTCGGAAGTATATCACTGATCCATGTATTGGTCTGCCACATTCACAGATATGGTAATACATGTACTGTCGCACTGGGTTTAAAGATCTTTAATCGATTGTACCGTAGATACATTTTTAAATCTTCTTACTACTTTGAACCACCACCATTCCTGCTTAGTATCATCTTCAAATGCCAAAGATCAAAGACTCCAAACCAAAAGCTGATATATTTGAAGTCACGACAATACACACCCGACGAGGCACAAGAATCACACAAGTTCCAGTCAAGGATTCGCAACCATTACCATCGCCCCCGCGCAGCGCATCCCCTTCTAAAAAGAGACTATGGTCTCCTGGACTAGTACCGAATGATGTGGATGACTATGATATTTCCTCATCGGACCAACTACCCAAGCGTTCCAGAACAAATGGGAAGGTGTGTATGTAGGTCAATGCGATTCAAATATATAATCGGACAGGTATCAACAGACTCAGAATGAGTTCCTTGAAGAATATCTGACTCGAAGGCACAGCATCCTCATAGAACTATTCCGACACGAATCTTTTCCACATAGGGCTTCATGCTCAAATTGTCAGCAATCCTCCGGCACACATCGCTGCCAGGACTGCTTCAGTTCAAATTTGTGGTGTAGTGCCTGTTGTGTCTCAGCTCACAGAAACCTTCCATTCCATCGTATTAAGATGTGGAATGGACGCTTTTTTGAACAGTCAGAAATTCTCACACATCAGCTCACATTAAATCTCTGCCATTATCCAGATGATTGTCCAACTCTTCCACTCAATGACGAGATGCAGATGATGCATGATCTTGATATTTCAAATGATGGCGATGGCGATCAATTGAAAGATCCTCCTACCGACCCCTGTGCAACATCCCAGGGAATGCAATCAAATCTAATAATTGTCTCATCTACCGGAATATTCACGCGCTCTATCCGATGGTGTCAATGTGTCAAATCCTCAGACCAGCATGTTGAACTTCTCCTCCGTTCAAAGCTGTTTCCAGCAAGTTTTAAAAACCCAAAAACAGCATTCACGTTCGAAGTTCTGGATCACTTCCGAATCGATGCACTAGAGTCTAAAACTGCCGCAATGAATTTTATGAGCAAGATCGGACGTATAACTAATGAGGCTTTCCCTTCCCAAGTACCGGTCAGTCTTCCCTTTCATTGGACGAAATTTCTGCTTCTTACTATCTGGTTCCAGGACCGATATCGGGAGTTACTACGAGTCTCTCGACAGTGGAAGGATCTACACCATCGCATGAGAGCTGGCGTTGTTCATGATCGGCCAGATTATCCTCTTGAAGGTGGTCTGGCACTATTCTGCCCTGCTTGTCCACAGATGGATGTCAACATACCACCTGAGATTGAATGGAAGGATGATGACAGGTACACAAGAGCCTCAGCCCTTTATGCCTTTACTTCTGACACACATATGCAATAGATTACTCTATCGGCCACAGCTTGTTGTTGATGGAAATATGAAATTGGTCCATCTGATCATGAAACGACCTGAGGACGATGTTTCATTGTCCGATGGTGAGCTCTTCATGGTCAAAAGAGCACCCTATACCATGCACCTAGAAAATGCACCAGAAAGACAGCCTGTGAGTTCTAACTAGGCTACATATGAATTTTACAAGCTGACAAAGTACAGAGGTCGAAATGTAGTAATCACAGGGCCCAGAACAGTGGTAACCTTCGTCGGAATCACCTAGACTCGACGGGTAAGGGTGCATGCGCATGTGCAAGACATGGCGCCTTCATCCCTCACAGTGTAGTCGACTTTCAAAAAGGCGAACGGTGGGTGGATCCGAAATGATTGGAATGATGGCATTACTCATTTCACAACAGGCAGATTAACATGGACTACTCAATCTGCCAGGCGCTGAAACAATTTCCACAGCATGCACAAGCACTGATCATCTATGACATATGTTGTCAGTGGAGCATTCATTTCCGACAGCGCGTATCCGAGTCAGAATTCTTAGAACTTTCGGATACGTTGGCAATTACCGGTGCCATAGGGAAGTGGCACTTGGCCGCACACATTCCGGAATGCTTTCCAAAGTTTTCCCTCAATTTCATTGAGGGTGCTGGTCAGGTCGATGGGGAAATCTTGGAGACTTTGTGGTCCAACATGGATGAAGTGGCAGGGCTTGCACAGGCAATGTCTATTGCTCATCATCAGGAGACTCTGGATGACAATATGAATGACAGCAATTGGCGCAAGATCATTCGGATGGGTGGGGGTCTAGCGCACATATTACCCTATCAAGCTGACATAATTTATAGCCGATTCACTGTGCACAAAGTGGGCCCAAGCCCGGAAGGGCATTTCCGAGACACAACCAGCATTCGAACGGTTGTCCGATTGTCTAGAAGCATCATTAATTGAAGAATGGACAGCGCAGGAACGTGTTGCCATGGAGGAGCGTGGTGACCATCTCAAGATATATGTTGTTAAGTCGGAAAAATGTAGGAGATTACATTATTGGTTGTTGGAGTTCAGAACACTCACTGCGTTCAGTACCAACACTGGCGGACATCCACCTACGATTGTCGGAAACGGAGATTCAGCAGGGAAACCTATCCGGTGCAGTGTCCACACTGACAGAAGGCCTCGCAATTGAGAGGTCACAGTACGTCATTTATTCCCTTTATTAATTCCGATAATGCTAATTGGAAGATTATAAGAATGCTGCTCCAACGCCATGTGATCTCGCTAGGCACCATATGCTCTGTCACAATGAGGAATGAACTTCTCGATCGACGCCGAAAGCTAGAAGCAAGAATTAGCGCCTATGAGCACCGAATATCGGTTATTATTAAACCCGATGATGACACCAAATGGTCTACACAAGATGGAAAGATTCCGGATATCGATCCTGAACCAGGAGAAATGTTGGAAAACCTCTTGGACCTTTATCCAGATGGCTGGTTCACACCGGAGCGGGAACGAATCACTCTGCCATCAGCTTTGGCACCTGGAGAGATTGATCGCCTATCACTCAAATCAATTGCCATGATTGAAGCCGAGTTACGCAAGGGCCAAGTAGCCGATGCTCTGGAAGGACTTCGCCTGGCCCTTGGCGAGAAGTCCCTGTGTTTCCGAATGGAGGTACGCAACGCCGATAGCCAGCGGACAACCCATCGAGCATGGGACAATGTTCACAAGTTGGATGCTGAGGCTCGGAAGTGCCGGGCGACATATCGACAGGCCATAAATGCCTTGAGGCACCTTGAAGTGGATCCTGAATATCTTGCGACACTGCATGATATCACTGACGATGACTTGAAAGTGGCAGGAGATATTACAGATGAGCGCAGATTCGGGCAGCGGTCGGATACGCTACCCTGGTTTTGGAGAATCGGTGAGCCAGCTGTTGCGGGTGGGCCAAAGATGCAGGAATGTATGTATATCCTCCTATGGGAATCACCCGACTAATCTGCCGTCAGTTTATCGGGTGAGCTGGCTGAGAGCAAAGGCACGCTTTTCCCGATGGTCAGAAGAATTGCGCCTGGTAGAATATGAAATGCAGTGGACCGTTAAGTGGTTTAGGTGGAAGATGGAGCAATGGAGAAAACGATTCAGAGATCTTGAAGAAGAGGAGAGGTCACCTGGACTAGATTCATACTGTCATAAACAAATGGTACTGTGGGATTCACTCGCAGAGCAGGCCCAGACAAGATTTTCTACTTTGTTGGGTCAGCCTTTGTTCTGCTAGCATTATTGACAGTTGAAGTTTCTGTAAAATTTGGGAACCGGATTTCCGCACAAGACAGGTGCAGTCATGAATATAAATATCAGGTCACCTTGGGTGCATTTCAATACTTAATGACTGTGCTACATGTCCTAGCTAACCGTCCTTTTTTGGTGTACCAGCATGACTGCTACATCTTCGTGAAGTAATCGGACTGTCCAGCGATGTGTCTCAGGTACTGGCGGTATCCTCCTTTATAGTACTTGAGATAACAAAGAAATATTCGAAACAGGGGACAGACAGGGGACGTGTTCGTAGCAAAACCTATCCTTCAATCGGACCTACAAGGTCTGCCGAATCCGACACCTATCATAATGTTACTCTTTACTATGCCTAAAAATGCTGATGGCTGTAGGTAAGGATGAAACACAGCAGTGTTGCCTGGGCCCCTTGAAACATCAATGTTCTTAGGGCCCGTTCGGTAACTTGTGTTTCAAATTTTGGCTGCCAACTCTGAGCGAAAATCTTTGATTTCAAATTTAAGGGTTCATATATGGCAGGGAAAAAATTTGAAACCCAAGTTGCCGAACGGGCCCTTAATACAGTTAGTCGGACCCTGCATACAATAATGATCCAATCCATGTGTGATATTTGTTGCACCTGACAGAATGGACCACGATGTACAACACCTCCTAAGCTTTTGAATATGCTATGGAATGTTGTATACCAATCTTATATATACTGACAACATTGTGACATTATTATTCAATGCCAAACACACGAGCGTGGCTGCCAATCTCACAGAGTCACTGAGCGTGAGAAATGGATTTTACCATGACACGTTGTTCGGTTCAACCGTCCACGCCATCCACAGACAGGGACACAACAACCCAATTCCTGGAAACATGTCATTCCCCAGTCCGTTACTGTCTCCGAATGAATTCCTGGACCATGTCCGATCTCTCGGCTTGGATTCCATTACTACCCTATTCCGACACTACCAACGACGGCCTGTCCCATCATCTCCAGGTGGTCACTATGATATGAGCGACACGCACGAATGGTGTGACCGGATGGACACGCTGTTGGTGAGTAGCGATCTGTCCTTACCTCAATAGAAAACTGATCATGTCTCAGGGGATGCTGAGCCGTGCAGTGAGGTCGCATCCGACACATGCAGAGGTTTTCCGTGCAGCCAGCGACTTGTGTGTTAGCACAGTTACCGACCTGGAGAGCGGACTCGCTCGGCAGCTTGAGTCCGACAACGCAGAAGCCAAACGCCTTCGACAGAAGGAGATGGCCCGGATCGGGGCTCAGCTTGAGGCAAAGGAAGTACGGGAGATGCTGATGACGAATGAATACTACCGACGCGATATTGAGATCATGGAGCGTGAGCTGAAGGCAAAGCATCCTGAACAGGACCGACAGGATATCGAGACGTTGAAAAGCAAGCTGGCGGCACGGAAATATTCTCTGCACTATGCGGAGTCGCTTCTAGAAGACATGGACTATGAAGACATGGAATACGATGACGATGACGGTGATGACGACCATGGTATGCCATCTGACATCTGCTTAAAGTCCCGAAAACCATCATGATCACATTATTTACAGGTCTTGATGCTCCCAATATGATGATCAAGGAGGAGCCCAAGTCTCCCATCTCGTTGCTACACACACAGCGCGAGGTATACACGACGACAACAGATACCAACGCAATCGGCCACATGAATGTCGACACCACCCCCTCGCAGACTGTCGAAAAGCGTCGGACGACCGGCCACATGGACCCCATCAGCGTCAATGAAAACCCCATGCATACAGTCCCAAAACGTCGGGAGACGGCCGTCAGTGGTCCCTACCGAGTCCGGTTCGGTGGTGTCCGAGGCCTGCCACAGCCTACCCCGACGGATTCCAATGCCATTGGCGACATGGACCCCATCAAGGTTGATACGAACACCTCGCGGACTGTCGGAAAGCGTCGGGCAACGGTCACCCGCGGACCCACACGAGTCCGGTTTGGTGGCACCCTCCGCCCAGAGATGCCAACACCTGCCCCAAGGCCCACAAGAAGATCGATGCGGCTATCAAAAGACAATAGCAGGAAGAGGTCTGGCGAGCTATTCGCCCGACTTGCACAAGGGTTCCATGACATTTCTAAGACTTGCGAAGAGATTGCGGAGACTATGGACTAGGTCGGACACACTTGCAACAAATGTAGAATCCTTATTCCCAGCTAGGCAGTCGTTCAATAATACATATTGCATTGAATTAAAGCGTTCATTCACATAACATCATATCGGATGGCTCCAATTCTGAATCGGAATATCCGCCCAATTTTGGAAATCAATATACATCGGATGGCTCCATTTCTGAATCGGAATATCCACCCCATTTCGGAAACCAATATACATTATGTTATATATATCTGCTGCACCCTGGATAGATGGGACTCAGATGTATTTATTTTCGATCGCAATGTGATGTAGTTGTCGGATAGTCATAGTAGCTAGCCGCACAAATTTATGGCTGAACAGGTATGTACACCTGCCCGATACATAAAACTGGTAGGAATGGTATGATTAGTTGGAATCAATTTGAAATTATCTATCGGAATGATCACTCAGGATGTAGGCATAGCTACCCTGTGACAACACATTAATGGTTCAATTCCAATCCATGTGTTCCATTTATCGGATCATCACCCAATATATCTTCCCTTTTGCAAAATATGGGTCTTCGATGTGCAATGCATCCTCTACATGGGCCCTACGGCATTGCAGGACATAGAGCAATCATATATACCTGTTGCACTGTCGCATCACTCTTGATACCAATCACACAGAGTGTGGCTGAACAGGCCACTGAGTTACGTAGCGTGAGAAGTGGATGTTGACATGTGCTGAGACGCGTCGGTTAGTTCATCCATTTTGCAATCAAAACGCAGCGCACAGGGACGCGACCCCCTAATTACGGGAAATCATGTCTATCCCCAGCCCTTTACTCTCACCCGACAATTTCTTGGCCCACGCGAAGTCACTGGGCCTGGATGCAATCGTGACACCATTCATCCACTACCAGAACCGGCCTCTCCCCTCATTACTGGGTGGTCGGTATGACGAAGGCGCTGCACAAGAATGGTGTGAGCGCATGGACACACTCTTGGTAAGTCCCCGATTTTCCTAATGTCTATCCATCACTTACAGCCTCCAAGGGGAAATTGAGTCGTGCCATGCGCTCACAGCCGAATCATGCCGACATTTTTGTCGCTACCAATGAATTATGCGCAAGCACAATTACCGAAGTAGAGAGCGGGCTGGCCAGCCAAGTCGAGTCCGACGCAGCGGAACGGCTCCGATGTCAGGAAGAGGAAAGGGTGAAGGTGGAGATGGCAAGAATAGCGGCCGAGCGTGATGAGCGGGAAACGCAAGATCGTCTTAAGAAGATTGAGCAAGACCAGCTCGCAATACAGGCAGCAGAGCGCGAGCTCTGCATGCGGAAGCAAGCATTGCATGATGCGCAGAAGTTGGCTGATGCCCATGTTGATTACCATGATGACAGCGGCAGCGGCAGCGTTTCCACGCCCGATGGGCACGCAGTATGTCACGTTTGAATTGCTTCACTTCATTCACAACTACTAATGATGTACAACCTTTCAGAACACTATCAAGGGCATGACGAAGCGTCAACAGGATGAGGCAACCCGTCGGAAGCTTCCACAGATGACATATGACATTGCGAGTGTCTTATACACTTGACCCCTCACTTACTGACCGCTCTTAATAGCCTTGCGAGCTCTGCACTCGTAGCAATGAAACAATATGCTCGGGTCCGATCGCACATGCATGCGACCATTGTTGGAAGCAGAAGAAGAGCTGCTCCAATGGCGGTATATCCTCTAGTGTCTGCTACATGTCTGAAATACTAATACACACATTTACAGGTCGTCGTGCTCGGGATGGGATGGTCAAGGAGGAGTCCCAGGTTTCGGGTCCATCGGCACCGACAAAGCGCCTGGCGTACTCGATAACAGATGCCAATTCCATCAGGACGATGGACCCCATCAATGTCGATGTTGACCCCCCGCAGGCAATCGGAAAGCGTCGGAGAACTGGTACCAGTGGTGCCTCACGTGTTCAGCCAGATGGCATTGCGCTCCCCGAGAAGCTCAACTCTGCTGTGAGCGAACCTCGCCGGTCAATGCGGGTGAAAAAGGGGAAAGGTAAGCAGGGTACTGCCGACTTATTGTTACGGCTCGGACAGGAATTCCGTGCGATCGCCAAGACCTGTGAAGAGCTTGGGGACGCGCTGGACTGAACAAGAGATGATTCGATATCTTACAGCGCCGCATAGCCACCGATCATAATATATATTGTCCCACATCCCATCTTGCACGATTTCTGATGGCACATAGTCTGCATAGGAAGGTTATACAAATGTAAGGTATATATAAGTGATGTTGCTATGTATCCGATCAAATACGCACTCTGCAGTCTCATCAGATTTCACTGAGACACATTCCAGATCGGAATATCATCTTACCATCTGGCATTCATCGTGGCCAGTCGGACTAAGGTGTGTCCGAACTGGGATGAATGCCGTGAAAACCTGTTAGGCCTTTATGCAGGATAGCATTAGTCGGATTCAATCAAACTGTAGTTACTATGACTGAATAATCAGGACATATTTCATATGGGGCAGGGTTATCCAACTATCTGACAACACCATCCGAAAACATTCCAGCGGTTTCCATATTGACCAACACCTAACCTGAGTGGACTATTGTGTCCATATCTACGGTATTCACATACAGATTGATTCGTTTTATGGCTGAAATATGGCACAGAATGAGACATATTTGATACATGGCCGGTAAGCACACCTACTGAATATTGTGTGAGTGTCCGCCTAATCCGACACCACTGCAATACAATATTGGATTGGGTGTCAGGCTGACCCATGATAATAGCAACTGAATATTCGGTCCGCCTAATCCGACACTACTACATTACAATATATGATTGGATGTCAGGCTGACCAGTGATAACACCCACTGAATATTCGGTCAGCGTCCGCCTAAGCCAACGCTACTGCAATACAATATTGGATTCGGAATCAGGCTGACCAGCAATAACGCATACCAAATATTCGGTCACTGTCCGCCTAATCCGACACTACAGCAATACAATATTAAATTGGGTGTCAGGTTGACCCATGATAGCACCAACTGAATATTCGGTCAGTGCCCACCTAATCCGACACTACTGCATTACAATATTGGATTGGGTGTCAGGCTGACCTGCGATAACACCTACTGAATATTCGGTCAGTGTCCGCCTAATCCGACACTACTGCATTACAATATTCGATTGGATGTCAGGCTTACCAGCAATAACACCCACTGAATATTCGGTCAGCCTCCGCCTAAGCCAACGCTACTGCAATACAATATTGGATTGGGGGTCAGGCTGACCAGCTGATAACGCATACCGAATATTCTGTCT
>Ga0137418_10003978_pt1 | contig 13536 bp, 11 predicted proteins | sample CZODoug3_1_2_16f_FD_122242 | JGI IMG/M metagenome (GOLD analysis project Ga0137418, IMG submission 122242) | Vadose zone soil fungal communities from Angelo Coast Range Reserve, California, USA - CZODoug3_1_2_16fungal (Hybrid Assembly) | ecosystem: Environmental > Terrestrial > Soil > Vadose...
GCTCCCAGCCCTCGGCCGATTTGCACCGCTAGGTGACCGAGGCCGCCGACACCGAAAACCGCCAAACGTTGGCCTGCCTGCATTTTGGCGTGCCGCAAGGCACGATAGACCGTGACTCCCGCGCAGAAAAGAGGTGCCGCGTCGATGCAGGAAAGTCCGTCTGGAATCTTCAGAGCATGACTCGCGGGAGCCTTCACGAATTCTGCGTAGCCGCCATCTACGGTCACTCCAGTAATTTGTTGTTTTGCGCAAAGATTCTCGTTGCCTTCGCGGCAGAACTCGCATTCGCCGCAGGTCCAGTGCACCCAAGGAACGCCGACGCGGTCGCCCACTTCCAAGTGCTTGACGGAGGCGCCTTTTTCCACGACGCGTCCGGCGATTTCGTGCCCAAGGATCACAGGTCTCTTGGTGATGGAAACGATCTGCGGCCAATCGCCATCCGCCACGTGCAAATCGGAGTGGCACACGCCGCAGGCCTCCACCTCGATCAGCACGTCATCCGCACCAGGTTTCGGCTGAACAACCTCATCGATGATCAGTGGCCTTTTCAATTCGCGCAGGATGGCGGCCTTCATTGCGTTTACCTCGACGAATTTGGGATGCCTGACTCAGGTCTTCGTGGACGGGCTGCACGCCGTTCGACTCTCCTACAAACGGAAAGAGTTTCCCTGCTACGGCTTGGCACCGCGCAAGAAGAATTCGACCGCACTTCGCACTCGCTCGGTGAGTTTGTGTGGTCCAGTTAGATCCACGGCCCATTGCCGAACGACGGTATTGAAAAGTCCTTCCATGAACTCGGCCAGGTGTACCACTGGAAAATCAAGAGTTATCTCACCGTTTTTTTGGCCTTGCGCAATGATTTCCCGGAGGAGGCTGACAGTCGCGGCCTCCGCCCCCCGCAGTTCAGGTGACCGCACCGGGTCCATCGCGCCGGCGAGAATTACCGCCTGCCAAAGCGGTCGCCCCACCTCCGTAACGTTTCCCAGTGTTTCGTAAAATCGGCGAATGCGCTGTTCCGTCGTCGCCTTGGTGGACAGTTCGGACTTCAGGCTTTCGGCTTGGCGAGCAAACGCACGGCGCCCCACTTCGCGCAATACCGCATCTTTGCTGGGGAAATAGCGGAAAAACGTGGGCTGGCTGATTTCCAGAGTCTGAACAATATCATCGATGCGTGTATTCTCATAGCCGCGCTGGCGAAAAAGATGCAGAGCCGTTTCGACAATCTGCTGACGAAGGCGCGCTTTCTTGCGTTCGCGAAGGCCGGCTATAGGCCCTTGGCCAGACGTCTTATTGCCGCTCCTTTTTTTCTTAGCTTCGCGCTCGTTGACGCTCCCTGGCGCTGGCGAGGCCAGGGGCGATCGTCTCACAGTGGTTTTTGCGCGGCCCATTATACGTTTCCTCCCGGATGGAACGCCGCTCGGGGCGAGCGGCCTATATTTCGATAGTCGCGCTAACATTATAGTGACTAACGCCAAGTTGCAAGCTTCGCGATGAATTCACATGCAGAGCCATGCAAATCGCAGACTAAGGCTCATATTTGTCGGCCCACGAGTCTGTTCCGAAATTGGCGAATTCACCTCCGCCTCGCTTTTTCCAGGCTAGTCAAATGAACCCATTGGCTGTTGGAAGACAAAAGGGCAGGAGGCCGCGGCCCCACAAGAAAACTTACGACCGCAAAGCGAATTCAGCCGCAGGTCCTCTCCATTTTTCATGGCGGAGTCTCGCGAGAAGGACGCGTGCGGTTCAGGAAAGAACTTCAGCGCTAGGGAGCGGACGCTTGCGGCGCCACTCATAATCTTTGCGCAACTTGGCCTGGTGTTTTTTCACTTGCCCTACCAACTCGCTGAAGGCTTTCTTGCAACTGGTTCGCACAGTGGAGCCCGTGCCGGTGGCGTGCAGCGTTGCGGTGGGCAGCGATAAATTCAGCGTAAAGGAAGTTTCCTCTGTGCGCGGCGTTTTGGAGAACGCTCCGTGCAGTTGGACGAGGTCCGGCGAATAACTTTGCAGCAGTTTTTCGAGTTTAGCTACGTGACGCGCGACTTCGGTTTCGACGGACTTGTGCGACTCGACATGTTTGTAATTGATGGTGAGCTTCATGTATGCACCTGTAGGAAAAGCTGAAAAGGGGGAGGAAAACGCGGATCTGCTTCTTGCACCACATCGCAGAAAAGCATAACAGCGCGCAGGGCAGGGAGCAACCTCGAGCGATAAACTGACACTTGCCTGCGTTGACACTTCACCTCCCTTCCCTCTACTCTGCCTTCGGCGCAAATTGTTCGCGCCACTTCATGCCGCCTCGCAAATCACAAACACCACCTCCTCAGACCGAAGCCACGCATTCTGCCCCTCCTGAGTCTTTCACTCGGGCGTCCGCGCCTATCGTGCGCGTTGGCCCGGCGGGGTGGTCTTATGCGGACTGGGCCGGCTACGTCTATCCATCTCGCCGCGCCAGAGGATTCCACGAGGCAACTTATCTCGCGGAATTCTTTGACACCATCGAGATCAACACCTCGTTTTACCAACCGCTGCGTCCGGACCACGCGGCGCAGTGGATCGACCGCGTGGCGGCGAACCCCCGGTTTGTTTTCACCGCCAAACTCTGGCAGCGTTTCACGCATGACATCCGATCCATAAAATCCAGCTCAGCGGCAGCCGAAGAACGCGAAGTTCGCTCCGGCTTTGACGTGTTGCGCGCAGCACAAAGACTTGGCGCAGTGCTGCTGCAATTCCCTTTCTCGTTCCATCGCACGGCGGAGACGGTCGCCTATCTCACCGCGCTTTTGAAACGGTTCGCGGACTATCCGCTGGTGGTCGAAGTGCGCCACGGCACCTGGGATTCTCCGGAGACGCTGGAATTCCTGCGCGCCAGCGGAGTGAGCTTCTGCAACATCGACCAGCCCATCATCGGGCGATCTCTGATGCCATCGGCTGAAGCTACCGCGGCTGTCGGGTACGTCCGGCTTCACGGGCGGCGGTATGACACTTGGTTCAGCGACGATGCAAAAATTCCCGCTCATGAGCGCTACAACTATCTCTATTCGCCTGAGGAGCTGTCGCCGTGGGTCAGTCGCGTCCGCAAAGTCAGCGAACAAGCGCGCAATACTTTCGTCATCACCAACAATCATTTTCAGGGCAAGGCAGTGGTCAATGCGCTGCAGCTCATCAGCATCCTAAAAGGGTCTAAGGTAAAGGTGCCTGAACCGCTGCGTCACCACTATCCGCAACTCGAAGCGATTGCCGATACTCCTCCGGCAGAGCCCCTGCTCTTTCCGATGAAAGACGCGAAGAAGCAATGAAGTACTAAAGAAATTCAGGTGTACAATGCCAGCATTCCCAGCTCACGGAGGCTAACCGTGATCACATTGGGTAGACTTGTGCGCCATTCCTTCGGCGCAATCGTGTCCTTGGCTTTGACCACTGGCGTCTGCTCTGTTGCGCAAACCAATTCAGCTCCCGTGGACCCGGGCGTGCGCGGCGGTCCAGCGGGTGCCGGCGCTCCGCTGACCGGTCTCACTGCGGACGAAACTGCCTTCTTCAAGGACGGGCTGGCAAGGTTCTCTGAAATCGAGTCCGTCACCAACGGTTCGAACAATGGCCTCGGTGCTCGCTTCAATTCCAACCAGTGTTTCTCTTGCCACTCTCAGCCAAACGCTGGCGGAACCAGCCCCGCACAAAATCCCTTGCTCGCCATTGCCGGTCTCCAAGGCGCGAAGAACACCGTGCCCTGGTTCATCACTCCAAAAGGGCCGATCCGCGAACCGCGCTTTAAAAAAAGTAACGGGGTCAACGACGGCTCCGTGCACGATCTTTTCGTAATCACCGGCAGAACCGACGCTCCCGGCTGCAACATCGCCCAACCCGACTTCCTTCCCGCGGGAACTCCCCTGACCGGTCAAGGCGGCAATCCCAACATTATTTTCCGAATACCGACTCCTGTTTTCGGCGCCGGGCTCATCGAAGCGATTCCAGACTCTGCCATCCTTGCGAATATGCGTTCCAACGGTTCCCAGAAGTTGGCAATGGGCATTTCCGGGCACGCCAACTCTCACCTGAGCGGAAACGTGAACCTTAGCGGCAACGATGGCACCATTACGCGTTTTGGTTGGAAGGCGCAGAACAAATCCCTGCTGATGTTTGCCGGGGAGGCTTACAACGTCGAGATGGGTATCACCAGCCAACTCTTCCCGCAGGAACGCGACGAAACGGCCGGCTGCGTCTTCAACGCCACGCCCGATGACACCCTCAATTTCACTCCCGCTCCGCAGTCCGCGGGCAGTCCCAATACCGCCGTCCTCTCCGACATCGAAGGTTTTGCCAACTTCATGCGCCTGCTGGCGCCGCCGACTCCCGCTCCCGCCACACCGTCCAGCACGAATGGACGCGCGCTCTTCACAAAGATTGGTTGCGCGCATTGCCATACTCCGTCGTTTACCACCGGCGCAAAAATTTCTAGCGGCTCCTCGACTCGCCCTAGCGCTGCGCTTTCCAATCAGACCGCCAATCTTTATTCGGACCTGCTCGTCCACCACATGGGCAAACGCCTCGCTGACGGCATCACCCAGGGTGGCGCGGGCCCCGACGAGTTCCGCACCGCTCCCCTCTGGGGCCTGGGGCAACGCATCTTCTTCCTCCACGATGGACGCACCAGCAACCTGCTCGAGGCCATCCGCGAACACCGCAGCGAGGGCAGCGAAGCATACAGAGTCATCGAACATTTCCATAAGCTGACAAAGCAGGAACAACAGGAAGTCCTGGACTTCTTGCGCTCTCTCTAGCGAGATGAAACCGCGCGGGCATGGCCTAAGCACGCCCGGGACGCTGCTTTGGCTATTCGCCATGACTTGCTAGCCGCGCGCTTGCTACTTCGCGTCGTGGTTGTGAACGGCGCCGATGGAGGAAGCGGTCTGTCTGGCCTGTGCGGCTGCGCTGATGGTGACCTTATCTTCAGGAATCGCGCTCTTCTGGCTGGCGTGTTTCTGTGCGGATTGCGCCTCGGAAAGGGCTTGGCCCTGCGTGACTTGCTGGCTGCTGTGGACGGCGTGGACGCTCATGAATAGACCTCAACAGTTCTATCGGCATGCGAGGGTAGAGACTTTAGGCGATTGAAGTGAGAGTCTCCTCATGAGGCTGACCTTAGGATTGGACGAAGAGAGTTAATGCGCTCCTCGCGGGCTGCGTGTTAGCAGCGGATTGTTTTTCGTTTTTTGCCGATACGGCCAGCCGCTTCGTTTTTTTGGATGTAGGCAGTGGCGAGCGGCACCTTGCATGCCGTGTCGCCAACATCCACGGAAACATCGCCAATCTGCTTGGCCGAGGCTTTCGCTTGTTTGAGCAATGGCTTTACGTACGAACCGACCGCAATGACAAATCCGTTCATGGTAGAGCGAACGCGGTTCTGCGCACTGCCGATTCCCTTCACCACCGTACTCAGAAGTCCCTCGATTTCCGCGAGGTCCAAGTCGGTGTCGAGCTTGGTGGCCAGCAGGCCGGAGTAGGTGCACCACCCGGAGGACGCGACGTGCTCCTGCTTCGATTTCATCCACTGCTTTGCCAACTCGCGACCTTGCGCATTTTCAACCGCCACCCAGGGAACCGTATACTCGGAAATCATCTGCAGACCCGCAGCACCTTCAGCCCAAGTAGTCAGCTGCTCTGCGGACATTTTCGAGCCGTCCGCCACCATCCCAGCAAGGTACATGGCGTCCAGGTTGCCCGTTGCGTAGAGTTCGCAAGCCAGCGCTTGCTGCCCTTTGATCGTTTTTGCGATGACCTTCAGGTCCGCGATACTCACGCCGAACATGGGCTTCCCCGCCATCCCATGGCGCGCATAAATGTTGCGCGTCTTCTCTCTGCCTTTTTTTTTCAGCTCGGCCATGATCGAGGCAACGGTCGGCACGGTTTCTCCCTTGGAGTATTCGCTGGCGGAGACATTTTGCTTGAAGAGCCATCAGGATGCCAGCACCTGAAATACAAGGCCACTCGGGCAGCGTTTGTCATCTGTTTGTAGCGCGCTGGACGGAGAGGGCGTCGGCGGCTACACTGTTTGTATTCCGCTTGTTTTGAGTTGCATAGTCGCAAATTCGTTCTAAGAATGGACGGGGATGCTGCGTTTTTATACCGCTGGTGAATCGCATGGGCAGGCGCTGCTGGCGTTTATCAGCGGGCTGCCGGCACAAATGCCGATCGATGTGAAGTTCATCAATCTCGAACTGCGGCGGAGGCAGCTTGGCTATGGGCGCGGCGGGCGCCAGAAGCTTGAAAAGGACACCGCGGAAATTTTTGCAGGCGTGCGCCACGGAAAAACCATCGGGGCGCCCATTGCCCTGCGGCTCGAGAATCGCGATTGGGCAAACTGGGAGAAAATCCTGCCGGTGGAAGCGGGGAATGAAGATTCTGAGTCGCGAAAGCTGGTGGCCCCGCGGCCGGGGCATGCGGACCTGGCGGGATCGCAGAAATTTGATTACCACGACGCGCGGTACATTCTGGAGCGGGCTTCGGCGCGGGAAACGGCCGCGCGCGTGGCCGCGGGGGCGTTTGCAAAGTTGCTGCTTCGAGAGTTTGGGACGGAGATTGCCAGCCATACGATTCAGGTAGGGCACGTGCGGCTGGAAAAGCCTACAACGTGGAAAAAAATTCTGGCAGTGAGCAAGGATATGAATTCGCCGCTGCGCTGTATTGACGCCGCGCTGCAAGAGCAAATGAAAGCCGAAGTGGACGCGGTGTTAAAGGCCGGGGACACCGTGGGCGGGGTTTTTGAGATTGTCGCGCACAATGTGCCCGTGGGGCTCGGGAGCCACGCGCAGTGGGACGAAAAGCTGGATGGGCGGCTGGCCCAGGCCCTGATGAGCGTGCAGGCGGTAAAGGCTGTGGAGATTGGCGGTGGAGTAGCCGGAGCGGGATCGTTCGGGAGCGAAGTGCAGGACGAGATTTTTTATGAGAAGGCAGAACGCCGCTTCCGGCGGCATACCAACCGCGCGGGTGGAGTTGAAGGCGGAATTACCAATGGCGAAGACGTGGTGGTTCGCGGGTATTTGAAACCGATCTCCACATTGCGCCAGCCGCTGCACACTACGGACATGGTTACGAAAGAGCCCGTGAAGGCGGCATACGAAAGATCGGATTGGTGCGTGGTGCCGGCAGGGGCGGTGGCGGGAGAAGCTATGGTGGCCCTTGTGCTAGCGGATGCTTTTCTGCAAAAATTTGGAGGAGACTCCCTCGCCGAGATGCGGCGGAATTTTGAGAGCTATGGCCGACAAATCCAAGACTTCTGAAGCAGTTGCGACGGCGGCGCCGGAGACAGCGCAAGCAACGTCTCCGGCGCGCAAGATCTATCCGATCGTGAAGTATGGCGACGCTATCCTGGAAAAGCCTGGCGTTCCCATCAAAAGATTTGATGCGGAATTGCAAGAGCTTGCGGAGGATATGTTCGCGTCGATGTACGCGGCGCAGGGAGTGGGATTGGCGGCGCCGCAAATCGGAAAGAGCTTGCGGATTGCCGTGGTGGACGTCACCGGAGGAAAAAATCCCGATGCGAAGATCGTGCTCGCGAATCCGGAAATTATTCACGCCGAGGGGGAAGTTCGTGAAGAAGAGGGCTGCCTCTCGATACCCGGATTTCGCGGCTACGTAATGCGCCCGCAATTTGTGACCATCAAGGCCCAGAATGCCAAGGGCGAAGAGTTTGAAATTCGCGGAGAGAATTTGCTGGCGCGCGCGTTTTGCCACGAGATCGACCATCTCAATGGGATTTTATTTTTGCAGCACCTCAGCATGCTGAAGCGCGATTTGATCAAACGCAAAATCAAAAAGCTTAGGAAACAGGGCGAGTGGTAAGTGCCGGAGTCGGCCGCCTGCCGGCCGCAGTGCATTGATGATGCGAATTGTATTCTGCGGCACGCCTCAGTTTGCGGTTCCCACGCTTGAATATCTTTTCGCACAAAATGATTTTGAAATCGTTGGCGTGATTACGCAGCCGGACCGGCCGCGCGGGCGCGGGCAGGAAGTTTCTTTTTCAGCGGTGAAGGAAGCGGCGCTGGCGGCGAAGCTCTCGGTGCATCAGCCGGAGAAGATTCGGGCGGCCGAAAGCGAGGCGCTGCTGCGGGATCTGGCTCCCGATTGCGTCGTGATCATCGCTTACGGGCAAATTATTCCCGCGCGCCTGCTGCCGATTCCAAAACTGGGTTGGATTAATCTTCACGCTTCCCTGCTTCCCAAATACCGCGGAGCGGCTCCCATCAACTGGGCCATCGTGAACGGAGAGATTCGAACTGGGGTGACGACCATGCGCATCGACGCGGGAATGGATACCGGCGAGGTGCTCCTTCAGCGCGAAATCGAGATCGGCGCGAAAGAGACAGCGCCCGAGCTTGCCGCGCGATTATCCGAACTTGGCGGACCTCTGATGGCGGAAACGCTGCGCGGATTGGCGGCGGGAACGATTGCTTTGAAAGCGCAGAACCACGCGGACGCCACTTACGCTCCGATATTGAAGAAAGAAGACGGCCGCATCGACTGGAACCGGCCCGCGCAGGAAATTTACAACCGCATGCGCGGGTTCGCGCCGTGGCCCGGGGCTTACACGACTTTTCGTGGACAGAGCTGCCAAGTGTGGGGCGAGCCGGTGTCTAAAGAAGGTGGCACGAGTTTTCCCCCCGAAGCCGCGCCGGGGACTCTGTTCGGCGGGAAAAATGAATTGCTGGTGTGCTGCGGAGACACAACCGTTTTGCTCCTTCGGCTCGTCCAACTGGAGGGGCGCAAGGCCGTGAAGGCGGCGGATTTTGCGAACGGCGCGCGATTGAAAAGTGGTGAACGCTTTGGCGACACCTGATTTGCGCGCGACGGAGCGGTAGGACATACTGAAATTCGCCACTTGCGATTGAAAATAGATACTCGTCGACTGACTGTAGTAACTGGAGCTCACCTTTCATGAAGAACCCTGAATCGGCAGGAAAACGCGAAAATGTGCGTTTTCACGGCTTGCAATTGCTGCGCGCGGCGGCGTGCGTGATGCTGGCTGCGCAGCTTGCGGGATATCCGTTTGCGACGGCGGCAGGCGATAAACCAGCGGCCGTCAGCGCGGTGAGCGATCCGGTGTTGAAAGCGATGCAAACGGAGATTGCGCGCGCGACCACTGAGTTGGGCAAGGCGGAGCAGCCCCCTTACTACCTCGGCTACACGGTGTACGACCAGGAATACGTGGTGCTGGTGGGGGCTTACGGCAGTTTGCTGACCAATGCGGCCGGGCAGCGGCGGTTTGCGGATGTGAACATGCGCGTGGGTAAACCGGAATTGGACAACACGCACGGGCAGAGCCGGCCGAGCGGCGTGAATTCCGGGAGCCTGCCGCTGGGAAACGATGGAGACGCCATCGCGCGAGTGCTGTGGGAATTGACGGATCGCGAGTACAAGCGCGCGGTGCCTTCCCTGATGAACGTTCGAACCAACACGGCCGTGCGCGCGGAAGAAGAAGACAAGTCGCCGGACTTTTCCAAAGAGAAGCCGCAGACGCACATCGGTGAGGTAGAGGCCGTGCCACCGTTCGATCGCACGGCCTGGGAAGGCGAAATCAAGAGGCTTTCGGGAGTGTTCCGAAAATATCCCGAAGTGTATTACGCGACGGTAATGATTCAGGTGCAGAGGACGAACTCGCGGATGGTATCGAGCGAGGGAAGCGCCATCGTGTCGCCGAGCGCATCGACGCGGCTGATCATGGAAGCGCAAACGCGCGCGGACGACGGAATGGATTTGCTGCGTGTGGAAACATTTCAGGCGCCGGCAGCGAGCAATCTGCCAAGCGAAGCGGAGCTGACCGGCAAGATCGAGAAAATGGCCACGGACTTGATCGCCTTGCGCAAGGCGCCCGTGGCGGAACCTTACGATGGACCGGCAATCTTGAGCGGGCGCGCGGCAGCGGTGTTCTTTCATGAAGTTCTGGGGCACAGACTGGAAGGACATCGGCAGCGCGATGAAGAAGAAGGGCAAACATTCACGAAGAAGATCGGGCAAGAAGTATTGCCGAAATTTCTCAGCGTGACGGACGACCCGACGGTGCACGAGATGGGCGGAATGAAGCTGGCGGGCGCGTATGAATTTGACAATGAGGGCGAGCCATCGAGGAAAGTGGAAGTGATCAAGGATGGAGTGCTGAAGAATTTTCTGATGTCGCGAATGCCGATCAAGAATTTTGAGCAATCGAATGGACACGGAAGAAACCAGCCGGGACGGATGCCCACGGGGCGCCAGGGAAATTTGATCGTGACCTCGACGCAAACAGTACCGGAAGCCGAGATGCGGCAAAAATTGATCGACGAAGTAAAAAAGCAGGGCAAGCCCTACGGGCTGTACTTCGACGATATTCAGGGCGGATTCACGCTGACAACGCGGTCTCTGCCCCAGGCATTTCAGGTGCTGCCGGTGCTGGTTTACAAAGTTTATGCCGACGGGCGGCCCGATGAATTGGTGCGCGGCGTGGACATCGTGGGAACGCCGCTGGCGGCGCTGACACGAATTCTGACGACCGGAGATCAGCCAAAAGTTTTCAACGGCGTGTGCGGGGCGGAGAGCGGGCAGGTGCCCGTAGCCGCAATTGCGCCGTCGATGCTGTTCTCTGAAATGGAAGTGCAGAAGCGGGCGCACGAGCACGAGCGTCCGCCGCTGTTGCCGCCACCGGGATTTGAAGATATGGGTGCGGCCAAAGATGCAGCAGCAAAGACGGAGGTGAAGCCATGAATATTCTTCACCGGCCGACAAGTTTGCTCGCGTGGAAAAGATTGACGGGAATGACGATGGCGGCCTTGCTGGCGATGAATGCCACGCCGAGCCGTGCGGCTTCGGAAGAAGCGAAACCAGCACCGGATGCGGCGATGGTGGCGGCGCACGCCGCGGCGCAAGGTGACGGGCTGCTGGAGGCGTTGCTGACGGAATTGGACCGCTCCAAAGCGCAGCTCAAAATGGATCAAGTGCAGGCGCCGTATTTCATCGAATATCGCGTGAGCGATGTCCAGGATATTGGCCTGGAGGCGGCTTTTGGCGCGTTGCGCGATAACCAGCACCTGCGCTTCCGGATCCTGCGGGTCGTGGTACGCATCGGCGATTACAAACAAGACAGTCATTTCGGCAGGAGCAGCCAGGACGAAACCACCATTTTGCCGCTGGACAACGACGCCATTGCGCTGCGCCACCAAATCTGGCTGACGACGGACGACGCCTATAAGGCTGCCGGACAGGGGCTGGCGGAAAAACAAGCGGCGCTGAAGCAGTTCAGCGCGGATCCCAGTCCCGTGGATGACTTCGCGAAGGCTCCGCAAATGATTGCGGTCGAGCCCACGGTGTCGCTGCAAGTCGATGAAGCGGGTTGGAAGAAAACGCTTGAGGAAGTGACTAATTTATACCGGCAATATCCGGACGTACAGAACTTATCGGCGTCGGCGAGATTCACCGCGGCCAACGAGTACCTGGTGAATTCCGAAGGCACGGTGACGCGGAGCGGAAAAACCACTTACAGCGTGGCATTAAGCAGCGCGGCACAGGCGGCCGATGGAATGCGGCTGGGGCGGAGCCCGGCATTCATGGCGGGGCGCGCGGAGGAATTGCCGACGCGGGAGAAGCTGATCGGCGAAGCGAAGAAGATGCTGGACACCGTGGCGGCGCTGCGGCAAGCGCCGATTGTGGAGGAGGAATATCGCGGACCGATTTTGTTCGCGCCGGATGCGGCGGACGACATTGTGGCTTCGCTGATCGGGCAAAACCTGCTGGGGCAAAAGCCGCAGCTTGGGAAACCGAACCGGACGACGGGAGCGTTTGCGACGAGCTACAAGACGCGCGTGCTGCCGAATTTTCTTTCGGTGGTGGACGATCCGACGATGAAGGAGTTTCAGGGCAAGAGCCTGGTGGGAAGTTACGCGGTGGACAGCGAAGGCGTGAAGGCGGAGAAGGTCAGCACGGTAGAGAACGGGCTGCTGTCGAATTATTTGATCGGGCGAGTGCCGATTCGCGACTTCCCGGCCTCGAATGGCCACGGACGGGGGGCGCCGGGCTCGCCTCCGGGGCCGAGCCTGGGAGTGCTGGTGGTGAAGAGTTCCGATGCCCAATCCGCGGAGGAGTTGAAAAAGAAAGTGGTGCAGATGGTGACGGACCAGGGCAAGGAATACGGGTATCGCGTGGAGACGCTGGGACCGGGCAATTCGCCGCGGCTGCTTTATCGCGTTTATGCGAAGGATGGGCATGAAGAGTTGGTGCGCGGCGCGGTGTTCAGCGAGCTGGATATTCGCGCGCTGCGAAGCGATTTGATCGCCGTGGGAAATGATCCGCTAGTGAGCAATCGAGCTGGTGGCGCGCCAACTACGATTATCAGCCCATCGTTGCTGTTCGATGAGTTGGAAGTGAAGCGAGCGGATACGAGCAAGGATAAATTGCCGGATTATCCGCCGCCGCCGTTGAAGAAGTGAAGCGTGACTGGTGACTCGTGACTGGTGACTGGTGACTGGTGAATATGATTCGCCAGCGTGCTCCGCGTTTCGTGATCTCTGTTCCGATTTCTCGCCCGTAGCTCCCAATGAAGAAGGCGGGCCGCGCTATGTGTGGGCTGTTCACGGCGTCGACGAAGTTCGCAGGCGGGTGATCCAGACATACACGCAAACGATCAGGCCGACTATGAGTCCGAAGCCGATAATAAAGATATAACAAGAAATGACGGTCACACCGCCAAATCTCTGCCGGGCTGCCAGCCTAGAGAATCGAAGATCCACAGAAAGAAGAGCGCGAGGAGCATTGGACCGAGAATAGTTAGAGTGGTCGCGGCGAAACCTGCTACGAGCCCGTAGAGGATTATTCCAACTACTTTTGCGGCGCTGTTACTTGATGCGGACATTCAAGCGCTAGTATTCGGGCCGACCCTGATCAAGTCAAGGCGCGAAACCCCATGCTAGCTCTCTGCCGTCCCCCCATTTTTTGTAAGTGTTGCTGATAAAGGACTTAGTGTTGCTGTAAGTGGTTTAGAATCAACATGGTTTGTAAGTGTTGCATCTAAAGGAGATGGCTGTCAGGTGGAATGGTGCGGCCGAAGTCCCGCCAGGGGGCGTCCCGGTTTGGTTCATAAGGCCGAGTGGACGGGCAGGACTGCCGGGGGCTGTCGGGCTGTGAGACAGGTGGTTGGACTTGAGGTTGTGGTGGGACAGGCGAAGTCCCGCCGGGCTGCTGACCGGGTCCCTGAGATGCTTGGGGCGGGCGCGAATTCTGCGCGGCCATTACTTGCTGGGCGAATTCGGCGGCCGTGGGAGGCATGGGAGTGTGCGGCGATGGGGCGGGTTGTTGGGCTGGAGCTGGTTGGGGTGGGGGCGATGGCGGAGCGGATTGGGGTTGAGGTTGCGGTGATTCGGGCTGCTCGGGTTCGGGGGCCGGGGGAAAGCGGTGGTTGTAGTTGCCGTTGACGGAGTTGCGGATGGAATCGCGCCAGCCGTCAGTGCCAAAGGCGTTGATGTATTCGTGCTTGGCGAGATGGATGGTCTGCAGGAGGGTTTGGGCCAGGTAGGCGACGGT